>Ga0307507_10002848_pt1 | contig 35022 bp, 11 predicted proteins | sample 7_EM_MG_FD_207223 | JGI IMG/M metagenome (GOLD analysis project Ga0307507, IMG submission 207223) | Populus trichocarpa ectomycorrhiza microbial communities from riparian zone in the Pacific Northwest, United States - 7_EM | ecosystem: Host-associated > Plants > Roots > Unclassified | place...
CGATGTCGTGTGAGGATCTATGTAGGAGGTGAGGTGGTATATATACACGTCGCTCAGGGGTCAGGTCCGTGCTCGTGTCATGACAACACTGAATCATAACAACGTGTTAGGTCAGTGCCGTGACACTTAATAAGAATTCGTTATGGAATATAGGTATAAGCAAAGCTAACAACAACTCTAATATCGAGGTTAATAATCGTAATATAATTAATGGCGGTGGGAACCTAAATTTAGCACTTAGATTAATTGAACAGAGTCCTTCTAGTACGCCATTTGAAAACTAGAGTATAACTCCCTTACCTGCTTTATCATCTGCTTCCTTATCTATATTAACGCCTTTAACTCCATTACGTTCTCTATTAGTAGCCGTCTCTTCCTTAATATAATTGCTATCGTCTACACCTAGTGCGGTAGGTGCCGTAGGAAAGAAGGCTCAAGTTACTAAGAAAGAAAAGCAACTTAACTTAGTAAGGCGATTAATAAAGAACGCTACTATAGCTGCTAACAGAAGCCGTCCGTTAAAGTCATTAAAGGTGACAGACGCATTAAATAAGACTATCTTTAAGGCAACTACAACATTTAATTCTTTAAATATGACGCTGTTGGCAATATAAAGCTCACCAATTAAGCGAGCTGTAGGTAACTTTATTAAGGATTTTGGGCACCTTTCTACTAGTAATCAGCAACTTGTTTTAAAAGAATTTAAGGTTAAAAGCAGGTCTTTTATCTTCAATTTACTTACTGGCGAGGTTCGGAAGGGGTATATTAACTAGCTGGTAGCTAATATAAAGCGGCAGTAGGTGCTTCTTAATTAATTTAAGCCAAATAAGGAAGGATTAGAGTTTGGTGGAGAGCTTAAAGGTTAACCCAAGGTTAATTTTAGAAGAATTTAAGTAGAAAGGCTAGCAATATAATTAATCTATAGACAAATCACCTATTGTGACTTTTTTATTAGTGGTGTTGCACGTTAAATTAATGCTCTAAATACTACGCTTATAGCTCGGTTATACCTATAGCTTCTTGCTCTAACATAACTACTAAATATTAACTTCTTTAACGTCAACCTCTGCTTCCTTAATGTCTACCTCTGCTTCCTTAACGTCCACCTCTGCTTTCTTAACGTCCACCTCTGCTTCCTTAACGTCCACCTCTACTTCCTTATTAACACTTACCTCTTGCAGCTAGAACGTCACGATACTGCACCCATATTGCCTCTACTATATCCTCCCGCCGCTGGCTTATCAATCGCTCGTCTACCTAATACGGAATTGGATATTAGTCAGTATCCTTATCCTTAGCGCTTTTATACCCAGAGTCCTCCTTGTGCGGGTTCCACCCGTTCTGGTTTATAAAGTTATAAACTGCTATTAGCGCCCAAACGATTTTAATCTACGTCTTTTTACTAAACCCCCAACGGCCTTTATTGAATATAAGGAAGCGTGCTTTTAGGACTCTAAATATACGTTTAATTACATTCCTTAAAGACGCATGGCGGAGGTTAAAGAGTTTATACTTGTCCTTTGGCCTTATGTTTACTTTAGCTTATTCTTTTAGATAATATCGAATTTTCTAATATGGTACTAGTAGTATAGGATCGTCTATTATATACCTAGTGTTGGCTAGATAGTAACGTCCTAGTAGAGTATAAAAGCCTTAATCCTTTACAAAAGCGAACACTTGGCTATTATGGGCAGAGCCTTCCTATCTAGGCAATATATACACGAAGTTTATGTCAAAATCGCACGCTACTAATACATTCTATGATATCCACGTCTTCCTATTTCGCCATGCTGACTGCTCTAGTTTAGGAACTAATATTGGTATATACGAGCCGTCAAGCGCGCCAATACAGTCTGCAAAAAAGGGCCACATTTTATCATCGGATTCTACCCGTTCGGGTATTTAATTAGGCGGCAGCTTAATAATATCCTTATATAACTTACACAGCGCAGTAAGGACCTCATAAAAGGCACTAATAGAGGTTAGATATAGTATCTTATTTACTAAATATTAACTACTAACAGGCTTACCATAGACGTTAAGTGCTAGAACTCCCACGCTATAAACCCTCTACTTAAACCACCCCTATATCTAGCTATAAACATTATTAGCTTCTGCTCCACCGATATACCTTCCTGCGTATATAGCCCGTAGTCGTCAATAAGCCGATTAAGGAGTAATTTAAACATTCGTTGGTTAAGGCGTGTCACCGTTTTGAGCGCCTGCGGAGGACCGTATAATAGCTCTACCGTCTTTCCCTTACCGCGCAGAGGATCAACGAGCTGCTGGCGCTTGCCACTAGCTGTGGGAAGGTTATTTGCAGCTTCTATAAGCATATAGAGGAGCCCCAGCAGCGCCCATAGGCCTGCAGTCACTGTGGCTGGTATATAAGGCCTTATCGTCGAAGTCAGGTAGAATCACGTGATGGAAGAATTGTTCAAAAAACACCAAAATAGAATCAATCTGGACGCCGGCGCAGGTGGACGAAATGCTGCCCCCTTGTTCAACGGAGGGTGTAGGTAAAATTTCGCCTGTTCAGCGGCGCAGGTGGGCAAAAGGGGCCCGTCTATACTACATTAAGCGATAGAATCGCGGTAGACGCGAGAATCCACCTGCGCCCTGTATGACGCTCGATTTCAGTTGCCAAGACCGCCCAACAGGTAAGAATCCACCTGTGGTGACGAACGGACACCTTCTACCTGTTGGCAATTTGATCCTCCGGTCGATATTGCGCATGTGGGCCCTGTTCGCCATTTTCGGGTAACGAACAGGTGGGCGCCAATAGGTCAAAAAAAGTTATCAAACAAGCCCTAAGACTCCCTATATTTAACTAAGCCAGTAGCGATTTTGCATACCCGGCATAGAAAATCCTAATTAGTCTATTTAATAGGTAGAGCTAGTAGAGCTTAATGCCGTTGCCTAAATTTAGTAGACCAGAAATATTCCAAAGCTTGCTTATATAGGCAGGTTGCTAGTACCTTGCGGGTAGGTTACAGGTTATTCGCATACAGCCAGATTTATAGACAGTAAGGCTATATACCTATTAACTCCGCCGCCAACTCTACTTTAGCCTTACGCTATACCGGCATAGCGCTGTATATACTTTGTAGGTAGGTTGTAGGTTACTTACATACAGCCATTTTTATAGACGGTAAGGCTGTATGCCTATTAAATCCGCCGCTAACCTATGCTTTAGCCTTACGCGTTATCTGTATAGTATATGCGTGGAATAGTATATAAGTTGTTAGTATAGGTTACTGCTAGCAGGTTACTAGTAGGTCTTAAACCCTAGTTAAGTAGACCTGTTCTCTAACGTAATAATCTACTAAGCTAGTATAGAGTAACAGACTAGGTCTAGGAAGGGTACTTTCTAAATTAAGCTTTGTTATTAGCGTATACTATAGCTTCGCCTATAAGTCGCCTACGAGTTGCTAGTATAGCTAGGTTACGTTAGAGTGTGGCTTATATAGGATATTAATGAATTACGCTTCACCCTATATATATACCACAGTTCTTATTGCGAGCGTTGCTTGTTCTTTAATCCCTTAGGACGTCCTCTACTCCGCTTTAGTGTAGGTTATATCTTAGCAGCAGCACTTACTTTTCGCCTGCGCTTTAGCTATAAGGCTAGGGTATTCCGCTTACGGTACTCGTCTAGCAGTTGTTAACAATTCTTAAGTTCTGTCTTATATTTCTATTTATTATACTTATTTGGCTATCCTAGCCATTTAATAAGGTACTGCAGTTGTCCAGCACAATCCTAGTAGGTAATAATTACTTCTACTTCCTAGCTGCCTTTCTTAAGCTCTTCCACTACTAGGGGTTAAAACCTAGGGCATGACCTATAAGGCTCTAGTAAGAAGACATAAAAGACTAGGTAAAGCCGTGCCATAGCGGGTAGGAGCTCTAGCTTATATACTTACTGCCCTATACGCTCTAGGATCTAAAACAGTCCTATAAACTTACTATTAAGCTTCTTATAGGGACGTTTTATATAGATGTTTTTAAAGGAGAGTAGGACTTGTTTACTAACGGCGAAGTGCTTGGCCAGATAGTGACAATTATAGTATTTTGCCTAAAGCTTTTAGGCGTGCATTATTAACGCCGCCGCTGCCTTATATATAAGGCGCAGGCGTTATAGGTACGTCTTTACGAGTTAGATATTTGTTAACTTAGACCCCTCCCTACCTTACTAGGTGTCTTGGACACTATCTAAGACACTATCTAGGATATTTAGTAGCTAGCCGTAGGCGAGCTTAATAGGGGAACGCTTTATTATGGCATAGACCTTAAAGTTATAGGTAAAGGCTGCTTTTTTAAGTAGGGAGGCCTAATTAGACTGTCCCTAGTTCGTAAATATGCGTAGGTATACCTTAAGCTCCTAGTTCTAACACTCCATCTAACTATTTATCTATAGGTAAAATATAGTGCTAAGTTTATATTAAACGCGGAGATAGTAGTACATAGTGCTCTAGTACTTGCTTATAAATACGCTACCCCTATTAGAGATAATATTATCTGGAGGCCCTATTTATATAAAGACTCTAAATAAAAGTTCTATAAGTTATATAGCATTAATTATCTTACGCACTAGATAGTAGCGCACTAGCTTTATAAAATAGTCTATAAGGATAAGAACGGAGTTATACTCTACGCTGTTAGGAGTTTTAGACTCTAGGAGATCTATAATAAAGTTAAGTAAATAATGCCGCTAGGCTTAGGTAGGGACCTAGAGAGGCTACAGCTTACTATAGGGTTTATAGCAGCGCGATTTATAGCATTAGTAGGCATTATATTTATTTAGGTATTCGCGGAGATCCTTAGTAAGGCCGTCCCAAGCGTACTTTTGCGCGATTACCTTAAATATATAGTTAAAACCATAGTAGCCGCCTATAGGATCGTTATAATTCCGCTTAAGGATCTCCTATTATAATAGTGTGCAATTTAGCACCTAAACCTTGTTATTTTGCCTTAGGAGTCCTTAATTATTAAGGGTATAGTCCTTATTACTAGTAGGAACTTATCCCTAAGTTAACTAATCACATATAGAGCGTGTAAAGGCGTCCCTTTTTTATGCTCTATAAATAAAATTAACTAGTAACTTGGGGGGGTATTCTGTAAACACTATTTTAGCTAAGGCAGCTACTACTACCTCTTGTTATGGCACGAGACTCTGCGCAAAGTCAGTACTAGCAAAGTAATATATAATACACAGGTGACTTACTAGGTTGTTGTAGGGGACCGTCGCCTAGGCCAAGGGATCTTCCCTAGGGTTAAACGCCATTAGGCTAGTTAAAGTGGTCTCAGAGAGGATGGTAGGATGCTTTAGTCCACCGGCGCCAAGTTCGCGAGGGTTACTCGCATGCTGCACGTATACTACTCGCTAGTGTAGTATAGTAGCACTAGGGCCGCCCACAAGGCCCATAACCCGCAACTTTTGCTATAATATAGGCAGTATGGTATTAAGAACTGTCCTCTTACTGCCATCTTTAAAGCCTTTAGTATAATCCGGGCACTAGGATAGTATATTGGCGGGATTTGCTTTACCTAGCTTATATTTAATCTTAAAATTAAACTTAGCTAGTTCCTTAGCGTACCAGGCCTAGTAAGTAGATAAGCTCTTAGTGGTTATAAAGTACTTAAGATTATTATAATTGCAGAGTACGCACGTCGCATGCGCGGTATATTTAAGGTAATAGCGCCATATCTTAAAGCATTGCACTATGGCGAGCAGTTCTTTATTATGCGTATTATACTATACTTTTAGGCCAGTAAGCTTCTAACTGTAATAAGTAATTAGGTACTAGTAGAGTTAATCTCCTTGCCTTAAAGGCTGTAGAAGTATACCGCTATAGGTATAGTTAGAAGTATTAGTAATTACCATTAGGGGTAGATTAGGGTTAAAGTGGTAAAGTAGAGAAGCTTATATAAACGCAGCGCGTAGCTTGCGGAACGCCTACTAAGCATTATCAGGCTAGGACTAAGGTTGATACCATTTAGTGGGCCCTTTTAACTTACGTTTCTACTTCTTCTCCCTATCTAATATTGGGTCGCAATGCGCCTATGCAAGATATGCGTATAGGGGGTATACGGTATCTAAGTAGTTCTAGATAAATTACCTATAGAAGTTAGCGAAGCTAAGGAAGACCTAGATATCCCTATAGGACTTAGGCTTAGGCTATTCCTTAATAGCTTTTACGCGGGTAGGGTCCATTATAATACCCCTAGAAGTAATAATAAAGCCTAGAAACTTAATATTCTTAGTATAAAAGATATATTTTAATAGTTTGGCGTATAGGCCCTAAGCATGGAGCTATTACAGTACCTGCTTAATATACTCAACATACTTATCCTTGTTATTTAAGTATATAAAAATATTATCTAGGTAGACTATATAGATAGTATCTATTAGGGTTCCTAGAGCTTTATAAATATAGCTCTAGAAGGTTATAGGGGCGTTAGTAAGACTAAAGGGCATTACTAGGTACTTAAAGTGACTATAGTGTGTCTTAAATATGGTCTTCCATTTATCTCCCTTTTTAATATAAATCTTATAGTACGTATTATAAAGATCTAGCTTTATAAATATCTTTATATAGCTAAGCCTATTAAAGAGTTCGCTAACTAGCGGTAGTAGGTACCGGTTCTTGATCATGATTTTGTTTAGGCGTCTATAGTTAACGTATAGCCGTATTATACCGTCTGCTGTTAGCATAAAGAGGATAGGCGCTTTATCAGGCGACTTACTAGGCCTAATTTAACCCTTCTTAAGAGTACTATCTAGGTACTCTTGTAAGATCTATAACTCTTTCTGCAAGAGGTTGTAGAGGGGCATTTATAGTAGCGTCTTACCTTCTTCTAAGTCGATTATATAGTCGTACTTAGAGTTCTGCGGTAGTATACTTGCTAGCTTATTAGAGAAGACATTAATCTCCTCTTTATATATATCTATTAGGCTAGGGTCTATAGAGGTTAAGGCAACTATTGCGTAGTAGTGTGCTTCTAGGAGCCAGTAAAGAGAAAGGTGTGGCCAATATGCGTTTTATAGGTGTGCTTGCACTAAAAGTATATATAGCTCTACTGCAGTATACTTAATAGTTTTAGGGTTTTAATTACCTCCTCCCTAAGTTAAGGTGATCCGTGCTGGCACCAGAGGGTCTTTATAGGTACTTACTACTAGTAATAATAGGTCCTCTATTGTATTTATAACCGGTATCTTTATGTTTAGAGGGTCTGTATAGGTACTTGCTGCTAGTAATAATAGGTCCTCGATTATATTTATAACCGGCGTAGAGAAGGAGTCTTCTGGCTATAGCGAATAGACTATTTTACTAGCCTTAATGTCTACGAGGAGAGCATTAAGGGTAACTACCTAAAGGCGTCTAGGGTCTAAAGTACCCTAGACAAACTATCTAGAATAAAAGCTAATTAACGGATCTACTTCCGCAAGCTAATCCTATTTAAGAACTATATTATAACCATTAAATAAGCCACCCTAAAAGGTCTAGGGGCTAATAGTGCAAGGGGTACCCTAGGAGTCGCTAGTGGTAACTATTAGATTATAAGCATCCTAGATTATCATCTGGTTACTATTAAGGAAATGTGCAATAGGTTTATGTAAACATAGTATATAATGTATAGGCAGGTTAAACCTATAGATAATGTCTTAATTAATAAGGTTAATTTGGTACCTATTATTGTATAAGTAACATAGGCGGACTTCGCCCTGGGGCGTATCTATTATAATATATACTATAATACGTTTCTTCTCTCCCTCTGTGTTAGGCCCTAGTTGCAGTTAAAAGAGATGCGCTACTAGGGCTTTGGGTTTTCTAAAGGTTGCCCTAACTTCTCTTTATTAGCCTACTTCCAGTGTTCCTTACGGTGGCCGCCTTTAGGTCTCTTTTAACTCGCATACACAGTACTGGCATCTAGGGGGTCCCCTAAACCATTTAGCTTTTAGGTGGTTTCCCTAGGAGTTTACTTAAAGCGTTGCCCTTTTTGGGTTCTGTTTCCTAAACCTGATTTTATAAAGCCTATACTGCGACTACGCTTTAAACGTAATAATTTACTACTGCTACTTACGCGATCTTCTATAAGCTTTATAGTATTAAATAATTACTTTATACAACGGATTTTATTAAAGAGGTCTTTAGTAGTTCTTACCTATTAGGCGAAGTTCTATCGGAAGAGTTCTGCTTATAGGTAGGCTGGGAGATATAAGAACCAAAAGTCTACCTATTGCTTAGGATTGATAAAAGGGGTATATAAGAAGAGGTACTCTAAGCTATATATATAGGCTAGGAAGACGTCAAACCTCTAGTTCTCCTTTATAACAGCCGTATAGTATATAGTAGCGTTATTAAAGCGTCTTACTATGGGGTTCCTAATCTAGTCTTGGACTATAGTTTTAAACTCATCCCATAGTAAGGGACCTTTATCTTTAGTGCCTAACCAGCAATAAACTAGTTGGGCAATTGTCTTCTCTTTTGCGAGACCTTTAATGGCCTAGCGCGTGCGTCGCTTACAGTTGTAGTTAGCGTTATTAACCTTAAATTAGTTCTCAACTGCGGCAATCCAGTGGTTGAAATACTGTTAAGTAGTACCGCTAATATTAGGTGGTAACTTCTTAACTAGGGCGTTAAGATTTGTTCGGCGTATGCGTTTGCTATATAACTTATGCTCTTTACTAGAAAGGCGACAGAAGGGCTTTATTAAATTAATAATGCTCCATAAGTTGGCTATTTTCTTAGCCAGCTTATCTAGCTCCTTTATATTAGCAGTATTTGGTAGGACGCTAGTAATCTTACTAAGCTCCTATTAAGCCTAGTGTTATAGGACACCTCCGTAACACCTTATGCACGTCTACCTGTTTCTACCGTCTTGACCTCCAGGTTAACAACTCAGTCAATTAAGGCACGTAACGGCAATCTAAGGCAATTTGCCATTACGTAACGGCAATCTACGGCAATTTGCCGTTCTCCACTATATTCTGCCATATTCTGCTAAAGTCCACTAAACTCTGCCAAGTTCTGCCAGGACCGCTCCTTAAATCCTATTCTACTCCGTGTATATATTAACCAAGCAACCAAACTAATAATATATACCCTTTCTTCCCGTTTCCTTACCTTCTCTCCTTATACAACGTCTTAACTTTATTACACAGTTTATATACGTAGCTTAATAATATCTACTTTGCTATATATTATTGTTGCTTATACTTACTCCGTAATACTACGTTGCGTTAAACCATATACTCCATTCTGTTTTAACTAATATATAAAACAACCCGGAAACCCCCTTATCCATAAACAACTTACGCGCCCTATTTACCAAACAAATAAGAAGTCTCCAAGAGGCTTTTACGGATGCTCTTGCCTAACAAGAAGCTTAATATTATAAGACGGTCCAATCCCTAAGAAAGGAAGTTAAAGAGATTTATTATAACCTACTATCTACTACACTATCGCCCCTACTAGTATTAACCCATAAACACCGGATAAGAAGAACGCATTTAAAACTAACTCCTTAACCCCAAATTTGCCAGTTAATGCCCCCAAAAAAAAGTTATCTGAACGCCTCCCTAATCCTCCTACCTATTCTAGTAAGAGGAGTAAGCTACGCTCTTTTCTTAACCAACTTCAGAATAAGCTAAACGGCAATATTAATTGCTACCCTACCCCTAATAGTTAACTTCGCTATACTATAAGCCGCCTAAAAGGAGATGCTGTGGACACTATATACCCATTCTAACCAAGTACGGTAAAGGAACTAGTCACTATACTAAAAGTATCTTATGGCGACCCTAACTAAGTCGCTATATTATAAAGGAAACTGAATAAGATAACATAGGGTTCTAAGAACTTCCTATTATACTTCGCTAAATTCCACCGCTATGCTAAAGAGACTAGATAAAACAAACCCACTTTAATTAATCGCCTAGTAGAATCTCTAAACCCTAAATTAAAGGCATCTCTTATAGGAGTTAAACTGCTAAGTACCATTACTACCTATGCTAACGTTATTAATAGCCTATATAATGACTTACTACGCCCTGCCCCAAAATATATACCTTAATACTTTACCCCCTAACCGCCTAAGGCCCATAAGGACTTAGACGCCATAAATATTAACACTAGGACCCTTTTCTATGCCCTAAAAGGATCTACTAAATAAGAGCAACGTATTAAACACGGCCTCTGTTTTAAGTGCGGAAGTAACACTTATATCTCTAGCTACTACTCCATCCCTTTCTAAAAGAATTTATAAACGGCCAATACTAGTAGCCGTTTACTATACCAATCCTCTAGTTACCGCCCCTAATCTTTACCTAGTTCCAGCCCCACATCTAGTAAGCACTACTTATAAGGACAAAGTTATAACTAATATTCTAGAGGAACCCCTTCCTACTCGCCACCAAAAGGTATATCCTAGAGTTAAGTCACTCTCTAGGATAGCTATGTTACAGGATCTTATTAAATGCATTAGATGTTACAAAACCTAACTCTTAGGATTGTAGTATAACCGTTAACTACCGTCTTTAGCAGAAAGGTTAATAGGCTAATGCTTAAGTCCTAATTAACACAGGAGCTAGCGGCATAGGATTTATTAATAAGATCTTTGTATAAGACAATAGGTTTACCCTAATACACCTTAACCGGCATATTAATGTATTTAGATTTAATGGCAAACGCACTATTTTAGGCCGTATTACTTATATAGCGGCCCTAAGACTCCAATACCCAAACCACAAAGAATTAGTTAAACTCTTTGTGACTACCCTAGATTACCTAGTAATCCTTAAACAGCCCTGGATAAAGCTATATAAGATAACCATTAATTAGGACAACCTTAAGCTTCTATTTACCGCCTCCTATTATAAGCAGAAGTGCTTTATAACTTGCTACTTAAGCCCTAAACTAAAATCTAAAAAATCCACTAAGATCCACTAGTCTAAAATTTCCACTAATATCTACTCTATACCCAAAAAGTCCACCCAATTCCACTAACCCAAGAATTCCACTAAATTCTACTAACCTAAGAATTCCATTAAATTCTACTAAGAACCTAAAAGTTATACCAAACTATATAAACCGACCCTAACTACTACACTACCCCAAACTAAGTAAAGGTCTAAGCTTAATATATAAAGGTACCAGAAGAACTGGTACTCTACTATAAAAAAGATGTTTAAAGAGCCCAAACCTAAATCTAATACTAACTCTATATCTAATACCGAACCTAAAACCAAATAAGAAACTATATAAGAAACTAAGGATAATCTAAGCCCACTTAACACCTTAGATATCTACATAATTGGAGCTATTCTGCTGGTATAACTTGCCAGGAAACTAGAATACATAATCTTTACTGTTATAATGGCCAATATTAAGAAGGCCTTAGCACTAAAGAAGTACACTAACCCCGCTATGAAGGTACCAATAGAGTACTATAACTATTTAGATGTATTCTTATAAAAGGAAGCTAATAAGCTACCAAAATGCCGTCTATATAATTATAAGATTGTAGTTAAAGAAGGAAAATATTCTAGATTTGGACCCCTATATAGGATGTCCTAAAATAAACTTAAGGTACTATAGAAGTACCTAAACAAACATCTGGATAAAGGATTTATTAGAGCAAGTTCTTCACCTATAGTTATACCAGTAATCTTTGTTAAGAAACCTGGCGACAGTCTGCGTTTTTACGTAGACTACTAAGCTCTTAATACTGTCACTGTTAAAAACTAATACCTAATCCTATTAATCTAAGAGACACTAAACTAATTAAGTAAGGCTTACTTCTATATAAAGCTTAATATTATCCACACATTTAACCGCCTCTGTATTACGAAAGGAGATAAATGGCTTACTGCGTTTCATACTTAATACAGATTATTTAAGTACTTAGTAATACCGTTTGGCCTTGCAAACGCCCCAAGTTCATTCCAATACTTTGTAAATAATACCCTATACCCGTACCTGGATATCTTTTATACTGCTTATATTAATAACATCTTAATATACAGTAATAATCTGGCTGAATACTAAAAACATGTTAAACTAGTCCTATAAGCCTTACGCGGAGCCGACCTATAATTAGATATAGATAAATGCAAGTTCTATAAAACGGAAGTTCTATACCTTAGACTTATTATTTCTATAAACAGCATACAAATAGACCCCAAGAAAGTTAAAGCAATTATAAACTGGCAAGAACCCAAGAATGTTAAGGACGTAAGGGCCTTTATAGGATTCGCCAACTTCTACTAATAGTTTATTAATAACTTCTCCGCCCTAGTTTCACCCCTTATAGCTCTAACCTAAAAAGATAAAGCCTTTATCTTTAATAAGGAATATAAAAAAGCTTTTACTTATCTAAAAGTTATATTTACTACCGCATCTATACTCTAATACTTTAACCTAAACCAAATAAGTGTTGTAGAAGCTAACTTATCCAACTATATTACTAGAGACATTCTGTCTTAATATAATAAGGAAGGAGTATTACACCCTATAGCATACTTTTTAAAATAACTAAGTCCAGCTAAATGCAATTACGAGATCTACAATAAAGAACTATTAGCCATTATTAGATGTTTTAAATAATGGCGTCCTAAACTAGAAGGCTCTAGATTTCTAATTAAGGTTTTTAGCAACTATAAGAACCTGTAATACTTTACAACCACAAAACAGCTAAGCCACCGTTAGGCCCGCTAGTTAGAATATCTATCCTATTTCCAATTTTTAATTATATACCACCTAGGTATTTAAGGCCAGAAGCCTAATACCCTAACCTAACATTCGCAAGACGCACCAGCTTAAGAAGAAGTACACTTCTACTGTAATTAGACCCTACTCCACCCTAAGCTATTTAACCCCCCTGCTAAGGACCTTATAGTATACGTTCTTAAAACAACTAATTAAACCATTAAACAGATTGTAACTGATAAATATCTAAACAATGAGTTTATCCAAGAGACGCTTAAGCTAATTTAAGATGGCGCTAGACGCTCTAAAAGGATTTCTCTAAGTAAATATAAAGCCTATAGAAACCACCTGTACTATAGGAACCGCCTAGTTATACCTAACCATAATAAACTTAAGCTTAAGCTCCTTAAACATGTATATAACCTACTAGTAGCCGGCCACCTAGGCTAAGGAAAAACCCTGGAACTGCTTTAATAAGAATACTACTAGCCAAACATGTATAATATAATATGAAGATACGTCTCTAGCTGCCATACCTGCTGAAAAGCTAAAGCTTTATATAAGACGTATAACGGCTTCCTAAAGCCACTACCTATTCTAGACCGAAGATAGAAGAACATCTTAATTAACTTCATTATCAACCTCCCCGTAAGTAAAGGCTGTATAAACATTATAGTAGTTATAGACTAACTATCTAAGATAAAACACTTAATCGCCTGCCCTAATATGTTAGCGCCTACCGTTGCCTAACTGTTCCTAGATTATATATAAAAACTCTATAGACTTCCCAAAATAATTATCTCTAATAGAGGTAGACAGTTTATTTCTATATTTTGGAAAGAACTAACTACCTAACTCCGTATTAAAGCACTATTGTCTATGGCATACTATTTAGAAACGGATGGTTAAATAGAATATATAAATGCTATAATAGAATAGTATATTTGGATATACACGTTATATTTACAGGACAACTGGATAAACTGGCTTATATTTGCCGAGTTTACTGCAAATAACTCCATCTTAGAAACTATAAAAGTCTCTCTATTTCTGGCTAACTACGGCCAGCATCCACAAATGGGTTTTAAACCCTTTAGTAATATTCCTTACCTAGCTTATTAGGCCTTATAAGTTGCAGAAGTAAATAAATTTATAAAGAAGATAGAAGAACTATAAGAGTTCCTTACTAACAAAATAATATAGACCTAATCTGTTTACGAAGCCGTAGTAAATAAGAACCAAACCCTAGCACTAGCCTACTAAATTAGTGACTTTGTCTGGTTAGATATAAGAAATCTAAATATAAAATAACCTACTAAGAAACTTGATTAGAAGAACGCCGGCCCTTATAAGGTTAAAAAGGTTATCTCTCCTTATGCCTACCAACTAAAGCTCCCTAATACGGTTAAAACCCACCCTATATTCTATATGTTAGTCTTCCGCCCTACCGCCCCTATATTAGATGCCCTGCCTAGACAGATCCAAGACCCTCCCCTACTAGTTAAAGTAAATAGTAAGGATAAGTATTTTATTAAAAGAGTTAACGATATTAAGTATAACAAACAGAAGCGTAAATATATATACCTTATAAAATGGAGAGGCTTTACTAAGCCTATATAGAAACCTGTTAACTCTGTAGGACTTATATAAGCCGCAGAAGACTTTTATAAACTCTACCTAGAACTACCACAGCCCTATCTTACAGAAGCTTAAGTTTAAAAGGGGGGTACTGTTATGGGACACCTCCGTAACACCTTACGTATGTCCACCTGTTTCTACCGTCTTAACCTCCAGGTTAACGACTTAGTTAATTAAGGCATGTAACGGCAATCTAAGGCAATTTGCCATTATATAACGGCAATCTACGGCAATTTGCCGTTCTCTACTATATTCTGCTATATTCTGCCAAAGTCTATTAAATTCTACTAAGTTCTGCTAGGACTGTTCCTTAAATCCTATTCTACTTCGTGTACGCGTTAACCGAGCAACCAAACTAATAATATATACCCTTTCTTCCCGTTTCCTTACCTTCTCTCCTTATATAACATCTTAACTTCATCATATAGTTTATGTACGTAGCTTTAATAATATCTACTTTACTATATATTATCGTCGCTTATACTCACTCCGTGACACCTAAGTATATAAGTTAAACTAGTCTCTAGCGTTTATAGGTAGCTAATCATTTTAAGGTTTAGAAGGTGGCTTAGATTCTACTAGTATATTTCTAGTGGTTTTGTCTGTACTAGATCCTAAGGCGTTTGTGTTAGGCCATAGAGACGCACTGGCCGTAACCGGCTTAGCGCAGGCGAGGCGCCTATAAAACGTAGTCGCCCCGTATTAGAGAACAGCAGAATTTAGTTCTATAGTTCTACTTTATCAAGAACTAGATACTTATTGCATTCTGTTACTGTTGTCATGTTACTACATACCCTAAGGACCTTGGCGTCCTAACAGTACTAAATTCTCATCCCTTTTCAGGGGTAGTAGCCCGACAACACAGCGGTCTGCTAAGACTATGACTACAACTACATAGCGGCAACCCTCTGTTGAGAAGATGACTTATATTCATTAATTATATCGCAGCCTATTGACCTAATGGCGAGACGCGGGCGTACTAGCGCAGTGCGTACTACCGAGTCTGGGGAGCGGCCCTAGGATAACGCGGGCGAACCCTTGTCCTGGACAGAACCAGAAGTTACGGGCGAAGGGGATATATAGGAAGAAATATAACAGCTAGAGAGCGAGAAGCTACAACTCCTAGAGCAAAGAAAACTATACTTACTTAGGGAAGAGGTGGAAGTGCTAAGATAGCGTTAACGTGGCAAGGCAATATTAACTCCCGTTCCTAACCTATCTATACAACCTTAAACAATCCTATTAGAGTACTCAGAGGGTAGCCCAATATATTTAAGCCTTAAGCGGAAGGCTACTAATACATTAGGCGCTCCGTTAAAACGGGCCGTTAAGATAGAGAAGATTGCTCCGTATTATAGCAAGTCTATATAAGAGCACCAAGACTTCCATAACAGCTTAAAGCTGGCGTTCCGCCTAGAGCGCGACAGCTTTATAGATAAGGATACCAAAGTCGCGTTTACAATGTAATATGTAAAGGGGACCAACCGAACCCTTTAGCTATAGTATAAAGATAACTATTTAGACACATAGTTTACCTGGGAGGAGCTTATAGAGTTCCTACTTAATTAGATTAAAAGTCCTATTAATTGAGAACTCTATATAGCCCTAACCTATATAAGGGCAATACAGTGAACTAACTAACTGGTAAATAAGTTTGCTGCTTACCTAACCTCCTTAGAAGGGCAAATTAACCCTCCTTACGATACAAAGCATCTAATAATACACCTATTCGCGAAGCTACGGCTAGAGCTACGGGTTGCTATTACCAACTATTAAGAATTCCCTTAAACTTAAGATTAGCTAGTTTCCCTAGCTGCCCTATTAAAGGAAAACCAAAAGAGCGCAAGCGCCCCATAAGGTAGAAGTAATAGGCGCGCTATAAACTCGAATATAAAGACCACCTAGTTAGGTAGCTTAAGAAGAGCGGACTCCAAAACTACCGCCGGCGACTTGATGGCGGGGCGAAGCAATACCGCCAGGGGTTTGACTTAGCCCAAAGGAAACTGCTTAAAATATGGGCAGCTAGGACACTGGTGGCGATAATATAAAGTGTAGTAATAGAATTAACCACCGCCTAGTAGCGTAAACGCTACCTCTATACTAGGAAAAGACAAGCGCCCTTAAGCACCCTTATAGCCCCAGGGCGCAAGCTCCTACTAGATCGTAAAAAAGCTATTACTGTCTTAGGTGAAGTCCTCTCTAGGCAGACCTAGAAGGAGACCTTAGTAATGCTTAACATTAGTGCCAAAGTAAATATAGTTAACCAGTGATTTACTATGGAGTGCAACTTTAAGACGCTAGACATAGAGCTACCTACCTACTCCTGGTTAAACAAGACTTAGGCACATTACTATAAGGCCTATAAGGTACCACTAAGAATAAAGGACAGCTGGGGCAAGATTAGGGAAGTAACCCTTGTCTGCTATGGAATGGCTAACGCATCCCCTACTATCACCCTAGGTATGCTGGGGTTAAAGAAGGCCCGACTTCTTATCAACTGCGAGGCAAAGGCGTGGCAATAAAAGCTAGACAGCTCGTCCCTGTTGCTACAAACCCCTAAAGGTTTTGCGGAGTCCCTCTAGACAGAATCTAGGGTCTTTGCCCTATTAACTTCTGGAGTAATACCTAGCAAGCAAGACGACGGCAGCTTGCCAGTCCTCCCCCCACAGTTGAAAGAAGTTAGCGATGTCTTCTCCTATAAGGAAGCAGGAAAGTTACCCTAACACCACTAGAGCAACCATGCTATTGACCTAGAAGAGGGATAGGAGGCCCTATATAGGCCGCTCTATAACCTCTTGGCCAAGGAGCTAGAAATTCTAAGGGAGTACTTGGACAACGCCTTAGCTAAAGGCTAGATCCAACCAAGTACTAGTCCCGCAGGGGTACCTATCCTCTTTATACCTAAAAAGGATGGGAAGCTGTGGCTCTATATAGACTATAGAGGCCTTAACAAGGTAATGATTAAAAATTATCTTGTACTACTATTGATTAGTGAGACCTTGGACCACTTGGCAGGTTCCAAGATCTTTACTAAGCTAGACCTAACATATGCGTATTACCGCCTTTATATCTGTTGTGGCGATAAGTAGAAGACGGCGTTCTACACACGCTATAGCTACTTTGAGTACTTGGTTCTGCCTTTTGGGCTAACTAATAGACCAGCAACCTTTTAGGGCTATATTAATCGGGCCTTGTTAGGACTGGTAAACATCTTCTATATAGTTTACCTTAATAATATTCTGATTTTTTCTGAAAATCTAGAGGAACATTGGCGCCACGTAGTAAAAGTGCTGCGTAGGTTGCGATAATACCAACTATATACAAACCTTAAGAAGTGCAAGTTTGGCATATAGGAGATTAAGTTCCTAGGATATATTATTAGCCCTAAAGGCGTAGCGATAGATCCTAGCCGGGTAGAAGCTATTACCAAGTAGGAGAGCCCTTAATCCTATAGGGATATCTAGGTTTTTCTAGGTTTTGCCAACTTCTATCGTCGGTTTATCTATAAATACTCTGCTATTGCAAAGCCTATTACTGATCTCCTAAAAGGAGCAAAGAATGGCCGCAAAACTGGGCCTTTTAATTGGCCAGAGGAAGCGGAGTAGGCGATGCGCCGGCTCTGCGACGCCTTTACGACGGCGCCGCTCCTGCGACACTACACGCCTGGCCTACTGACTCGGTTGGAGATGGATGCCTTAATGTAAGGCCTAGCAGCAATCATATTACAGCTGTTTAAAGACGGCCTTTGGCATCTAATAGCCTTTTGGTCTAGGAAGCTTTCGCCAGTAGAGCGTAACTATAAGACCTATAATTAAGAGCTACTAGCTATTGTGAAGGCTTTTAAGTATTGGAGATACTATATTGAGGGGCTATTAAGCCGCCTAGAAGTGCTCTCAGATTATAACAATCTAAAGGGTTTTATAAAAGTAAAAGCCCTTAATAGATGGTAAGCTAGATAGGCTATAACCCTGGCTGCCTATGACTTTATTATTAAGCATAGGGCGGGAAAAACGAACCCTATAGACGCGCCGTCGAGGCGACCCCTAGGCGCAGGGGGTCCGCTAGAAGAAGACACCATGCTACCACTGCTCCAAAGGACTTTGGGAATGCAGGGCCACCAACCCGAGGTAAAAGTCCTATTAGGTGTACAGAAAAGCGAACCTTCTATAGAGGTGTTGTTTCTATGGCTATAAGCTGGCGACCCGATGGAGGTACGCCTGGGTAATGTAGTATTACGTTTTAACTGGGCAACCTGCATGTATGCTATTGAGCAGCGTGTAATAAGGACCCAAGTTAGAGAAGCAAGTACTTAAGAGAGTGCTTACGAGTCCAGTACGGAAATAGTTGTTAAGCTTATTAAAGGACTTCAAACCATAGATAACCTTATGCTGCAAAAGCGCAGCGACAGCTTAGATATGGTGAGACGCCGTTGACGCGCCCACTTAAAGCTAGTGTGGCAGTTTAATTCCGCTGGACTACTTTATTACTGTAGGAGGCTATATATGCCCCTAGACCTAGCAGTTTATACAGAACTCCTATAGATCCACCATAATAATACCCTAGCCGGCCACTTTAGTGAGAAAAAGACCCTAGATCTACTCTTGCGCAAGTACTACTGGCCTAGTATAACTGCGGACGTTATGAGCTACATCTCTACCTGTGATCTATGCTAGCGTATGCGTGCGCCTTGATATCGCCCTTATGGCGAGCTCCAAGTGCTACCTTGCCCGGATTAGCCATAGTAGGAGATTACAATGGACTTTATTATAGGCCTACCGCCTAGCAGACAAGGCGATAAGGTGTATGACGTGATATACATAATAGTTGACTGCTATACTAAAATGGCCTTATATCTGCCTATAGTAAAAACTATTACTACAACCAAACTTACGGATCTCTTCCTTAACAAAGTAGTACGCCATTTTAGAGCCCCTAGAGGGATTATATCTAATCGCGGCAGTATCTTTACCAGCGAGTTCTAGTCAGAGCTATGCTTTGCTATGAAGATAAAACATAGGCTAAGTACGGCCTTTTACCCGCAAATAGATGGGTAAACAGAACGCCAGAACTAAACCCTGGAGTACTACCTCTGTGTGTTCTGTGATGAAAAGTAGAGCAATTGGGCAGGCCTCCTACTGCTGGCCGAATTCGCCTATAATAATGCTAAATATAGTATAACAGGTATGAGCCCATTCTATGCCTGCTATGGGTTTCACCCGCGTCTAGAATACGAGGTTAAGGCGGACAATAGTAGTTCTGTTTTAGCCGCCTTAGAGAGGATTAAAAGAATATCCCTTAAACGCGAAGTGCTAGCGAAGCGCTAGAAACACGCTGCTGAGACACAGGCGAAATACTATAATTATTATTACCAACTACAGGCATATAAAGTAGGGGATCTAGTTCTGCTATTAACTAAGAACCTTAAACTAAAAAGGCCAAGTAAGAAGCTTACAGCACGCTTTATTGGACCTTTTAGTATAGCCGAACTAGTTAGAAAGTAAGCATACCGGCTATATCTACCTACGTCTTACTATATCCATCTAGTATTCCATGTTAGCTTACTAGAGCTATATAAACAACATAAGGGCACTACTAGAGACCCTCTACCAGGGCTTATTAAGCTAGATAATAAAGAGGACCAAGAGGACCGGTACAAGGTAGAAGAAGTATATAGAAGGAAGGGATATAACCAGACCCTACAGTACCTGGTTAAGTAGAAAGGCTAGCTAGAAGAGTATAATGAATGGGTCCCAGCAGAGGACATTAATAAGGACGCAAAGGAGACATATAATAGTCACTTTACCCCAAGGGGCAAACGGAAGAGAAAGTAGGCAAGAGAACAAAAAACTTTTAATTATAACTAGGATTACGCCCCACCAGCGGGGCAACAACAGAACGACGGCGGAGCAACAGTAGTACGTTAATAGAAATATAGATACTCTACAGCTCCACCTCCTCCTCTCCCTCCTCCTCCTCCTCTCCCTCCTCATCCTCCTCACCCTCCTCCTCATCCTCCTCACCCTCATCCTCCTCCTCATCCCTTACGATGGGAGGCATATTGGCCTACAGGTACTGTTAGCATACGCTATAACGGCGAAACACCTGCGCTATAACACGTACTAAAGCGCGCATTATATTAAGAATTCCTTTAAGAGTACAACGGATGGCCTGTAATTCCTATACTTAGAGCAGGGGAAAGTCTTCGCCCTTTAAGCACTAGTGGAGACCGTGCTTGGCGCCGGTGCGCACTAAGGCCTCAACATTCTTCGTAAAGGACTTCTGGGCGGCAGCAACGCAAGCGTTAAGGTTAGCCGTGTCCCTACTAGCAACCCGCCGGCGCTTAGCCCTATCAATAAGGGCGAGCAGCTCGTTTAGGCGGCTATAAAAGGCCTTAGGGACCTAGTCTGTTAGCCATTAGAACCTAAACTAACGTACTTAAATTTACTAGTTGGCACAACTTATTTAGTCGTTGGCAGTACCCGCAATTGCGGTTGGCCTACTTGCCGTAGGTAGCCCGCCCAGTAGTAGCTACGCGCTTGGCGCAGCGGAGGCAAATTGGTTTAAGTAAGGCTAGGGGAGCACCTTGCAAACAATAAGGAAGCTTAGACGGCGTCTAGTAGGGTTAGCGACAGCTATAAGCCAGTATAAAGAATACTTACGGAAGGCTCGCCAACAGGCGGACCGGCGGCGCTATGCTTGCAATTTATGATTAATTAAAAGTTAGGAAGAAGGCAAGCCGCAGGCTAAACGAATTAAAATTAAATAGGAAGGGAAATCTGGTGTCCTACCTTAGGGGGGATTTCTACCTTTATAGATCTCTATATGGTCCTAGCGTCTTATTGTCCTATTATTCTATTATCCTATTATCTGATTTATATAAATTTTGTTAAACACTTTTTATTTAGCAAAGGACAATAATAGCGCTCCTATTATATAATAGCGTCGGCTAAGGACAGCCGCTTAAGAAGGGGGGGGCAATTATTAGGCCATAGAGACGCACTGGCCGTAACCGGCTTAGCGCAGGCGAGGCGCCTATAAAACGTAGTCGCCCCGCATCAGAGAACAGCAGAATTTAGTTCTACAGTTCTACTTTATCAAGAACCAGATACTTATTGCATTCCGTTACTGTTGTTACGTTACTATATACCCTAAGGACCTTGGCGTCCTAACAGTTTGGCAGTTATATTATTAGTATATTACCGTTAGGTATAGGCGTAGGTTTTCTTTTCGGAGGTATTATAGAAAAATTAAACCGGCTATCCTCCTAAGGGGATTGGTAAGGATTTAAATGTAAGGTAAGAATATAGATAGGGAGTTTAATAATAGAATAATAGGGTATATTATATATACAGACAAATCCTTAAGGGAAAAGGAGGAGTCTATATGTAAGGTAGGAAGGGTTTTCCCTAGGTATGTGTAGCGCATGTACCTTACGGGTAAGTTACCCCTAGGTTGCCCCAGGGTTGCCTATACCTTGCGGCTATATAACTATCTACTTAGGTTTTACCTAATAATGGGACTATCTAAAGGTGGATATATAGACTCTATAGGCCCTATTTAGATACCTATCTTCCCTTACTAGATCTATATAGATGCAAATAATACTAATAACCTTTCTATCTCGCTAAGGCGTTCTAAAATCGTCTATATACATAATTAAACCCCTTTTATTTTAGAGATCGCGGCCTTATATCTTAGCTTAGCTATGGCCTTATAGGCGGGCTAGTATTCCTATATTATTAGCTTATTTAGCGTAACTATATTAGCTAATAAGCTTTCTACCTATATAGTAAACCTTTAGTGCTCCTTATAGCTAAAGAGGGGGGTTTTATATAAGGGGTAGAGCAGGAACTACTTATATAGAATTACTAAGTCCAATAATAGGATTATCCTAAACACGCGAAGGAGGCGTAGAAATTCTAAGAGTATAAAGCTAAGCTATATAACCTTTTTATCAGCCCTATCTAAGTAGTAGGTCTCTATATATTTTAGCTAGTGTTACGGACGCTTTAAGTACGGTGTTACGACTACTTAGAGAGGAGTCGGCGGAAGCTAGTTGGTTAATATAGGCACGGTCCAGAATGGATCCGGTGGAACCATGTGACGAGAAATAGTAAGCGAGTTACATGACATTATACGCAGTATACGAGGAGTACACAGTGTACGCCACGTATAACACGTATAACACGTACCTTACGTACAAGAGAGGATTTCTTAGGAGTACAGTTGTGTATTTAAAGGACCTTAGTCCCTACCGTAGATAGTTCTCTCCTTGTAGTAAATCTCAGAATATAATTAGAGTTAATCTGTTAGGCAACCACTCCACCAGTTGTTATTACGTTATTATTTTTATCATACCTATATACCCAGCCCATTAACAGAACCCACCGTAGTTCCTACTATAAGGTTCCGTTACACATTTACTACTAAGGTTACGGTATTGGAACAAAATCGAGTAACATGCTACCAAGAGCAGCACCAGTCACAATAGCGTCAACGGGAGCCACAACCTCAGGGCCAGGTAATACCAGTATAGACAATAGGGATTCTTAAGTGGTTACGCGAGGTTAGTTATAGGAAATAGTTAATCACTTATAAGATAATAATAGGATACTTAAAGAACGCATTAATGGAATTAGAGCAGTAAAGATCAAGTTACCTTTAATTAAACAATTTTTAGGAGAAAAGTTAAAGCTTAAAGGATTTCTTATATAAATGCACTTTAAGGTAGTACAGGAAGGAGCAAAGTTAACAATATTATTAAATTAAGTAGCCTATACAGGATTGTTCCTAATGGGGAGGGCACTTAAGTGGTTTAAACCATATCTTACGGAAATATAGGCTAATGGCATAACAACTACTAACCAGGATGTATGGTATATATTTGCCAGTTAGAACGGGTTCATAGAGCAACTAACACAAATATTTAGAGACCTGGAGGCTACAACCATAGCGGAACGAAAGCTTTAGAACTTAATATAACGTACTTTAACAATTAAGTATACAACACAGTTTTAAACACTAGCCATATAGGTTAAGTGGAACGACAGGGCGCTTATAGTACAGTATAAATAGGGACTTAAGGCTAAAGTCTAGGACGCAATCATCCTAATAGAAGATGCGGATACTCTAAGAGAGTTAATAGATTAGTTAATAAAGATTAATAATAGAATCTATTAAAGGGAACAAGCTAAGAGAGGGCAAGACAGAGTTCCATAGTTATATAAGGCGCAAAGTACGCAATGACAGACATAGAGTTAAAAACTATGGAATGGCACGGAGCCAATAGACCTAAGTAGTACCAAAGAAACCTAAAGATGGGAAAAAAAACTATAAAAACCTAGAGGTTAAGGATTAAGTAATTAAAGGACCAAGAAGTAGAGGCTAAACCAGGGATCTTAGTAGTAGAAGACATTTAGGCGGACTCTATAGCAAGAAAGATAGTTTAAAGATAGAGCTTGTATAAATTATGGAAAACAGGGTTATTTCGCCAGAGACTATAGAGGTGGTTAGAATAACTACGCAGTAAAGGGAACCAGACCAGCAGACGGCGCGTACGTATAGAGGGACGACGGTGCACTACAAGGAACAAAAGAGTGTTTAATTAACAGTTTTGCGTATTGTTATAACAACGCATACCGAATTTATAAAGACGCTAAGTACGGTGTAAGCTATTAGCTATAAGAGCTAGAGTTAAAAGGACTCCAAGGAACCAGAGAGTTAGATAAAGAACAAGATTAACTCTATAAGCTAGATCAAGATGTTACAGCAACATACAGACAAAGATTAGTAGTAATAACAATAGAGTTGGAGTACTTATTAATTAACAGCAATAAGGACGAAAAGGAGGCTAACTAAGAGCACTTAAACCTTAATAACGCAACAGAAGCAGAGACTAAGACCATTACCAAACAAGGTTCAGTAACAGGCATAGCGACACCATTAGATACGATTTCCATCGCTTTATAAGACAATAGGAGCAACGTTTAGAAGAAACTAAGCAAGTAGACGACTGCTAGTGCTAGCTTATTACTTAGTAAAGGTAAAAGGCCACAGGCTTAAGATTCTTAAGAAGAGATAAGAGAAGCTTAAGATTTTTAAAGTAAGATAAGACACACCTAAGAACCCACAACGGACGAAAACCAATGGGAAAGGGCAGCAACTTAGTTTAGTAATAAACAAACAAGTATAGGACGCAAGTTCAAGAACTATGAGTTTAGGGAACGAATAAGAACGTTAGTAATTCTAGGCAAACGCAGTGTTCAGCCTAAAGATCGATTAGTTAATACTAGGATTAAAAAGCAAGACAACTATAAAGATCTAGCTACAAGATACAGAAAACAAGAAACTATAAATAAGTTTAAAATAAGAATTATTGTATAGCAAGAGCAGAAGCTAGACAAGAGGTTAGCTATACTAGGTTATATAAGGGACAGAGCACCCGTATAAAGAGTTATTAATAGGCCAAGTGCAGGGACACCTAGGGCAAAGTAGTTAGACAAATTGGAACAAGAAGAGGATCTAGATATTCCAACTAGGTTTAAAGAAAGGCATACTAAAGGATATTATAATGCAGCAATAACAAGGTATTTTCTAACGGATAAACCATACACACTAAACCAGTTGTATGGAAAGTGGTATAGGCAACGACACAATAATAAATAGGAAGACTTTTATATATAGCTAGACAAAAAAGTTATCCAAGACTAACCTATTACGGAAAAATACATAAGTCATATCAAAGGAGCATTAATTATAATGTTAAGGAACCTAGAAGAGGGATCTAGGGACTAGAGAAGCAAGCGGCAAGTTTTAGTACCTACAGCAGAGATACCAGTGGTTAGGTTAACTAGGTATAGGTTTAAACTTAAGAATAAAGACAAACTAAGAGTTAACCTAAAACATACAGCGTATTATACACTATTGTGGATAGCTTGTGTGGATAATATATACAATATACATAGAGCACCAAAAGATAAGAACTGGAAATACCCAGCAAGAATATATTGGGCACTAGAGGAAAAACGGTTTAGAAACGCTAAGTATATATATAGTTAGCACCTAGTAGAAGTACAAGGTTAAGGAGACTTAACACTTTAACTAGGAAGATTCCTTACGGAAAAATGCCTAGACAAATAATAGTGGTAGGAGTGCCTAGAGAATACTTATCCATAGTATATAGAGGAAAAGAAACAAACTAAGTATTAGCTAAAGTTGGACTAAGTACAGGCAGAATCTAGCAGCCAACAGTTAGGAAAAGGGGAGGCATATAGGACCAGAGGGAACCAGTGTTAGAGCCTTAAACCCTTAAAGAAATTTAAGGATAATACCTAAACTTAAGAGCTAAGTGGCAAGATCAGCAGTTTAAAGCGTTGGTAAATAGTGAAGTAATAAGGAACCACATATCACCAAAGGCAGTAGAAAGGATAGGGTTACTATACAGACAGAAGGAACACCCATATCCACTTATAACAATTTTAGGAGACCAGATAGCCTATAGAGGAGGCATTATTAATCTTAAAACAGGACCTATTTAGATAACTATTAAAGGGAGACCAGTCAGAATGTCTTTTAATATCCTACTATTAGGACAGGACGAGGCGATACTAAGAATGCCTTAGTTATAGGAGTACAATCCAAAGATTAATTGGGTTATAGGTTAAGTTGATATTAAGGATACACGATAACGCAAAGTGCGACAGTAAACCAAGTTGGTATAGTACCAAGTTAGAGCGATATATAAAGAGACTAAGCGAGGCTTAAGTTATATACCAAAGAGATACTACAAGTATGGAAAAAAGTTATAGTTACCAGAAAGTAAGAAGCTGTTAGAGCATGCAGCTTAGAACTATAAGATAGAATTAAAAGAGGGAATAAGTCTAAAGTTCTTTCCAATCTATAAGCTTACTAAAACAGAGTCAATAGCGCTTAAGGAGTTTATCCAGAAGAACTTACGAAAGGGATATATCAGACCATCACAGTTATTAGCAGGATATCCAGTACTATTCATCCCAAAGAAAAACGGAAAACTCAGGATGTGTATAAACTATAGACAGTTAAACAGCATTACTAGGAAGGATAGGTATCCTTTACCCTTAATTAGCGAAATCTAAGACAGGATAGGTAATATAAAGATCTTTATAAAGATAGATCTGAGATAGGCGTACCACCAGATTAGAATCAAGGAAGGCGATAAATAGAAGGCAGCCTTTAGGTCAAAGGAAGGACTATATAAGCCATTAGTTATGCAATTCAGGCTTATAAACGCACCAGCAACGTTCCAAAAGCGAATTAATAGTGTGTTAGGAGAATACCTAGATAAATTTGTTATAGTATATCTTGACGACATTATTATCTACTTAGAAAGTAAGGAAGAACATAGAGAATATATTAAATAGGTCTTAAAGAGACTACAAGAAGAAAAGATGCCAGTAGCAATTAAAAAATGCGAGTTCTTCACCAAGAAAACTAATTTCGTTAGATTTATCATTAAACTAGGCTAACTTAGTATAGATCTAAAAAAGATCGAGGCTATAGTAAATTGGCAAGAACCAGAGAACGTAACATAGTTGAGATCATTCCTAGGGTTTTGCAATTACTATAGAAGGTTTATAGCGCAGTGGTTATAGGACATTAAGCCGTTTACGTAGTTAATAAAGAAAGAAGAACTATGGGCATAGGGGAAGGAATAATAAGAACTATTTAAGAGAGTTAAAGAGTTATTTACCTAGGAGCCAGTTCTTAAGATCTATCAACCAGGGCTAGAGACGGTTATAGAGACGGATGTATTAGACTTTACACTAGGGGCATACTTCCTATAAAAATATTAAGATGGATAGCACCCAGTGGCATACTATAGTCAAAAGATGACACCACTAGAGTTAAACTATGACATCTACAACAAGGAGTTATTAGGTATAGTTACAGCATTTAAAAAATAAAGAGCGTTCTTACAAGGCATAGAAAAACTATTTATAATTAAGACAGACTATAAGAACCTTACAGGATTCCTAATAATAAAGGAACTTAACTAAAGACAGGTTAGATAGGCGGAAATGCTTATAGAATACTATTTTGAAATTCAGCATACCAAGGGTATAGATAATGCACGAGCAGATGCTCTAAGCAGGAAGGCTGAACTATAAAGTAATAAAAAGCTATTAAGAGCTTTATTGCAAAAGGATTAAGACGGATTAATTAGGTATAATTATCTAAAGATTACAGCGACCAAGGAAAGTCAGATCTATAAGTTACTAGAGAGTAATTAGACATAGAAGATCTAAAAGGCATAGGCAGAGGATCTAGACTTAAAGCAGTATAAAAATAGAGAGGCAACGTATGTGCCTAAGGCTATTACAGAAGAATTTATTAAGGAATTCCATAAGGGAATAATATAAGGACATAACGGAGCTACAGGCTTAGTGTTAAGACTTTAAGAGGAGTATATTATTTAAGGAATTTGGGGACTAGCGAGACAAGTTATAAAGGAATGTCTAGATTACCAAAGGAACAAACCAACAAGGCATAAGCCGTATAGAGGGCTACAACCTATTAAGACACTAGGAAGACCATAGGAGGTTATATTATAGGACTTTATTATTAAGTTACTAAAGTCAAGAGATCCTATTACAGGACAAGATCATAACGCGATCTTAGTAATAGTGGATAAGCTAACAAAGTGGGGATACTTTATAGCATACACTAAAGAGATATTAGTAGAAGATGTCGCTAGAATCTATATAAAGGAAGTATTCGCAAGACATAGAGCACTAGATAAGATTATATTGGATAGAGATCCAAGATTTATAGTAGTATTTTAGGAAGTGTTTCTGGCAGAATAAGGGGTTCGCGTAGTAATGTCTACAGCGTATTATCCGCAGACGGACGGATAAACGGAAAGACTAAACTAGATACTGGAGTAGTATCTAAGGCATTATATCAATCACGTATAAAATAATTAGGTATTATTACTACCAGTTATATAGTTTGTATACAATGCAACACCACAAGAAGGAATAGGAATATCACCATTTAAGGCAAACTATGGGTATGAGCTAAGAATATTATTATCGCCACAATAAGCAAAAAAGACGAGTAGCACAGCCAAGTAAAGAATGGAGATGTTAATAAATCTTTATGCAGACCTTAAAGAAATAGCTAAACTAGTATAAGAACGAATAAAAAGGTACTATAATGCTAAGAGATCTAAGGGACCAAATCTTAAGAAGGGGGATAAAGTGTAGCTACTATATAAAAACTTCAAGAGTCGACAACTAAGCAAGAAGTTGGACTACGTTAGACTAGGACCTTTTAAAGTTAAGCAAAGAATTTTATTAGTTATATATAAGTTGAACCTACTAGCCAAAATAAAAATTTACCCTATACAGCATATCACAATGCTAGAACTAGCATACGGAAATATTAAGCCACTAATCTATAAGGCAGACACGTATAGAGGATAAGAGGAAGACAAATAGCAAGTTTTAAAGATTATTAGTTACAAGGATATAGATAACAAAATATGGTATAAAGTAAAGTGGATAGGCTATAATGAGACTACCTAGAAACCACTAAGCAACCTAAGGAACGCTATAGGAAAGGTATAGGAGTATCAGAAGAAAGTAAGTCAGGCAATATTAATAGAGAGAAATTGCCAAAAAATAAATCACCTAAGGGGGACCTAAGAGGAGCAATTGCCAAGCTACTTAAAGTTGTTTCCCTTGCAGAAGGAGAGTCAATCCTTTTGTTACCCAGTTTAGACAAACCCTATTAAACAAGTTTCCACTCCTTGGAACAGACCTTCTCACAGACACGTTTAAGACGAAGAAGACGGGCAGAAGCGGATAGACGGGCTTTAAGGGCACACTATTAAGCAGCTATAGCCTCCTACTTTACTTCCCGCGAATAATAAAGCTTATCTAAAGCGCTTAAGAGCTTACTATTAAGTTTTATAGCGGTAGATTAAACACAAGACCCTATAACAAGTTACTTAGGGAACTTAAAGACTGTTAAGAGTTATTAGACGCGTATATTTAGCGTTAAAAATAGAGCGAACATCGCAGGACAATTAAATGTTTGCTTTAGTACACTCCGAGCAAGACAAGGGTTGTTAAGACGAAGGACTCGCCAGCACAACACACACTAACCCCACCTTTACGTAATAAGAATACGGAGACGGCATTATCTCACCAAGTAATAGTATGGCAGCCACGGTGCGAGCACGGCGCTGCGCTTATAAGGAAGAAGGAGCTTTAGCTATAATAAATACAGATGTCAACCAGACTAATTAAACGGACATTACACCTCTAGTGGACGACTTGGAGATGTTAGGAATCTTTAAGGACAAAGATAAAGAGGAGGGAGATAGTATTACGGACGCTTTAAGTACAGTGTTATAACTACTTAGAGAGGAGTCGGCGGAAGCTAGTTGGTTAATATAGGCACGGTCCAGAATGGATCCGGTGGAACTATATAATAAGGAATAGTAAGCGAGTCACATGACATTGTACGCAGTATACAAGGAGTACGCAGTGTACGCCACGTATAACACGTATAACACATACCTTACGTACAAGAGAGGATTTCTTAGGAGTATAGTTGTGTATTTAAAGGACCTCAGTCCCTACTATAGATAGTTCTCTCCTTGTAGTGAATCTCAGAATACAATTGGAGTTAATCTGTTAGGCAACTACTCCACCAGTTGTTATTATATTATCGTTTTTGTCGTACCTACATACCTAGCCTATTAACAGAACCCACCGTAGTTCCTGCTACAAGGTTCCGTTACAGCTAGACGTTAGTCTTAGGCTATATCTTTAAGTCAAGGGCCTTTTTTAGTACCTCCCGCGTATAGGGGAGAAAGTAGCTCTTTTTTCCTTTAGGAAGCCGGCGATTAACCGTATAAATGCACGGAGTAGATAGCTAAGGTAGGCTCCTATTATCGCGTCCATATCCTAGCATTCGGCCCATTTAATTTAGGTCTCCTTAACGCCGCTAAGCTTAGTATACTGGACGCTCTACTTATTAGCGCTTATAGGTTTTCTCCTTTAAATAAATTCCTACCCCCTAGATTATCTTTTTATTCTATTTAAACTGCGTATAATAGCTTAGCGGCTATTATAGTACTTTAATACTGCTAGGGAAGACATATAGATTAAAATAGTCCTCTAGCTGCTAAAAGGGTAAAAAGCTCTTAGTACTATCTTTACCCTAGTAGTTAAAGAAGTAAAAGGCTATTATAGAGAGGGGGTAGAGGATAGGGTTAGTATTCTATATATAGCCTATATACTTAACCTTGCCATATTAATTCTGCTTCCCTTATATTATTAATATAATTATATATAGCGCTAACTTATTTAGTTTAGGCCCTTTATTCTCTAGTTTAATAAAAATAAGATTAGCAAGCTAAACGTCTTATTTACTTTTATTTTAAGTAATAGTAATATACAAACCTAATAAATTCTCGGCCGCAGTTTAAGGTAAGACTTAACTAAACCTAGTATCTTAGAGCCTATCTCCTAGTACTAAGTAATTGCCTTTTTAAGCCCTTTAACGTCGTAGCCGCTAGTAATTATAAATAGACCTTAATTGATAAAGTTAACTCGTTAAATCTGGTCCTTATTACGGCGGACACTATTTAGTATTACTAAGAGCTTTACCCCCCGCAGTGGCTGTAAGGCGTTACCTTTTTACTACTATATATAAAGCTTAGTAATAGTAGAGACATAGCTATTTATAACTAAGTATTGGACTATTTCGTTAAATAGAGCGTCCAGGGCCTTTTAATCCTATATCTTCCCTTCCTCCTATATAGCTGCGGCTGCCCCTATAGCTACTTCTATAGCTATATTTACCCCTAGCTACCTTACTTAACTATTTTCTATCTCTTCTTTACCTACTTAATATCTTTCTATATATCTTTCCGTTTTAACTTTTATTTTTAATAGCTAGCAGCCTATAATTCTTAGTTAATAACTTACTGCTCTAAAAATAGGTAAAGCTTATCTTCTGTTATCTGGGCGCCGTCTATATTACCTTTTAGTCTTACGCATTAATATTCCCACTCTTTCTACTTCGGCTTATACGCCCTTATAGTATTCTTCGAGCGCTAGGCCTTATAAATATCCTATAACCGCGCTATCTAGGCCTTAAATTCGTTCTGGAGGCTATAGAAGGAGAAGGAGAAGGAGAAGGAGGAGGCTAGGAGGGCTTTCTTTGACTGCAAAGTAGACTATAGGGTAAGAAGATTTTTAAAAGACTACATATATCCGCAAGAGGTTAGGGGGAAGACGCGTAAGCGCGGCGCGGGTAAATAAACCCACCGAACGCGTAAATATCAAATGAGGAGAAGAAGAGAGCTCTATATTATAGAATTAGAATTACAGCAGGCCTTTCTATATAAAATCAGAAGCCCCGCGCGAGCCAGGAGCCGGCGCGGGCACGAGAACAGGAAGAGGGTTAAAAAATGGATTGTCGAGGCGACGATGAGGTCGAAGGCGCGCGACGAGGTCCTCCATACTAACCCAGTACTAACCTAGGCCCCAAAAACGCGTCCGAAAAGTAGGGGCCACCCGGTGATATGTGGACGATATGTCGCGGACCTTGGGGGGTGCGTAACCCGAGGTTACGCCAAGCTTAACCCCGACCTCCGATACCTAATTCTGCTAGCTCTACATACTAATTTAGGCGAAGCTCAAAGATACCACCACTACTACAACACCGAACCTCCCTGACCCTGTACGCATGAAGCGCCTGGCCCTGTTCTTAGGCTTCGTCAGCGTGGCTGAGCCGCTTTTCTCCCAATCTTTTATTAAGTCGGTCGAGTACCACGTTTTGGTCATTCTGTTGCCTGCGGTAAACCCTTCTTGTCTTTGAAAAGGCTGTTCTCTTGTTCAAGCCTCCGTCTTAGTCCGTATTTTTGTCCACCGCTGATTCCCACCACTCAGTATACATTCACTTTAGCACCTTCTGCAATGCCAAATGCGCCGGTTCCGTCCCTCCCTGCTAATAGCCAAGCGGGGACAGCACCTGCGCCAAATCAACCTCCTAAGCCTTTGTATGAAAAGTACCGAGAAGAGTTGGAGGGAAAGTTCACCAAAGAGTTGATGAGCAAGTACCAATGGAAGTTTATCGGATATCCTGGCTTTGCGGAATTCATGAAATCATCCCAAGACTTCTTCCTTCTGAGACGTTTCGACAAGCTTAATGCCCGTGTTTTATTGGCAATGCAAGATGAAATTGCTAAACTGGAAGAAGATTTGGAAAAAATTGATCATGATCGAATGATGGCAGACGTAAATAAGCTGGCCATAGAGAACGGAATGAATGGCTCTCTGAGAATGGACTTTTCTAGTCAAAGGCAGGGCTTACTGAAACAAATTAAGCCATTATTGAAGGAATACAGTATGAGTGCCCGGCCCTGACGGCGTACTTGGGTGCTAACTTCTGGCAGACGATCATGTCTTGGCATATTCCAGCATCCGCTCTCGACGCACCGCTGACGACCGCCAATACAATAACCTCATTAGCTGGCTGGATCATAATTCCGAAGCTATTGCACCCGAGGAGACGCGGTTTAGAGACCACCGTGGCGACCTTATATCCATTATAGATTCACCCCCAAATACGCCTCTGGGGCTTCTCTTCGAAAAATGGCGCCGGTTCAGGCTGTCAAAACTCTTCGGACCACGGTTTTGGCCGGACCGGCACGTTCAGTCCGAAGTGATCGTATACCACAGCTCTACGGGCAAGGCGACCACAACGAGTATCATAATCGTGGTTATTGGGCTTGGCATGCTCTTTGGGCCCTTGTGGTGGCTGAATTGGATCAGCGATGGCCCGAAGAGATTGGGAGTCATAACGGGGTTTACAATAGTCTTTACTGCATTGCTGATGGGATCGACTTTGAACAGGCCTTTCGAGGTCATGGCAGGAACAGCAGCGTAAGTTTCGGCGCTTGCCTTACTTTGCTCAAACTAACCGTTCTAGATATGCTGCGGTACTCATGGTGTTTATGCAAATCGGTGGCAATTAATGACCTGTGAATAAGGATCCGGAAGAGTCCTCCACAAGTTACCTTAGTGAGCCCAGACGTGATTTTGGTTGGCGCGGATATTCTATTGGTCCGCTGCTTTAACTAACTCTTTATAGACGTGCCGCTAAAATCACGTCTAAGACCCTTTATTAAGATTTATTAAACTTATTATTAATATCCGCTATAACGTAGGTGATAGGGTTATGACGGTCGGCATAGTTATGACGGTGGGGCCCCACCGCCTGCCTAATTAGGCTTACTGTATTCCCAATTAAGTATAACGTACGTAATAGGGTTATAACGGTTTAGAATATTAAAATTCTGCCAGATGCCTAATTGCAGGTGAAATACTAGTAAAAAGTATCGCATAGTATTACAATATTACTAAGTAGTATGAAGCCTTTTATTTATATAAAAGAGGCTCTATATTAACATTTTATGGTGTTTTAGGTGCTGATTACTCCTTAATTAACTTAATATCGTCTATTTCAGAATCGTCCTCATCCGACACCTTATCGCCGCTTAATCTATCTAGCCCTTCCTCCTCATCCTCTTCCTGTGTAGACTATGTAGCCTATTAAGAATCCTTCTTTAAGGCCTTGCAGTGTCCCGCAGAGCCCTAGAGTGAGCTGCAGTCTCTGTAGCTGTAGTGGAGGAGTCCTCCTACTGCTTCTGTAGCGTCGCTAGGGCCCCTGTCGTTGATTGTGCCTCCTCTGCTGCTTCAGCAGCTGCTATATAAGCTTCCGGTGTCTTCTTCTTAATAGCGGCCTTGTTTACAATTATTAACACCTTCTGCGCCTTCTTTAAGCTCCTCTCTGCGTCTCTGAGGCTCCTTTTGTGTCGATCTGCAACTCCTTTGGCTACCTTTGTAACGGCATGAGCTTCCTTCCTTTCTTGGACTTGCGCCTGCGCAACTATAGCTATATTGCTTTTATTTTTTCTAAGGTGCTTCCTAGTATCTTTTGCCTGCTGCTTAGTCTCTGCTATTGCTGCCTTAGCAGCAATAAGTACTCTAGCTGATTTAGTAGTAAGAACTGATTTAGTAGAAAGCACTACCCGCCTATTCTTCTTCTTAGCTCTTCTTTCTGCAGCGCTATTATAAAGCTCAGTATTTTCTTATTATAGTATTTCTATGCCTTCCTCCAATGAATCCATGTGGCTTATAAGCTTTATAACAACTACGTCAACTACTTCGGGTAAGGTATCTGGGTGACGAATTATATGGCCGTACCGAGCTCGATTAGAGTAACTTTTGGGAGTCTTTAGATGCAGAGGTAAGGATAAAATCATCAATTTGTTTTAAAGGGGTGTAGTTAGCTGTGTAGATAAAGGTCCTTTTATAAGGCGCTAAAGGACTTAATTAGGGTTAAAAGGAAGAAGCCCTGCCGCCTCAAAGACGCTATTAATTAATTCTAGGGTGTATATATAGGGTTAAATCTCACCTAGAATTCTCAGAAAGTAGTCCCTATTAATACCCGTAATACCGCGAGCTGCATATTCATCGACTTTGGCTAAATAAAGGCGCTTAAGTACCGAAAAGATAACAAGATCTAGAGGCTGTAGGAAGTGGGTTAAGTGAGGTAGAAGACAAATAGGTATAATCTTATAGTTCCAGCAGAACTCCACAAAGTCGATATTAGT
>Ga0307507_10002849_pt1 | contig 35021 bp, 8 predicted proteins | sample 7_EM_MG_FD_207223 | JGI IMG/M metagenome (GOLD analysis project Ga0307507, IMG submission 207223) | Populus trichocarpa ectomycorrhiza microbial communities from riparian zone in the Pacific Northwest, United States - 7_EM | ecosystem: Host-associated > Plants > Roots > Unclassified | place...
ATATTGTCTGTTAGAAAATTTTAGATTGCCAAGCCCTGTTATGACAGCTGTCTAACAGACAGCCCTGTCAGCTGACACCCTGTCTGTTTGATAGGTTTGACAGGATATTCTGTCAGCCGCAAGTCTGGTTTTGATCCTGGTGTTCGCGCACAGACCACATCCTCTAAGGGCCCTGCCGTTTTAAGGGATAGTAAGGAGATTATAAGGGCTTGTCCCAGAAGGGGTTTAGAGACATATTAGGGAGATGTTGGTATACCGCTATATATTATCTATCTATCTAACCCCTGCTTTAAACTCCTGAAAAACTTTAATAAGGAAAAAATATAACTAGAGAAAAGATGTAAGGATTGCTAGGAGACCTATTAGGAGCCTACTAGAAGTATACTGGTAACTACTTAGGCTAATATAAGGATTTTTATGCAACTGTTTCTAAGCCTTTATGCCAGTCTATAATTAATTATAAATATTATAGGCAATTTGGTGTTCTAGTATGGTTCCATAAAACCTTTTAGTATAGGATTTAATATATAAAATCTTGGCTTGCCGTCGTCTAACTATTAAGATATTAATCTATAATCCTTTCTTATTCTTATAGTCCTGTACTATATTTTAGCGTAGCTCTACTACCTAGTAAATAGGAGGGATACTTTATAATAGCGCCTCTAGCTATTATACGATTGTTAAAAACGTTTATATCGTTATTCTTTTAATACTATAGTATTGTTTAGGTATAATTTAACCTATATACATCTTTAATTAATATCTTAATTGCCTTCCCTAGCTGTATAATTAGTTTTTCTTATAAGGAAGTAATAGCTAAATGGTATATATACGTGTTCCTTTCCTTCTAAATTATGCTATTATAATAGAGTTATATTGGTAAGGTTACGGCTATATACTAAAAGGGTATTAAAAGGTAAAGTATAGAGACACTTTACTTATTAAGCTTGGTCCTTTTCCTTAACACCTTACTTCCCATTATTAACCTTCATCTAATTTTAGATATATCTTTAATATATTATTAAGATTTTCCTCCTTTTTATTATTAATTTAATATACCTCTTTATTCTCCTGCTAACTGCTCTTCTAAGTAGATTCCTTAGTATATTCTAGCCCTATCACTATATATAGAACCTTAACCTCTGCTAACCTGTAACTAGTGCTAGTCCTACCTAAATAATTTTGCCTATATATCCTTAAAGGACTAGAAGTCTAATAAGAAGATTCTAGATATTTATAATAAGACTTACTATATAAGATCTAACACCTTTAGTCCTTATAATTAATGCATGCGTACTAAGAGCGGTAGTTATATTAAGGTAAGTGTAACAGAACCTTGTAGTAGTAACTACGGTGGGTCCTGTCAATGGGCTAGGTATATAGATATCAAACTAAATTAACAACGTAATAACAACTGGTGGAGTGGTTACCTAATAGATTAACTTTAATTATATTCTAAGATTTACTATAAAGAAAGAGAACTATCTAGATAGGGACTGTGGTCCTTTAAATACACAATCCAACTCCTATAAAATATACTGAGTACGTTAGTACGTTAGTACGTTGGTATATCCCACGTTCCTACGTTCCCACATTCCAAACTTATAACGTAACGTGTTATGTAACTTGGCTACCCCTTATCCCATAGCTTAACTGGTTCTAGTAACTCCCACACTTCCACTACTAGTCTATTTATGTCTCTTTCCAGTAGTACAACTACTATTATTATTAGGTCCGTAACACTATCCTCCTCCTCTCTATCTTTGTCCTTAAAGATATCTCGCATCTCCAAGTTGTTTACTAGAGGTATGGCGTTCCTATCTTTAATTTAATGTCCTTTATCATTCCTAATACCTTCTATTAGATCCTTATTATCTAATTATTGTAACCGGCTAGTAACTACCATACTGTTGCTTAGTAAAGTTATACCATCCTGTTCTTATTATGCGGAGAAGAAGTTAGTATGTATTATGATTGCGTCTCCAGCTAGTCGCCAACCTTTTTTATACACTAAGTGTACGTAAGCGAACATGCAATTATCCTATAATGTTTAATCCATCTCTAACACTAAGTGTGCGCGTCTTGTAACTCTTTATAGGCGTCTAGTGCTCTATCTAATTTATCCTAGGGTCTTAGATTTAATTTAAAGCTAATCGCCTTAAAGGTAAGCTGGCCTTAGCCCTTACTAAGGTTTAAAGGCTCTAAGATAATAGGGAGCGTATTTACGCTGAGGAGCGGCGAGTGTTTGACGCTTAACTAGTTATTTACGCTTAATTAACCCGTCTTAAGAAGGTTTATAAGAAGGTTTGTTTAAAGAAGTTAAAGCTTACTAAGTAAGGTCTTTATAAACTAGAGGCTAAGGAGGCTAAAATGGATTCTAATCCAGAAGAGGTAGAAACAATTTATACACCAGCAGTGGATCCCTTAGATAACCCGGCTTGTCTATTACCCTTAACTAATCCCTTTATCTTTAGCTCCTTCTTAATACTGCCTAACCCATTTTCTTCTAATACTCCTATACCTTTCTTATAGCATTCTTCAGGTTCTATAGTAGCTCCTAGGTAGTCTTATTATAGCCTATCTACTTTACTTTATACTACATTTTATTATCTATGTCCTTATAACTAATAATCTTTAAAACTTACTATTTGTCTTCCTCCTGTCCTTTATATATGTCTGCTTTATAGACTAGTAGCTTAACATTCCTATATGCTAGCTCTAGCATTATAATATACTGTATAGGGTAGATCTTTATTTTAGCTGGTAGGTTTAACTTAAATATAACCAGTAAAATCTCTTATACAATTTTAAAAGGTCCTAGTCTAACATAGTCCAACTTCTTACTTAGTCGTCAACTCTTAAAATTTTTATGTAGTAGCTACACTTTATCTCCCTCCTTAAGATCTGGTCCCTCAGATCTCTTAGCATTATAGTACTTTTTCATTTGTTCTTATACTAGTTTAGCTGTTTCTTTAAGGCCTATATAAAGATTTATTAACGTCTCTATTCTTTCTTTAGCTGTGCTACTTATCTTCTTTACTTAACATGGTGATAATAATATTCTTAGCTTATATCCATAATTCGCCTTAAATGGTAATATTCCCATTCCTTCTTATAGTGTTGCATTATATACAAACTATATAACTAGTAACAACAATACCTAATTATTTTATATATAATTAATATAATGCCTTAAATACTACTCTAGTGTCTAGTTTAATCTTTCTATCTATCCATCCGTCTGCAGATGATATGCTATTAATGTTACTGCTTAAACTCCTTATTTGGCTAAGAATACCTCCTAAAATACTGCTATAAATCTTAGATCTCTATCTAATACAATTTTGCTTAATACTCCATGTCTTATAAACACTTCCTTAATATAGATTCTAGTGACATTTTCTACTTATATTTCTTCTGTGTATGCTATAAAGTATCCCCACTTTATTAGCTTATCCACTATTACTAAAATTGTATTATAATCTTGTCCTATAATAGGATCTCTTAATTTTAGCAACTTTATAATAAAGTCCTATAATATAACCTCCCATAGTCTTTCTGGTATTTTAACAGGTTATAGCCCTCTATACAGCTTATACCTTATTAGTTTATTTCTTTAGAAATTTAGATATTCCTTTATAACTTGTCTCGCTAGTCCCTAGATTCCTTAAATAATATACTCCTCTTAAAGTCTTAACACTAAGCCTATAGCTCCGTTATGTCCTTATATTATTTCCTTATAAAATTCACTAATAAACTCTTCCGCAATAGTCCTTAGATATCACGATAACGATGTATTATATGCGAACGCTAGATGAATAAGTATTAGATTTATAGAATTGATAGCTACGTATGGCTGTTATGGAGACTTAAGAGGATTGCTAGAGAACTTAATAGGAACATAGCTGCGGCTAAATTTATATAAGGGTATTAAGGCGGATAAACTATTTACCAACGTCGTTAAATAAGAAAAGGAACCAGCTACATATATAGCGTAGCGCTTGTAATAGGAGTCCTGTTATAGTACCCCCCTTCTAGGGGGTGACAGGTCTAATAAGGTAGGGTTAGGAGTTGTTATAGAAGTGTGGATACTAGGTAATCTAGTAATTGCGTGTACCACAATAGAGACAGAATCCGTTCTTTATATAATATGCGCGACGCTTAGTAGACTTAATAGAGGACAATCGCGATCGCGATAAGGCAGCAGATGGTGGACGGGAGTAGAAACTAGGTAGGGCCCTTAACTTATTTCTAGACTAGGAAGTAGGGGCAAGACTAGTGGTCTAGAGCTAGAGGTTAACGTCTATAGGCTTATAGGCGGTAATGGGTTTCTAGGCTGGTTTCTAAATTAGCGGGTTCTAGACTAGCAGGTTCTAGACTAGTAGGTTCTGGATTAGGTAATAGGAGTAGTAATTAAGGCGCTAGACAAGCTTAACGTACTTATTATACAATAGGCTAAATAGGGTATTGTTACGGCGCTGGTGGAAAACGGTGGATCTTAGCAGATGTGGATTATGGTAGACGCGAGTCACGTGACTTAAGGACCGTATAAAATATCAAGCAGCGCTGCTATTCTTCTCCTTCCTTTCTCTAGCTTTGGATCCTTGTTTATAGACTACTAATTATACAGGCTTGCGCGTCCCTCCTGCCATGCTCGTGCCTTAATTAACTGAGTTGCTAACATTATCCAAAGCTTATCACCACTCTCTCTTCCTAAGAAGGAACTTAAATATATCTACAAAACCACGAATAGAATAAGGAAACAGAACAGGACCCTAAGGACATTACCAGAACCAAAAGAACACAAACAGAACGCAAAACCTAAAGAATAGGACACGCATAGACTAGAACCCTAGAAAATAAACAAACACCGGAAATTACCCAGTACCCCTACTACTATGCTAAGAAATACAGTAGCTGGTAAAGCCGCTATAGGACCCGCAAATACCTCTAATAGTAAAATAGTCGCCGTCTTAACCCCCTAGGAAGAGCTTATAGTAGCTAATACTAAAATTAAACAGCTCTAAGAGCTGCTTAAAACTAGAGACACCCCTATGCCTAGCAATAAATTATTAGACACCTAAAGGCTTGCTATAGTCCTTAAGGCCCTAGCCTAATATATAGTATTAGTATCGTCGCGATCCGCGAAGGTTGTAAACCCCCTATTACTTACAGATGGAACCAACCCTATATTTAACAACTGGAAGCTTTAACTGTAGGATAAACTTAAAGTTAATATAGACTACTTTCCTAATGCCCAAGCTAAAATGGCATATATCTTTAGCTGCACCGGTGGTAACGCATAGATATACCTACATCCGCAATACGCCTAGGACTTAGTAGACCCCTTCCTCTCTAAAGAAGAGATAATTAACCACCTATCTTCTATTTATAAAGACCCCTTTAAAGTACAGAACACCCAGCTTAATTATAAAAGCCTAAATATAAAAACAATAGAGACCTTCTCGGCCTTTTAGACCCGCTTTTTATACTTAGCTGGATAGGCTTAAATCCCCTAGGAATATCTAATGCTAGATCTCTTTAATAAGCTTACCCTAGACCTATAGCGCGCTATACTGCCAGTTTATACTACTGTATAGACGCTTAAGAAACTTATGGACTAATGCCTAGCTATTAACTAGGGCCTCTATTAAATTAAGGCACGTGCTAAGCGGTACAAGACTAGAAGCTCTACTAACTAAAATATAAGTATTACTAGAACGGGCCGCAGCGCCCTAGTAAGATCTATAACCCCTATAGCACCGGCCGTACAGCCCGCCGCTAATTTAGCAGCTAGTTATATAGCTAGTCCTGCTATAGGTCTAGCGAATGCTCGGCCTATATACAGCAACCCTCGTATATAGGCCCTTAGTAATTAGGGAGCTTGCTTCTCTTATAGCCAGAAGGGCTATATTATAAAAAATTGCCCAATAAATGTAAAAGTGGGCGAGGTTCTATTAATCCAGAAGGATAGTATAGAGTTAGAAAAAGAGGAACCCTAGAGGAAGACTCCCCTCTAGGGTTAAAAGGGATTAATATATTATATATTAATCTAGGTTAGCTAGTTAGTAGAAGAAGCTATACTATCCCTTATACTTTATTTTATAATAGATATTAAGTTTTAACCTCTGCTTTAGCTAACTCTAAAGCAAATACCTTCGCCTTAATAGATACCCAGTGTACTATAAAGCTGGCTAATTTTCTAAATATACCCCTTAAAGAACTGCCCAAACTAATTCCTATTTACGGGTATAACGGACAGATAGGGCCACCTATTATAACAATCTTGCAGATTTACCTCTGTGTTAATAGATAAAGATAGTATAATATCCCCTTGCTTATTACGGACCTAGGAAGCCACAATATAATTTTAAAAAGAAAATGGCTAGCCTATTTAGGCTTATAGCTTAATATATAAAGCAGATGGCTTATCTAGCCTAAAACCCTACCCCTAACCCCTTCCTTTATAAAAGAAATCAGCATTACAATAGAAAACCTTATATGGCTATAGGTAGACACCGTTTACTAGGCTAATGCTATACATAGAGACCAGGCCTTTAAGAAAGATATACAGCTTAATCTATAATAGGTCCGCATACTACGCCGCCCCTAAACTACCTATATTATACCACCCACACTAGAGATTAAAAAAGTTAGTAAAAAGCTAGCGGAGCTCCCTATAGGGAACTTAGACCCTATATAGCTATAAAGAATAGCAAGGAGTATTAGATGCTATACTAAATATATAGACCAGAGGGATAACTTGTAGAAGATGGAATAGGAGCTAAGAAAGATTATAAACACTAAACCGCAAAATACAACCTAATAATAGTCCGTAAAGAAACCTACAAACCTCCCACCAGTTAATATCTGCTATATTGGCGCTATAGGATTCTACCAAAACTTAGTCTAACCTAATACTATTGCCTTTACCACCAGCTTATATAAAATTAATTAAATAATTAAGGAAAAGAAAAATAAGCTTAGTGAATAGGAAGGCGAGCTTATAAATAAGGAGCTAGTAGAACAGAAACTACCCTATTAATACTAGAAATTTAAGGATATGTTCTCCAAGGCAGCGTCTAATATACTCCCGCCTTACTAACCATATAACTATAAGATTAAGATTAAGCTAGATAAGAAAGACACACTTAGCTATAGCCCCCTTTATTAGCAGTCCACTGCCAAATTATAGGCTATAAAGTAGTACCTTATTAATAACCTAAATAAGGGCTTTATTGAACCTAGTTAAGCCCCTTTTAACTTGCCTATTCTCTTTACTAAAAAGCTAAATAGAGGACTTTATTTCTACATTAACTACCGCAAACTAAATAATATAACCCGCAAGGACCGCTACCCACTGCCCTTACTTAATAAGACTTTAACCTAAATAAGTAGAGCTAAGATCTTTACTAAGCTTAATATCCATTAGGCCTTTTACCAGATTAGGATAAACCCTAGATTAGAAGATCTTACTACATTTTAGACCCATTACGGAATATATAAATATAAAGTACTTCCTTTTAGACTAACTAACGGACCGGCTACGTACCAACAATATATAAATAATATACTCTTTAACTACCTTAATAACTTCTATACAGCCTACCTGGATAATATTATAATCTACTCTAAGAATAAGTTAGAATATAAGAAGCATATCTATAAAGTCCTACAACAGCTCCGCAAGGCCGGTCTCTAGGCTAATATCAGGAAATTGGAATTCAGTGTTAAGCGTATAAAGTACCTAGGTTTTATTATTAGTATAAATAGAATTAAGGCCAACCTAGAGAAAACGGCTATAATTAACCAGTGGACACCCCCATGGACTATAAAGAGGGTGCAATTATTTTTAGGTTTCTATAACTTCTACTAACGCTTTATTAAGAACTATAGCAGGATCGCCTAGCCTCTTAACCGCCTTACTAGGAAGGACCAGCCATTCCACTTTAACGCCATATATATGCAGGCCTTTAATAAGCTTAAAAAACGGCTAGTATTGGCTCCCCTACTTACCCACTTTAACCTAGAATGGCCCTTAATGCTAGAAACTGATGCCTTAGACAGCGTAATAGCCAGAGTTTTCTCCTAAAAGTAACCGGACGGAAAATAGCACCCTATTATATACTATTCAAAGACTATAATAAATGCCAAGCTAAACTACTACATCTATAACAAAGAAATGCTGGCTATTATCTCTAGCTTTTAGCACTGGCGTGCATAGCTAAAGGGGACCCCTAAGCCTATTAAGGTAGTTTCAGATCACAAGGCCCTAGAATACTTTATAACAACTAAGGCTCTTACAGCCCGGCAGGCACGCTAGGTGGATATCCTATCTTAGTTTAACTTCTTAATTATATATAGACTAGGTACTACAAACCGTGCGGATACTTTTATAAGGCGTAAACAGGACTTAGGTAACTAGGCAGCTATAAAGATCTTATTACAGACCTAGACACTACTACGACCAGAGCACCTTAACCCCTAGATATAGGCAGAACAAAATAAGGACCCTTTAGACGCTAAAATATGTCCTATTAACTCCATAGAACTTAACCTTATTAATAAACTGCTGTAGGCAAACCGTACGGCCCCCTCTATAGGAGTACTATAAAAAGGCAAAGAACGTTACCAGCCTATAGTCCCTTAAAAACAGACTACTTAAGCACTAGGAACAGCTAGTAGTAGCTAAAGAATAAAACTTATAAACCTAGCTTATTACTAAAGCTTATACCTAGGTCTCTACGGCCTACCCCAAAAAGAATAAAACCTGTAAAATTATTGGTAACCAATACTACTGGCCCGGAATAGTTATAGATATTAACCGCTATATACAGAACTATAATAACTGCTATAGGTCTATAATTCCACGGGACAAGACCCTAGGACTATTAAAGCCACTCCCAATACTAGAACGCCCCTAGCAGTATATCTCTATGGACTTTTACAAGCTGCCTACAGACCGTAACAGATATAATATGGTAATAATCCTAGTTAACCATTTTGGCAAGCGCCTATTTTCAATCCCCTATTACAAGGATATTAATGCCAAGGAGGTAGCCTAACTATATATCCATTATATCTACCAAATCTATAGACTACCAGATACTATTGTATCTAATTATAGGCCGTAGTTTATATCGGCCTTCTAGAATAAGTTTACTTAGATCCTTGGTATTAAGCTAAAGCTTTCCACAGCATACTACCCCTAGATAGATAGTTAGACAGAGATTATAAATTAATACTTAAACCAGAGGCTCCGGCCCTTTGTTAACTACTTCTAGGATAACTAGGGCGAACTGCTACCCCTAATAGACTACACCTAGGCAACCCTATCCTATAACTCTATAGGATTTGCACCTATTTAGCTGGAAATGGGATACTTACCCCATACAAGCTTTAACTGGGAAAGACCAGAGGGGCCACAGACCGTACGCGAAAGACTATCTTATAAGGAAGCCCAGCAATACGCCAAACGCTTAAAAGAAGCCTGGATAGTAGCCTATACAAATCTAGAAAAGGCCCAAAGATTAATAGAACAGTAGGCAAACAAGCACAGGCACAAGCCTGACTTTACCATAGACAATAGGGTCTAGGTTACAACAAAGAACTAAAAGACAGAACGGCCTAGCCGCAAGCTAGACTATAAGATAGCAAGACCATATAAGATCCTTAACAAAGAAGGCAACTTATACAAGGTTAAGCTCCCAGACTTAATTAAAGTCTACCCTGTCTTTTCGCCGGATAAGCTATAAAAGGCTGCAAATAACCTACTACCTAGACAAAAGAATAAGCCTCCCCTACCAATTCAAGTTAATGGCGATAATAAATAGGAAGTTAATAAAATACTAGCCTATAAACTAGTACAAGGAACGCTAAAATACTATATCTAATAGAAAGGTTACAATCCAGACCCAATCTAGTACCCCGTTTAGAACTTTATAGGTTGCCCCTAGAAGCTTAAAGAGTTCCATAACCAATACCCTAATAAGCTAGGACCCCCAAAGTATCTAGACAAGTGGATGGAGTACTAGTATAGCGAAGATAATAGGCTACCTATTAAGCACATAGATAAGAACACCCTATAGATATAATACAGACATACAAAGCCTAAGGGCAGGCTTTTTTGAAGGGGGGGGTAATATTACAGCGCTGGTGGAAAACGGTGGATCTTAGCAGACATAGATTATGGTAGACGCGAGTTATGTAACTTAAGAACCGCATAAAATATCAAGCGGCGCTGCTATTCTTCTCCTTCCTTTCTCTAGCTTTAGATCCTCATTTGTAGACTACCAATTGTATAGGCTTACGCGTCCCTCCTGCCGTGCTTATACCTTGATTGACTAAGTTGCTAACAGGTATTGCTTGACTTTTTAAGAGACTGGTGGAGGGCAGGACGGAAGCTACGGTAAAGCGCTATAACGCGTAATACGTCTGGCTAAGAGGAAGCATTAGCCTTATATATAAATCGCTTGAAGTAAGTAAGGTACGTAATAAGCGACTCCTCTTCTCTTTGGCGTATAGACGAAAAGCGCTAGATAGCCTCCTGTTGTTCTCTTAGGTTGTGGTAGAGGCGCTAAAAGAAAGAGAAGATATCCTTAGGGTCCTAGAACTAGGTATCTTTGGCTAATTAGCGGAGGTGTAGGATAGAAGCCTACTGGGACTGCTTAAGGCGATCCTATACATAGTTAAACGCGTTAGCACTGTTAAGCTGGTTAGATTAGAGCTTTGCCCTAATTAATAGGAGCCATGTACGTAATATAAGAGGCTTATTATTAAAGCGTAGTGGATTAGGGAGACGTGGATAAGTAGTTAGGGTAGGCATAGGGTGGGTTTAGAGGTGAAGCTAGAGCTAGAGCTAGAGCTAGTAGACATTAACGCGTAAGGCATTAAGGTCTAATTAGAGCGACTAGATCTTAGTACGCTAGTTCTAGAGCTCCTACTGTAGCTGCTATACTAGCAGGAGAAGAGCTGGGTTAGATATAGTAGCTATCTAAAAAGAAGGAAGAAAAAATCTGGACTAGATACGTTGAAGACTCTACGTAGAAAGTCCGCGATAGCTCTACGCTATTATTAATGTTTGGCTAGATGGGGCGAGTAATCCTAATATTATAATAATAATATATTATATGCGAACGCTAGATAAATAAGTATTAGATTTATAGAATTGATAGCTACGTACGGCTGTTGTGGAGACTTAAGAGGATTGCTAGAGAACTTAACAGGAACGCAGCTGCGGCTGAATCTATATAAGGGCGTTGGGGCGGATAAACTATCTACTAACGTTGTCGAACAAGAAAAGGAACCAGCTACGCGTATAGCGTAGCGCTTATAACGGGAGTCCCGTTATATTAGAATATAAGTTACTTCTCTATTCTTATACTGGTCTAAGTCTAAATCCTCTACCTATGCCTCTTAAATCTTTTATATCCAATTACTCTCTGGTAATTTATAGATCTGACTAGTTTCTCTTATTACTGCTATTTTAGGATAATTATACCTAATTAATCTATCTTTATCCTTTCGTAACATAGCTCCTAATGGCTTTTTATTATTTTATAGTTTAGCTTTCCTACTTAGAGCGTCTACTTATACGTTATCTATACCTTTAGTATACTAAATCTTAAAATGGTATTCTATAAGCATTTCCGCCCATCTAACCTATCTTTAGTTAAGTTCCTTTATCATTAAGAATCCTATAAGGTTCTTATAGTCCGTTTTAACCATAAATAGTTTCTCTATACCTTATAAGAATGCTCTCTATTCCTTTAATACTGTAACTATACCTAACAACTCCTTATTGTAGATGTCGTAGTTCAGTTTTAGTGGTATTATCTTTTAACTATAGTATACTACTAGATACTATACGTCCTAGTGTTTCTATAGCAAATATGCTCCTAGTATAAAGTCTAATATATCTGTCTTAACAACCGTCTCTAACTTTAGTTAATATATCTTAAGGATTAGTTCCTAGGTAAATAACTCCTTAAGTTCCTTAAACAACTTCTTTTACTTACTTCCCCATACCTATAATTCCTCTTTCTTTATCAATTAAGTAAATAGCTTAATACTCTTTAACTATTATGCTATAAACCTCCTATAGTAGTTACAAAACCCTAGGAATAATCTTAACTATATAATATTCTTTAGTTTTTGCCAACTAACTATAGCTTCTATTTTCTTTAGGTCCATGCTAATTTTTCCTAGTTTAATAATAAATCCTATACAATCGGTTTTCCTTATAAAAAACTCGCATTTCTTAATTGCTACTAGCATTTATTCCTCCTATAGTCTCTTTAAAACCTATTTAATATATTCTCCGTGTTCTTCCTTACTTATTAAGTAGATAATAATATTATTAAGGTATACCATAATAAACTTATTAAGGTGTTCTTCTAATACACTATTAATTTACTTCTAAAATGTTGCTAGTATATTTATAAGCCTAAATTGCATAACTAATAGTTTATATAGTCCTTCCTTTGACCTAAAAGCTACCTTCTATTTATTGCCTTCTTTAATCCTAATCTAGTAGTACGCCTATTTCAGATCTATCTTTATAAAGATTTGCGCATTACCTATCCTATTTTAGATTTCGCTAATTAAGGGTAAAGGATACTTATCCTTCCTGGTAATGCTGTTTAACTGTCTATAGTCTATACACATCCTAAGTTTTCCATTTTTCTTTAGGATGAATAGTACTAGATATCCCACTAATAACTACAATAGTCTAATATATCCCTTCTATAAGTTCTCCTAAATAAACTACTTAAGCGCTACTAACTCTGTTTTAGTAAGCTTATAAATTAAAAAGAACTTTAGACTTATTCCTAGTTCCAATTCTATCTTATAGTTCCATACTGCATACTCTAATAGCTTTTTACTTTCTAGTAACCATAACTTTTTACTATACCTATGGTATCTCTTTGGTATATAACTTAAGCCTCGCTTAGTCTCTTTACATATCACTCCAACTTAGTACTATACCAACTTGGTTTACTATCACATCTTACATTATTAAGTATCCTTAATATTAACCTAACCTATAACCCAATTAATCTTTAAATTATATTCCTGTAACTAAGGTATTCCTAGTATTACCTCGTCCTATCCTAATAGTAAGATATTAAAAGACATCCTAACTTGTCTCCCTTTAATAGTTAACTAAATAGGTCCTATTTTAAGATTAATAATGCCTCCTCTATAGGCTATCTAATCTCCTAAAATTGTTATAAGTGGATATAGGTGTTCCTTTTGTCTATATAGTAACCCTATCCTTTCCACTATTACTGGTAATATATGGTTCCTTATTACTCCACTATCTATTAATGCTTTAAACTGCTAATCTTACCACTTAACTTATAAATTTAGGTGTTGTCCTTAAATTCCTTTAAGGGTTTAAGGCTCTACCACTAGTTCCCTCTGGTCCTATAGGCCTCCCCTTTTCCCAACTATTAGCTGCTAGATCCTATTAGTACTTAGTCCACTTTTAGCCAATACTTAGTTTATTTCTTTTCCTCTATATACTATAAACAAGTATTCTTTAGGTAGTCCTACCACTATTATCTATCTAGGCATTCTTCCGTAAGGAATCTTCTTAGTTAAAGTATTAAGTCGCCAGACTCCTAAACTTCTACTAGGTGCTAACTATGCATATACTTAGCGTCTTTATACTTCTTTTTATTTAGTGCCTAATATATCCTTACTAGGTATTTCCAATATTTATCCTTTGGTACTCTATATATATTATACATATTATCCACACAAGCTATCCACAATAGTGTATAATACGCTAGGTGTTTTAGGTCAACTCTTAGCTTATTTTTATCCTTAAGTTTAAACCTCTATTTAGCTAATCTAACTATTAGTCTTTCTTCTATAGGTACTAAGATTTATTATTTACTTCTCTAGTCCCTAGATCCTTCTTCTAGGTTCTTTAATATTATAATTAATGCTCCTTTAATATAACTTATGCGTTTCTCAGTAATAGGTTAGTCTTAGACTACTTTTTCATCCAGCCATATATAGAAATCTTCCCATTTATCATTATGTCGTTGCCTATACCACTTTCCATACAACTAGTTTAGTATATATAGTCTATCTATAAGAAAGTACCTTATTATTACTATGTTATAACAACCTTTAGTATATCTTTCTTTAAACCTAGTTAGAATCCCTAGATCCTCGTCTTATTCTAGTTTATTTAACCATTTTGCCCTTAGCATGCCTATCTTAGGCCTATTAGTAACTCTTTATATAGGTACTCTATCCCTTATATAACCTAGCATGCTAGATCTCTAGTCTAGTTTTTGCTCTTGCCATATAATAATTCTTACTCTAAACTTATCTATAGTTTCTTATTTTTTACATCTTATAGCTAGATCTACAAAGTTGTCTTACTTCTTAATCTCAGTATTAACTTTTCAATCTTTAGGCTGAACACTGCGTTTACCTAAAATTAATGTTCTTATTTGTTCTCTAAACTTATAGTTCTTAAACTTGTGTCCTATGCTTATATAATATGCTTTAAACTAAGCTACTGCCCTTCCCCATCAGTTCTCGTCCGTGGTAGGTCCTTAGGTATATCTTATCTTATCTTAAGAGTCTTAAGCCTATAGCCTTTTACCTTTATTAAGTAGTGAGCTAGCACTAACAGTTGTCTGCCTGCTTAATCTTTTATTAACATTACTCCTTCCGTCTTATAAAGCAATGGATGTTGTATCTAATGGTATTATAATACCCGTTACTAATCCTTGTTCTATAATAGTCTTAGTTTCTGCTTCTATTTTAACTTCTTTAAGGTTTATATACTCCCAGTAAGCTGCCTTCATTGCCTCATTATTAGTAAATGCTTTGCCTTTATTAAACTTATTGTCTTTAATGTCCAATCTATAAGCTAGTTTATTAGTTCCTCTAAACTTAGGTAACAATAGCTCCTATGGCCAATAGCTTATGCCATACTTAGCGTCCTTATAAATTCGGTATATATTATTGTAACAAAACGCGAAACTGTTAATTAAATATTCTTTTGTTCCTTACAGTGCACTATCGTCCCTCTATATATACGTGTTATCTACTAGTCTAGTTCCCTTTACTATATAGTTACTCTAACCACCTCTACAGTCTCTGGCAAAATAACCTTGTTTTCTGCAATTTATATAAGCTCCGTCTTTAAACTATATTTCTTGCTATAAAGTCCGCCTAAATGTCTTCTACTGTTGAGATCCCTAGTTTAGCCTCTGCTCCTTGGTCCTTTAATCACTTAATCCTTAACCTTTAGGTTTCCATGGTTTCTTATTCTATCTCTTAGATTCTTTAGTACCGCTTAGGTCCATTAGCTCTGCGCCATACCATAGTTTTTAACTCTATGTTTGTTATTACATACTCTGCGCCTTATATAACTATAGAACTCTATCCTAACCTTTCTTAGTCTGCTCCCTTTAGTAGATCCTATTATTAATCTTAATTACTTAATTAATTAATTCCCTTAGGGTATCCGCATCTTCTATTAGAATAATTGCGTCCTAAACTTTAGTCTTAAATCCCTGTTTGTACTGTGCCATAAGCGCCTTATTATTCCATTTAACCTATATAGCTAGCGTTTAAAACTGTGTTGTATACTTAATTGCTAAAGTGCGTTATACTAGGTTTTAGAGTTTTTGTTCCGCCGTAGTGGTTACTTTAGGGTTTCTAAACATTTGCGTTAACCGTTCTATAAATCCATTCTAACTTATAAACACATACCGTACATCTTGGTTAGTAGTCATTATACCGTTCACCTATATTTTAGTAAGGTAAGGTTTAAACTACTCTAGGGCCTTTCCTGTTAAGAACAGTCCTATATATACTACTTAATCTATAGATATTACTAGCTTTGCTCCTTCTTGCATAACCTTAAAATACATCTATATAAAAAATCCCTTAAGCTTTAACTTCTCTCCTAAGAATTGTTTAATTAAAGGTAACTTAACCTTTACTACTCTGATTCTATTAATGCGTTCTTTAAGTATCCTATTATTGTCTAATAAGCAATTAACCATTTCTTATAACTGACCTCTTGTAATTAACTGTAAATTAGTATCTGCTATACTGGTGTTTCCTTCTAAACCTAAGGTTATAGCTGCTGTTGATGGTGTCGTAACTGGTGCTTTAGGTGGCATGTTATTTAATTCCTTTATTAATACTGTAACTAGGTAGTGAATATGTAATAGAACCTTATAGCAGTAACTATAGTAGGTCCTATTAATGGGCTAGGTATATAGATATTAAACTAAATTAACAACGTAATAATAACTAGTAGAGTGGTTGCCTAATAGATTAACTCTAATTGTATTCTAAGATTTACTACAAAGAAAGAGAACTATCTAGGTAGGGACTATGGTCCTTTAAATACACAATCTAACTCCTATAAAATATACTGAGTATGTTAGTACGTTGGTACGTTGGTACGTCCCACGTTCCCACGTTCCCACGTTCCCACGTTCCCACGTTCCTACGTTCCGAACTTATAACGTAACGTGTTATGTAACTTGGCTACCCCTTATCCTATAGCTTAACTAGTTCTAGCAACTCCCGCGCTTTTACCACTAGTCTGTTTATGTCTCTTTCCAGTAGTACGACTACTGTTGTCATCAGGTCCATAACAGTAAGCTTTTCTATCTTCAATAGGTTTCCATTGCTAACTTTAGGCTTTAATATAGCCTAGGCCTAAGTGGCGCTAATTCTTTAATATCCTTAACTACTATATCGCCTAGGCTCTCTCTTAGTCTAGCGCTAATACTAAACATCTGGATTAAATTTAAGACTATGCCATAGCTATCTATACCGCCTATAATTCCTAGTAAGCTAGCTAGCAATATTTAATAAGGGAGTAAGGCTAGTATACTAAGGATAGGGTAAAGAATAGGGGTAATAAGAAAAAGGTTGCTATCTACTATAAAAAGGAGTTTGCGTATACATATTAAGTTTTAAAAGAGCATAATATAATGCGGTATTAGGTAGGTTACCCTTTAGGTACCTAGTGGATAGGTAACTAATAGTTGCTATAGCAAGGTCTTAGTGGTTTTAGTCTATACTAGCCAGCTAACATCTCTATTTATTCTAGGCTTAAGCGTGTTTTTATTAACTATAAGCTTACGCCTTAGGAACTTTATTAGTATTAGTTTAGACCTAATATTAGTACTAAGTATTTAAGAGTCTCTACTCCTTCTATACTTTATTAGCCTGCCCCTATTTTTATACCTAACTATACTCCTACTAAGGCTTCTGGATCTTATTCTTATTAGCTATTACTTAGCAGGCTAATAGATACTAATCCTATACCTAAGGATAAGGTATAATAGCTTTTAATTTAGGCATTTGGGATTGTTCTTGTATATAGTGGCAATTAAGGACCTTAACTAGTGCTTGGGAAGGCCTTATAAGGTATTTAGAAAGGCATAGGAACACTATTCCTAATATAAATTAATAAATAGGAATGTAATTCTAGTAAAAATACTCTATTAATTCTATACTATATATATAAAAAGGCTAAGGACCTATCCTGCCTTAGGCTGTAGCCCCAATTAATCCTTATAGTTTCTAGAGCCTATCTGTTCTATATCTAATTTAACCTATTTCTTACTCTTTACGCGAGTCTTCTTTATAGGCTGTAATAATACTATAGTATTGGAGCGCTTTCTACGCCTTATAAATTACGGACCTTAGTCCTAATATTCTTTTAGAATATCTTTATAATAATTAAGGTAATCCTCTGGTTCCTATATAGAGTCCTTAGTGGGCTATCCTAGCTATTTAACTTTATATTAAAGCTTATTTTTAACAGACTTATGGCGTAGTATAGCTTTAACCTTATACCGCTTGCCCACTACTTTAGGGTGTTTAATTAGGCCTAAATGGAAGTTCTTTTCTAGCAGTAGTCTATACTATAGCTCTAGTAGATTTATATAAAATACTAAATGTATATAGGCCATAGATAGGGCTAGCTAGAGATAATAGGCTAGCTTACTAATTTATTTCTTAATTTAGAAGGAACCTAGGTATCTTATATTAAGATTCTTTAACAGTTAATAGGTCTTAATATTTGTTAAATATAATAGAACCTTATCGCCTATGCCAAAATACTTATTCTAGTATTTGCGGTTATACTAAAGTCTCTGCTACTCTTATGCATCTTATAGGCTCTACTTTATATGCTTCTATTACTCCTCCCATTCCTTAAGGTACCCTTATACTCTCTAGTAAATATCCTTAAACTTCATAGTTAGGTCCTATAATTAATTATATGGCCTTAGCTAGTGATTATTAAGTATACTATTAAATCTAAATGGTTAAACGCCATAGGTAATCTAGATAGGTGTATACTTATATAATAAGTGTTACTTTAAGTTATAAGCGTATTCCGTATACGGAAGTAGCTCACACTAATTATCTTGCTAGTAGTTTAAATATATTTATAGGTAAGACTCTAGTTCCTAGTTCTAGCGCTTTATTTACCTATCCGTCTATAGATGGAAAGCCATACTATAATAGTAATCTATTTTTAAATAAAAGCATAGATCTGACCAGTATTAGCTTATAAAGACGCTGCCCCTATTAGTAATAATAGAGTGTGGTTAATCTACTTTAAGAAAGCATTTCTCCTTAATTAGGTTTGTAAGCGCTTATATGTTAATTATCTTATTAATAGGAAGGTATTAACCGTACTTTAAAACCTATTAATAAGTATAAGGACTAAATTATATGTTCGTCCTTGCTTATCTTTTAATGGCGGAAGATCCATAATAAAATCTATAGCGTAATATTGCTATGGTTTACTAGTGGGAGGAACCGATTTAAGTAAACCCTATAGCTTATACCTTTAGACTTTATATACTTAATACTTCTTATAATAGCTAATATACTCCTTTGCTTCCTGCTTAAGCTTTAGCTAGTAGTATTTGCGTTAAAATAATTCCACTATTTTAACTTAACCGTAGTGGCCGCCTAAAGGATTATTATAATTCTTTATAAGAATTTTCTGTTGTAGATTTACTTCTTATAGCACCTAAACCTTACTATTTCTATATAGTAGGCCTATTGGGTCTAGTTTCCAATTTTAGTACCTTATAGCTTTCTTTCCATTATATTTCTGGTCTACTTCTATATTAAAGATGGCATAGGAGGCGTCCCTCCGTTATACCTTATAGATAAGATCCGTTAACCTTTTAAATAGTTTTTAGGTAAAAGCTGTTTCGTCTTATACTGCTCCAAATATATAACTAGATAGTACTATAGATCTTACAACTCTCCAGTGCGCATACGTTAAGAAGGCCACTATGAGGTTAAAGTCCTTTAGTTTTTATAGGGCTCTAGGTTCTAATTACTCTATAGCTTTACTTTTAGTTTAAGGGGATAGCTTAGTAATTAGAGGTAATATATTACTAGGTTCTAAGAGTGTGTTAAGGACGTCCTATCTAGGTATATTTAGATCCTTATTAGTAACGGGCTGGGTACTAGCTAGAATATTAGTAAAAGCTAATAGGGTTTATACCGCCTAAGACTTAGTGCTTAGAGCTATAGGTACTTAAGTATCCTATACCTAGAGCTTATTCTACAATATAGGGAGTAAAATATCTATTATTTCTTTTCCTTCTCCCATTTTAAAGCCTTTGGCATAGTCTAGCCATTATAACGGTTTATTAGCAGGGTTATTTTCCCCTAGCTTATATTTAATCTTAAAATTAAATTATGTAAGCTCCTCTGCCTATCTAGCCTATTAAGGTATAAGCTCCTTTATAGTTATAAAGTAGCGTAGATTGTAATAATCTAAGAGTACACAAGTAGTATAGCTCGTGTGCTTAAGGTGGTGTCGCCACTATTTAAAGCAGTTAACTATAGCCAGCAGTTCCTTATTATAGGTATAATACCTAACTTTAGGTCCCTAGAATTTTCTGCTATAAAATGCTACCAGTTTCTAGTAGAGCTGGGTAGCGTCTAGATACCTATTAGGTTGCAGTAGGATACTAGCAAGGATAAAATTTAATATATTAGTAACCATTATTAGTGGCTAATTTAAGTTAAAATACTATAGTAGTAGAGCTTCTGTAAACTTTATGTGTAGTTTCTAAAAGGCTTTCTATACCTTTCTAGGCCATATCCATGGTTTATACTATTTAGTTAGTCCCTTTTTGGTTTTCTTCCTTTCTACTTTTAAGCTTTTTACTCCTTAGGCCGTATCTTAGAAAGCTTTAGCAATGTGGTTAAATAGGTGTTGGATAACATCTAAATAGTTATAGATAAAGCGCCTATAGAAATTGGTAAAGCCTAGAAACACTTAAATATTATAGTAGCTCTCTGGCTCTAGCCACTCTTAGATTATCTACACCTGTACTAGGTCTATAACTACGCCTATAGGCGTTATAATATAACCTAGAAACTTAACCTACTTAGTATTAAAGACATACTTTAACGCCTTAGCGTAGAGACCCTAATTATCCAAACGTTCTAGTACTTTATGGACGTGTTGCTCGTGCTAATCCTTATTTTCTAAGTAAATTAAAATGTCATCTAAATAGATAACATATATGCGGTTAACTAGTCCCTCTAAGGCTCTATAAATATACAATTAAAATGTTATAGGCGCATTGGCTAGCCTAAAAGGCATTACTATATATTTAAAGTGGCCGTATTGGGTCTTAAAAGCGGTCTTCTACTTATCCCCTTTTTTAATATAGAGCCTATAATAGGCATCTTATAGATCCAGCTTTATAAAGATCTTTACCCTAGATAGCTAATCCAGCATTTCACCAACTAATAGTAGTGGGTAATAGTTCTTAATTATAATCTTATTAAGGCCGCGGTAGTCTATATATAGCCTTATAGTTCCATCTAGTTTTAGGATAAAGAAGATTAGCGCACCTACTAGTAACTTACTACTAGGCTGTATCTATCCCTTTTCCAGTAAGCTATTAAGGTACTCCTATAGGATCTCCAGCTCTTTATAAGAGAGGTTATAGATAGAAAGGTTTAGTGGCTGCTTACCTTTTTTTTGATTAATTATATAATTGTATTCTAAGTTCCGCTAAATAACTTTTGCTTGCCTACCTGAGAATGCCCTTAGTAAGTCCCTTAGGTCTGCTAGGATATTTAATAAATTAGGGTTGTGTTTATCCTCTATATTATTGTCGGGTAGGTCCCAGAGCTCCCTTAGAACACTTATAGGCAGCGTTACGCGCTATAGTAGTTATTTATATATGGTTGCCACTGTATATTAAATAGTTTTATGTAGTAGCCAGTAGAGGGTAGGGAATTTGTAACAGACTACCGACACTGTGCCGAGACACAGTACTGGAGCCTGGAAGGCTCCAAGACAGTGTCAGCACTACCCTCATATATCTCGTATTTCTCACTACCTGTCTCTGTTGCCTGTACCCAATCTTATGTATATATTACACCTGATTTCCATAGATTTACAATTAAGTTGCTCATTCAATTCTCTCACACTTGCACTGTTACAGAATTCCTTAACGTAGCGTTTAAGGTGCCGTAGTATACTCTCCGTGTATTACTTAAGCTAGAGTAACCTATAACAATAGAAGTATCTTATAAGATCTTTAAAATCACCGCCTCCTTATAATATCTCTATAACCTATCTAGCAGTTCCCTATAGGGTCTCTATTATAAAAGGGTTATTATCTATACTAGGCTCTATACCGATTTTATTATAGAATAGGGGTTAGATCTAATACTCCTTTAGGTGTAGAGCGTATACTATTTCGCCTAGAGCTATATCCTCTAGAATATCTTTTAAGCTTATTAGTAATATACTGTCACGGAACGGGGGCAATGGCTACAGAGCGTATGTATTCGAGGAGTCTACAAGACGTTGCGCGATCGATCGTAAGGGTCGAGGGCGTAAGGAGGTGATATACCCGCGCGTAGCTGACGTAAGCTGTACGCGAGGTGTACGCGAGAGCACGGGGCTCTCCTATGGAGGCCTCTGCGGTCAGGTTCCGTGACATATATGCCCTTCTAATTCTTTATTGTTCCACTATTTAAAGGCTCCTATCTTAAAGCGTATCTTAAAATCTGCTTTCGCGAGCTAAGGATATTTAAAGATAAGGTTATAACCTATAAAGTTAGCCGCCTAGAAGGGTTGTGAGCTAATAACCTTAGTGCAGTTATATATATTAGCTACTAATACTGTAAGCTTATAGGCACTATATAGTTTAATCTAATGCTTATTTAGGAACCCTACGCTAGGTTTCTACTACCTTAGCAATAGGATAAGCTTATGCTCTTTTACCAAATTATATTATATAAGATTAATTTCAGCGCCGCTATTATATAGTGCTTAAAACTAACGTACCTCGCCCGTAGGGAGTACTATTTCTAGCTTAATAGCAATATAGAGAGTCTTTCCTTCTATATCTTGCCCTAGTTATAGTCAGGAAAGGTCCGCAACTAGGGCTTTTCTTTTTTTGGATTATTAGTACGGTTATTACCCTACTTATTTTTCTAATTAGGTTTACCTTTAGAGAATTTTTTTTTTTTAACTTTTTAGAGTATTCTTATAAGGGTGCTAGACGGGTATTAGGTTGGCCCTAGGAGTCTTTCTTATTACTTAAGGTCCCTAACTTTAACTATTCTAGATTTCTCTTTAAGAATGGCTTTTTTAAAGACTGGGTCTGCCCTGCGTTACTACTAAAGTGCCTACGCTTCTAGCTACCCCCCAGCTTCTTACTAGAAGAGGTCTAGTTCCTTACTATATCCTTAGCACTTAGAACCGCTTATTTAAAATCCGTATATATGGTAATCCACGGTAGGGCTCCTATACGCTTTATTTTATTATAAATTGCTAGCTTAATTCTAGCCTAGATAAATCCAATCTTCTCCTTTTTATAAACACTGCCGTCCTTATTTTTAAAGGGCTTTAGATTTATTTGTTAAGTACAAGTTTCTATAAAGTTTATAAACTGGCGAAAATCTTAACGGTCTAGCTATGTACCATTCCAGAATTATTCTGCATTATTATATTGTATAATATGCAGATCTTATGTCTAACCCTTTAGAAAGGTCTGTAGCTATAGCCATATAGTAATTTGCTCTTTATTAAGTTAATTAAGCGCAATCTGGTTTAGTAATTGGTCTTTAATCTTGCTAATAATCTGTAACGGTGCTAGGGCACCGCCCCTATAGCTGGCTTGGCGTAATCTCCGGAGTTCGCCCGTACCGTGTATATATTACCCCCTAGAGCCTCCTTTCCTCTTCTTCTTCTCCTCAGCTTAGTATTCTTGTATGGTAGCAATCCACAAGCTTTGGTTCAGAAGCATTTGTGCGAGCCCGTCACATAATCCACCGTGTATGTTCTTTAGTATTATCTTATATTATCAGCATTTTAAAAAAGTTGTCCACCTCGCGAACCTAATTATCCAAATATTAGGTGCTGGGTCTATAACGAAGTTCTAGACTTCCAGAGGCCTTAGCTAATTAGTTTATATCTTTCTTCTATTTATTACGCAGATATCTCTCTAAGTCTTCTATACTTCCTTAGGTGGGTATTAGGTAGCCCTTAGAAAGCCCTTAGCCCTAGCTAGGTTATAAAAGAACTTATCTAGCTTAGATTAAACCTTACCAGATCTAGATTTGCCCTTAAAGAGTTCTAATATATTTATTAGTGGCTTCCTCCTATATGGCTTCTAAGAGCCTTGCAACAGCTTCCTAATATCCATCTTAAAGGATATTAGTATAGGGCTCTTAACTTTCTAAGCTTAGGCCTAGGGAAGCTCTAGCTATAGAGGTAGTATTAGTACTAGTAGCTAGTGCGGATTTCCTAATAAGCCTTAGGTCTTAAGTTAGTGTTTAGGTTAGATTACCTAAAGGGGTAGGCCCGCTTGGCTTATAAGCAGTCTATATACCGCCACTATGCTAATTATAGGCCAGTAGTCTTCTGGGAGGGTTATGGTTAGGTCCCTAGTTAGATATATTAGTGTATTCCTCTGGCATTTCTAGCTTAGGGGAAGATCTTAGTGTTACCTCTAGCACTTAGTCTTCTAATTGGCCTAGGTAGGGCCGAAGGGGTTCCAGTTACTTTCTAGTAGCGCTGCGTTTGTTATAGAGGGTGTCTGCGTTTTCCTTAACGGTAACTATAGGTATGCGAAAATCTTTAAGCTCCTAGCGCATCTGGGTATTAGGACTTGTTCAGCTATCTTACCTAGAGGTTTATATTGTCGCAATCTCTTACTATTAGAGGGACCTTCCTACCTTAATACAACAGCTTTCTATAAGGTATTTATAGAGTTTCTATTTAGGTTATCGCGAGATTTTAAGAGAGGATAGTGAATGTAAATAAAAGATATAAACAAATAATCTAGTCCTTAAAGCCAGCTGCCCTTCTAAATAAAGTAGGAAGGATTTAAATATAAGGGGACTTTATAGACAGGGGGCTATAAGGACACAATTGTGGAACAGAATAGATTAGTAAGAGAGATGAATTTTTAAGGAGGTAAGGCCTCTAGGATTGTAGAGACTATATACTATAGACATATACCTCTGGTACGTAACCGGCAACTATTTAAGGGGCGCCCGGAGGTTGTCCTAAGGGCAACCTAAGGTAACCGCAATAATATCCCTTATACTACCTTATATCGACCGACTTAACTCCAAAGATTAAGCTTATATAGTAATTTTATATAGGATTTAACGAATATTACCGGCTTTATATTTCTAAGTACGAGTATTCGGATTCGGCTAATCCAATTAGTTAATTCTTATCGATAACCTAAGGACCCATTTTACCGTGTTGGAAAAGTTATTTAGATAAGGAGCAGTGTAACGCCCCTGCATAAAAGATCCACAGAGGGTCTGGTTTATAAGATAAAAAACATCTAGCCTTGCAAGAGACGTTACGTGAAATGGTTAAGCGACTTAGCGAAGGTATTATCTCATAAATCAGACCCTCGGTGGATCGTTAGTGTGTATAAACAAACTGCTCCTTATTAACCAACTCCGCCAAGGGTCTAAGAGCTTATGGTCGCAGCTTTAGTAGTAACGGAGCGTTAAAATACACTAAAAATCACGTTTTTTACTGCCGTATCTCGACCCTTTTATAACGTCTAGTTATTGTTACGGACGCTTTAAGTACGATGTTACGACTACTTGGAGAAGAGTCGGCGGAAGCTAGTTAGTTAATACAGGCACGGTCCAGGATGGATCCAGTGGAACCATGTGACGAGGAATAGTAACCAAGGTCACGTGGTATTAAATGTATTAACTGTATTAAACGGAAGGGACGTTATGTTCAATACAGACAACATGTACCTCACGTACAAGAGAGGATTTCTTAGGAGTACGGTTATGTATTTAAAGGACCTCAGTCCCTACCGTAGATAGTTCTCTCCTTATAGTAAATATTAGAATATAATTAGAGTTAATCTATTAGGCAACCACTCCACCAGTTATTATTACATTGTTGTTTTATCGTACCTATATACCCAGCCCAATAACAGAACCTACCGTAGTCTAAGCTACAAGGTTCCGTTATACATTCACTACCAAGGTTACGGTATTGGAACAAAATCAAACAACATGCCACTAAGAGCAGCACTAGTCGCAATGGTATTAACGGCAGCCACAACCTTAGGGCTAGGTAATACCAGTATAGACAAGGGGGATTCTCAAGTAGTTACATAAGGTTAGTTATAGGAAATAGTTAATCACTTATAAGACAATAATAGGATACTTAAAGAACGCATTAATAGAATTAGAGCAGTAAAGATTAAGTTACCTTTAATTAAATAATTCTTAGGAGAGAAGTTAAAGCTTAAAGGATTTCTTACATAAATGCACTTTAAGGTAGTACAGGAAGGAGCAAAGTTAGCAACGTTATTAGATTAAGTAGCCTATGCAGAATTATTCCTAACAGGGAGGGCACTTAAGTGGTTTAAGCCGTATCTCACGGAAATATAGGCTAATAGTATAACAACTACTAACCAGGATGTATAGTATATATTTACTAGTTAGAACGGGTTTACAGAGCAACTAATGTAGATATTTAGAGACCTAGAGGCTATAACCATAGCAAAATAAAAGCTTCAGAACTTAGTACAACGCACTTTAATAATTAAGTATACAACACAGTTTTAAACACTAGCTATGTAGGTTAAGTGAAACGACAAGGCGCTTATAGTATAGTATAAACAGGGACTTAAGGCTAAAGTCTAGGACGTAATTATCCTAATGGAAGATATGGATACTCTAAGAGAGTTAATAGATCAGTTAATAAAGATTAATAATAGAATCTACCAAAGGGAATAAGCCAAAAGAGGGCAAGATAGAGTTCCATAGTTATATAAGGCGTAGAGTACGCAACAATAAATATAGAGTTAAAAACTAGGGAATGGCGCAGAGCTAATAGACCTAAGTGGTACTAAAGAAACCTAAAGGTGGGAAAAGAAACTATAGAAACCTAGAGGTTAAGGATTAAGTAATTAAAGGACCTAGGAGTAGAGGCTAAACCAGGAATCTTAGTAGTAGAAGACGTTTAGGCGGACTCCACAGTAAAAAAGATAGTTTAAAGATAGAGCTTATATAAATTGTGGAAAATAGGGTTATTTCGCTAGAGACTATAGAGGTGGTTAAAGTAACTATGTAGTAAAGGGAACTAGACTAGCAGACGGCATATATATATAGAGGGACAATGGTGCACTATAAGGAACAAAAGAGTGTTCAATTAACAGTTTTATGTATTATTACAACAACGCATACCAAATTTATAAGGACGCTAAGTATGGCGTAAGCTATTAGCTATAGGAGCCATTGTTATCTAAGTTTAAAGGAACTAGCAAACTAGCTTATAGATTAGACATTAAAGACGATAAATTTAACAAAGATAAAGCATTTACCAATAATAAGGTAATAAGGGCAGCTTACTAGAAGTATATAGACCTCGGAGAAGTTAAAATAGAAGTAGAGACTAAAACCATTACAGAACAAGGTTTAGTAACGGGTATAGCAATACCATTAGATACAATTTCCATTACTTTACAAGATAATAGGAGCAATGTTTAGAAGAAACTAAGCAAGTAGATAACTACTAGTGCTAGCTTATTACTTAATAAAGGTAAAAGGCCACAGGCTTAAGATTCTTAAGAAGAGATAAAAGAAGCTTAAAATTCTTAAGATAAGATAAGACACACCTAAGAACCTATAACAGACAAAAACTAATAGGAAAGGGTAGTAACTTAGTTCAGTAATAAACAAATAAGTATAGGACGCAAGTTTAAGAACTACAAGTTTAGAGAATAAGTAAGAATATTAGTAATCCTAAGTAAATATAGTGTTTAGCCTAAAGATTAAACAGTTAATACCAGGATTAAAAAGCAAGATAACTATAAAGATCTAGCTACAAGACGCAGAAAACAAGAAACTATAGATAAGTTTAGGATAAGAATTATTATATAGCAAGAGCAGAAGCTAAATAAGAGGTTAGCTATATTAGGTTATATAAGGAACAGAGCACCTATATAAAGAGTTACTAATAGGCTAAGTACAGGGACACCTAGGGTAAAGTAGTTAGATAAACTAGAATAAGAAGAGGATCTAGATATTCCAACTAGGTTTAAAGAAAGACATACTAAAGGATGTTACAATGTAGTAATAACAAGGTACTTTCTAACGGATAGACTATACACACTAAACCAGTTATATAGAAAGTGGTATAGGCAACGATACAGTAACAAATAGGAAGACTTTTATATATAGCTGGACGAAAAAGTTGTCTAAGACTAACCTATTATGGAAAAACGTATAAGTTATATTAAAGGAGTATTAATTATAATGTTAAGGAACCTAGAAGAGGGATCTAGGGACTAAAGAAGTAAGCAATAAATCTTAGTACCTATAGCAGAGATACTAGTGGTTAGGTTAACTAAGTATAGGTTTAAACTTAAGGATAAAGATAAACTAAGAGTTAACCTAAAACATGCAGCGTATTATACACTATTATGGATAGCTTATGTGGATGATACGTGTAATATATATAGAGCATCTAAAGACAAGAACCGGAAGTACCTAGTAAGGATATATTAGGCACCAAAGGAAAAGCGGTTTAAAAACACTAAGTATATATATAGTTAGCACCTAGTAGAAGTACAAGGTTAAGGAGACTTAATACTTTAACCAGGAAGATTTCTTACGGAAGAATACCTAGACGGATAATAGTGGTGGAAGTACCTAGAGAATACTTATCTATGGTATATAGAGGAAAAGAAACAAACTAAGTATTAGCCTAAGTTAGATTAAGTATAGGTAGGATTTAGCGGCTAATAGTTAGGAAAAGGGGAGGCGTATAGGACTAGAGGGAACTAGTATTAGAGCTTTAGACCCTTAAAGGAATTTAAGGACAATACCTAAATTTAAGAGCTAAATGGCAAGATTAGTAGTTTAAAGCGTTAGTAGATAGTGGAGTAACTAAGAACCATATATCACTAAAGGTAGTAGAAAGGATAGGGTTACTATATAGATAGAAGGAACACCCATATCCACTTATAATAATTTTAGGAGATTAGATAGCCTATAAAGGAGGTATTATTAATCTTAAAATAGGACCTATTTAGATAACTATTAAAGGGAGACTAGTTAGAATGTCTTTTAATATCCTACCATTAGGATAGGATAAGGCGATACTAGGAATGCCTTAGTTATAGGAGTACAATCTAAAGATTGATTGGGTTATAGGTTAGGTTAATATTAAGGATATATAATAATATAAAGTGTAATAACAAACCAAGTTAGTATAGTACTAAGTTAGAGCAATATATAAAGAGACTAAGTAAGGCTTAAGTTATATACTAAAGAAATACCATAAGTACGGTAAAAAGTTATAGTTACTAGAAAGTAAAAAGCTATTAAAGTATATAGCTTGGGACCATGAGATAGAATTAGAAAAGGAAATAAGTCTAAAGTTCTTTTTAATCTATAAGCTTACTAAAACAGAGTTAGTAGCGCTTAAGGAGTTTATTTAGGAGAACTTATAAAAGGGATATATTAGACTGTTATAGTTATTAGTAGGATATCCAGTATTATTTATCCTAAAGAAAAATAGAAAACTTAGAATGTATATAGACTATAGATAGTTAAACAGTATTATTAGGAAGGATAGGTATCCTTTACCCTTAATTAGCGAAATCTAAGATAGGATAGGCAACGCAAAGATCTTTATAAAGATAGATCTAAGATAGGCGTACCACCAGATTAGAATCAAGGAAGGCAATAAATAGAAGGCAGCCTTTAGGTTAAAGGAAGGACTATATAAACTATTAGTTATGCAATTTAGGCTTATAAATATACCAGCAATGTTCCAGAAGTGAATTAATAGTGTGTTAAAAGAATACTTAGATAAATTTATTATAGCATACCTTAACAATATTATTATCTACTTAGAGAGTAAGGAAGAGCACAGAGAACACGTTAAATAGGTCTTAAAGAGACTATAAGAAAAACAGATACTAGTAGTAATTAAGAAATGCAAGTTCTTTACTAGGAAAACCAATTTTATTAAATTTATTATTAAACTAGGCTAGCTTAGCATAGATCCAAAGAAGATTAAGGCTATAGTAAATTGGCAGAAACTAGAGAACGTTATATAGTTAAGATTATTTCTAGGGTTTTGTAATTACTGTAGAAGGTTTATAGCGCAATAGTTATAGAATATTAAGCCGTTTACACGGTTAACAAAGAAAGAAGAACTATAGGTATAAGGAAGGGAACAACAAGAACTATTTAAGAGAGTTAAAGAATTATTTACCTAGGAGCCAGTTCTTAAAATCTATTAACTAGGTCTAGAGACGGTTGTAGAAACGGATATATTAGACTTTATACTAGGGGCGTGCTTCCTATAGAAATATTAAGATAGATGGCACCTAGTGGTATACTATAGTCAGAGGATAACACTACTAGAGTTAAACTATAACATCTATAACAAGGAGTTGTTAGGCATAGTTACAGCGCTTAAAAAATAGAGAGCATTCTTATAAGGTATAGAGAAACCATTTATAGTTAAAACAGACTATAAGAACCTTACAGGATTCCTAATAACAAAGAAACTCAACCAAAGATAGGTTAGATGGGCGGAAATGCTTATAGAATACTATTTCGAAATTTAGTATACCAAAGGTATAAACAATACGCGAGCAAACGCTCTAAGCAGGAAGGCTAAACTATAAAGTGATAAAAAGCTATTGGGAGCTTTATTGCGAAAGGATTAAGATGGATTAATTAGGTATAATTATCTAAAGATTATAGCAACTAAGGAAAGTCAGATCTATAAATTACTAGAGAGTAATTAGACATAGAAGATCTAAAAAGTATAGGTAGAGGATCTAGACTTAAAGTAATACAAAAACAGAGAAGTAACATATATGCCTAAGTCTATTATAGAAGAATTTATTAAGGAATTCTATAAGGGAATAATATAAGAATACAACGGAGCTATAGGCTTAGTATTAAGACTTTAAAAGGAATACATTATTTAAAAAATCTAGGGACTAGCAAGATAAGTTATAAAAAAATATTTAGATTGCTAAAGGAACAAACTAACAAGGTATAAGCTATATAGAGGGCTATAACCTATTAAGACACCAGGAAGACTATAGGAGGTTATATTATAGGACTTTATTATTAAGTTACCAAAGTTAAGAGATCCTATTATAGGATAAGATTATAACGCAATCTTAGTAATAGTAGATAAGCTAATAAAGTAGGGGTACTTTATAGCATACACTAAAGAGATATTAGTAGAAGATGTCGCTAGAATCTATATAAGAGAAGTGTTTGTAAGATATAGAGCACTAGACAAGATTATATTAGACAGAGATCTAAGATTTATAGCAGCATTTTAAAAAGTATTTCTGGCAGAATAAGGAGTTCGCGCAGTAACATCTACAGCATATTATCTGTAGATGGACGGATAAATAGAAAGACTAAACTAGACACTAGAGCAGTATTTAAGGCATTATATTAATTACGCATAGAACAATTAGGTATTATTATTACCAGTTACACAGTTTGCATACAATGTAACACCATAAGAAGGAATAGGGACATTACCATTTAAGGCAAATTATGGGTATAAGCCAAGAATATTATTATCACCACGTTAAGCAAAAAAGACGAGTAGCACAGCTAAGTAAAGAATGGAGACGTTAATAAATCTTTATATAGACCTTAAAGAAACAGCTAAACTAGTATAAAAATGAATAAAAAGGTACTATAATGCTAAGAGATCTGAGGGACCAGATCTTAAGGAGGGAGATAAAGTATAGCTACTATATAAAAATTTTAAGAGTTGACGACTAAGCAAGAAGTTGGACTATATTAGACTAAAACCTTTTAAAATTAAGTAAAGAATTTTATTAATTATGTATAAGTTAAACCTACCAGCCAAAATGAAAATATACCCTATACAGCATATCGCAATGCTAGAGCCAGTATATAGGAATATTAAGCCACTAGTCTATAAGGCAGATATATATAGAGGGTAAAAGAAAGATAAATAGCAAGTTTTAAAGATTGTTAGTTATAATAACATAGACAACAAAACGTGGTATAAAGTAAAGTAAATAGGCTATAGTAAGACTACCTAGGAACCACTAAGCAACCTAAGAAATGCTATAGGAAAGGTACAGGAGTATTAGAAGAAAGTAGGTTAGGTAGTATTAATAAAGAGGGATTACTAAAAAATAAATCGCCTAAGGGGGACCTAAGAGGAGCAATTACTAAGCTACTTAGAGTTATTTCCCTTGCAGAAGGAGAGCCAATCCTTTTATTACCTAGCTTAGACAAACCCTGTTAAACAAGTTTCCACTCCTTAAAACAGACCTTCTTACGGATACGTTTAAGACGTTAAAGACAAGCATAAGCTAAACGTTAAGCTTTAAGGACGCGTGCGGACTCTTTTAAGGCATATTAAACCTTAAGTAGCGCGGAGGTTAGCTTACTATTAAGCTTTATAGTGGCAGATTAAATATAAGACCCTATAATAAGTTACTTAGGGAACTTAAAGACTGTTAAGAGTTATAGAACGCGTACACTTAGTGTTAGAGATAGAGCAAACATCGTAGGATAATTAAATGTTTGCTTTAGTGCACTTAGAGCAAGAGGAGGGTTGTTAAGACATAGGACTTACCAGCATAACGCAAACCAACCCCTCTTTAGCGCAATAAGAGTAGGGAATCGCCATTACTTCACCCAGTAACAGTATAGAGGAAACCGTATAAAGGCAACGCTCAACCTAGGAAAGAGAAGAAGAAGCTTTAGGTATAATAAGTATAAATATTAACTAGAATGATTAAACAGACATTACACCTCTAGTGGACGACTTGGAGATGTTAGGAATCTTTAGGGACGAAGATAAAGAGGAGGGAGATAATATTACGGACGCTTTAAGTACGATGTTATAACTACTTAGAGAAGAGTTGGCGGAAGCTAGTTAGTTAATATAGGCATAGTCTAGGATGGATCTGGTGGAACTATATAATAAGGAATAGTAACTAAGGTTACGTAGTGTTAAATGTATTAACTATATTAAACGGAAGGGACATTACGTTTAATATAGATAATACGTACCTTACGTACAAGAGAGGATTTCTTAGGAGTATGGTTGTGTATTTAAAGGACCTTAGTCCCTACCGTAGATAGTTCTCTCCTTGTAGTGAATCTTAGAATATAATTAGAGTTAATCTGTTAGGCAACCACTCCACTAGTTGTTATTACGTTGTTATTTTGTCGTACCTATATACCCAGCCCAATAATAGAACCCACCGTAGTCTAAGCTACAAGGTTCCGTTACAGTTATTATAAAAATATTATCCCTTAACACGTTCGGCACTAGAGGAGAAGGTGTAAGGGATCTTTTAACAGGTCGCCAAGGCTAGCCTTTAGCTAGGCCTTGGCACCTCCTTATAAGTCCCTTGGACTTGCAGCCCTTCCCTCCTTATCGGTTCGTCTCAGTACTAGGGTATTGCTATACCTACCCTCATTACCATATCGTCCTCTTCCATTGACTCTCCTTATAACTTATGCTTGGCTTGCCTGCTCCCTACTGTACATCTAGGCAATAGCCTTATAGAAGGCCTGTATGCTAACACTAGAACTAGAACAGACCTGCGGAGGATAAATTATCCTATCTGGTCGGGCGGATAATAATCCTATCCGAGGATAGTCCGGATATTGGATAATATCCGGATAATATCTAGATATCCGCAAAATTTTAACTATCCCTTCCCCTAGTGACGTCCCGCGAGAGTTAAACTATATATAAATACCAGAATTAAAAGTACGCGTATAGCTATAGAGTCTTAATCCTATTAATTCTATTAGCTAGCCCTTATTAATAATAGTAGGACAAAATATATTAGGTAAAAGGATAAACTAAGCCTTTACCCCCTATTATACGACGCTATAAATATAGCTAGTACTAGTAAAATTTACCCTAAAAACTTTAATAATAATAATTCCTTTAAAGTTAATATATTTTCTGCCCTTTTAAGTAGCGTTAAGACTAAAGCTAATATTAGTTTAATCTTAACTACTTATATAATATAGATTATTATAGCACTATTATAGACCCTAGTTAGGGGCTTAGCCAAGCCTTAGTGCTATATATATAGACGTATCCTTTTCCTTAACCTTCTTCTAGTCTTTGTTTTAGAATTCTAGTTTACTAGCTATTAATAGATCCTTATTTTTTTAACTAAGCCTTTATACAGATCTTAAAACAAATCTCCTTAATTTATAAATATACTTATATAGTAATAAAGAAAGAAAATGCTTATATAAAGACGTATAGGTAGCGTATATAAATATATATTATTATTTATTACTTAATATCTAATTTAGATCCCTGTTAGGCCTACGCGGATTACTCCTTATATATATATAGGGAGAAAACTCTATTTAAGAAAAACTTGTAATCTATCTCCCCGCCTTTATATAACATATCCCGCCCCTACATTGCCATATAGCTAAAAAGATAGTAAGTGCTTGCGAACTTATTATAAGCGTGGTAGGATCTAATATATATACTCTTACACTTTATATAAATATATACTAACTTTAAATTCTACTAATATTATCCTTTATTAGGAATTAGGAATTATAATTATCTAGTATACTCCTCGTCCTACTATATAAGAGGTTCTCTAATAATATTACTAGACTATAAGTAAAATCTTTTCTTTATATAATACCTATATAACTAACTACTCTTAGAATAAGTAGAAAAGGGTAGAAGTTTTACTAGTAACTAATATAGAGGCTTAAGTAGGGGTATATTAAAGAAGTAAGTATAGATAGGAAGGCTCTTATATATAAATATAATTCTAATTTAGAGCTGTAGATCTCTAAATATAACTATAAGCAATCTATATTACTTATATAAGGTAAAGAGCTAATTAATACTAGTTCTATAAGGCTTATATAGCAACTCCGCGTTATCCAATAGGCCCTTACCCCTTTACTAAGTATTAGAGTCCTAGGGTTTTATAGTAGGTGCTATAGAAATTGCAAGTGGCGGGATTATAGGGCTTAATATTCAGCGTATAATAAAAAATCTTAGCCTATAGTGGCGGCAGTAGGAGTATTAGAGGGTAAGGATTAGATTATGGAACTAAAGGACAAGGAATAGATAAAAGTTACTAAATTTAAACTGCTGGGTCTCCTCTCTTTTGTGCTATTTTTATTTTATTTTATAGTATTTTATATAAAGAGAAGTATAAATAAAAAGGTAGAAAGGAGATATCTAATTAGTAGGAAAGCTAAAGGTATTTGCTAAGGCTCTACACGAAGCTCTGCACGAAGCTCTGCAGAGGCTCTACACGAAGCTCTGAACGAAGCTCTACACGAAGCTCTATAGAAGCTTTGCGGAGGCTCTGTACGAAGCTCTGCACGAAGCTCTGTATACGGAGGCTCTGCACAACGGCTCTGCGTACGACGGTTCTGCGTACAACGGCTCTACTACGGAGGCTCTATATAAAAGCTTTGTG
>Ga0307507_10002850_pt1 | contig 35018 bp, 24 predicted proteins | sample 7_EM_MG_FD_207223 | JGI IMG/M metagenome (GOLD analysis project Ga0307507, IMG submission 207223) | Populus trichocarpa ectomycorrhiza microbial communities from riparian zone in the Pacific Northwest, United States - 7_EM | ecosystem: Host-associated > Plants > Roots > Unclassified | place...
ATGTTTTAATTAGACAGTCAGATTCCCCTTGTCCGTACCAGTTCTAAGTCGGTTGTTAAGCGTGCGCCGGAAGGCCGAAGCCAGCCAAGGGCATCCACCAACAGGTCCTGGGCGGGTACGGCCACCCATCCTGGTCGCCTTCTGCAGATTCTGCGCCATACTGTATCACTCGGTTTTTGTGGTCTTCAATTTAGATTTTCGGGAGCGGGATTAACTTTAAGTTTGTGATGTGAAGGTGGGGTGATATAGTTCTGGCTGTGAACGTTTAGGTGTGTGCTCCATGCCTAAAACTTAAAAGCCTACTTCTTATTGCAGCCGGTTAGGTTGTAAAACGAAGCAATTTCTAAAGGTTGTGATAATATGAAGTTTTAATTGTCTCGTTTCTCCTTACCATTTGTTTAGCCTCTAACATCAGGGTATATTCAACATACGGGTAGTGCATAAATTGTAAAACAGAAGTGCGGCTTTCTACAGCTGCTGTGCCAATAGTTCACGTATCATCCAAACAAAATTCTATAGTTCATCCCTCGAGGGAGCAGCCACGACACTCACTATCTCCGGCATATTCATGATTTTGACAACTAGTGACGTCCACCCGAGGAAGTGAGCTGTTCTCTGACCTTTGCCGGTTTCCGCGTCATACTGCTCCCATGCATAGCCGGTACCCTCCCAATTTTTGTAAACGTTTTCAACGACGTTGACCCGGAGCTTCTTGTATAGCTCTGCCGCTTGTTTTTGATAAGGGCCCTCCTTGGATCCATATTCCTAACATAACAGCAAGGGTTGGTTAGAATTCGAGTTTGGCATATAAGTGGGAAAAACGTACCATCAGTCTCTGGATGGCTAGATAGTTAATGTTAATCCAGATGGGGCCTTTCCAATAGTTCTCGCCTGTTCCATAGTACTCATCTTTCTTGCTCAGGCTTCTTAAACCGTAATCGCTCCAGAGTTCTTCTGGATCAGCTATGAGATCTAAAATCTTTCTGAGCTTTTCGGAGTCTTTCTCCATGAGCCCGAGCAGGAAAGGAAATATGGAGATATAGCCCTTATGGCAAACATGCACGCTCTCCTCAAAGTCGTCAATTGTGGCATCACAATAGGTTTGGTGTTCCTCGCTCCAGTGCAAGTCGTCAATGTTTTTCTTGATGGCATATTCATGCTGCTCAAACTCTGCTACATCATCATGCTCGCCAATTGCAGCTGCGATGCGCTTGATACAGCTTGTCATCATCCCGATCCAGGAAAGAAGGTCAACATGAAGTTCCCCAGTGTGTGGGGGACGGGCTCGTGGGTAGTCATCGAGGCCAGATGTCAAGCAATGTTCAGGAGTACGTCCACGCCAGCGATATCCTTCCTTTTTAGAGTATGCATTGCGATCCCAGCCGCGGATCTCACCAGATTGGCTCTTACGGTACCAAAAGTAGTTGCGCCGAAGGTTAGGATAGATCGATCGTAAGTATTCTAAAGCGGCTTCGAGGTTCTTGAGGTGAATAGTTGGAAGTTCATCGGAAGAGAATAGATTGCTGGGTGGCTCCTTGTCAAGGTGTTCATTCACTAATGATCGATAGTTAGCACTTGAGAGGATTCGTTGGGAAGACGGAACATACTCGAGTCGCCTCTCTTTGATTGAAACTCCTCCAATTGATCGATGAACTTGGTCAAGACGAAAAATAACGTTGGGGGGTTAGCATAATGAGGGTATTGAGTCTGAAACTCCTGGGGAACCTTGCTGCGGGCCTCGTCTCCTAAAATCTGTTCTCTTGGAAGCCATCCGTCCTCGTCAACAAGGGATACCCAACTTTTCACAATCTGAAGCGTTAAGTCCATATCCCAGTCACTAACTGGCAATAGGTGGAATCCCTCATCCCACAAGAAGCCCCTTGGGAAGAATGGCCTTGAAGGAATACTCGTAAACAACTCGGTTGGTCCTTCTGGCTTTGCAGCGTCTGGGCGTGCCTGGGCAGCTTTAGCCTCTTCCCAAAAACCCTCGTCTTCTTCTTCATATTCAGGGGCGTATGTACGATCAACAATAGAGGTGCCGTGAAAATGACCAATGCCACCAAGTAGATTTGAGAAGAAATTGTGGGCAAATTGCCGATAGCGAGGGGCGTTGAAAGGAGGTTCTCGCGGAAAAGTATTTTCGAAGCGATCAGCAAAAGATCTACTTGCGGTTCGGATTCTTTCGGTGAGGATATCGGCTGGGATGGTTGTTAGCACTAATTATTCTGGGAGGCCTTGTTGGGGCAGTACTAGTCATGGGTGTAAGCGCTGAGGCCGAAGAGTAGAGAATATCAAACTAGGATCGAATTAGTCCTATGATCATGGTACGATTTTTCGCTCCTAGAATGCGCATATATTACCTCGAACCCACCCTCGAAAACCTTTTGAACCATGTGGAAGTTCCCTGGACCGAAGGTATTTGGGATAGTGAAGGCTTGCCACGGGGGTGGGAGATTCGATTCTCCATATTTCTCTTTGACTTTAAGAAAGTTGTCGCGTAGGCCCATAAAGAGTATATCTTGATTTTTCTCACAATCAACGCCATTCTCTTTGCTTCTTGGTATGTAATCCTTACCTCTTGCCTTCCAGACGTCCTCCGCTGGGACTTTCAGTGAACGGTAAGAAGTTCGATCCAATGGCTTCTCGTTCCAATATTTCTCATGCCCAATTTGAGGAGGTTTATTGGTGCTCGGCCCTGCGGTAATATCTATCTTGAACTCGCCTAGTTTTGGTATTGAACCTTCGAGCGTGACATCGCCAGCCAATCCTCTCTCGTCGGGCTCATTTTGCAAGCTAAGGCTTCCTAGGCCCTCGAGGCCGACATAAAAAATCACCATGGTTTTCAAATCTACTGGGGCTGCATAGGCAATAAGCTTTCGCTCCAAGTGATTTGGGGCCTATCTCCCAATGCCTACCTCCAGTTCTGGGTATCCCCTTGACACGAACACCCCAATGACCCCCTAACGTTTCGAAGAATTATTATTAAGCCTAGCACCTTACCTGACCCGGGCAATCTCACCATTTTCTCCTCCCTCAACTTTGACGAATTCTGTGTGTATATCGATGGAGTTCCCGGGATCTCTTATGACTTGGTGCCCTCCAGTTCTCACATCATATTCGTCCCATCCGTAACCCGCCATATCGTCACTCTGCTCGCATGTATGTCGCACGGCTATCTCGTGATCAGATTAAGGGATGAAGTTTCTCGAATAATGAACACGGAGGAAATGACGTACACTGAGCAACCGATGCAAAATCATCAACTTTGCCCCACATCAAGCCAGCAATCATACTCTTCGGTATCCTTGGTTTAACTCCAAAGTAGAGATTCGGTCGGTAGGGTCCCCACATTAAACTTTGATTTGAGACCCTTGAGATCTCATTGACGAGAATCCATTGTCCATTGTCTGTGTTTGTTGCGGTGGTGCCCAGTGTCAAAAGAGCGGAGCAGACTGCCAGTATGGATAAGGTGAACTTAGCCATCATGAAGATGGCTATAAAGTGAGAGAGGAGAGGCAGCTGCCAATCGGTGAGTTAGAGGAGAAGGGTGAATGTCGGGGGTGTGTGTTTGCTCAACCTCTGTTGGAGGAGTTGGAGGGGATTGATGGCACAGCAAGCAAAACCTAGGTATGATACTGTAGACACGTCTCTCAAATCTACTGCTTAGATTTGCAGGGAAGCTTCTTTGCCTTTGGGCCTACCAACAGCCCTCTGCGCAACGGTTGCCATTGTCCTATATGCTCTCTTGGCAGGGCGCATGACGACAGGGTTTTTTCTTCTTTACCAATTCAAAGCCGCGATTGGTCAAACATCCTTCATCTCAACTCCTTCTTCCCTCAATTCTCCCATCCTCTTTCATCCCACCCACCACCCATCGTTCCCTTTTCTCTGCTGTCGCTGTTTACAATTGGGCGGTTATTCGCCGTAAGCTTTCCATTACCCTTCATTATTGCTTTATCCCCCCTGCTTTCCCCTGCTTTCCCCTTCCCAGACTTGATTTTCCCCGGTTCTTTGGTTAGCCGCGTCCGCCACGAGATCATCGGGAACAAACACCAAGAAAGAAAGAAAACAAGACGAAAAAAAAAGGAGATAGAGGAATTAACAACCCTTATAATCCCTATTTTATTGCTGGTCTTTACGTTTTCAACCATTTCACTTCAAAACAAAGAGGACAAAGCTAACAAGACAAAAAAAAGTATAACACTGTTTTGAGGCTCCCTTAACTTTTCCGAGATAAAATCTCGCTCACGTCGTAATGCCTGGTTCTGCTCAACATTATTCGCCCCCTCGTCACTCTGGTGGACGCTATCCCCGGCACAATCAACATCGAGGAAGGAGAAGAAGTACCGAGAGAGATAGGGAGCGAGACAGAAGGATGTCCGAGGAAGACACTGTTAGCTATTCGCCTGATATTCCGCGCTTTTCGGCGGGCGGCGGACTCGCTGTCGAGGAAACTCTTCAGGCAGATTATCATTCCGCTAGGAACTCGAGGTTATCGACCGCTAGCTCTGAGGTGAATAAGAAATTCTTAATCCGCTGATGCAAGCGTTGACTACAACAAATATGAGGAGTTGCTGTCAAAATTGGATTGATCAATACAATCAAACGCAAGAAAAAAGAGAGCGATGGACAAAGAGGGCTGACTCGATTTGATAATTTCTGGCCAACGGGTCAGCGGCAGGAAGCATTCACAAATATTTGCGAAACCGCTTGCAATCAACAGCATTCTCAGTCCACCAGGAAGAAGGCCTTGTCTTATCTATTTGAGCTATTCTCACAATTCGGAACCACATGGTCAGCTAATAGGATTTCTCACCTTCTCAATGATCCTACAACAAACACTGAAGTCATCCTCCCTCCATTGCGCTTTTTCTTTCTCCTCTAACGCGCCTAATAGATCCACAACTTAATAATTGGCAATGCGCACTTGATAATCTCGAAAGCCACCTCGGGATCGTTCGACGCTTTGATAAGCACTGTTGCCGGGAGCCTCTCGGCTTTGACCACGTCAGATTCCCAGGCCCACTTGGCAGCACTTTATCTGGTCAAACATCATCCCGAGAACTTTTTCGGTTCGCTCTTTTCCTCAACCAATATCGAACGGGGATCCCTGAGATGGGTTGTAAGATCGTACCCTCAACTCAAATCGGAAGTCTTTCCCGACTACCCTCGGGTTGAGGAGGAACTAACGAAACATCTTAATATTGCATCCGTTCGACTCAATGAGGCCGTCAACAAAGCAATTACTGCCCTTGATGCGCTGGGATCGATCAAGCCGGTCTTGGAGATGTGGTCGGAGTTGCTTAAGGTTCCAGGGGAGGCTGGGGTTGTGATTGTCGGAACGGCGGTTGATTCTCTCCAGAATCAGACAACCCATCTGACCTCTTTACTGGATCTTGGTCGCAGGGATGGTGATGACCGCTTGCTTGGGAATCATAATAGTATACCCCCTGTGGACGGTAGCGTTAAGGACCATCCACACTCTGCGCCGGTTACTCCACTCAAAAGGGGGTTCGAGGGGTCCCAGGGCTCATCCGAGGCCAAGCGCAGCCGATACGATCAGGAGACCAATAGTCCCCGAGCTCCAAGGGACAACCGACCGCCGCCTCGTGGGGCTCATAGTGGTGCAAATACTGGACACTTCAGGGGTGGTTATCAAGGCAGAAACTATGTTCCCGGATACAGAACAAGGGGTAATGGTGGTAGCGGCAGATACCGAGGTGCTGGAGGTGGAGGAGACTATTATAGATCTCATAATTCCAGATCGAGGTACGCACCGCGCGAGTCGGATCATGGGAGCAATAGGGCATTTCATGATTAGGGCATCTCACATATTCTTCGCTTGTATTAAATACACCTTGTCCGTTTACTATTATTACTTCTAACATCTACTGATCTGTTATTTTCCTGGGCGAAATGGGGGCGAGTGATCTGTTGTGCACCCGATTCCACTACTTTATTTCTCTTTTTTGACCTCTCTTCTTTGTGGTGATAAGGGATAAGGGTACTTATGCTTTTCGCCATATACTTTCTCTTTCTCTATTATGATATCATACGATCCGGATACTCCTTACACCCATCCTATGAGATGTTTCGATTCCCGTTCTCGAGGAGTACAACATTTGGGGCGTGAATAAATGTTTAACGCTACTATCCGCTATTTCACGTGCCTTCCTACCTTGCAATTACCGGAGGCTTGAACGCTTCCATCAAGTACTGCAAAGCAGGAACCCATGGTTTCCCAAAACGGATGGAATATTCTCGCTCAGTTCCCACGATCCATTGGCTGAGCCTCTCCCTTCTCAAACAAGGAGACACAATGCGCCAGGCAGGGCTCGCCATTTGTGCCCCGGTTATACTATCTATTTCCATTTGCGGGCATTGCTCCTCCCTCTGCAGGAATGACATAAGTGCGATGCTTCATATAGAGTGGTATGGCTACCAAAAGCAAAAAAATCTGCCACCAAGCGACGGAGGAGGAATGAATGACCAGTTTGTCCTACAACCTGCCGCCTAGTAACGATATTCTACCAGGTAAGGGGTTTCCGTCTTTATGTATGATACAGTACCGGGAAAGAAGCATTCTTCCCGGTAGTTGTCTTCCAGAAGGCCTGTTTTCGTATTCGAAACGATAATGTTATGCCTACCGTATACCTCCGCTGCTCGGCGAAACTATACGGTAGGCTGGTATCCGTGGAATTTTTCTCTTGGCATCTGTGTGGGACGGATGGTAGTCTATCGGGGACGTTATATGGGTAGATGAATGAATATATAGCCAGGGAAACCCCATCTGTATACAGAGTTTAGAGACATCATCAAGAAGTTCCACCAATTCATTCATACACTTATCGAGCCAGCCAGCCAATCAATAAAGTCCCAGACCTGACAACTTTCAATCATTCACTTAGCCATATCTATTTTTACTTTTCTTTTTTTTAGATTGACCAACTTATAAAAAAATTCCTATCTGCAAGGAAACAAAAAAGACAACCTAAGTCTCACTCGCTGGATATATCTTTCTTTCGAAGCATAGAAGAAACGGGAATGTCTGGAGCAGAAATAGTCCTGGGCGTGGCCGGCCTTCTTGGCCCACTAATAGCTCCTCCGCTCGAATCAGCATTCCGCCACCTACGGAAGCCGCAATATAACCACCACCATGCGCGCGAGGAGCTACGCGGGAACTTCATAGACTCCTGGTCTACCCTGCAAGGAAGCCTGAGCAGACTAGCCCCAGTGCTGGGAACGCTCACACACGATGACCCGGACAGGCGGAAGGTGCTGCGCGAAATGGAGAAGGCGACGAAGGCCCTCAGGAAGGTTAATAAGGGGCTCTTGGGATGTAAGCCCATCAAGCGCGCCCTCAGGGAGCAGGAGAAGACGGAGAAGATTGTGAGTGCTGTTAGGAGGAGGATATGTGATGGTGATGAGGAGCGAGGAGCGAGGGAAGGGGAAGGGGCAGGGGAAGGGGGGGAGGAGGAGGAGGAGGATAAGAGGCATAGTAGGATTAACCATATGAAGATAAAGGATAGATTGGGTCCGTTGATAGTCGGTGGAAAGGGTAGGCATTCAGTATCAAATAGGCCTCTTTCTCCTATTCCTCCCCCTCCTGCACCTCCTCTCACCCAGATAATTGCAACTTCCCCTTCACCACCATCCATCTCCTCATCTATCTCTACCCCCTCAATATCACTTCCACCCTCCCCCTCCCCACAGAAAACACAAGCTCCCAGAGCCCTACTACCACCACTACCACCAAACCCTTCCTCCTCATCCCTGCACCTGCAAATAATCACCAAAACACATCACCACAGCCGACGCCGCTATCACCGGAAGCATAAAACGAAGTCTGAAGGCGATGAGGGGTACTTTGAAGATCAGAAGTCTGCGGGAAGTTATGACACCCCAATTAGACCCAGAGATAGGGAGAGGGGGAGGGGAGAGGGGCGTAATAGGCATTACCACCACCACCACCACCACCACCACTGTAGTAGGAGTGGGGAGGTGGAGGCGGGGTGTTCTAGAATCCTGCTCGCTAGTGGGTAATAATGCCTTTCGGCTTGGTTGTAGGTATTTCTGTGGTGGTGGGAGGGGAAAAGAGATAGGTGGGTTATAGTATTGCTAGTTCAGAGTTTCGATTAGTTATGAATTATGATTATAGAGTTGGTTTTTATCAATCTATTTCTTTCAGTTCAATTAAGTATGATATCAACATCTCTATCTGCACCCCTTGCCTTGTCTCCTGTGATTATCACGACTCTAAAAAACTAGAAATGGCGAACCAACGTGCTCTCCCTCCCTTCCTCCACCATCTACCGCATATGATACCATATCCTCTCACTACCCGCCTCCCAACGGGAACCCGCATATCCCCTCCCTCCCTTCATGCACAATGAAATACCCCATCCAGAGAGTAACCATACAATATCATGCTCAATGCGCCGAGAACGCCCTGCACACACACATGACCTGTGCTTTTTTGTGCTGGGTTACGTTCTGGGCAGGGTGCGAAAGGGGCACGGGGTGGGGCTGGGAGAGGAGGGAGATGTAGGTGGGTGAGGTATTAATTTGTACTTGTATGTGGGAATTGTAACGTATGGGATGAGGTGGGGCGATTTGGTGGTACGGTAGTACCAGTAATGATACCGGAATGGTGGTAAGAAGAGGATTGGTTGGTTTCCGTCAAGATTGGGGTGATGTTGGGTGAGTACCGGGATTTGGTCGTAGCCTTATGGGGCTATCCATTATCGTGGGCTTGTGAGGCCTGTATCCTGTAGGAAATGTAGGGCAGCTTGCGCTGTAGTGATGCGATTATGGGCAGGGTTCGTTCTGCCGGATTCTAGAGTAAGTAAGTAATTCCCGTTCAAGTATGATATGGAGTCCCAGATATACTACACTACGCTATTTCGTGGTGTAGCGGTGAAGGAGGGGGGTAGAAGTTCGAAAAGGAGGGAGGGAAAGGAAGGAAGGGTGGCTACATAACATGGAATGAACATGAACACGAACATTAACGTGAGATATCGCGGATTGGTTATACGAGTGTATAGCATGAGTGGTAGTAGCAGTCCCCCAAGCTCCCACCACATATTGTTGAACGTACATACGATACAGTAATGTATGATATCCTAGTCTAGCTAATCTAGCCTAACCCAACCATGACCCAGACACCAGCGCAAGAAGAAGAAAGTAAAATGGGAAAAATGGGAAAAATGGGAGGAATCAAAAGCCAAAAAAGAAAAAGAAAAAGAAAAGCCATCGAACGTCCATCCCGCTCTTTCGAAGAAAAAAAAGGAATTACTAGAACAAACTCTATTTCCCACCCCAAACGCTCCTTCCCCTCGCAGCATTCCTCCTCAAAAACACGATCTCCTCTCCACCTACCACCCTATTCTCCCTAACTTCACCTCTTCCCTCACCTTCGCCCTTTCCCTTCTTCCCTGCAACAGCGGGAGCATTCCTAGCAGCCCTTCTGCATCTATAGATCAAGGAATGGATATCCAGCTTTGGAGAGTCCAGACGTTTCTGACGCCTGGGGATGCGATATAGAGTTGGGTAGCGGTTGAAAATTACCTTGATATGGAAGGGAATGATAGAGTGATCTGTTGGTAGGTATGTTTGTGTTTTTGAGTGCTTCGAGGCGGTAATACGGGACTTAGATCTAGACTTCGGTTTGGAAGCGCGAGGTGGTTTTTGTTTTTGCTGCGCTTTAGTGATAGGGCCAGAGGGTTTAGCTAGGTACGCCGAAGCCATATTCTGGGCTTCGGGTGAGGTTGCGTTGGAGTTTGGTTGGTAGGGTTTGTCAGAGAGCGGTGGCGGTTGGAGAGAAGCTAGGAACGGTTTTCTGGAGGTCGGTTTCGTTGTTTTTGCCGGGGGATTTTCTGATTTTTGGGTTAGATTTAGCAGTGGCTGGGCTGAGCCATGAAAACTGTTCCGTGCAGAGCGGGTTCGTTTGGCGGCGGGACCAGGGTCAGTTCCTCCGCTGGTGGGTTTCGGAGGGAGGAAATCTAGCGACGGGGCGTCGATGCCACCTTGGTCCAAGGATCTGATGATGGCAGTGGAATTTCCTCCCCAGTTGACATCTAGCAACCTTTCTATCTCTGTACGTAGACGTTTGTTGCGCTTCGGGGGTGCGGTGGATTTGGTAGCTGATTCTTGAGCTTCCGGTGCGGTCAGGAGTTTCGCTTTGGAAACTTTTTTTGTGGGCGGCAGCTTCTCTCTGGCAGCCGGAATGTCTTTATCGTCATCTGAGAGAACGATCGGCTCCTCCTGTCCGTACCCTAGCGCACGCTCTTCTAGGCCGAAAATTACGTCTTGCTCTTGCTCCTGGGGCGCGGTAGCTTCAAGCGTTAAATCTCCGTCTCCCTCGTCATTTGATCTTGGCCGTTCAAGGGCGCTTTTTTTCGCGACCCATTCGGTCAGCTCTGGTAGCTTTGCTTTGTAGTACTGCTCTCTCCTGACCGTCGGGATTGCTTGGGCGTATGAAGTTTTAAATGCGATACGGACCGCACTTATGCGTGAATGGTAGTCTAGACGGTTCTGCCATGCTATTTCTGCAAATTTGTTAGCTTATCGGGTTTCAATTAGGCTTTGAACTTCTGTAAAAATTTTACCTCTTGGATCCTCCATTGTTATGTTTGTTTGTTTGCTTTGGGGAAGACGGGGGAACATAGAATACAGCAGGGACGTTGAGCTAAGAAACGGTGGGGGATGCCAAGACAGCCGGAGCCACTTACCGCACAGAGCCTCGCACCTTATTCCAACGCCGGAGATGTTGTCGTGTCTTTTATAATTGATTTAGATCGTTCGTTCATTTTCTTCCCCTACTCAACCACCGCCAACGATACAACAGATTATTCAACCCCTCCTCGCCCTGCTCGTACCCCTCACATCATACAACAGCATTACACATTCCCGATCTGCTGAAACCCTAACCATGGCAAACTTCTTCCAGTCCCCGCCCCCACAACAACAACCTCATTATGGCGGCGGTGGTACTCCTAACAATCTTCAGTTCTACCCATCGTCATATTCAAGCCAGACGCAATCCCCACCGGGCTATGGCTTTGGCGGCATGGGCAGCATCCAACCCGGCGGCGGCGCAGTCGGTAGCGGCTCGCGGGAGCATGGGTTGACAAAAGGGTGGTTGGCGGCCTTTGGCACGGGCGGGTATGAGGATGAGCCTCCGCTGCTGGAGGAGCTGGGTGTGAACTTTGGGCACATCAAGATGAAGGTTCTTACCTCTCTACTCGACAAGGAGGGGGATTCCAGGATTATTTACTGACTATGACCAGACATTAATGGTGTTGAACCCTATGGCTAGCGTAGATCAGCACATGATGGATGATAGTGACGTCGCAGGGCCAATATTATTCTACTTGCTTTTCGGAGCTTTCTTATTACTAGTGCTTATACCTCCCACCTCCGGTTATACTCAGATGAGACGGAAGCTTACTTCTGATGCATGAACAGTCTGGGAAAGTCCACTTCGGCTACATTTACGGTGTCGCCCTGCTAGGTAGCATCTCGCTTCACCTTATCCTAAACTTAATGTCACCACCTACAACTAGTTTGAACTACATCCGTTCCACTTCGGTACTAGGCTACTGCCTCCTCCCCCTCGTTTTCACATCGGCACTTGGCATCGGCTACAACATGAACGGGTTCATTGGCTACGTCCTAAGCGCTGCCGCAATTGGCTGGTGCACCTATTCAGCTAGTAATATGTTCGTTGCAGTCCTCCGAGTAAGAGATATGCGGCTCCTCGTCGCATATCCATTGGGGCTTTTCTACAGCGTCTTCGGAATCATGGCGATTTTTGGTGGGAGAGGCGGCGCGCCCGCTCCCGCCTAGGTTAGAAGGTTGGGCCGACTGGAAGGTTTTCTCCGATCGGCTCGCGCGGCGGCTCGCGGTAGAAACAAACACCTTTGTATCAGAATATTATACTTCCTTTTTTCACATTTCTTATAATCTTGGGTTGGGTAAATGGGAATATAAAAAAGCCTGCGCTGGAGAAACAAAAGCAAATAATGATAATACTCGTTGGCACCAAAGTGTCTGGAGAAGTCTGTAGACACGAAGTATCACTCGTCTACGCTTTCGCCGACTGATGGAGTCGGGAGCGCGGCAAGTTAGGAGTCGAATAGTAGATGGGGCGGGTGCGTTGCTTTGTTTAGTATATGTATTTGTATAGTGAAATGAATAACTTTGCGCCGCCTGGCACTGCGCCGTGATAAGCTCGTTGTAAAAGTATCCACACATTCAACATCAAACCTTTCTCTCCCACAGCAAACGCCGGAAATCTTAAAAGAACGCATAATCACTAGACACATTTCTATTCTCCGGCTTCCTCAACATACTTTATGAACGGTACTTTTATAAGTATGCCCTACCTCTTATCACCAGCCTGGGAAGTACTCCAACCTTTCTTTTCTTTCTTCCCGCCTTTGACAGGGAGGCCAAGACACGGGTTATGCAACAGTGAGTATAGTCATAGAGTTCTTGAGGTTTTACCAGCGAAGATAATATATCTGATAAGGTAGTTTCACGTCTTCAAGAAGGTGTGGACGTGTTCTGGTAAAACAGGGATAATCTGGCATGGATTGTCTTTAGGCAAACTTTAAAAGTTGGAATCTGAGTTTTATTTTTCTATTTTTTTATTTTTTTCCTGTCACTATTGATTACCACGGAATAAAGTTAGTCTTGCAAATGAGTGATCTTTTGGGTTATTTTTATCTTCATCGTGGGCGTTGTTGAGAGTGTGAGGGTTTGGAGATATTATAACTCAACAATTTCTGGTTAGTTAAGGGCCTGTTCGGCGGGAACGGAAGGCGGGTCAACCGTTCGGTTTCGTAACAGTCAGGCCTCCAGGAACGGTTGTCGACTATTTGCAAACGGTTGTTCACCCATCAACCGTTCTTTGCCATCCAACAGCCAGGTTTGCCCTATCAAAAATTTCCTGTATTCCAACAAGAGAAAATTTTCTCCGTTCAACATATTTATTGTATTGGTATTGGAGGGCTTGTCGTATTTTGAGCTTTGTGAATTGAGAATAAGTTATCCGAGCGAGTGCAATTATGGTTTGATACACACAGTTAAATTTCAATTGTCTTCCTATATGGGTGTTGTTATGCAAAAAATGTACGAATCCACCAATGCAACAAATATCTCTCAACTCATATGAAAGTTCTTCAGCCTCTAGAGTACCTTTGGGTGGTTTCAAAAAATATTTATCAAGAAAAATAAGCTCAAGGTAGGCAAGTTAAGTGAAGATTTCCAAATATCTGTTTTTTTTTATATTACATAGATAGATAGACAAGATTAAAATCTTTCAGAAAAATATTTATGGCTTTGTTTTAGGAGTAGAATTGCTGGTTATAAGAGATTTTGTAATTGTATATTCTGATAAACCTGTAGTAAACATAGTATATGCAATGTAATTTACTAAAAGATTTTTATTATATACCAGATTTTTTTAATCATTAGCCTTTGTAAAAATAAATTTCAAGTCTTGCTATCCTATTTTCAGGAATATCGGATTACTAGTTGTATTGCTATTATGAAATTTATGTATTAAATGAGTTTTCACCTTTTCTTGTAATTTACTTGGTTGCTATGCCAACTTTGATCTGGAATGGCTCAACACTCACTTAAATGCAACTGTACTGTACATTGTTCGTATAACAACACCCATATAATATTATATCAAGAAGAATTTACATTTAATATTTTAATTGCCAAGCCAATATTTTTTGAAATGGTTGGTGTGGACCATTTCTTAATGGAGCAGTTGAAAGGCTTTGAGTTTGCCAAACGCCAGTTCTGTTCTCTGGTTTCGAAATAGGAGGTGAACGGTCATTTGTATGGGGGAACGGAACGGAACGGTCGTTGCCGAACAGGCCCTAAGTGTGTGATGGTTTAATGGGAGAGGGATCGGTTGGCGTATTGTGGGGTTCCTGTTGGGGGTGGGTTTTCCTGGGTAGTAAGTAGTGTATATGGACGTTCGGGGTATAGTACATGGTTGATGTTGGCTCATTTGCTAGAATAAGGTGCTGTTTGGGAAAATTGAAGGTCTAGCTACTTGCCCTAGTTGCTAAATGATCCGGCAGGGCTTTTAAATTCCTGGATGATAGTTAGAGAAACGTGACGGTAGTCCCAATGAGCCCCTAGCGAAAGTATTCTCTCATAAAAATAACTAATACACAGTAGCCAACCAGTCACCTCTGTGTCAGTGTTCTCTATCTTCTAAACCATCATGAGTGCTGACATCGATCCCCCTACAATTCCTGTAACATCTGCACAATACCTTCGTGACTGATCTCCACCGCAGCCTCGGGAACTGTCATCCCCTGTCTACAATAGGTAACGGCGAGGCACACGGCCACTCTGCCTAGCGGGAATGACTAGAGACGTATTCCACCCTTTCATCCTCAAACAACAATTTCATGGCAGGAGTATGGCCGTTGAGAGGAGCCTGGAACAGCGGCGGCTATAGCTGCGCTTCGACGGGGCAACGGCGGCTGACCTAGAGTGAGTGCAAAGTGAGGAGGAGTCTCATGACGGTCTCGTGTATGGCCGCGACCTCACGCTAGAATGGGGATACACCACCGGATTCATGAGGGTTTGAGTTTCACCCAGGCTGAGGAGAAACTCCACGGTGCTTAAATGCCCCGCGCTCGCTGCTAGGGACAATTGCATGTCGCTGGATCTATCCAACGGGTTCAGCTCGATGCGGCCGAATTCTAGGAATGTTCACATCACTGCCACGTCCCCGGAGGCCGGTGATGTGCAGTGGCCTCCAGCCCAACTCGCCCATGCACTCCGCAGTGCCGCCTCATTGCCTCCGCATTCCAGGAGCACGCGTAGCGCGCGGGGGCTCAGGTTTGGGATTTAGTCGTAGAGGAACTTGTCGCCTGTGAAGTCTTCCACCCCTGGCTACTAGGCTTCGCAGCATCGACTCTACTGCACGCTCCACTGAGGCGCAGTGCCCTTCCGCCGTATTTGCGGGAGCGTAGACGGCATAGGGTTTCTGGGAGGGTTAGTGCGGCGAGGTTTGTTAGACGGATGGTGGCTCGGAGGAGGAGGTTAAGTTCGGGTAAACGCTTCTCTAGTCCCTCCCATATTTGGAGGATTATTTCCTTTGGTAATTCTAGAGATGATGGGGGTTTTCCAAATATGTGGTCGAGTGAGGTTGTTAAAATAATGCGCAGGGGCTGCTTGTGCACGTGGTAAGGAAATCTTAAGCAGGTTTTTAGCTCTGCGTTAACGGCTGGAGCCTGAAAGGTGTGCAACAGCACAGTATATCACTCATATATGGTGGCTCAGCCCTTCTTTGTCCAACCAATTTACTATCCTGGTGCCCCTTATGGGGTATTGAGAAGAATGGACATTATGGACTTGATGTTAATTCCTCTGCTTAGTGCAGCACAGGAGTCTTAGTGATAGGGTAACTAAAGTATGATGACGGATATTTTTGTCGGTCAACGCAACTACCGGTGCTCACACAATTGGTATTTCACACCACAACTAGTAGCTCGATTTAATTACGATCTTCAAAGTTGATAATATGGATATAATAGTAGGGATGGATTGGGGGGAAAAGAACTCAAAAAGATGCTCAACATTTGGTATACAATCCCTTTGCAACTAAAACTGCAGCTGCCCTGCTAGGTATTGATCCCTATAGCTTTTCCGAAAAAACCACCCTCAATACCTACGGCCCAAATCTTATTAAGGGCTCCTGCTCCCCTTCTAATAGCATCTGGGTCACCTATGCCCTTACAGTTCATCCATCAACACTCCCCTTTCCCACTTACTCTTCCTATTATTAGAGAGAACATGCGCGAAGAGCTCAGGCATCCGGGGAGTCTATTACACTTGACCTTCTGGACCGGTTCCCAGAGCACGCAGCGGCAACCTTTTCACATTGCATGCAGGATACAACTCAGTGTCGGGCTACTCTGATAGCTTCAGTGTGTTGCATTACGCCGCGTACTTCGGGATCCACAAGCTTATGGCGCCACTACTTAATACAGAAAGCCAAAGGGGTATCTAGAGGTGCACACCTTTGACTTGAGCTACTAACAACGGCTATGCGGGAGTAGCCGAGATAATTCTCCAGCGAGCCAATGTCAGCCCCAACTAGGTAGATAACATGGGAATTACACCTCTTCCTTGGGCTCCTGACAATGGCCGTGAAAGCAATGGCCGAGATAATTCTTGAACGGGCTAATGTCGAAACCTCGTTCGGATTTAGTTTGCCTCTCAATATTCTAACTTAATTGCCGCGTGCCTATCATGTTCTTCCAACCTTCATACAATAGCGCCAACCATGACCCACTATTCGACCACCAACCAACACCTACCCCCGGGCAACATTCCATAGTACCAGTGCCTCGGACCCAAAACTGACGAAACAACAAGTATTATACAAGACCTGCTCCCGCTATGGGATCCCGTAACATATAATGCAGGAGATACCATCCATACACACGTAGCGCCTAAGTCATCCCTCACCTGGAGCAGAAAACGGAAACAAAAACCATCAACCTCTGCCCAGCTTTGATAGCCCAAACTACCCATCGCTTTAGAAGTCACTTTTCTAAAAGTACAAGTACTCTTACAAGCCCTATTATTCATATCGCATCACTCGAGGTGAGTTATCAGTTATGCTCGACTAAGCTTTTTTATTTTATTTTTCTTCCTCCTGTTCATTTTAAGTCCTGAGACCTTTCTTTTTTACGGCTTGGGGCTTCGGCTTTCCCGGTTGAGGTCCAGGAGTTTTGCGTGATTATTGGGTCTGAAAACTGATCTAGTGTCTGCCGAAAATCAACATGGAGCTTAGAGCTGACGAGTGTAGGATCTACTCGCTTTTATCGTCGCAGTCCTAGAAAGTTCTATTGACTATTGGAATACCTGCGGAAGATTCTTATGCCGGAGAATTTTCATAGCTAATATAGGCACCATTGCGCCAGCTTGGCGACAGAATTGGTTGCCCCCCCCATTTTACACTGAAAATGGGCATTTTTACCTCACAAAATCCTACCTTGTTGCTTTACGAAAAAATGCTAAAATTCTCTAGAGTCTTTAGAGCCATCTAGATGTTATCATTCATATGTGACAAGTTCTGCTAATGCCTATGGTGCAATGCGAGAAATAATGGTAGTGGGCAAAAGGTACTTTTGATCTTATATGAGTCTCCCATACAAAAAGTACATTGCAACAAGTTTGTTTATATAGGGGTCACCCCGGCGAGAAAGAAAGAAAGAATAAGGAGCCCAAGCTTCTCTCTCCTAAACCTAGCCTAATTTTATGAGTAGAGTCCCCCGATATAATTACCTTCTCCCTCAGCCTTATCGCACAGAGTATCCATAACCAGGGGGCTATTAGATAATTTGCTAATCATCAATGACACCTGCGCCGTCTTTCGCTGGAGAAAAACCCTTCCCACCTAACCTCTAAAAGCTGACCCCCCGCTCGCACCGCTGTGCCATGGTAACCTATATCCTTCTAGCACAACCAAACCACCGCAAGGATAGATACCCCAGCGTCGTAGAGGACGGAATCCCCCCAGCTGTCTATGTGCCAAGTTAGGCTGTTCTGAGTGACATGTGTGGCCTCAACCTTGATCCGAAGGTTTGCGCGGTGGTCCAAATTGAGCGAATTGATGGCCATGAAGACGTTTGGCGCTTTTAGGAACCCGGCTTGGCGAATGTCGATCGCCTTGCTGGTCTTAAGCCGGGGTTTGTCAGAGGGGCGAATTTCCATTGTGCTGGCAGTACCACTGAACACATACGGGCGGTCCTCTGGATACGCTATCCAGCCTGCGCCAGCCGAGTAGAGGATGGAATCGCCCCGAGTATCGATATGGATGGTGAAGTTATTTAGGTCAATACCTGATACCTTAGTGGCAACGCGCTAGTTTTTGTCGTTGGCTATGTCGAGTTGTTTCAGGAAGACAATTACCTTCGGTGGAGTGACAAAGGGGCGGTCAAAGCTAATACGACGTGAAGTCTCCATCTGGGGTTTGTTCCAGGGATGGTCATCCACAGTGCAGAACTCCCCACTCTGGTATTCCAAATGACCTGTAGATAGTTCGAGCCAGCTAGCGCTGGCAAAGTAGAGTGTGGTGTCCCCCCAGCAATTGAGACTAGCCTTGAATGAGTCTTTCGTGATATTAGTAGCGATAACACGAACAAGGGGGTTGGAATCTTTGCTGATATCTAGTGAGTTGAATCCAATAGGAAGTCTGGGAGGGGCCACAAAGAGCATTCCGAAAGTGATTTTCTTTGATGTCTTCTTCTGGGATCGGTGCCATGGGCGTATCTCTCCCGTATTCCAAGACCCAGTGGTAGACATGGCATAGGAATGCAATGGGGGTTAAAGAATCGCTCTGAGGTGTTGGCAGTTGGAGGGGTTGAGATGTGCGTTGTCAATTGGAGGTTGCTAGTCAGCTATTATACTTGATGAGGGAAAGCTTCTAGATGTATAACTATACATCCGTCCTTGTTATAATTTGATGTGCGTAGTAGAAGTTTCTATGCAGGGCAATGCAAGAGTCACGGTTAAATGAGAGCGATAGGATATGACTTTCAAAATATTGTCCACATTTCAAAATTTGGACCTGATTCCTCCCTTTGAATATCATTGTAAATATATATTATGTGCTTGGAGTATCAAATTTTTAAATCAGTTACGGAAGGTGGCAATGGAAGCGATTTTGTGTTCCTTGCTTGAAAGAAAAGATTGTTTCAGTACCTTGCAAGTAGTAAGGCCCCCACTTGAGTGATGAGCATCAGTGTTTGCCCTGTAATCGTCGGCTCACTACCGTATGATGTCTTTGCTCGTTCAGTCGTTTTTCGTGTGTTGGAGGGTTTCCTTTCTTCCTTGCATTCCCCCGCCTTCCCATGGTTGAAGTGCTTTTGGGGGATGGTGGAGGTTTGCTCCCTGTAGGCAAAGAAGAAATGTGATGTTGGGACGTGAGCATAGGGCAGCGACCTTATCGAGTGCTCCAGATAGTATCATGGATATATATATATCACATCCGCTGAATTTTTGCTGGGGTTTTACTTTCTTTCGTTATTTCTTTCATTTTACCCAGCTTGCTACTCGAGTAGGGGAAGCCGCGTTGTTGCTTGGCATGGGTAAGAGTCTCATCAAATGAATTATCGGACAATCAGATCGCACTTTTTAGCAAGTGGCACTATACATAGTAGCTTTTAAGGCCATAAAGCATACGGATAAATAACAGCAATTCTCTTGGCTATGCAATACTATAATATAGGCTAAGGAAACGCAGGCCCGCAAAACTTCGCTAATCTTTTGTGGGTCCTAGCTAAGATCAAGAATGGTTACTAGACCTGCGATGACTTGACCTAGCGATAATAGCCTCCCCAGATCCGCGACCTAATTAAGGTTAGGCCCCTACGGTGATAGGGCTACCCCACCAAAGTTTGTTTTTGGACATAACGTGGGGTTGGTATGGTGCAGCTGCCTGCATGGTATGGGATGGCATGGCTGGCGCGCGGAGCTAGTGGTGGCGCTACGGGGTGTACGCCGAGTTGGTATGAATTTATTAGAGTGGCTGAATGTGGAAACGGCCTAAGCGGAATGGTGTAAATAGATCTGCGGTCCTCCCGGGGGGAAATTTGGGTTGAAGCTTGAGAATTCGCCGAGGGCACGAGAACCGGAAGAACGTACTCTGTGAATAGGGTAAAGGTGTATTTGAGTCTAGAAATAACGGCTGACTAAAGCACCTAAGCACTGGTGGATAGGCGTTTCCCTATAGTTTTGGGGTTCTTAGGGGGGGGGGTAGGGTGCTCAGACTGTACCGAGTGACTGTATGTGAATTGAAATACAGTATAACAAGGGAAGAACTATCTTTGTACTACGGGAGCGATTCCCTATAATCGCAGAGCTAGGCCCCGGTGCATCCGAAACAGTACCCCTTGGCCCCCCGCTATCGGTTGGCCCCTCCCCGCAAAACCCCGATAGCGACCGCCCCAAGCCACCCGAGAGGGGGGGCAAGGCCCAGCTGGGGCGGTTTGTGCGTGCCCGGCGAGAAGCCCCGGTGGCCAGTTAAGGGAATAAAAGAGTTCCAATGCCCGATCACTTCGTGCGGACAATTCCTAAATCAGCGGTGTTCACGGAGGAGGGTTGGTTGGCAGATTGGGTAAAGTAAATCAGTGTATGTAAAGTAGTCTCCTTCAGATCCCAGAATAATGCTTAAGTCCATAAAAATGAAGAACAGGAAGATAAGAGATGAGAAGATGGAAACCCGAACCAAAGGTGAACCCTTGAACATGCAACACGCAAGCGTACCATGACTATCCTAGAGCCCGTTCTCCTCCACAAATGAAAATATTTACAACGAAAGTGAAAAAAATTCCAGGATTTTTTTTCCCTATCTCAGAGCTTCATAGCCTAGGGCCAGCAGCAACAGCAGAACCCTTACCGGCCCTTTTAAGCCTCCCTACAAGTCTCTTTGCACGACTCGCGAACACCCACCGGACCCCCATCCCCCCATAAAACGCCATCATAAACAACGTAGTCTCCCCAACTCCGTTCCTCCCTGCGTTGCCCCCTTCCTCCAACAGCATCCTAACAATATCTTGATGTCCCTGCCTCGCAGCAACAACCAATGCTGTATCCCCAGCAACCCCATCCACATTGACGCCTTTTTCCAGAAATTTTCTCACAACATCTCCATGCCCTGCCTCTGCAGCAACCAACAACGCCGTTTGCCCTGCCCAATTCACCATCTCCCCGTGGGACCCGCTCGATAATAGCACCTCCACAATCTCCACAAACCCTTGCACAGCGGCCCAGTGCAGCGGCGTCTCGCCCTTTCCAACCCGACGGTTCACGTCTGCCCCGTACTCTATCAATGCCCGCACGATCCCCGTGTACCCGTACTTGACAGCCCACGAAAGGGCTGTTTCACCGTTGATGCTGCGGACGTTTGGGTCTGCGCCCTCCTGCAGCAATACCCTTGCGACGTTCTCACGTCCGTACTGGACAGCATAGTGCAGCGGGGTTTCCCCATTTGTATCAAAGATATCCGGTTTCGCGCCGTGGTCCAGGAGTATGTACAGCGTCAATGCGTCGTCCATTTTGCACGCTGCGTGGAGGCATGTCGTGCCGGCTTTGTCCTGGTAGTTTATGTTGAATTCCTGGGTGTGGTTTCTTGGTCGGAGGGCACGGAGGAGGCCTGCGGTTGAGAAGTTGGGCAGTATCCAACCGAGTGTCAAGTCCCAGGACCTAGGAGTATCGCGAAAGAGCTTGTCGAGGATTAGTGGGGCTAGGGAGTGGCAGAGGAGTCGGCAGGTAGCGAGGAGGGTGAAGATTGTCTTCGTCGGCAGGTAGGTGGAAATTAGTTGGATTAACTCTGTCGGTAAGCAGAGGAGTGGGGAGCCGATTATCCGCACTCGGGTTATTGCTGAATGTCTCATTTTTTTTGTTCCTGTTTTTGTTTTATTAAAAAGGGCTCTCCTTCCTTTCCCTTTCCCCTTCTCTCGTCTGAAAAAATAAAGACCTGAGATAGTAAGATGGCACCACCGTGTTCAAATACCGGTGGTACGAGGAAAAGATAATGATTACAAAGGAAGGGAACCAGTTTATTGTCAGTTTATCTAACTTTATCATTGGGGCGCAGCCTCAGGGAAGGTTTCGTCACTGGGTGTTCAAATCGAACCGATCAACAAGAATGTTGCTCGTTTTTTTCCTTTCCAGTCTCCACGACGCAAGAATCTTCAGAGGGTAAGCGGGTAAATAGCCTCATAGAGGATTTTCGATTAGCCGTTGGTCCCAGTCGAGAGGGCCTAACGGTTTAAAATTGGGTTAAAATTTTTGATCTCTGCTCAAAATCCATTTCGGGAGGGGCGTTTACGCACTCACGCTCCAAAATTTCCTGCACGATAGCGTATCTGCTTGCTTTTTGTAACAAATGGTGGGTACGAGGGTTGATACGAAGCAGAAGCATAGGCATGCAGCGCCCGAAGCTTCTTTTCCACTAATTCTCGTGCCAAAAATAAGGATTGGATCGTCCTCGAGGGTTGCCTTGTCTTAGAAATCGGGACCGCCAAGTATGATATATTAAGGGTTTTTTTTTCACTTTGTAAACTTGGTACGCTTTTTTCCAATGGTTCTTACACTTTGTGCGGGGCTAAGAAGTGCAGGCTAGTTTGCGATTGCGACGTGCGGCTGAGTGAGTGAACGGAAGTGGGGCACTATTACCTAGTGGTGGCGGGTGGTTGTTCAACCAGATAATCGTGACTGTATTTATCAGATCGTGGGTGTGTACGCGTACCTGTAATTACTACCAGGTCGGTTAGGTAATGGCTCATGTGATATCACTCGGCGAATCAGGAGGTAGGGAGGGAGAGGGATCCGCAAAGTAATTGGGTAGTGAAATACTGCGGATAGTTGGGAGAAGATAGTCAAAGGCATCGCTTACATTCTAAAATCCCGAGTGGCTATCGCTAACAGCTTCATAATAGTCTAGAGTTTGGGTGTTGCTTAAACGACATGACACCAGTAAGGAAAATCAGAGCGCATTCTCCATTCAGGCCGTCTAGCCTAGGGTGCTTTAGGCTTTAGTTAGATCTTGCTTTACTATTTGGCTTTTTCGTATATTAATCCTGGCAGCCTAAGTGGCTAGTAGCATAAGAGCGATTTTAGGAATACGGGGGAATTTTGATAGGCAGTGACAGTGCCGTTGTTCAAAGTCAAGTGATACTAGGTGCGGGTTTTTTCTCCGCTGTACTCGAGTAATTGGCAGAATCTACTTTATTGCTACTCTTTGGTGGGGCGATTGCCCCTACAGATGGTAAGTAGGATGGGGTTTCCCTAGCATTCTTGCTCCTCGCGCATCGGGCCGATCCCCGCCATCACACCGGGGGGGGGGGGGTGCTCGTACCACCCTAATACAACGTGGCAGAGGCAGGGACATTGCCCCCATACTGGTATTATAGATTTCGAAAAGGTCACCAGTTTGTCAGTTCTTCAACTCTCAATTTTTTTCTCTCAACGCCGCGGCAGAAGTTCATGCTGGTCCTCTCATTTAGAGACGTAAATTTAATAGCTAGAAGTAGGAAAGTAGGCTGTGGGAAGTTACATTCGGGGTAGAAAGGAAAAAAAAAAGGCTTTGAGAAATTCCAGCCCTGAGGACCTTTTCGAAATCGATGGTGAGAGAGCCAAGAGACTGTTTTTGCTGACACCAATTGAGCGTGACACAGTAATAGAGGATAAGCCCACCATACCTTTCTTGGATTGCCCGCGGCTACCTTCCCAAAAGAAAAGTTCTGTGGGACTTCAGTTCTGGCATTTCAGAGACCTCCGGTCTAGCTCCTCGGCCTCTGGATTTTTATTAGAGAAAATACCACTAGCTAGGGGTGTGAAAGGAATTATGAGAACCGAGAAGATATCCTAGGTTGAGGACAAGGACGAGAGAGAGAAAGAGCAGAAAGGAGGAGTAAAAGAGAAACTAAGGTGAGAAGACGCGGAAGAAAACACAAGAGGGTAACTTCGATAGAAGCTAGCATATGGAAGGTACGACGATATTTTGTGTTTGACACGTAATCATGATTTCCGACGGTTTTGCATTCTTCCGCCTCCTGTTGGATATCATGGGTTGTCCGCCAAAGCTTAGTCATATGATTGACTTGGCTGTCATTGGTTACGGGGCTCGCTTGTCTCCTTTGCGCTCTATTTTTGTTTCGCTTCTTTTCTCTTCTCTCTTCTCAACAAGTTCTTTCAAAACAGTGAACCAAGCCAATGAAACTGTTCTCAACAGGACTCTCATTTGACCTTTAATTTCTCTCTTGTTCTCACGTTGAGTAAAATTCTTCCCGCACTATCTGTACCAATCGAGCGGCTTGTAAACACTTCATTCCGCCCACCGCTAAAGTGCTCGGCCCGCCACAGATCATTTCTAACACCTCTCACTCCCCTGAACATGATAGATCACTCGTCTTCTTGTCACGGCCCACCACCGCGTACGGGTATTCATCGCATTCGCTCGTGGCACACGGCTTGGAGGGCCGCATGCAACGTTCTGAGAGAGATTATCATAAGTCACGAACAGTGGTGTTATAATGTGTCCCAGTACTCTTCTGTTATAAGCTTACCGAGGGACTGTCATTAGCTATCATCCTTAATCCGTAACCCCCTAAATTATATCCTTCTCACAGTTAAAGTTACCATTTCTCATCACTGGGATTTCAAGCTGCGATTGCTCCTTCGCACACAAAGAGATTTTGTTGTTTGCCGCCAGTGATCAATTTTTACAATCACCCTCATCTTGAGAGTGTATCCCCTTCCATGATATATTCCGTGTTTAAGAATGTAATACCTCATCCTTAACCTCGGGTGAAGGGGAATGAAAACCTATCTGCCAGCAGGATGATAAGTGTTCGTTCCAGCTGCAATGTTATGATATCACTAGTGCACCGGCAACGATGTTCCGTTCAACACCATTTCTGGCATAACCCAGCATATTCAGTCCACACAGCGTAAGAGTAGCCTCTCCCTATTCACTATGTAAAAGAAACCACCGCCTACCCTTCGGGAAGTGATAGCTCTTTACGATTAAACTAAGCGATCGCTTAGCCACACAAAGCGTGAATGACAAAATTGCTCATGAAGCCCTTACCTACAATTCTCAAATCTCTTCAAAGAGATTCAACTCTTGTCAAAGCAAGCCCTTGCGTAACTGGGTTGCGATGGTCAGCCTTTCCCTTCAGATTTTAAGTGAGGTGTTCCTTGCGGAGGAAATTTTCCAAAAAAAAAAGTCTGGTAACAATATCAAGAGCTGCTATTCTTATAATACTATGAACCAGTTTCCACAAGAACGCACTCTCTATCCCTTCTAGTGCTCTATATCTCTATTCGTTCCCAGATAGACGTTAGGGCATAACCACCCTCTACCCTCACCAGCAACAAAAGTAGTTCGCCGAGCATTTTTCAATGCTCGACTACATCTACTCGTTCTCACCGGGGGGTTCGAACTCGCGCTGGTTGTCGTTTCGGGTCGATGCGGACCAGTTCCTTAGCCGTTAGACCATCGGAACTGGTCGAGAATAATCTCTCCCCTTCGAATTTTAAGCATGTTCTTCCCGGGATACTATACGTGAAGTGCCAGGCTAGCCCAGTGGGCAAGAAAACAGGAATAAATTAACCCTTATGTAATCGGCAGGAGTCTAGGAGCTTGGGTACCTCACCGCCACAAGTGAAGAAAACCTACCGGTATTCTATCAGACAATCCCAAGCCCTCCCTATAGAATACCAGTAATGTCTTTCTACCCCAGCAAAAAAATAACTTTTCGCCTACAGCGAAGAAATAATATGATACTTCGACTTCTAGGTGAGAAAACATAATTGCAAAAAATCATGAGAAATCAAAAAATTTCCTTGTTTAAAAACACGTCAGAAATAGTGCTAAATTTTGCCAAAAGACAATTCTACAAGGAGGGGCCAGGATTGACTATGATAGTATTGAAAAGGCCTTCCCCCGCGAGTTACCACGGAACGATCCGTCAGGAGGGGAGGAGAGCTAAAGAAAATCTTGCCCGATGAGAACCAGGAGACAGAAGACCTTATCTTTCCTCAGCAAGGCTGTAGTGCAAATCGAAAGTTCAGCTTTGGTTATCAAAACAGATCTTCAAAAATTTCAAAAGTGATAAGCGTAAGACGCCTTATTTCCCTGTCTGACGTTATTATGGGTCTGGGTTGAGGCCTGGGGTTACCCAACCAGAATACACCGATCCCAAACAGAGCCAAGGGGGGTCCAACCACCTTTCAGTGAGGATTTATATTAATATAGTATGAGGAAATGGGTAGCCACGTGGTAGACGGTAGACTTAGAAGATTCACTTGGAACTTGGGCACTATGTAAGAAAGGGAGCTGAGGTATATTCAACAACTTCATACTCTCAAACCAAACTAATAGTAAAGGCAAGTGTACTGTACAAACTAAACATAATCAAAGCATCCAGATCATTCCATGGATCACCGCACCAATATCTGTGTCTCCACGCATACCTCCGCACATTCCTATGATAACGGGGGAGAGACATGTCGGGAGAATCTTCACTATATATCACAAAGGCTCTAAAACAGTCCACCACGCTCCCAAACGATCTACAAAACTCCGGCAATCTCTAACAATGCATAATTGGCGCGTGGGGCGATTTCTCTCTGATACGTTAATCCTAATAATTGCTAGACGACGTTTAAGCTACTCTTTTTCAGAGTTTAGCCAGCCCACCTTAGAAAGCCAGATACTGATCCCCTCCCACCACCAGCACTCTCAACGGTTCATATACCTACCCTGGTACGGACGTTTTACCGTTTTCAGATTTCATTTTAGGAGCTAAGTCCAACTTGGGGGTAGGCGCTTATATGAACCGGATTGCCTCTGACTGATGTCCCGGTCCTAATGACGCACGGCCGGCATTTGAGAGGATGTGGTTAATAGGCTACGCGGTGGCTACAGTAGTTTCTCGGGGCAATTCATAGCCCAAGCCCACCGGAATCCATCACCTCTAACTATACCGTGAAAACTGGAATAATTGGCCCTCACGCTAGTCATCCAGAATTCCCTCTTTCGATTAAGGCGAAAGCACTGTCCCTCAGCCCCTCGCGGAAGCAGATTTACGCCCGACCTTACTAGGAGAGGCAACTCCAACAACTAGCGTGAGGGCCAATTATTCCAGTTTTTACGGTACATGACAGCTGCTTGATTCTAGTCTCGCTTCTTCTCTTTCCTCTACCTAAGCTCTCTAGAACACTGGACTTAATCTTCTCTTCACAGCTGTGCTCTATACGGGCAAATATCTCAGTATCGGATAGTCACCTGTACACGACTCAATTCGGCCTACATTCAGGCAGGTACCACTCCGAGTCCTGCGGTACTTCGTAGGCCTATGATATTCCAACGTTAAATGCCCTTACATCGGCCATCATACTCGGTAGGCTTGGGGGGTGACGTGGTAGGTCTTATGAGAGGTGCTGCATGGCTAGGCCCGAAGGGGCAAAAGCAGAGGAATTTAGAATAGGAAGGCGCAGTATCACAACATATCACTCGATAGTGGTAAACCGCAAGTCAGAAAATGGTGCCGGCGTTACTCTCCTCCAAGAAGGCCCAGGGACCTACAGGATCACTAGCTTGCTCTTACCATTATTTGTATTCATGAGCTCGTATCCGTGACTTAGTATCTGCCTAACTTGTTGAAAGATATGTTGCTGTTATTGGGTCACCAAGGGGGCCATAGAGATGACGCAGGTCAATCAAGAGTCAGCAGAAATCTCCCAGTTCAAATAGGGGCCTGGCTACCTGGACTAAAAAGCAAGCTCCAAAGCTAGCAATACCGTAGTACCCCGCCCGACTTATCCTTACATCCCTGTGCTTCTGAATTCAAGTGTCCAGATTAAACTGGATTGGGGAATTCGAGTGATATTTGGTGAGTCGGTGCATATGGCAACCTTGGCCTTCCTTACTAACTGCATCTCCTATAGATAGGGGCAGAGACCTAGAGGGTTGCCAATTTGCCTTTACTATTACTAGACTTATTGAAAGATATGCTAAGGCTATTGAGCCATAAGTAGAGCACGTATTATACACAGAGGTGAATATTGAATCTGTGGAAATCGAGCTATTGACATCAGGGTGTGGTTACCCGGGTCAAGAAACAGGGCGAAATGCCCGCTAAGCCTAAACATGGCAGTGCTCTTGGCTTACCGTGCTCGTACACTCTAGTATCATACTGGTACTGGAGTACTCGGGGGAGGGTTATTAAAAACTGGAAAAGGTAACCCTTGTATCTACGGGGTGTCGCATACGATCAGCAGAAATATTTTTCCGGGTTTTAATGGCCCCCCCGAGTAGAGTGCGGGGCCCCACCCAAGACCTCGAGTGTTGCGATCTTTCTTATACGCAGTTTATTTAATACAATTTGATGCTAGCATAGAAGAACATAAAGCTCGATTATGAACCTGACTACTAATAGGAGTACAATCATAGCATAAGTAGTAGAGTATAGTCATGTCTAATAAGTCCTTATATAGGCACTGGCAACTGTGGTAAAAAAGGAAAAAAACATGCTCCCTCTTTGATATTATACTTTGTTTACATATTAATAAATTTCTAAAGAAAGCAGAGGCAAAAATCTAATACACGCTGTATCTTGTAAGAAAAGAGAATAGAAAAAGAAAATTCAGGATATGATAGTAAAACAAAACAAGTAATGAAATCAAACAAGCAAGGGATTGCTACTAATGTACTACTTCAGTTGTACATGGTAGAGAGTATAGGGTTTTCCAATTGGGTGCAGGGTGGTCAAATACTAATAAGCAAACTAAGGAAAGTACTACTTAATAGAAAACTATAACAGTAGTAGGAAAAGTACAAGGTAAGGAATATGTGCTATCAGGTATAAATCCAGATAGGCAATATATAATATTGGGGCGATGATTAGTAGTAATAGTTGTCAGTTTCAGTTTCAAGATCTAAATCATAACTAATAGCAGGTTTATCTACAAAGACAATATAATTTAACATCCCTTCATACTCTAAGCTCCTTCTTTATCTGGCAAACAACTTTCTCTTCTGCTTCTCTTTCCCCTTCTAAAAATGTAATATTTTCCTTCTCAATGTTAGAATATTTGCTTTTTTATAATATAATCTCTTTTATTTATAATATCATGTAATCTTAAACTTGAATGAGATAGCATGGATAATAGACTTTACTGTCTTCCTCTGAATCTGTAGTCTTGGTTGTATATCATTTTACATTATAGGTATTTCCACTCTATTTGCGGCTCTTTTAACCATATCCTCAACTGTAGGCTTGAAAATGCCAAGGGCCTTGGAAATTGTCATACCCCATGTTTGTGCGTTTAGGCAAAGTAAAAATTTCATGAGGGAGGTCTTTTTTAACTCATTGGGTATGTGGAGGGGTTATGGTGGGGTAGTTTTTGCGGCAATGGATGTTTCAATAGTACATTACAGGGGTACAAGGACTTTACGGACACCCCGACATGATATTCCCGGAATCCACTGACGTACTGTAGCGGCTAGGTCAATGTGAACGGTCAGCTGTCAGCATCGAGTGTCCTGTCCCATCGAATGACTGTTTTGTCAGTGTCGGCCGGGTGGTGTCCCAAAGTTCGGAACATGTCAGTACTCTTGTTCTGGCAGTATACAGACATTTCGCATTTTGCCTTCACAGAGCTGTTGTAACAAGGACAATGGATTCTGCCTGAAGGAACTTGTGCGCAGCATGATTTATGATAGTACTGTAACTGCAAGTGCTAAAATTTAGAAAGATCTAGAACCTACTATCTACTCCCCTTAATCTTACTCCCCACCCTATTCCCTGCTATGTACAGTGCAGTGAGAATTTATTTCTGGCACAGTATCTATCAAAGAAATTACAAAAACCAGAAAAATTATCTAAGTTGTTCCTAAAGCTTTTTGTGTCAGCATGCGGTGTCCCAACTTAGGGTACATGTTTTTTTGCGTCAGCAATTTCGAAGCGTCCCAATTGACCTGGGCTCTACAGTATTCCGCGCAAGCTTTCCACAGTGTAGCAACCGCCTGCCATGGCGAGCCATCCACCCAAATACTAGGCACCGCCGCCGCGACCCCGATTGAAGTTCGACCAATCGTACTACTCAAAACCCCCAGATTGTTCATCATGTCCTGGGATAGGTTATCCCTGTCAGCCTTGTAATTTGCAGAGAAAAGCCCCTGGGGATATTAATATATATATACTGTAACTAATTGCAGGATCTGTACCGACCTAGCGCCCGGCCCATGGAATTGCTTCCCATGGGGCAAGCCAACCCAACACTCTATCTCGCCAACCCCCACAGTGCCTCTAGCATAGCATCAATCGCCCGAAACAACCACGAAAAAAGAACACTATTTAGAACTTGTGATTTCTCCGATCCCAATCACATGTGGTCCCAATCACATGATGTGGCTCTTGTGGGTGCCTTTTTCTGCGCAGAGTTCGTTTGTTGAGAGGTGCACGGTGGTTTTAGGCGACTGCCGGGACGATTTTGTCTCTTCCTCTTTTTCCTTTTGCGACTGTGAGATTCCCGGATGAACGAGCATACCATTAACGGCACTTGCTTGCTTGATGGCACCAACCTCGGCATCTCTCCACATTCTCAGCAATGTCATCAGCTTCTTCCAAGTCTTCCAGAACTCGCAATCCAAGGAGTTATGCGCAGATCGGCGTGTGCTTGCATCCTATCCCTTTTGCACATATCGGATTATCACACGAGTGGGTTGAGATTGTTATGTTTCCTCTCCCCTCTCCTCCCCTTGCTATCCTAGGCTGACGAGCGACTTCCGCTGACAATCCGATAGTGGATTTCACCAGTTTTTAGGAGAATCCGCCGTCACAAGCAGGCTGCTAATCTCAACATTCAGAGACAAAAACATCCAGAGAAGGAAGAGCGCTTACCTGACACGGTCTGATTTGAGCGAGCTGAGCTTGCTGGATTGAATGTGCTATGCGAGTGTATAGCGCACGCCACTGGTAGGGTATCGATTCTGTGCAGGATGCTGGGGGTTACCCGGCTTGATTTATGGCTACTCCCAATTTTATGCCTTTTTGCAGAAATTCACCCATCGCTGATGAGCATCTCCTCCACACCATCTAGGTCATCTAGACTACGGGTTTACGCATGATATTAGGATTCTCTCGCCTGGCTCTAGGGGTCGAATGCCTTTACGCCCATGTTCTTGCATTGTTTCCCTTATTGTTTCCCCCCTATTACACGAAAAGAGATGGACTTGTATATAAAGGGGCCTTTATTCCCTTTGCTAAGGAGAATTTAGGGCAAGAATGCTAGCCTTCCTACCTGTCTTCTTCATTTAGAGTTCGCATCTTCGTTAAGGGTTATTAGGATCGTACCCTACCTAACCTTTCAAAACCACTCGTCTTTTTTAGCCATGAGGGGAAAATTCTTACCCACGCCAACCGCTGATCACAACTGATCACCAGATCACCAACAAACCCTTACTCGGCCTCTCCTTCACTTACCTCTCCTACCCCATCACAGTTACAATACCCCACCACCCCATGAGGCAAAATTGAACTCTCCGGACGAACAGACGAACATACACAAAGAACATTAACGCAATCATGAGGGTCCTATTGATAGACGCCTATGACTCTTTTACCCAGAACCTCGCCCAATTGCTAACTTCTGCCACCGGAGCTACCATTTACACTATCCGCATCGATGACTTCGCTAACATCTCGTTCCTAAAGCCTCACCTACCCTCTTTCGATGCCGTGGTTATAGGGCCCGGCCCAGGCTCGCCGGAGATTGAGGCCGACATTGGTGTTGTGAATGATGTTTGGAAGCTATCCGGAGAGGATATCCTCCCCGTATTTGGTGTTTGCCTAGGGTTACAGAGTCTTGTCTTCTCCCACGGGGGGCAGGTGAACAAATTGGGCACCGTGAAGCACGGCCTACTTAGCGAGATCGCGCACACTGGGGAAGGGCTTTTCGAGGGAGTTGGGAAAATCAATGTTGTCAGGTACCATTCTTTGCATGGAATTACTGAGGTTGGCGGGGATGTGGAGGAGATCGCTTGGGCGGATGATGAGAATGGCAGGGTCGTTATGGGTGTCAGACATATTTCTAAACCGTTCTGGGGTGTACAGTATCACCCTGAATCGGTTTGTAGCGAGGGTGGAAAGGACGTTGTCGCCAATTTTTGGAAAATGGCAGTAGACTGGAACAACAGCCAGGGTAGGGTTGTGAAAGATTTGAGAGCGGATTGGACAAGGCAGCCGAGAGAGAAGAGTCTTATGGAGTTGCAAGCAAGCTTTGAGGGCAGAAAGCTGGACAGCGTCCAGAAGGTGGAGGTTAGGACCGAGGATATTTTCGGGAAGGGGGTTTCCGCCGGCAAGATTTGTGAGATGTTGGGGGTTGGGGCAGCTCACGAGTTCGTCCTCTTGGAATCTGCAGCTGCCCCGGGAAGGTTTAGCATCATTGGGATTTTGACCCCCGGTTTGACGCAACGAATTAATTACTCTTGTGGCGATACCTTTCTGAAGCTATCCTATTCTGGGCGTGACTCCTCGGAAACTGGGGTTGACCTACGGGATTATGGAGGGAGCGTATGGAGGTTCCTGGCAAAGTATATGGACCAGCGCAAGGCCACTGGAGGCAAGGACGATTCGCCCTTCTGGGGTGGGTTGGTTGGGTATTTCAACTACGAGACTGGCGTCAACAGTCTCGGCGTTCCTATTAAACCGCGCAAAGAGGCCGAGGGAATGAGGAGGAGACCGGATGTCAACTTGGCTTTTGTGGAGAGGAGTATAGTCCTAGACGGGCACACTGGGAGGATTTATATCCAAACTCTCCTCCCACCCACTGCGGATGGGAATTGGTTAGAGTCTACCAAGAGACAGCTTCAACAAGAAGCCGATATAGCGATCACACCATCTCCTACTCCTCCACCGGAGCCTTACCCGAAACGTCGTCGCTCAGCTGTTAATACGTCTCTTCTCAAACTATCGCCGACCATATACAAACCGGACGCTGAAAAATATATGCAAAAAGTCAAAACTTGCCAATCTTATCTTTCCACCGGTGACTCCTACGAGCTCTGCTTAACTGCCACTACTAAAATTCATCTGGAACCTACAAACTCTTGGGCACTCTACCAACACCTACGCACTCGCAACCCTGCTCCTTATGCGTCGTACCTCCGCCTCTCGAACACTACCCTTCTCTCTTCATCTCCCGAACGTTTCCTCTCTTGGTCCCGCTCTGGAGCTTGCCAACTCTGTCCTATCAAAGGCACTGTGAAGAAGACCCCTACAACAACCTACGCCTCAGCCAGCCGCTTGTTGAACATACCCAAGGAGCGCGCAGAGAATCTCATGATCGTAGACCTCATTCGTCACGACCTCCACCGCCTTGCAACTGACGTCTCTGTAGAGAGACTAATGGTCACAGAAGAGTACGCTTCTGTTTACCAACTTGTCTCTGTTATCACCGGAACTGTGGGGCCCCAAGACGGTATGACCGGATTCGACGTGCTCGCCCACAGCCTGCCCCCAGGAAGCATGACTGGCGCGCCAAAGAAACGCAGCGTAGAAATCTTGCAGGAGATTGAAGAGACAGAGAGAGGGGTTTACAGCGGCGTCTTGGGCTACTGGAGTGTTTGTGGCGCCGGTGACTGGAACGTCATCATTCGTTCCGCATTCAGGTATGATGACGAAGTTGTCACTACTGAGGATGGGAGTGAGAAGGAGGTTTGGAGGGTTGGAGCTGGTGGTGCAATTACGGCTTTGAGTGGGCCTAAGGAGGAGTGGGAGGAGATGGAGGTCAAGCTTGGTGAGTCCTGCCCCCGTGTTGGGAGGTTGATGAAGGAGGCTAATTGTTGCAGATTCGGCCTTGAGGGCTTTCATGGGTGATTTTTGAGAAATTTCGGTTTGACGGTTGGCCCGATGGATATTCGGAACTGGGTGGGATGTAGATCGTGGGATTTCTTGATATTTTTTCATCTGTTTTCACGAGCTTTTCCTCCTTTTCTTCAGTAATTCACTAGCTTCTCATCAGATTTCTTAGCTACTTCGTATACTATCCGAGTTCCTATTTTCCCGACTTCTTCTGTTTCATTTACATTCGTTGGCGTGCCGTTCGCGGTTGGGCGGCCAGGCTTTCCTTTTTGCCTTCTTGGGTTGTTGGGGGGGTTAGAATTCTAGGCTTGGTGGTGACAGTGAGGAGGATTTGGCCCTCAGACTCTGGTGAGCGTGCTTCCTGGCCTGTCCTCGTCGAGGAGGCTAGCGGCCCACATTGGCTCCTTCTCGCCGGTATTTGTCAAGTAATGGCTTGATAAGTGAATACTTTACTGTATCTTGTGCTTGAAGCAAGCAAGGTATTCGCATTGACTGGCCGAGGGAGGGTACCCTAACCAGATCCGACCCACCAGAAGCCCCCAAAGAGCCATCCTAGTCCGTTTCAGCAATATCACGATGGCGGCGTACTACTTCCGAGTACCAACCCAAACATCACTGTACTTTCCTTGCAAGAGGCTTCTGCACCCACAAGTTTTCTACCCCCAATTTCCCCTCTTGTTTTTTTACTGGGGGGCAATCAGCCCCTGAGCAGAGAAAGCGCTACTCGAACGCCAAGTTTAGCGCTAGATCAATCGCCAATTTTGTATGATTCGTGAAATAAAGGAAGGAGCAGCTCTACTAGGTCAATTTCGAGCTTACCTGCTCCCTTTCGGCTATTTACGAGCGTGTATGATTCCATGACCGTCACTGAAGGTTTTGCATAAGATTATCTAGCGTATGGGCTATGGTATGGGTGGAGGGATTGGTGAGAGATAGGTTGAGAAGGAGGGTAGTCAGGGGGGGGTGGTGTACCCTTGCCTGGGTAACGGGAGCGGGTGAGACGAGGCATATCCTATGATGGAGGCCAGATCGCAGCTCATTTCAACGGGGATGAGTAGCTCCTAAATTACTGCCAAGATGAATAGATAGCAATCTGTGGATGGAGGTTTGACTCGGCGATAGCGAAGTCATGTGGTATCACTCGAGGAGGAGTGTGTCTCTATAGTAGAATTCATTCCAGCGTAGTAACAATATCAAAGGTGTAAGGAGGAAGTGAAGTAAATTGCTTCTGAACTCGAGGTTCCGAGAGGCCTGCGCCAGTGCAAACTATCATACCATGCCAATATATTATGATACTCTTTTCCCCAAGATTTTGCCATCCTTAGGGCAAATCCTCGATCGGGCTTTCAGGGGATAGGGCATTGCTCTCCCCCCTCCTTCATTATACCACTCCCCAATCTAACTTACGACGTCGAGCCACTAATAACCTATCTAAGATCTAAGTTGTACGGGGGGAAGGAAGGAAGTAAATAAACTCCCGGTACCAGCCTAATTTAAGAATAAGAATAATAATAAGAGGAAAAAACCTCTAAATAAAAATGCCCACCCGGGCATGACAACATAAACTTTTTAAGACAAAGAATATGAATATAA
>Ga0307507_10002851_pt1 | contig 35009 bp, 35 predicted proteins | sample 7_EM_MG_FD_207223 | JGI IMG/M metagenome (GOLD analysis project Ga0307507, IMG submission 207223) | Populus trichocarpa ectomycorrhiza microbial communities from riparian zone in the Pacific Northwest, United States - 7_EM | ecosystem: Host-associated > Plants > Roots > Unclassified | place...
CCCCTTCTATCATACTATCCTAAACCCCAGCCAGCCAGCCAGATTGATTGATAGATACCATAGATAAATAAATAAAGCTGCAACGGACAGACCACCATTTTGATCTGACTGTTATGATTGGTTATTCGGCTTGCTTACTTATGGTACGAGAACCCTGAGAAAAAAGGGGAGGGTGGGTGGGTGGGAAGGTAGCTTAGTGGTGGTTGTCTTGTATTGTACCGTGTTTTACGGGGATGAGAAACGGATGGATGGATGGATATGTGCGGGTGCTATTCGACAGTGGTGTATGTATTAGTATGCAGGCGCTTGGTTTTGCTGCTCGAACCTAACCTGCCTTACCTTACCTACGAAGGTAGCCTATGATACTCGAGTACAAGTACCTAGCGACAGTTAGCTGCCTGCTGCCTGCCGGGCGCATGTTAGCTTCGTCTCATCCTCGCATTTGGTGCAGGTGGATTTATAACATTTATTTTGAAGACCGGGAAGAAGGGGGGGACTCACCTCCTCCCTTACTTCTTTACTTCTGACGTTACGGGGCGGAGGGCATACATGTGGGGAAACCCGAACTGGTGAGAATTGGATTATAGAAGCATGGGAAGGAGAAGAAGTGGGAGAGTATTGATGAAAGTCCCGGTCGGGAGAGAGGGCAACATGAAATATTGGGTGCACTGTGGTCTAATGTTCAACTATACTTGGTTAATATCTCAATGCTTGGGGTTCGGGGTTCGGGGAAAGAGAGGACGCGGGGGGGGGGGGGGAAGAGGGTATGATAGGAAGGAAAAGATAGGATAGCCTGGTTGGTTGATCCGTTGTCTGGCCTGTAGAAATAGGTATGAACACGCGCTGTTCGAGTGAGCGGCCGTGAGAAAGACCACCTACGAGTAGCATGTAACTGTGGCTTATTATCGCGTTGTGGGGAACATGCCTGCAGTTGCACGGTGGTGGTTGTGGGTGTGTGCGGGGGTGGAAAACCCTTATTGGCGAGGTCGCGCGCGCCTGAGTAACACTTTGTCATGACCTGCTTATTCCCACCCACTTCTGGTCTTGGGTGGACTTGTTAAAGCAGCGAGGATGGCCTGAGCGCTCTGAGAAATTTAAAAAGTGAAAAAAGGAAAAAAAGTGTAGAATAGGTGCGGAAGGGGGGGGGGGGGGGCAAAAAAAGACCCAGATTGACAGTCGAAGAGCGGGCAGACAGACAAGCTACCGTAGCCAGTTACAGAATCAACAAACCACCATTCGTTCGATCCTCAAAGACGTTTCGAATTTCATAAATCCGAGGCATTAAGGGTAGAGCTGAGTGTGTACGTATGTACGTAGGTTTTAAAAAGAAGTAGACTAATTTAGCTTCGTCATTGCCTTCATCTGAGCAGAACAGCTCATCAATTGATCTGATTGAACTTCTTTTTTTCTTCTTCTCTCTTTAACCTTTCTCTTCAAGCGAGGAAGTGAGGGAGCGAACGAACGAACAAGCCTCTTACCCCCCTCTCTTCTTCATGTCCTCCTCTCTCCGCTTTACCCTATTCTGTTCGCCCCATTACCACCTCACCTCCCTTCTTTCCGTTCTCCCACTCCCCTCTCTCGCGTGGACGCCATTGACGTTGCCAGCGAGTGATCTCCCATGCCCGCATTGCGGGGTACTCCACCTGACAGTACAGTACAGTACTTCACCACAGTCCGATAGGTACCGTGGGACGTACGATACACGAACCACCAGCTGACCGCATACAGATTGCTGATGTGGAAAACTCCGAATCCAATTTCTCACGATGGATTTCAATTTCATGTACACCCCCTGATTGTGGATGGTGGTGTTCCTTTCTTCCTTCTTTTCTTTCTTTTCTTTTCTTACCGTAGGTTACCCCTTGCCGATCGATCGATTGTGCGCGCTCTCTTTGCGATACTCAATGGCCTGGCCCAGTCGGACGGGTGCCTCGTTGGTTTGTTCATCTGCGTTAGGACCCATCGACTCGATGATGATGGGAGGTGTTTTCTTTGTACTGTGATCTTGAGAATGGTTGATTGGCTGGTTGATTGCTAGTAGAGGTAAAGAGAGAGGAGTGAAGGTAGCCCTGATGAATTGTACGTACATGTTGCCATGGTTTTTTTTTAATTTTTTAGCTAGTTTAAATTTTCAATTTTTTTTAAATCCGTTTTGCGAATGAAAAAAAGTACTCATGCCGGTGAGACTGTCATTGTTGGCTGGCTAGCTAGTCAAGTTCCCCAATGCTTTTCTCTCCATCGAATTGGTACCGTGAGAGATAGAGAGGGGTTATGTACCTACTACACTCCCCGTTGGTCAATTCCAGCACTTAGCTCGACTGAACAGGTACCCAAAGATCTGGTAACTTTGACTGAATCTAAATTATATTTTTGCACCACCCCACTCGCCCTGTGGCTAGATATTTGATTGGTTGCATACCCCGTGCGCGCGAAGCTTTTGTTCGATACGATGCTGAGTTGGGTTAGTCTTGATCACTAGGCGTATCGTCATAGTGCGTCACTCGTAGATGAGTTCCGTACCGGAATACTCGAGGACTGGAGCACGGTGCGATATCGGAATGAACGGGCTGATTTATTTTTCTTTCCTCTTCCTTTGACGTTCTTGGAAACGTCGAGAAGGTTTTTTTTATTGTCGTGGTGGCTGTTGGACTGGGTTTGGTTGTGAACTGGACCGGACCGGAGCTGGGCTGAGGAAGAAGAAAGAAAAAAAAAAGTTCGGGGATGGTTTCGTGGTGACTTTTTGTCGCTTCTCTTTTCTTTTTCTTTTTTAGGGGTGAGGAAGGAAGGGATCTTCTTTTGTTGGGTTTGAGACTTTCGGTGAAACCACAGTGCTGGCGGTTTCATGATATCGTGGTTATCTTTAGGGAAAGTAAAAGCAAAGGATTGAGATCCGATTCTATCGGAATCTGATCTGGAACTCCTCTTCCTCCTCCAATCCCCTCCGGCTCCGCTTCTGCTTGCAAAATCCGAGTATCGCCCCTCAAAAGGACTGCTTCACCATCCTTCGCTCTTCTATGATTCTGGAGATGATTGGTTAATGAAATGATACTTTGGAAAAAAAAAATAGCATACAGTGATTGGAGCGGGCTTTGAGCGAATCTCCAGCCACCGGTTGAACCCTTAACCAACCCAAGCCTCTCGATGAAGGGTAAATCACTACAACCACCGCCTCCAAACTTCCCCAACCCCAACGCTATAATCATCATCATAACTATCAGAGGGGAGAATAATCCCGACTCGCCTTGATTATATTTCCGGCCAAAATTCCTCACTTGACCTGCCAGCGCCCAAAAGCCACGCAAACCCAATTCGTCCATCGCACGTAGATAGAGACTAAAGGTAGCTTAGATCTGTGATGTGATAGAATTTTCGGAAACACACAGAGAAGAGGGGTTCTGTAGATAGATAGATAGATAGATAGACAGAGTAATAGCCAGATAAGCCAGCCAAAGATCTATCCCTCTTCATCCCGTGGGTAGATCGTCCTGTCTACGTGGAGACGCGCTCGGTTTCATATCAAGCTGCTGTGTCTGTGTCCGTGCGGAGTAAAAAGCGGAGTCTGTGTGATTCTTGAGATAAGAATGAGGGTGGCGCCCGCAGGTCCCTTTCTCTTTTTTCCCACTCTTGCGGAAGCTATGGCAAGGGGTGGAAGGAGGTGTGGTTTCACCACGGGTCTCGTCTGGTTGTGCCGGTATGCTATGTGGAGGGTGTGATGGTGATGGTGGTAGTGGCGGCAACGGAAGTGGTATCGAGGATAACGATGCTCTGGGATATCGACAGTCGATGGCTTTGGATGTTTAATGATGGGAGGGGAACGGTCATCAACAGTCACTCGGCCGCTCGGGAATATCGGACCAGGAACTAAGCCACCCCGGACGCCTTGGGGAGACGGTAGGGTGTAGGCAGAGCGCAGTTTCGGAGGGGCTCACCTGTGTGGGATAGATGGATCTTGGGAATCGGGATAGCGTATATTTGGGCGGCTTAGGACCGCTTGGTTTGATGTCTCGACGTCCTGCCCGATGGACCCAGGGTAGACGGGAATTATGCTTGGTGTTGGAGATGTGTGGGTGGGTATGAGGGCCGTGGGGAAACACCTTTTGTCCCGGGGGGGAACTAGGAATGACCATGAGGGTGATGCAAGGTGCCAATGGCCCAGGTTTCCACCTGGGTCCTGGTGAACTATGATATCATAGGGAGCACGGTATTCTATTAGGGGAGACAGAAGGGAAACCGGACTAGCTCCTCTTAGGATATTAGGTGGACAAAATATGAACTAGGGGCCTGCGGTCTTGTCCGGTCAATCCTGTATTTTTTTGACCCACGGCGGATGTTTGGGAACTTTCGATTGATGAGGCATTCAGTCTGTGGCAGGGAATAAAAAAAGAGAAATGACATTTTGAGAGCTGTGGAGTGGAGATGATAATATGAAATTAACCGTATAGGGCGCGGATATCAGATGCCCTTGCATGACCGTTCTTTCCAATTATCCCAAACAGCATAGGGCTAGCCTCATGCCACCAGAAACCTTCCTCAAACCTACAACATCCCTCTCCTCCATGCCTTCGAGTACAACTCCTCGATATCCTTGACCTCCACAACACCCTTAACGGACTCACAAGCAATGGCCTCGACAGCTGCCTCCCCCACAACCCCTACCTTCAACGGCTTATACCCCGCGGCACCCAACAGCGGTAACTTTCCGCCGAAAAGTGAATTCACGGCCGATGTGACACCCATCAACCCTGCCAAGGGCACGGTGACCGGGCGGGTGGAGTCGTATAGGAATCCTGGGCGGAGAAATATTGGACGGAACGGCTTCTTGGCCCTAGAGAGAGTAGTGATAGCCGCTTCAGCTTCTCTCTTTGTAGAGAGATAGCGACTAGGTAGAACTATGGATCCATCAGCTGCAGAGATATAGACGAATGAAGAGAGAGTTTCAGGCGCTGCCGCAATGGATTCTTCTGCAAGGGTTATGGCTGGGTGGGTGTTAGCATGCGATAGGTGCTGAGGGGATTGGATTACTTACCGGAATCACGATTCATCGTCTCATACGTCAGTTGCGGTTTCTCAGGGCCGCCACCTTCCTTCAACGGATTCCTGGAGATCCCCTTGGCGGAGTTAAAAGCCCTCCAAACACCAGTGATCGGGTTTTCTTTTCCGCTCAAGGCTCCTTTATAGTCAGCCTCTAGCAAGATGCCCATGGAATGAACCACTGTTGTGGCATCCTTAAGGTACTCTTTATAGGCCGAAGGGGACAAGATGTTTGCTTTGGCCCAGGTCACCTTCTTAGACCATTCCGGGGGTGCCGGAGATCCAAAAGCTGTGTTCCAATTGGGCTCGCCGGAGCGGCTGAAATGGGGGAAGAAATTGACCTGGATTAATGACAGTACGAAGGGGGCTTTCTAGAGGCTTTATTTACCTAACTGAAGTTACAATCCAACCCCGAGAAACGGCCGATCTGCAAATACGTGAGCCTGGGCAAGGTAGTCAGTGAGGGCGTTAAAGTAGTCAGAGGCAGGGATATACCAAGAAAGCCATTTCCACCACAAACAACGAGACGAGGTGTTTTTGTTGCCATTGGAGTTTTGGAGATTTAAAGAAACTTAAACTATTGTGAATTGAACGGTAGAGAGGGAGCGATGGGGTAGGATGGTAGAATGGGATGGCCTGATGTTGATGGTATGACGTCTGGTAGAAAGTGTAAGTAAGGGCTAGTTCAAGGATTGGTCAAAGGGTTGGAAGGCGGCTCAAAATGCAACTCGTTTAATTTTCTGATTGGTTGGGTCTCCGGTTGCTGCTCTCTACTAGTAGATGTTCCCAATATCGATGGATTAAGGAAGAGTGTAATCAATTAATTATAGTACTCTTGATTAGACTGCTTTGAATTGGTGTGGTGGTTAAAGATGAAGAACGAAATTCTTTTTGATGCCTAAAACTAGTTGTCTTTTGCGAGCAAGATGAGATAAAAAACAGCACTGCTAAAGCGCAACAAATCTAACTTCTAGTAGCATCTAGGCCCCGTGCATAGCTATGCACCCTATTATGAAGTCTCTCTAGATGAATTGAGGCATTACTTGTTCTCCTGAGCATGGAGAAGCTCTTCTCTTCTTGTGAGATCCTTCAGGACCTCCCCCAACCACCACTTGTGCATTCTCAAGTCCCCAGTCAACTCTGGGTGGAAACTAGTTCCAACGACATTTCCCTGACGAACAGCAACAATACTACTAGCATTAGCGTAGCTCTCCCTTTCTCTCTCAGGGTCCGCATGCACTCTACCAACTTCCCCTGTAGAATCGGGTTCGCCCAGGGGGCTACCAGTAGTATTGGGGCCTTCGATAGGTAGCAATCTCTTCTGGATGTGGCAAAGGATCTCCACATTCTCGTCATCAGTAAAGCTCTCCTCGATTGCTCCCTTTGGCTTCTTTGATGGTGCGCGAACTTCGACATCCTCTGGCTTCTCTTCTTTCGGAAGGATCGACTCAACAATTGGGGCTCGGATGAATACGCCTCGGAATGGTGCCTCGTCTTTTCCCAGAAAACTGAGATTTAAAGGAGTATCAAAGGATTCTACTTGACGACCAAAGTGATTGCGGTTCACACGAACGGAGAGACCTCCGATAAGGGCTTGACCGCCTTTTTTGGTACGGTTGGCGGCTTCGCTGAGAAGGATCATGCCGGCGCATGTACCCCAAGTAGGGCGACGATGAACTTTGACAAACTCTCTGAGAGGCTCGAGGATGTTACTGCGCTCAGCGACTAAGGCCATTGTAGTGCTCTCCCCGCCTGTTTCCCAGTTAGCTGCTTGCTGGAAGGGTTGCCCCTAGGGAATAAAATAATTTACCAGGAATAATTAGAGCCGAGCATCTCTCTAGATCAATTGGGGTCTTGACCAAGACAAACTCGAGCTTCTTGTTGGTTTCTATTTGTTCTGCAGCCCCCTTCAACAACTGCAAGTGCTCGGAAAATGCCCCTTGGAGAGCTATCCACAAGTGTTTGTTAGAAGCACCGCTTTTTCTGATTTTTTTTTCTCAATAATAAACTGGAGAAAAACGACCTTACCGAGAACCCCAACGGCGATGTTATCATTGCCCGACATTTTGTTTTTGTATGCTGTCTGCAGATGAGATGTTTGAGTCACTCAAAACTAGCTGGCCGGCGATGTAAAGTTTTCGTATGATAGGTCAATTTTTTTCCCACAAGGCTAATAGTGTTCGCTTATCGATAAGGAGCTTGGCACATGGAGGCCCTTTTTACTCGGGGGCGGCTGTGTCCAACTTTATTTGTTTAAACGTGATAATCTCGAAATTGTCACGAAACATAGAGCTAACACCGTATTTATTTATTTTTTGAATAACTGGGCTGTGTGCTATGTGGTTGGCTTTTACGGTGGTATATAGGAACAAAAGTCCAGCATCAAAAATAGCTCCCTAGCAACCAACTTGGCAATGAAGGGTTCAAGGATGCGAAGCTAGAAACAATAATTTGGTTAGGATGAATATTATCATTATCGCTTGCATGGTAATGTGCTAACCACACCATTGCGTCCTACAATAGAAGTGATAACCTAGTTTATGCAGTGAACCACATTATCGCTTCCTGCCATGGAACCAATGTCATAAACTACCCATAAATCAATCCTCAGCTATAAGCGTTAGAAATTAACTCTTTTGGCTGCTCACTACATACCCATTCATTACTACAGAACCAGCAATATAGCCACCACCAGATGCAATATAAATTATTCAAGATAAACGCATTAGATCTCGTTACGGGCAAAGCTCAGAAAAGTGCAGCAATTAGCAAATTACAGGCGGATTAGTGGAGAAGCACCCCGAAGACCAATCTAGCAGTCCAGAACGAGGACAAAATCCCCAGTGTTTAGAGGGCGGGCCTGGATTGGTGTTAAGTACCATAAAGGCACAACTGCAAACAAAACAGAACACCTCCTCTAGTCTATGCGATCGCAACTGAAGGGACAACCATGTAAATTTTGCCATGGGTTGGGAGCCGAGTGAGAATTCATGATAATGCTGCGAGGCCCAGTGGTAACCCTTCAAACGAAGTAATGGCCCATAGTATAAGCACCCTAAGTTTTCCCCGACAGGCCTCTATAGAAGCCAAACACCTCCGCTCTGGCTTCCTCCAGCTTCTCCAACCGCCTTCAACTTCCTCCATCTCCACGCTTTCCTCCGACTCTAAGAGCCTGCTTGGGTACGACGGTTCCGTTCTGGGGCCTCATACAAATGACCGTTTCCCTTCCGTTTTTACCAAACAAGCTCTAAACTTCTTCAAACTTTAAACTCTTCTTAAAACTCAAGCAATCAATCTTTAAAATTAAAGATGACTACCGCTCAAAAGATGTTTATTGGTCTCATTCTCCTCTTCACTTTGTTCACTCTCACCCTCGCTGTCCCCGCCGCGGCGCCGACGGACCGAAATCACTCCAGGCAAGCTAGAGACCACCCCTGTCGACATTGCCGACCTCCCAGTCAACTACAACTCGACCGCGGTCCCCGAAGACCCGAACGCAGCGAGCTGGTTTCACTGCGATACCTCCATGGTGTCTCCTTGGCTCTTGAACGCCCGTGCCGCGGTCAGCAACCTCTACAAACACCATTATAGTAATTGCTGCCGGGGTGAAACGGGAGGTGACAAGTGCAGTCGCTTTGCATATCATGGCAATACTGATATTGCCCTCCGCGGAATCGAGTATCGGTGCCTCAACTGTGGATATGTGACCGATTTGGCGGACGTTCTCAACAACGAGTGCGACAACTGGGACAGAGTTAGTGGGACGCACTACGTACATCAGGGCGCTAGGATTATTATTTATTAGGGTGTCGAAGGTTGGGAGATGCGGCATAACTAATAAACAAATCATAAAATAAACGAACACCGTTTTGTTTTAAGTCTTACTGTTATCTTTATATTTCGTACTCGGCGATTGTAGAACTCGAGTGGTAGGTGAGTAGGCAGAAGTTAGTTTTCCCGCTAACAGGTTTGCGTATTAGTCAAGTTGAGTCAGCAGTTACCCCTACAATAACGTAGATAATACAGTTTTCCTTTAAACAGACATTATAAGAAACAATTGTTCTATCCTTTCATAGCTAGAGATAGGAGCAATCTCAGACCTTCTCTACTCTATGCGCTCTATCCATATACAATACCCCTACTTCTCTCCCACCCCATTGCCTTCGATATCCCAGCCGTGTGCTCCATATCCGATAATTGACTTAACATAAAGTGCGAAAAAGCGGCTGCTAACAAGACCTAGCGTTGGGAGCCTAACCAAGCTGTCCCAAGCCCCCTACTGCCAATCTTGAGCCGTTCGGCCCGATGACCTCCATGGCAATTTGAAAGGGCTGTGATAGTGGCCCCCGAAGGACTCGTGCTCCCTAAACGGAAGGTTTTTTGTAACGGAGAGACTATCGAAGTGGGTTGTGCATTCCGGCGAGTGAGAACTAAAACTAAGGCTTATTCCTTCTTGTTTTCTTGAAGATGGCTTCTCATACCATATAAAAATGGCAATCTCACATATCTCTCGATATAAATCACTCGAATAGTTTAAAACACGCATACCTAGCTCAAGGGAGCTATATCCTGTGTATGTATGCTCTCTTAGATACCCTCGCGAGAAGCCATATGGAGTCTGCGTTTAATATTTTTACCAGACACCACTACTATCAAAAAGGCTTCCTCCAGCTTCAAGCTCACACGGACACTCTTGAATCTCCATTCTGGGTCTTAAAATTACCATGACGGTCACCATCACATTCGATTTCCCACCTTCCCCTGCCTTTATCTACGGCTCTATGATTAATCCTATTGGGGGGGAAACAGGCCTCAGCGAAAACGAAACTTCATCCAGGACCTCACAGCATTGCGGCCATAGATCATATAACCCCCAGTCTATCCTGCTACAGTTTCCGGGCTCAAATATACCTGTGCCCGGCGCAACAGAGTTAGTAAAAGCTAGGAGAACCGAACCCAACTCAAGTGGGGACAGCCACAGCCTAGGGCGGGCCGAAACACTACCGAGTTGCCCTGCAAACCCAGGCTAGAGACAGACGTCTCAACTAGTTGAATACCCGTAGTAGGCAAGAAGAATCCGACATCAGGGGTTGTGGATTTGTATAAGCGCTCCAATACTCACGGATCTTTTGCCATATATTTTGTGAATCCTTGTTATTAAATATTTCTTGCCGGCTGCGAGTATTCCATGCCCGAGCATTGCCGCTGGCTCAAGCCCCACAGATGCTTGTCCCATAGAAGGGAACCGCCACCGCCTACTGCTCCAAGCACCAACAAAGGATCCCGAGCTTTAACTAACGCTTCTTCGATTAGGTTTTTGTTCGGCCACTCGCGCTAAGCATGCTTAGACCTTTGTTCTAGTCTCAGATCCTCAATGCAAGAGTGAGAATTCATGATCACATCCGCCCCTCAGCCTCAGGCAGACAGCATAAATATCCCGTTATTCCTGCCTCTGCTAGTCACCGCCGAAAGTCAATCATGCCCTTCCATCCCAGGTATCCCCGGCCTGTTAGCATTACGGCGGAGTGCCCGTCATAGCCTAGTCCAACTAAGTCTTCCTTCTCCAGAAGGAACTAAGTACCACCTACCACCAGGGATTCTTTCCCCTCTTTCTTCTTTCTTATTTAGGCTGGCATAAACCCAAGACGAATTAGCTCCAATCACAAGCGATAGTAAGTCACTCATCCGTTAGGGAAGGGGAAAAAGAAAAAAGAAAAAAAAAAAGGGCGTGAAGAGAAATCAGGCTGGCGACGGCAGAATCTCGAAAAGGTAGGCTACGGAGCCAGCAAGTTAAACTCACTGAGTGTGTCCATAAATTGCTAAACCAACTTCACTAAGGACTCAAGATTTCACAAGCGAATAATTCTCGCCTTAATCTACTCTACTGGTAAGCAGGCACGAAGTGTCTAGAAACGAGGATTTGTATCATAGAATATACGACAAATAATCCGTGCGTTCTGGGCCCCCCGTATGATACGAATTCACTACCGTACCCCCCCATTTTCGGATGCTTCTTGCTGAGAGTGGAACCGGGTCGGGTGGTACGTTGGGAGCCTAGGTACCGTACGCAGATGGTGCATGCTAAGTATGATACCGTACCGATACAGATGCCAACCGAGATAGCCCACAGAATCACTAATCTATATTTTTGTTTCAAAAACATATTATAACATCTTTATTGTTTCAAATAAATACTTAGAGAGTAACTGAAAATATATTCCTCAAGATCCAATCTTGTGGGGTTGATTGGTAAATCTTGGTGCCCGAAGGCAGATCGTCTGTGTGCCACTACCGCACGATTATGCACCCAGCAACTAAATTCCAACCATACCAACCTCAACAGGTATAAGATTCAAAGACTGGGTGACAAATCATATGTCAGGATGTCCGAGTGGTTAAGGAGTTTGACTTGAATTAACTTGTTTCGTATAAGTAAAACTCATGGTATCAAATGCGTTCGCGCGCGCAGGTTCGAATCCTGTTCCTGACGTTTCTTTTTTTTGTTTTTTTCCCCTCCCCAAAAAAAGAGGATTAACACATCGCTCACTCCACCACAATTGGCACCTTTGCGCACAATACTCGTGGGTATTTGCTAAGAATGCCTCCGCTGGCCGATGTCTCGCTGGAGTCCACGCCAAATATTCGACTCACGGGGGCATTCTGGATAAAAATGCACGAGTATGCAGGCTAAGGGAAATTTTTATTTATCGTTTGTGATTCAGCGATGAACCAACCGTTCGGTTTCCTGATCTGCACTCCGGATCCGAGGGAAGTGAGTGCAAACAGGCCAATTGGATAAGCAAGGAAGCGGAGGCTGAGGCTGAGAAAAGTGGGAAGGTGCAGTTGCTCGTTCCTGTATCCATGAGGGTACTGGGCCGGTATGGTCGCACGGGGACAGCACGTTATGGGATACACTTCGAAGGTGACGAAAATTGCACTTTGTACAGTATGTTCTTCACCATGCTGCAGGCTTGCGTATTAGTACACTCCGTGATAGGAGGGGTAAAAATAATAAAAAGGAAACGGGAAATCCCGTGAATGAGCCTGAATAGGCTGTATGTGTTAGAGCGGCTAGCTCAAACCCTTGGGCACTTTTCTCTCCAGTTCTCATCTCTCATCTCAGACTACTAGAGGTTACATATACTCGTGGCTGTGTGATGATATGTATATACGTATGGGTTGCAGTCACTACTCGTAGTTGAACGGCGTTTATGAACACGACCGCTATTGCAGGACACCAAGGTCTAAGGAAAAGCTAAATTTCGGCGGTATACAATAGCAGTCGCGTTCACAAACGTTCAATTACGATTGTCATTCGTGCCCATGTAGTGGGCGGCACTCCCGAATTTAGCCCCACTTGGTATACCATGCCGGTAATTCCCCGGAGGATTACATCTGCTTTACGTCGGATCTCTACGCCTCATTTTGCCTTTCAAGTCTTCCCCGGCAGTGGCCCCTTACCCCCCGGAGACCTAACGCACCTGAAGGGGGGGCGAGTGCGAGGGAGGAGCGAGGCCCCATACAAAATTTGATGTTGTCAAATTCGTACAGGTGCTCACCCCCCTCCGCACCCGCCCCCCCTCCAGGTGCGCCACCGAGGATGTTACCAAGTTGGGCCGCTTCTGAGGGAGGGTGCACGCGCGCAAGGTTGATAAAAATCAAAACATGGTTAGGTCGAGACAGACAGGACTCCTACTATTGCTGCGGTGTTAGATGATATTTGTCAGCCATGCTATTGCCATATAACTAGAAAAAAATATATACCGATGCCCGAGGGGGAGTGAGTAAGTAATGGCAATTAGTCCGGTCTCGATGGCGTGCGGTTTTTTCCATGCCGCAATTGTCGTTGGCGGTCGGCGTGGAGGGTGTAAGAACCAAGCATATATACATGAAGGGGAAAACAAAGAATTGAAGAATAAAATAGGAAAACCCCGAAAGGAGAAGGAAAGGGTGAGAAAATGTGAAGAAAATGTGAAGAGAGGGGAAAGGAAAAGGAAAGGAAGGAAGGAAGGAAGGAGAAAGAAAAGAACAAGCAAAGAAAAGAAAAGATATCTAGGAAAATAATGACTACATATGTTCCCCCATAACCCATCCCATCTGCGCCGTAAAAATGATAAACCCCCACCTTCCATCCGTCCTCGACCCATTTAAATACAACTGGCAAAAAACCAACGAAAAGAAAGACTGCCCCCCAATGCAGAGTGGTGGGGAGGGAACTCCCAGTGTCTGGAGAAGGAGAAAAGAACTATACGGAGAGATGCTTCAGCGCAATCGAAACATGCTCCTGTGCAACCTTTTTCCACCTCTCCTTATCATCCAATTCAAAATTCTCGCTATTAAAGATTGAATATAGTTGTCTGGAAACCTTCTTGTTGATCTCGGTAAACTCCTGCTTCGAAATCATTGTAGGGTACATTGGCTGCAAGATCGATGTGACCAGGCTTGCAAGGCCTTGCTTAGCCTCGGGGGTTAGGCAGTTGATTGACCTTCTTTTGCGAGAATCCTGCTGATCCTCGTTACCGCTGGAGTCGCTGCCCGACGGTGGCGACGGGGCTTGATAAGGTCGTTTGTGTGAGGATGAAGCGGTAAGAGGAGGTCTCTCCCAGGGACGAGAGAAAATTGGCTGGATCGGAGATGCAGGTGTTCGACGCGTTGGAGAGGAAACTTTCCCAGAATTTCTCCTGATTGGGGCCTCTGCGGTTGGGGAGTCGGGACAGCTCATGAGCGGTGATGTAGAAATTTCTGGAGATGTTAATCGGCGACCGGAACAAGGTGCGGCTGAGCAATCCGGTGGCACCACACCCGGCCTTATACCGTCGGCCAGGGCCGCAGTGCTTGGCGGAGAATATTCCAAGCCCTTTTCGATGTAAGACATGATTTGTGAATAGGCACTTGGTGAGGATTCTGCGCCTTCACTGATAGGGGGCTGGCGAACGTTTGAGAACGCAGTTATTGGGGTTATGTGCGCCGCGTGACTCTTCATAATCGGGCCATCGCCGGTATTGACCGACAATTGCGAATCGCGTCTAGTGCGTGGGCGTTTTCGCCGTACTTCCTCCTCACGTTCTTCCGAGCTCCTGCTAGGACGAGAACTAGATCCTACGTCCCTCTTCTTCGATGGCCCTATGCAAGGATCACTTAAGGGGCTCCGATCCCCCTGGGTCCCCCTATCCTGGGACTCCTTTAGAGCTAACTCAAAAGTATCCCACAGTTCCTTCTCTTCTTCGGAGATAACCTTCGGTTCTTGCGGCCATGCGGTTCTAGTCCTCCTAACTGGTTCCGTCCAGGCCACCGGTTCAACAAAAGTGCTCAACCCTCCTGTCTGGGCTGCAGCAACTGCTCGTCTCCTATTAGTTCTGGTGAGAATTGAAATGATTTGATTCTCCGTGCCGTCGTCATCGTCTTCATCGTCATCTCGTAGACTATGCTCGGCTTCAAGACGCTCCCAAGCAGATTCCCAAGCAAGCTGCTCTCGAGCTACCAACCTCGCACGTTGAAACCCAGGAAGTGGTCTAGTCCGAAAAGAAGGATTACCCCCGAAAGAGCTGCCGCTATTCGTCATGGCCCTTTGCTCTCGCAAGGCACAACGCCGACAAATCAAAACGTTGGCAGGTCGTCGGGGTTCCAGACAGTCAACATGGTAGAACCTCGCACAGAGGCCGCATAAAACAGTTTGTCCACGATCGTCCAGATAACAGTGGCTACACTCGGCGTTGGGGGGGTGTTCGTAATAGGCTACCGCAGCTTCCTGCTCCCGGGCGGCGTGCAAAAGACCAAGATCCAGTCGGATCTCATCTGCGACTTGTATCTTGTCCTTGATATCATATGCCCGGATGATTTCGCCTATTTCGGAAATTAACAGTTAGCAAAACTTCGATCAATCGAACATAGGAGACTTAGATAACTCACTATCCAAAGTTTTTGAGACGCTAACCTCGTTGAAATTGGTACGGCAAAGGGGACAGCTGTTTGCCCTCTCCAACCATAGCTGAAGGCATTCGTTATGCATTGTATGATTGCAAGGGTTCAAGCGAGCAACATCCTCATCGACACCCGCCGAAGGTGTACCCCGAAGGAGATCGTTCAGGCAAAAGATGCAAGCGACTGGTTCTTGTTCCACATCGATGGAGGAAAGCGCATATTTTGTCGGCTTTGGTGAACCAGGTGGTTCAGAGGGTGGTTCAGAGGGTGGAGAAGGGGCGGAAGGTTCCATATTGCTGGCTATAGCAAAGATGCTGAGGCCCGAGCCGGTGACCAATAAAGCTCTGTTGGAGCAAATAGGTAAGAGGAGTACCGTACGTTGCGGCCGAGGAGTGAGTGGATCGCGGGAAAGAGAAAAAAAGGTTGAGGTTCTTGAGGAGTGGGCGAGGACCGCGCTTTATGTAACAATATGCCAAGACTTCAAGTTATTGGTTCAAGCGGGGCGAAACCGAGAGAGCACGACTCTGCGTAATCCTCAGCCCTGCAACGCAGCGCGTACCACCAAGTCCTTTCTTCCCCAGGAAAGTTGATAAGCTGTCCAATACGCGCTAAGCCGATTTCACTTACCACATACCGGTAAGTCGGTTTTCTCCTCCAGCTGTGTGCGGCGGATTTAATCCGACCAAACCAAAGTAGGTTAGGGTCAACTCCAGTAGCGCTATTCATATCAAGGTTCCCAAACAAATGGGATGTGCTAGTTGGTCACGTAGCTCCATAGAGAGGTTGGCTAAATAAAACCCCCAATTCAAGTTAACCCTCTGTATGATATCAAATTCTGAGGAAGATCCCGGTTTTTAAAGGGCCCGTTCTTGCTAATCCTACTCGTTTCCCGGTCTTGGACAGGCTCCCCCTTAGTAGAACTCAGAACGCTTTGGGGCAAGGATTAGCCTGGAACTGCACCTGTTATTGCACGGTAGATGTTGAGGAATATTGAGAAGGAGGCCCGAAAACACAATGGTCTGCAGATTAGCACAAGCCAAATACTGCTATAGTGAGTGTAAGAGGGATGGGTTTCCCCTCCCTTCTGAGGATGATGGATAGCCTATTCCACGACTCAAGAGTAAACAACACGACCATGTTTTCCAAAAGCGAACAAAGTGTGATGGTAAAAATACGCTCAAAAAGTAAAGGTGTTTCAGGCCAAAGACGCTTGTGACAAATTGGTGGCCGGCGGTCGTAGCCTGAATCTTGCTGCTTCCCCGCCATGGGTTTGTGCACTCGAAGAGAAGATGAACCTGCACAAGGCTGATCGCTGAGTCCGTGGGCTAAGTGCTCATGATGAAGCTCTCCTTGGGATGCAAGTAGATGCTAAGTCACTTTATAGTATCGGCACTCTCAATTGCGACAAACCTAATGATGCGTATAGGCCTGGTGGCAAAATAGTTCAGCAAGAAAGTCTAACAGCACATCGCGGAGATGGATAACAAGGCAGCAAGAGCTCTTCTGATAACTGTTGTTTCAGATATGCCCTAGGGACACTATAAACTCTTATGACAATTTATCCTAACGAATAATCGAGGGAGAGGGTCAGCAAAACGGTTTCAACTGCTTGTATTAGTACTGTAGTGCTCGGAAGGGTACGAGAACTTTGCGAATGCGGCTGTGTAGTGCCGTAACGAAATTATAGCAGATGTATCACCGGTGTGCTAGAACTTTTGGCACGCGACTATACTCGAGTACAGTACGACACAACTTAACGTTATTCAATATAGGAGCCCGTAAAAAAGTCAATATGTTCTTCGGAAACTCCACATTTGCATCACACCGGTATATCTCGAATTTGTATGAAAAATTAACTATTCACAGTAAATAAGGGAGCCTCCGGCCGAGGATATTTTGAGTTCTCTTAGTCTGGTAGTTCTAGAAGCGCACACCGGAATATGGATAGGTAGTCCGCAGACGCCTAGTACGCAGATGGCACGAAGCAAAAATGGAGAGTAGGACTCCATTCTTACTAAAGATCTGATGGAGCTTGTGTCTATAGCGTCATCACTGAGTTCACATATAATCACTCGAAAATATATTTTTTTTCCCGGAGCTTAGCGAGATAGCAAATAGAACCTACCAGGGTTCTAATGGCAAATATACTCGCGGTAGGGGTAAAGTATTGGAGCAAACAGGGGGACGAATGTCTGTGCGAGGAATAAAAAAAAGAGCGGTTATTTTCCTTCTTAGGTATCCTGGGATCTGAATGAAGGAAATTTTGCATTGGCCATCTTGATCCCAGTTTGTTCCAATACTTTACCCCTACGGCGAGTAAGGCATCCATAAGCATTTATGAGGAAATGAGTAAAGAGGGAGAAACACGGTACCGTGGTTTCGTAAGAATAGTACAAGAAATAAAATATGGAGGTTTTCCGTTTTGAGAGGATGGAAAGTTAGATAGATAAGAAGCAAGAAAAAGAGAAAGAAAAACACAAAAAGGAATTATGAAGCAAGTGTTGAGGGGGCTCAGCTCTGCCCCACCACCGTTTCTCGCATCGCTTATTTTATAAATTAGGGTGGAATAGGCTTGGTTGAACTATGGGTGGTATTCATCGTCATCTTCGATCTTGGACCGTTTAGCGGGGCTACCCATCTGCTCATTCCGGAACATATCAGCAACATCATCGTCCAATCCCTCGAAAACCTCCGGTTCGTCTCTCTTCTCCCTCTTGACCCCAGAAAGCGGAGCAGCCAGACTAGCAAGCAATTCAGAAGCGCCCTGGTGAAATTGAGGAGGAAGGACAGATGTCGAAGCAGCCGACATCGGATTGTCGTAAGCCGGCTGTCCAGGAGGGGTAAGTGCTTCAACCTCGGGAGACTTTGGTGAGGCAGCGTCATGTTCGGCCGAGGATCCCGCTGCTCCTCCCCCACCACCGTTGGTTTGGTTATTCTGTGGTTCGTCCATACCCTTCAGGATCATCATTTCGACTTCTTGCTTGGTGATCTCGGTCTTTTGATGCTTGGTGACTATATCCTTGAGTGTGTTTTTGTCATTCTCGAGGGCCGTCTTGCTCTGTGAGAGTAGGCGCTCAAGGTTGCGGATGTGGGTCTCGCGTGCCTCGATGGCACCTTTGACGGCGATGTGGGCAGAGTCGAGGGTCTTGAGAAGAGAAGAGAGACGAGCGGCGTAAACTGGAGCTACTGGGAGAGTGTCGGAGTCGAATTGCTTTTGGTATTCAGAGTTGGCACTGCTGACTGCAACTGTAGCAGAGGAATTCTTTAAGATAAGGCCTTTGTGACTGTTGAGAATGGGAGTAAATTCCAGTGGGGCACTTGAGGCACCACCCCCTCCAAAAGAACCTCCGAAGGCCCCCCCCAGGAGTGGCTTGCGACCGGTTGCGCCAGAACTAGCGTTGCTCTTCCCTTTGTCGACATCTTCAGAGCAATTTAGTGCATGTCCTATATTTGAGAAATGGGATAAAAAAGGAGAAAAAAGGGAAACAGGGAAGAGAAGCACAGTCGTGTTCTAAAAGTTCCGGCATCCCTCCTGGTACCGTGAGGGTTTTTATAGCTGATGTAATAGCCCTTTTATGTTACAGTACCAGCCTGGGTGCAGAACTTTTAGAACGAGACTGTACGCAAGCGGATCGCATACCATCAAGACGCTGTTCGATACTACTTTGTACGTCTGGCTCAAAAATGGCACGTTGCCGCCATACCTCTATCACGCGTCGAATCTTGTTCTGGATGTCCGGGGTGGAATTCCTGTACGCCACTTCAGTCGCTTCCGCAATGATCTAGGACACTTGTTAGTAAGTGAAATGGTCGCGAAACACACCAACAGATATACTATACCGGTGAGAATGCTGTGAGAAAGTCTTGTCTCTTTCTAGCCTTGGATTGTTGAACCACCTCTAACCATCGTGATCACGTTAGAAATTCACTTCTCGGAGCGTCAAGATAAATTCCATTGGGGTTGTGACTTCTTACCATTTGCGAGATAAATCAAATTGAGCTTCTTATGGCTTGTGGATTCTTTCATCCTCTGCAACCATAGCTCGGCGGTTCTCTTGGCCATGCGTCTATTGTAGAAGACCCGATTAGCTACCCTCCCTTATTTCTTTATTCTTTTCTCCCTTCCATTTCTTATATAGATGGGTGGATGGATGGATAGATAGATGGATGGGTGGATGGGTGGATAGATGGATATTCATATTCCATACCTGTGGAACAAAATCCAGTTTGCTGCAGTCACTATACCCTCCTGAGTCTCATTTAGAGCGCTGAGCTTAGACAGGACGGTATCGTCACTGTATGCCATTTTGCTTTGGTTCGGAGGAGATGGGGATGTGTTCTTCTACGCAACAAAAAGTTGAATGGAATGATACAAACGCAGCTACCCAGAGGGTTGGAGGAGAGAAAATTCTATGTGTTCTTCGTTTAGGGGGGTGGATGGGGGAAGAGAGTGGGTTGTTCGAGTCAGGGTATTGATAGTATTGATAGGAGGTAATTTCGGCGATGGATTTTCAAGCACCCGATAGAATGGAATAGAACTAAAAGCAGCTTCTCTCTTCCTCTCTTTCTCCTTCCTAAGCCTTTAATATTCTCCTTATTTTGCTGAGCAGGCGAGGGTGTTGATGCGATGAGGCGATGTTGATGGTGATGAAGCGAAAGGGACAAAAGAGCAAAGAAGAATGGGTGCGCGGTTTTTTTTAACAAGGATGCCAAGGATAAGGCAAGGATTTAGGCGTGTCTTGGCAGGCCATAGGATTCGCGAGACACACCATAGCTGGGATGCGGTTGCTGTGTGGTGCTTGGCGATCGCACTCGATTTTCGACACCGGGAGCAAAGCCTAGCCATTCGCAGAGGGAACTTTGCTTAGTTCTAAGATCGTCGATTATGAGCAAGACGAACCCTGAAGATTATATATCGTACCAGTACTGAGATTTTTTTCCTTCTTTTTCTTTCCTGCAGCAAGGAGAAAATGTCACTATCGTGATTACGAGCGTGAGATGACACGCGTATAGGATTCGCTGTATGGTACAGTGCCGGATAATGCCAATCAGCGCCTTAGCGAACCTCAAATATCGAACCCAAATATGACCAACTTTAAACTCCCCTAAGTCAACAACAACAACCCATAAGCTCAAAAGCTTCTGTAAAAGTCTTTATTTGATGGCTGTCTAAAGAATTACAGAGGGGTTTAAGGAAATATGAACTTCCTGCTGTGCTAGAGAAGTTCAAGGATTTCCATTTTTTGTATGGAAGTACCAAATTAACACACCTCATGTTAACTGCATCAAGTAATATCTTGGAAGCGCCATTCCTATTTTGGTAATAATTATCGCCGATCATTTGACTTTGCGAGATAACCTGATCCAATTAGGAAGGTTATCACCGCTTAGTAAGCGCCGGCGAATTAACACAGGTGCCGATTGGTAGTGTCCGGCACAACCCAGAGGCCGTAAACCTTCTCTGCAGGACTTATGTAGGAGCGTGCAGTTTGTTGCTTCTTTGGTGCTATATGGTGAGATACTAGGTGGGGGAGGGGAAAGAGTGCGCTCAAGACAGGAATTCGTAGCTCGAGTAGTATGGGGCTGATTTGCTTTTTCAGCAGAACAAACTTGAACTCCCAATGAATAGTTTTGCTAGGATCAGATATTTTGGGAATTTGGACTTCAGTAATATCATGAATCGCACCTTACCGATTATTTCTTAGGATGCTCTGTTGAAGGTTCTATAGGTAGCTCTCGTAATTACTAGCGGAGGGGAATCGTAGTCTATAATTTGATTAGTGGTAAGCGATATTTTCAGGCAGAGTGAAGCTGGTTATCAGGTAAAAAATAAAAAAAAAACGGCCCCGCAGATAAGCTACTAGCAAGGGCTCTCTTTCGCCAGCACCGAGGTCCTCGCAGGTCACAGCCTGCACCTACTTGAACTGTTTGATGCTGTCCGAAGCTGGGATTTTCAGCGTTCACGCATTTCTATAGGTCTCATGTTTGGGCTTCCTTCTAATTGTGCTTGCAAAAACTTTCCTCTATTGGGCCACCAACTTAACCTCTGGCTACTGGTGTGTAGTAGTGTAGTTTAATTGACCAAGCGAGAATCGAATAGCATCTTATCAGAGAGCCTTGCTGCTCATCCAGTCTGCCGAGGGCGGGTTTCGGAGTGCCGTAGAACGGGAGCTATCCCCTTGTACGCCGTCGCCACGAGCTAAACGCTTGCATAGGGGATATTGCAGGTGACACTAAAGCCTTGGAAGCTCAGTTGAGTATCGTATTGTTATATACCGAGTTTGCCTACTATAGCTAAAAGACGAATGTACGCTCAAGGAATATTGTTGGCCAATCTTTCCTTTAGAGTTCACTGGGAGTCACTCGGTCTTGGCTTCAAGGTGTCCAAAGCAACCTCGAGTATAGTAGCGGTCTCCCACATGATGTCCAATTTCAAACAAAGTATGTTGCATATATATATTAAGGAGAGAAAACCAGAGGAGGTCTTGAAACCTTTCCTCCGAGGAAACGTGATGGTGGCATTCAGTATTTTTTGAATTGAGAAATCCGGAGCTTTCACAAGGAAAATGTTGGCCTTACAACATCATTGCAGAATATCCCCCGAGGCAGGATGTAGTGGTGCTAGACACCTGAAAACCGCTCGAGAAATTGCAACCCTAGCATAGAGTTCTCGTCCGGTGCCTGAACGACAGTTCTAGCACACGCGGCCATTAACACACACATGCACGTTAGGGGAATAATTATATTGGGATTGATTTTACGAACGTGTCCACGTAATTCTAGTGGGGCTCTGTGTTCTTTCTTTCCCCTGTCTTTCGTTTCCCTTCCCTCCTCAACTCATCTGGAATCGTCACCCCCCATACTCTACCTTCTCATTTCCCGAGAATCCACCAGATAGCCCCTGCTCACAAGACGCTTTGAACTTTGCATCTTTTCACCCACGGAGTTTCCTCCCAAGTGACTTTTCGCAACTACACTGCCCCTCTTCTAACCCCCCTTCTCCCCTTCTCATCCACGCTAGGTTAACCGTAAGAAACACCAACACTGCATCAAAACTAACATGTCGAACACCCAAAATGAGTCTCTCCGTGCTTCTCAGATTCAACAAGACTATTTGTTTGCTCTAAGTCTCTCTTGTAGAAGATCTCCAAGAATTAATGGGAACAAACGCCCTTCCGAGAATTCAGCTATCAGCGGAGCTGTGGGTGAAGTAGGGCTTGTCAAGGCTGCTAAAAGACAGAGGATGATGAAAAAACCGACTTCAGGCAGCTCCAAACCCACTGTTGCGGATGAAGGCTCCCCTGAGACGAAGTCTAGCGACAACCTGAAGAAGGATGGTAGAGAGTTAGAGCAAAGTGCTACTACATATACGGAAGGGAGTAAATCCACTTTTGCTCCTGCCACCACTCATGGGCTGAACCTTACGGCAATAGAAGAAGGCTACGGAGCTTCCCAAGAACCCTTATCCTCGCTTTCCGCAGGAAATGGCTCTCCTGTTCCTAACCAGGCTCATACGCTAATGACAGGAGAAGCTGCTTTGAGCAATTCTTTTTTTCCTTTCCTAATCCTGGGTAATAATCCTCACGGTATGGCGTTAAGTGTGCCGAACCCCCTCCCTCAGGATATCCCCTCTCATCACAAAACTGTCGAAAATATTGTTGCTACGATTATCCATTCTTATCACACGGTTTTGCTTGTTAATGATCCTCGGCACCGCCCTCTCATTCCAACTACTTCACAGCCTTACGCGGAAATGGCTAGTAAATCTGATCTGCTACAAGACAAGCTTATTTCTATGCGTACAAAGGGACCAAGCTACCGTGCCCTAGGCAGGGCCCTTCTACCACCTCCTTATCCTCCATGTCCCCTCTTCTTTAGTCGTTGGATGATTTCTCGCCTTTTCGCTTTTGGTCATCCAACCCTCATAGACGCCTTGGGCAGTGTCACAACTACCAGTGGAGTACTCACAGCACGTGATGTCTATCAGAACGCGACCGGAGTTGGAATTAACATTATGCCAGTATATGGGAGCATTCGTTTTAGTCCGAGGAACGTAGGCAATTTCATTTCTATACTTTTCTCAAAAGGTCCAGCGATAGCGAAATTTGTGTCCCTCCAGAATGTCATGCCCACCTTCGCAGCAATGCTTGAGGTCATTCAGGCCGAAAAAATACCATATTACACCAAGGGAACTCTATTAAGCTGGCTTTTGGTATGCGATTTCGCGGAATCGGGGCTTGTTGAACCACCCACCGCAAGAGATCTCGCAACCAGGCTCTGGATAATTCTGACGGAAGGGAAAGGTGGTAAAGGGGCCTTGCGCGGGTTGATGAAGGACCTAGAGGGGCATGGATTCAGTGGCGTAGATGAAATAGAGGAATTCTTGGAGAGAGTCTATGGCGAAGTGAAACACTATCTGAATACTCAGCTTCAGGCACAGGGTGGGGAGTACTTGTTCAGGCCTGAGGGGCTGTGGTATTCGGATATTGAGCATTGTTTATGCAAGGTGGTTCGCTCTGCGAAGTTCAGTTAGGAGCAGCGTTGGACATGTTGCCGCTCATCGCGCAGTGACTGGTTATTTGCCTTTTCTTGATTTCTGCTGTTTGATTTTCTCATTTTTTAATTTTTTAATTTTTGACTATTTTTACTCTTTCTAGTTCTTGGTGGAGGTTGCCCGGGTGAGCTACGGGGGTGGTTTTTGTACCTAGCAGGATTATTACTGATTGGGTTTTCGAAACTTGTTTTCGTTCCATTGCTTCGTCTCGTATTGTGGCTAGTATTTTGCTGTGTCTGCGGAGGATGGGGGCGCACGAAGTGGTGTTTTTATACACAGTCTAGAGGTGGCGAATGGGCGGGGGGTTTTTTTTTTTTTGCTAACGGTAGTGTGTGTTCCTACAATGCATGGTCTTCAGGCATTCGCCATAGTTTGTGGTTTTATTAAAAAGTTGGCTGACTTTCTTGAAATTCGAATGGGCTACCTTAACGTGGTGGCTGGGATATTGTGCCCATCTAGCTACCTGCCCGTGGAGAGGCAGTGCGATCGTGTAGGTGAGCGAACATTTAGGTAGGCCAAAGATGTACCCACTCTATTGTTTATACCCATCGCCGTTGGCTGCAATCCATAATCCCAATCTTCAGCACCATACCTGCATTTTTTTCCTTTCCCTCCCCCCAATCTCCCTCTCTTCTATACAGTTCAAAATCCAACAACACCTCCTTCACTCTGGCCGTACCTCCACGCCCCTCACTCAGCAACCCGCAGCCACCCACCTCACTTCTCTCCCCTTCCCCAAGCTCCCCTTCTTCCTTCTTTCCCTGTAGCTCGACAGGGACTAAACAGCTCTGCTTAATCACCTACTCTCACTCGCTTAAGTAATTCTTGCTCTGAATGATGGGGATAGTGTCAGCGTATTCGATCTTGCCGTTTCGGGGCATTCTATGTTCTGTGTGTTTTTTTTTTGCGGGTTTTATTATTATTATTATTTGTAATGGCTCTAGTCGTGTTTGGGCTTGGTTCAATCTCGTTAATACCTTTGTACTGCTAGCGCTGTCTGTTGACGTTAGCGTTGAGGGGCAGCAAATTTTTGCTGGGAGTTTTTTTTAATTTTTTTCCTCTCGGGAGCTGGGTAGGGATGGGGGGGTATAAACTCCGGATAATGCTTGAGATACTCGCTATGTATCTCGCCTAATATTAGCCCACCGGTAACAGCAGATGTGGGGGGTTATGAAGCTTTCCTTCCCCTGCCTCGCCTTTTCTTCTATGCGTCAATATGACCACCTGAGCTTCGCCACCTAGCCACCTCTTCTTCTTCTTCTATCTCCCGTAACCTCAAATATCATCGGTCAGGCCTACCCAACACCCCGAGGCAAAAAATAGTAAGGATCAAAAAAAAAAGAGAGTTCAGCATCCGGGATTCCCACATGGTCACCCACTGTAGTACTAACCGGACGATACGATGCTTGTTTACCGCAGAGCGGACGGGATGCGAAATTTTCATCGTTCTATGGCCGAACACGTTTATCTATCTTTTTTTCCTGAGCTTGTTTGGTGGTTGATCATAGGGTGTCACTCGACTCACTTCTGTCCTCGAATTGGGGGAAGGGGGGAAGGGGGGGAAGGAATACTGGCTATGTCAGCTGACGGATTGATTGCCGGGGTGATACAGTATTTTTCCTAGGGGGTAAAGCGGTAGCGCGGTTCGATAGAAAAGCGCTCGAGTACAGCAATCCATTACCTATTAGAATTATGGATCGTGTGCTCACTTGATCCAGTCTCCTTTTCAGCTTGATAAGGAGTTCGCTACCGCTAAGATTTCCAGAAAGAGATACAAATTCCACTTTCCTCAATCGTTCCTTGGTCTAGAAAGTCTTCTATTTATATCAACACTTCGTCTCTCCCCTCAGCCATCTAGCCTCAAAAAAGGTGTTGACATCTAGCCCTGCGCTCTCCTTAAGATATGCGCAGTGCAAAGTAACAATCGTTGGGTTGATTTTAGGGTGACGTGAGGTGCTTTTTTGGGTTGTAGTTGAGAGGTCAATTTTTTAGCAACCTTGTTTAAGTTAGCTTTCCTTAGATCCACTTGCCAGTTGTAGGTACTAAACTGCAATCATCGCACCACTGCCCTACCAACTGAGTTTGCGTTCACAATGCAATACCACGCCCTCTCTGAGGCTCATGCTTGAGCTACTTGTCCCTCAGAAAATTGCCTATGCTGCGATATCTGGCGTATGCTCTGGCCGTGAGCATAACAAGTCCCGCTCTGTATGATAGCTGATATATGTTTTTCCAGTCTTTATACATCATAGGGGCTTGTTTGTTTTATGAAGGTAAGTGAGGATACCAAACGTCTTGTTAGAGTCTTTTAAAATTAAAGCGGGATTGAGTGTCATGAAAGTGGCAGCGATATTCACAATGCGCTTTTGGTAACAGAATTACCAACAATAGGGCCTGATCATCTAGCAGCACTCTGGCAGGTTTGAACAACTTAGCCCTAGTACTGCAATACTGGTATCATATGACTCGCTGTATGGTTTTGTATCCTACTGTATGGAAGTAATGAGCGCACAAAGCACCACTTCTGTCTAAAATTACAGAGAATCTCTCACTGAAGACGTCCGGGGAGTGAGGGAGACCTTCATTAAAATCTACCAATAACCTAGGGGGAGATGCGGCACCCCTCCCATTAGGATATGAAACCACACAACTAGAACGATACAAGTAATCCGTATTCCTCTCCCAGTCCCGCCTCTCTCACACCCAAACCTGCCTTGAGTGATATCCCGGCTGTGATGATTTTTTGCACACAATTAGTTTTGTAGGTAGTTATTAGTGATCAATGATTACAATTTCTCTTCTCTTGAGAATATATCCGATCAGGCGATGCATTCAATATTTAATAATATAATATTTGATCCAGTGGGGGGAATGTGAATCCGCCAGCCAGTAGGACAAGTGTTCGTTCCCACCGCAATAATATTATTGCGTGAGATACCTAGCTGGCGCAGTGGCTAAGACCGGTTGACTGACCCTTGAAATTTGGCAGGAGCCTGGAGTAGCAATTTCCTTTCACAATGAGTTATTACGGGGCGATTAGTCTGTAGAGTAGGAAGGCAAGTTAGGGGGTCCTGCCCCTAGGAGGCTGAAGTAAGGAAGCCCCACTTAGCCAATCTTAATAATGATGCAGTGTAAATCGGACCTCCTACGATGTGGTAGAATCAAGCTCTAACCCACAAAGGTGCGGGATCTAAGTTAGCGGATCCTAAAAGAAAGGAAAAGAGAAGGGGAAAGAAAGCTTCCTCCTCCGTCTGTACCGGTATCTCGGTGGTACACATACCTCTCGAGCCCTTCTCTGCATGTAGATATATATACATCCTCCTTGTTGTACTGATTTGTTGCCCCGAATTCTGGAAACAAGGATTGATAAATTGTTTTTCTTCCATGAGGTGACGCCTCTTCCCCATGCTAGACGTCAGTCCCTATTGTCCTATGGCGTCTTCGGCCACTATTCCTCTTGATTGGGGTATAGCCAGTATCATACCTGAACGCTAGCAGAGTAAAAGCGTAACTGGAAAAGTAACGTGAGTTCTTATACCCACACATCTTAGCCCAACCCCCCCGGAGGACATTAGTAGAATGTATTCTATAGGAAAAATCATACCGGTAGTTGATACAGCATGCCCTACTTCTCTACTTATCCTCATAGAGTCAACCTCGAAATTGCAACCCTGTTTGGCAGAGGGTGGCTTGCAAATCATAGCGAGCCAAACAGGCCCTAATACTCACTCTACAATAGGACTGTGCTGGTGGGCGGACAGCAGTGGTAAGGAGGCTGCGGTGATATGCGTGAGCACTGTAAATTGGAAAAGTAGAAGCTGTCATACTTACTGGGACCTGGGTTACGTCTGGAGAGATTAGTTTTGGGGCAAATTCCGTGCTCTCGAGAGCTCTTGGGGGGCAGCATCAAGTCATTCCTCCTAACTCCTCTTTTCCCTCTACTCGAGTACTATACTCTTGTAAAATAGGGGGGTGGGGATAGGGTGAAGGAATTGAAAAGGTCTTACCGATAACAATCTAAATGTGAAGCCTCGGACAATTCGTGCAAGCGATAACTGGACTACCGGTAACCAACCTCGGGACGGCAAATACCACCTTGCTCCAAAAAAGTGGCATGAGCAGCTTCTAGACTTCCGGGCTAATATACTTACGTCAGGTAAGCCTTCATTAGCACGAATGAAGCGTCATAGGACTGGAACATAGCGCCACAAACTGCTAGGTATCCGCAAAGGGCATCCTAGCACAAGATATCCATCCTGTCAACGGATGAGACACGCAGATTCCGCACCTTCTCAGTTCGTCCCGGTATCAAGAGGGGGAAACCACTGTATGAGTTAAACTCGCCATGACCTTCCCCCCTCCTCCCCTCGGCACTGAAGGGGAAAATAGGAAACTCTAGGCACGGTGTGGCACCCTGCGTGGGCGAAGCGAGCGAGGCAAGGAAGGAAGGAAGTGCGGTCCGAGTACGGCTGCAGGGTAAGTTAAGCTTAACGCGAGAGCAAGGAAGCTTCTGCCGCCATTCCGCCGGTTGAGAGGCGCCCCAGGGCTGAAGCAGCCCCGCCACGAGGAGAACCGAGGTTGTGGGAGTGAGTGGGCCGAGCAAGGTTTGTAAATGACGATATGGTTGCTACTGTACGGACCATACTGTACTTGTATTGTTGAATTTTAAAAAATTTCCCCTCTTGAGAGTTGGTTCAATTAACGGTAAGAGCGAGAAGATATTGCGTTTCTATAGAAAAGAGAAGAAAAAAAACTAACTGGTGGGCAGCAAATGCCGAAAGTAGTAAAATAATAACACAGTGCTCGATGAGATATTCTAGAGGTCCCCACACCGTGATAGATCACTGCCGCCCCAAACACCGCGTGAAAAAGGAAAACTAACCCTGGAAGAAAAAAGTCACCAGTAACCCTCACAATATTGTCATTAGGAAAGGTCCTGCCAGTCGAGTTCAACTCAGAGAGAGCAGAGAGAGTGGCGGCATAGATTCAACCCTTCAAAAAGCCACCGGAGAGGCCAGAACAGGAATTTCCGGATGCCTCAGAGCTCCACAGCCATCATTTCTGTTTGCTTTCGAAAGGGAATGATATAAAACGTGCTCTTTTTGGTTTAGCAGGTGGCTCGAAACTAGCCTCCGCGCTCTCCCTCCACCGGTACTCACTCTTAACCAATAGAACCTCTTCGAATGATAATACTCCTATATGCTCTAATGTAGTAATAGGACCCATTGAGGAACTTTCCAAAGCAGCTGAATTCAAGCCCTCGCCCCTTTTTCTAGTCTAGTTACTGTAAACTCGCCCGCCGGCGGTCCTTGAGAAATTTCTATAAAAAAATACAAAAAATCAACAGAGATTCCCAAGCTGTCATTGTTATTTTATTAAATGGCTTGACCAGATAGAGTCTAGTAGCGACCTTACCTTAAGCCATCGCCCACCACCAAGTTCTGAAATGGACAGCATCGTACCATGCGGTACGGTGTTCATCATTCAATAGGATATTATAGTGCACGAGAGGGTTGGTGAGGGATTGAGTTAATGCAGTGGGGGTATTGGAGGAAATAAAAACGAATAACAACGAGGAAAGTTGCATTCCCACTGCTGCAATAAATTTTCTTCGAAGTTTTTCCAGCTTCTCTCTCTCTCGCCGGGCAGCGAATTCCTGCAATGATTTTGTTGAACTTTTTTTTTCCCTTCCATCTCAAGCATGGAATATAATTTCACTTCCATGGAGTTACCGTGGGGTTCCTGTGGAGTGAGACCTTGGCTGACGTCAATTAGAGTCAAAAAAAAAAGAAAAAAAGGTCTGTGGATAAATCGCTAACCCTAACTTTGCCCCCCCTCCCCCCGTTCAGACCCCCTGGGCTTAGAATCGTCCATGGACTCTTCTTTGACTTTGGCGAGTGGATGGCGTCGTGACGAGTGATTCGCAATGTCCATCAACTGGTGAATAAGTTAACAGCCCTACCAGCAGGGAGCCCGGCCGTCTTGCCCTGAAGAGAACCGAGCGCTCCTTCTTCACAGTACTACCTAATTTCAAAAGTATTCGGACACCTTGGCGCCAAGACCCATACAAATCCGCGCCAAGCCGTCCGAATACCTTTGAAATCGGTTAGTACAAGTCCCCAGCAAGAAGAACCTAAACACAGGGATTAAAATTTTGTATGGAGGATTGTCTGTGCGCGTCTAAGTCCCCTAACAAAATTCTGGCGCACAGACAATCCTCCATACAAATTTTAATCCCTGTGTTCAGGTTCTTCTTGCTGGGGACTTGTACTGTAGATACCGCCAGTGGCGGGAGTTTCAGCTACAGCCTACAGCTCGAGTGATACAGCATGATCATCTGGTTTTACAGTACGATACAGTACTACTGGTACGCACTCTGCAGAACCGAGCCCCCTTTTCCTTCTTTTCAGCTCGTGCGTTCTAGGAAGTCGAACGTGATGTATTTGTGCGTCTCCACACGAGATTCAATGTCTGGGCGATGATGTATGTATCGTACGCAAGTAGCACGTAGCATATACGGTTCCCTCCTCGGTTGCGGTAACTGGAATGGCACCAATGCTCATGATGGAGGTGACCTTCCCCACTCCCGGAGAATATCTTCCAGCAGAAGCAATAATGTGCCAAGTAAGTAAGCAAGCAAAGAAGCAAGCAAATACGTTACAGTAGCGAATGGATTACCGGTAGAGGTATTCAGCCCCGGGGAGCTGAAGCCTTTTTCGAGTGCCAAGCCCGACGTGAATGCGCAATGCCAGATTTGTGTGTGATCGTGAACGCTTTCAACTCCGGGGCTGAATGCCTCTCTCCTATCTCCATCCAGATGCGGCATTCTCGTTTGTCCGTCTGCTAGTTTTTTACCCACCCGACCTGGTTGCTTGGTTTGGTTTGGCTTTAGTCTCGGAGAAGACACCAATAACTAATAGTATGATAGTAGTAGTAAGCGTGAAGTACTCGAGTACGAAAGGACCATACAAGTAGCAAATTATCCGTGCGCATTTGAGCGCATATTAAATTCAGACTCAAATGTTTAAGTTCTGCACTTCCAAATCGCTTCCCTTACATACAAGGATACATCCATGCTGCAGCAACAAGTAATATTTCTCGCCAAAATAAAGCCGAAGGCCAAGACTTCGCCCTAAACTGCAGTACTAGTAGTCCAAGCACTGTACCACATCCGATACGGAGATCTATGCTAGGCATGGTAACCATTGAGGAGAGAAAGTTTCAGCACAGCTGGGATTGAGCCTTTTCGCTGCTCCTTGGTACGGGAATGTTGGCTCGCGTTCTTGGCAGCTTATTGGTGTGGAAGGGGAATTTGTTAGGATGGGTAGGCATTGGTACCGATGTTGTATCGGTATGATACAGTAAGAGATGATGAGATTCTCTCGTATGAAATGCTTGGCGTAGTATGGCGATAGGTTGCTGGCTGCTGCGCTGCAATTGTGCTCGTACAGCTTGCTCATACACTGCCTTCGGCTTGTAGTTATTATCGTGAGAAAAAGTCCTGTTAGTGAGTCTAACTTAGAGTGAGTAGAGAGAGTGTGTGTGGGGGTTGGCGGGGCTAGTTCCAAGTCACCTGCTAAACCAAAAAGAGCACATTTTATATCATTAAGGCTTTCAAAAGCAAGTTGCCGAGCTCTGAGATCTCTGGAAATCCGTATTTTGGCCTTACTGATGGCTTTTTGGAGGCTTGAGTCTACACCGCCGCCCTCTACCCACCCTGAGTTGGACTCTGGCAGTCTTTTCCTAATGATAATGTAACTGTCACTCTACGGGCCACCCTTTCCTTGGCCTCCCTCAAACTACTACTTAATTCGCACTACTCCCCCTCCCAGCAGCTCAGTTTCCATCCTCTGCCCAGAACACTACCGCAATAAAGTGCCGTGATTTGAGAGGTCTCTTGTGACTGATTTGATTTCTTGTCTACCTCATCTGCGCTACTTCCACCACCCACAGCCGTACCAATCTACCGACTTCCGAATTGCTAGCCCACTGAGCCAACTATTGTTATATTAAGGCACCTGATATCCCTCCCCACGATGTCCAGCGATATGAGACCCGGTAACAAGAGGATTATTATTTGCTGTGATGGTTTGTCTCCACCTCTCCGACCTGAGTGAATCGAATTGATGCTGATCAAGATGGGATATGGTAGGTACCTGGCAGAATTCTGACGGAGGGAAAGTCGAAGTTCCGACGAACGTTACGAGGATTACCCGTGCTTTGAAAAGTTATACCGATGATGGCATTTCCCAAGTGGTTTATTACCAGAGTGGAGTTGGCACTGGAGGGACGGTGAATAGGCTTGTTGGTGGTTAGTTCCCCCTCTCTCGCTCCCTCTCTCGTATCTGTCCTTCTCCACCTTTACAAGGGAAGAGAACAAGCAGTTGCTCCCCCTCAAATGACCTTCTAGGCTTGGCTAACAATTTGGTGAATTTGGTGAATAGGCGGCACTGGACTCGGCCTCTCCGAGAATGTCCGCGAAGCTTATGGCTTCTTAGCGCACAACTACCACCCAGGAGATACTATCCATCTCTTTGGTTTCTCCCGCGGAGCATACACTGCCCGCTCAATTTGTGGCCTTATCTGCCGCATTGGCGTCCTAACAAAGAAGGGCATGAGCAACTTCTACCAAGTATACCAAGACTATCAAGCCAAGAAGTACCGCAACGATCCAGGGTATGTTCCCCCCCCCCCGGCCTCCTCAATTCCTCAATTCCTCGAACTTCACGCACTAACTCAGCGAAAACAGTGCGGTAGCCGAACTCCAGGCCCGGGAAGGTGGCAGCCTCGTGACCCCGAACGTCAAAATCAAGACAATCTGCTGCTGGGACACGGTCGGATCACTAGGAATCCCATCCGTCGGCGTTCCCATAATTGGGGACTGGATCACCGGAAACGAGCAGGAGAAGTACGGCTTCCACGACACGGACCTATCGCCGCGGGTCGAGAACGCCTTCCACGCGCTCGCCCTGGACGAGCAACGCGGGCCCTTCACGCCCACTCTGTGGAAGAAAACGGAAGAGACCAAGGGGTCCAACCTCAAGCAGTGCTGGTTCCCTGGCGTCCACACCAACATCGGTGGTGGATACGATGATCAGGAGATCGCCGATATGACGCTCGCCTGGATGATGCAGCAGCTCTTGCCGTTCCTGCAGTTCGACGATAACTATCTTAAGATTATTATCCATAACAGCGACGACCACTCCAGTGGCGAGTGGGCTGCCGGCAAAATTTATGACTCGGCGACTGGGATCATGAAGCTTGTTAGCGGGAATGTTAGGACTCCTGGGGGGTATGGGGACGGCACCGAGGAGACTATTCATAAGAGTGTGAGGATTCGCATGAGGGTTGTTCCCAACTGGTCGACTAAGGCTTTGGCAGGATGGACCTGGAATGCGAATGGGTATTGGGTGAAGGGTAGTAAGAGGATGGCTGAGGATGAATTGGGATCCCTGGAGAAGACATTGGCTGGGAAGCTGGTCGTCAAGGACATGCTTGGAGAGGATTTGTCGTGATTCTTAGCAAAGTCTCACTAAGCCGTTTTTTGACTCTCGATTGCCCCGAATTTTTTCCCTTCCTTGGTTCTTTCTCAAAGGAACCTCTCTTTTGTTCACCTATTTAGCGGGCTAGTTTAATTGGTTTAGTTTATTTATTCTAGAGATTGTGCGATTATTTGACCTATGGAGAAGTTTTTTCTTTTTTTCTCGCATGAACGTGAGTGAAGGGTTCTTATCACGCTGCTGCTCCTAAACCCAAGAAAAAAGTTGCCGAAAATGTATGATATTATCGATAAGTGCGATTTCATCCATGATTGCTCAAAATGTCGTGGGGCAGGTTGGTCTCTAGTTCTTTCTGCTCTAAGATCTCTCTACTTCAGTCAACGCTTGGTATTAAAGGTGGCTTTTCTGTTTCCCCCTTTTTCCTTTTAGGCCCGTTTGACAAGCACAGTTTAGAGACGTAGGCAGGGAATGTAGTAGAGTATGTTGCGGGGAGGAAGATAGATAGCAACGACACGATAGAGTTTTTGTATTATACTTGTAGAATCTTATCTGATAGGTTAATATTTTCCACCTAATCAAACGATCCAACCCTACTCTTTTTTCCCACCATGCCATAATCAGTCGAAAAAGAGTTTCCCCTCCAACAAATACCTACATAATAATATTATCACAGGGCATGTCGGAGATATATTTAGTTTTACCCTTTACCCTGTAACAGTTTTGGCGGAAAAAAATTGCTGCCTTGAAATATTACAGGAAATTTTTTCAGAATTTTGTGGCATGCTGTACAACCCCTCAGAAACATTTCTGATGTGATACCACTAGCGGCCACATTGCCATACTACAATCTAGTATAATACTATCCCGAGGGAGTACAATTGATTGGCTCCCCAACAGCTCCTCCCGGCTAGAAGAGAAAATGATATATACCTAGCCCGAGGGGTAGCATTAAGAGTACAGTATTGCAAACTAACTCTCACACACATGTACTATATTCATGTCCATCAAGTTACAAATACTATAATATTATTCTATACTCAAAAGAGAATAAATATATTAAGTTATCAACTCCTTGTGATGTTTTTACTAATTAGCTATAATACTTCAAGTTACTTACCACTGGGGTGTAACCACACCACTCCTAGCAGACTAACGTATCCCCAGCAATAGAAAACATAACCTACGAGAAACTATCATAGTAAGAAAGAGAGAAAATCAACAATCCAACATCTTATTTTTTCTAATAAATTTTTGTGTACTGATTTGAAAGTAATTCAAATGATAAAAATACTCAGCTTTTTAGTATAGTAAAATAATAATAATAATAATGTGTAGTATATTATACTAATCTGTAGAGACAACATAACATTCAGAAAGGGATCTCTTCAGACAATAGACTTTAAATAGTTTACCAGATAATTCAGAAAGCGACTGGGAACTTATAAGATGGTACAAGAAGATACAGTAGTGCAAACAGAACTCTAGTCTCAGGAAACCCCCCCCCTTCCCCTGGGCCACTTCCCAAGTTGCTGTCATAATAACAGCTGCTGATAGTTTATTCTAGAACCCTGTGCATAAAATATTCTCACCAAGGGCCAATGTATACAACCAAACAACAACAAAACAAGATTCTTAGTGGGTGTTTGGCTCACCTTGTGTACAAACAACCATTATTTGAAAACATGTTTTGCAGATTCGATTTAGATGTCACAAACGGTGACTAAGCAAGGCAGACTCTCACATGACTAATAGTTATTAGTCATCGGTTTGTTATCTTTCACACTATGAGATTAGTTGACTCATAGGTTTTCACATGACGACGCAATAGCGTGTCATCGGTTTATTGTTATTGGTTGATATTTGACATGACACACGATTGTGGTCATGTGGTTTTGACATGACGCACGATTGTGGTCATGTGGTTTTGACATGACGCACGATTGTGGTCATGTGGTTTATGTATTTCGCACATGACTCATAGTTATGAGTCATGGGTTTTACGC
>Ga0307507_10002852_pt1 | contig 35002 bp, 11 predicted proteins | sample 7_EM_MG_FD_207223 | JGI IMG/M metagenome (GOLD analysis project Ga0307507, IMG submission 207223) | Populus trichocarpa ectomycorrhiza microbial communities from riparian zone in the Pacific Northwest, United States - 7_EM | ecosystem: Host-associated > Plants > Roots > Unclassified | place...
AAATTATTAAAATTTATTATTAAGTGGTTGTTAAGATATTAAAGTGTGATTTTTCCATTTTTTGGTGTGTTTTTGAAGTGATCAGCTCACCCGTTTGACCAGCTCACCCGTGAAATACGTTATATAATATATAAAATACTAAGGAACTTTAACCGCTAGTTAAAGTTATCTAATTAGTTAGATTTGCCTTACTAAAACTTACTATAAAGATATTAGTTCTACTTACCGCCCATAACTAAGTTAATAGCGATTTTCTATACTAGGTATAGAAAATCCTAATTAGTATATTTAATAATTAGAGCTAGTAGAACTCTATACCGCTATATAGCTCAAGTATACAAAACGAGGTAAAATTAAATCTTTAAATATTAAATCATTTAAACCTCTAATTAAAGAGGACATACTATAATAGGACTAGCCTAGTTATCTAATAAGCTAGTAAAGGTCACTTTAAAATATAGCCCGTATACAAACATCAAAATATTAACAATCGTCCCAACTAAATACGCTAATAAGCTTTATAAGCAAAAATATAACTACTATAGATGTGACGGTCTTATACAATTGCTTCTAAACTAAAGCTTATAGATTGCTACTATACAAGAATACTAAGCTAAGGAGAAGAAGAAGACTGGTAGAGACTAGCAAGATATAAAAGGTCGTTAAGGCGCTAGTAGTAAGTAAGCTAATAGCAACTTGGCAGAATATAGCAGGATTTAGCAGATTGCCTAGAAAACGGCAAATTGCCTAGGAAATGGTAAACTGCCGCATATTGCCGCAAATTGCCTAGGAAACGGCAAAGTAGCAGGTAACGCGCTCTAGGACCGTTATATTACCCCCTCTCCTAAAAAAGCCTGCCCTTAGGCTTCGTCCAAGTTCTTTATTATTGTCTAAATTATTATAGTTATCTAACCCCTCTTCCTAGCATTTAATCTAGCTGTCTAATTTGCGTGGTGGTCTAGGGAGGTCTAGGTAGACTAGGTGGAAATTTTGTAGCTTATAGGAAGAGTACTTAAAATTGGATACGGGGTACTATTCTAGATCTTTGTTATAACCTACCTAGCTTACACAGTATTTTAAGGTACTATAGTCCTTCTTAACTGCTAAGATTTCTTTAACTTTCTATTCCTTGTCCTCTATAATCTAAATTAGTGGTGGGGGGTTATAATACTATTTAGGCAATAGGTTGTCTGTAGCCTTCTGCAGTTGGTTTAGAGAGAAAATAGGGTAGATCTTTATTAATTCTGGTAGCTTAACCTTAAAAGAGTACCCTACCTTTTTAGGGATCTTATAAGGGCCAGCTATTTAGTGGTTTAGCTTGTGGCTTAGCCTCTAGGTTTTCCAGTTCTTTATTAATACCTACACCTTATCTTTTACGTGGAAGTCTACCTCGCAATAATGTTGGTTTACGTCGGCCTCTTTCTTCTCTTATGTCTTTTTTATAATTACTTAGGCAGTTTCCTAGGCTCTATGCATTCTCCTAGTAAATATCTGGGCCTTTTTATAGCTAAGGCGTTCGCGGGCCATTATAGGTCCTATAGGTCTATCCCAATTAAAGGATATTTGTGGCTTGTATCCATAGAGTAACTTAAATAGCGATATTCCTATACTATTATAAGGTAGCGTAAGCTGTGCGTAGTCTATTATAGGCAGTAGTTCCAACTAGTTATCTTAGTAGTAATTAACAAAGGGGCGAAGTTGCTAGTTAAGGTATTAGTTTATAATCTTAGTTTGGCCGTTAGTCTAAGGGTAAAATATAGTAGAGAGTTTAATCTTAATCCTAAGGATGCGGCAGAATTCGTCTTAGAAGTCTAATATAAATTAGGGTCTATAGTTAGAGATAATTAACTTAGGAGCGCTATGGATCTAGTAAATGTTATTAATATATATACGGGCTATATCTCTTATAGTGGTAGTCTTAAAGCAGGGGAGGGAAATAGCTTGCTTGCTTAGTCAGTTAACTACTATAAAGGCTATATTATAGCCATATTTATCCTTTAGGAATAATTTAAAGTCTATTATAACATACTGCTAAGGGCGTTTAGGAATTAGTAGTAGTTATAACTATTTAGGGGTTTGATCCCTAGGGGTATCTGCCCATTTATAAGGATAACAATTCCTAATAAATTGTTTTATATTAGATAGGAGTCCTTACTAGTAGTAGCAAGGTGCTAGTAATTAATAGGTCTTATTTTAACTAAGGTGCGCCATAGAGACTTAATAGTGAGCTTTACGGATTAGCTCTGTTTATAGGTTGTTAATATCTAAAACTATAAGCCGTTTTTAGTATAAGAGCAGTCTATCTTCTATTTCTAAATTAGGGTTACTTTTTATAGCTTAGTTATAGAGGGCTTTTAGGGATTTAGCTATGCGGTTTGCGATTAAGATACAGTTAATTAGTCCTATTAGTTTATCTAGAATCTCTCCTTCTACAGGCGCTAGCTTATTCTGTTTAGAGCTTAGTTCCTTAAGGATATATAGGTTAAGCTGTTTGGGGCGGAGGAGGGTATATATTTAGTGCTAAGCCTTTAGCTTATCCTATGGTTCCACATCCTGTTCTTTTTAGGTAAGGATATTAGCTTTAGAATTTTGCCTACTAAGGTGGTATATAATTATAAAGAAGAATTAGGAAAGTATTTTAGCCTACCTAGCCTATTAACTAGTAAGCTGCTTTGTTGTTATAAAATATTTAAGGGCTTTATAATTAGTATAGACTTTAATTTGAGAGTTTATGCTTCTAAACTCTACGCGCTACTAGGATAACAATTATATAATAGCCAGCATTTCCTTATTATGCACCTTATAGTTATACTTAGCTAGGGCTATTATCTTTAAGAAGAACGTAATAGGGTACCACTTGCTATCTAAGTATAGCTATAAAAGAATACCTACTACTACTCTATTGGACGCGTCTATTTCTAGTATTAATTTTAGGTTTAGGTTATAGTAATAGAGAATTAGTAAAGAGATAAGTTGTTTCTTTAACTGCTTAAAGGCTTCTATATAGCTATTATTAAAAATAAAAGGCGTATTGTTCTTGGTTAGTCGTATAAGAGGCTTGGCTATAACCCTATAATTATAGATAAACTAATAGTAGAAATTATAGAAGCTAAAAAAGGACTAAATACCTTTTATAGTATAGGGGGGTTTCCAGTTATATATCGCCTCTACCTTTTTAGGGTTAACTTTAATTCCTTTTATGCTAACAATAAACCCAAGGTACTTTATTTGTTTTACTCCAAATTCATATTTCTTAATATTAACTTATAAGCCTACATTCCGCAGTGTCTTTAGGACCTTTTTAACGTAAACTTGGTACTTAAGTTTATTATTATTTAAGTATATAAGAATATCGTCTAGGTATACCGTATAGAATTTATTAAGGTAGTTAAAAAGAACATCGTTTATATACCGTTGGTATATAGCTAGCCCATTTATTGGTTTAAAAGGAAGAACTTTATATTTATAAGAACTATAGCAGGTGCGGAATATTATTAGATCCTCTAATATAGGGTTTATCCTAATTTAGTAGAAAGCTTAGCGGATATTAAGCTGAGTAAAGATTTTAGCTTGGCTTAAATATATAAGGGTCTTATTAATTAGGGGGAGAAGGTAATAATCTTTCTAAGTAATAGCGTTTAGTTTTTAATAGTTAATATAGAAGCGGAGGCCTTTATTAGGTTTCTTTATAAATAAGATAGGGGAAGTAAAAGGGGCCTAACTTAGCTTAATAAACCCCTTATAGAGGTTATTAATTAAGTACTACTTAGTTGCTTTTAGTTCTTCTATAGTTTGCTAGTAAAGGGGGCTATAGCCTAAAGAGTTGTTAGCCTCTAGTTAAATTTTATAATTATAGGTTTAGTAGGGGGGGTAGTATATCTAAGGCTGCTTTTAAGAACGCGTCTTTATAGTCTAAGAGGTATATAGGGAGGAGGCGCTTAACTAGCTTTTTGTTGGTTTTCTCTACTAACCCTTCTTCTTTCTTATTAATAATCTAGTTAATTTTATATAAGCTAGTTATAAAGACCTTGTTATCCTTTTAATATATATTAAAGTGGAAACCTATAGCGCTAATTGCCGCGATATCTACTATAGGGGGGTTATATAATAGTAGGGGTGTCCGCAGCCTTAGGGGCCTTTAGTGTATTAGCGTTGTCTTTACTCCTTTTAGCTCTTATTATATCTTCTAAAGGTTATCCTCTACGTCCTATTAGTATATCCTCTTCCCTATTAGCCGGATCTCCGTAATTTAGAAGTTGTCTATATTACTATCCATTTTACTTTTATAAGTAGAGTCCTCCTTAACCGTAGTCCTTTAGGGGAGTATCCTTATTGGTACGGAGTTTTTACTAGCCTTGCGGCGAGCATCTTCTTAAGCAAAGACTAGGTCGCGGTCCCTAATATCCTACTAGTAGATAGGGTCGGCCTTCGCGGCTAATATCTTACGGTTAGTACGGATTTCTCTAATAAATGAAGGTAACTTTGGTCTATTCTCTAGCTAGACAAACTATCTTTATTAAATATTTAGCTAAATATTAAAGTAGGATATTTATTTTTGGCTAAGGATTATATTATAGGACCCTAGGTCTAGGATACAGAAGGGGATACTAAACTAGTATTATCTATTAATGGCGATATATAGCTTTAAGGTATAGGTAACTAGCTTACCGGCTTAGCTATTATAGCCTTTTACTTAAATAGGCTTCTCTAGTTAGGTAGCATTTATATTTAAAAACTTAGCAACGTTATACGCATAAGCAGTATTTATAAAGGTAAAGCTATTTACTTTAGTGTTAACAAGAGCAGTTATATTAACTCTATATCTATTTTAAAATACTATATATAGAACTATAAAGTAATTTCCACCTATTAGCTAATTTAGATTAATCTCTTTAAGATTAATAGGATACCCTAGGGGGGAGTCTTTCCCTAGGGTTCTTCTTTTCCTAACTTATTAGACATTTCTTTTTCCTTTATCTCTTTAATATTACTTATATCCTTTAGCTCTAGGCAGGACGTAGTAAAGTAACTATCCTTTCCACAATTAAAGTATATAACCATGGTAGGGTTAATTAGGGCATTGCGGTAAGTATTGGCTAAAGGTATAGTATATAGCGATTTGGATAAGGCTTATAAGTAGGTAGTTATAACCGCTTTTAGTATAAGGGTAGTTGTAGTTTATCTTCTAATACTAGCTCCCATTGGCATAGCGGATAGATTTTAGTTACTATAGGACTTCTTTAGTTAGTTAAAATAAGCATTAATTTGTTTTAATTCTAAATCTAGTAACAAATATTGGGCTATAAGTCTTTAGTAGGTTAGTAGGTTGTCTAAGGCTACCGCAATCTTCTCCTATAGTTAGATCGTTAGTTTGTTGTATAGGTCCAAATAGTAGTTCTTAGGGGGAACTTAGCCTTTACCTATTAGGTATAAGAATTAGGTCTAGAACTTAGCAAAGGATTAGTTTAATTTTATTATTAGGCGGTTATAGTTATAATAGGCATTCTGTACTTTATTTAAATTAACATAGATAGTAGCCAGATACTATATTATCTCGTTAATAGATATAAATTAAATAGGTAACTTGTCCTTAAACTTGGCCTAGAGATATTATTAGGTATCCCTAATAGTTTAACCAAAGAGGTAGAGTATTTTAGCTTCTTTAGAGGGGAAATAGTTATAGTTAATACGGAGCTTTCCTTATACTTAAATCCTCTAATTCTTAAAGGTTAGGTCTATACTATTTAATAATAGTAAGGGGTTAGGAAGCTTAATGGACTTTAATTGCTTTATTATTATGTCCATACTTTTTAGTGTATTATATTTAGTTAAGTAAATGGGTTAACTAAGGCTTTATAAAGGGGAGGCTAGGCTGTTTTATAAGGCAGTAAGGCTTTTCAGGATCTCCTTTAGAGTCTCTTATATGCTTTAGGCTTAAAGACAGTTAACCTTCTAATTGGCTGTAAGGGCATAAATCTACTTATGCATATTTATAACGTTGTTATTGTCTTTAATTTCTAATCCCAACTAGATCTTATATTCCTCTTAGGTAGAGGCAGGTCTTTTAAATAAGCTCGCTTTAGGTGCCATTGTTAGCTTCCTAAGGTTTATTAGAATTGTATAATTTAGTTTTAATTCTGGGGTTTTTTTGGGGGTATAGGTTAAGTATAGTCTAACCTATAAAGTGGGATATTATTAGGGCCTTCTTAGGCATAGTAGTGTAAGTTCTTTTAGTGTCTAAGTATAATATATTAACACGTCATTGCAGATAAAGGTCTTCTTTTAGGGTGGGATATTATTAAGGCCTTCCCAGGCAATATAGGGAGAGCTTAGTATAATATAACGGGCTTATATAATTGCTCCTAAACTAAAGCTTGTAGATTACTATTATATAAGAATTGTAAGGGATATTATTGCGGTTACCTTAGGTTGCCCTTAGGACAACCTCCGGGCGCCCCTTAGATAGTCGCCAGTCATGTACTGGAGGCACGTGCCCATAGTATATAGTCTCCACAATCCCAGAGGCCTTACCTCCTCAAGGATTTGTCTCTCTTACCAATCTATCCTGTTCTACAATCGTGTCCTTATAGCCCCCTGTCTACAAAGTCCCCTTATAAGAATACTAAGCTAAGGAGAAGAAAAAGATTAGTAGAGACTGGTAAGATACAAAAGGTTATTAAGGCGCTAGTAGTAAGTGAGCTAATAGCAACTTGGTAGAATATGGCATGATTTGGCAAATTGCCCAGAAAACGGCAAATTGCCTAGGAAATGGCAAAGTAGCAGGTGACGCGCTCTAGGACCGTTATAATAGGCCGCAATCGTATTTCTAATAATGTGGGTTTTATCTAAATTATATATATATTATTCGGGCGGTATTAAACTTTAAAGTTGCGATTAATTTAAAGCTCTATTATAATAATAAGGAAGATAATTTAGAAGGATCTAATTGGCTTGATTAAAAGTGGCCTCAATTTACCAACTTATAGGATAGTAAGAATATCTTAGTAAAACACTTAATAGATAAAAATCGATGCTTTAATCGACTTCTGCCAAATTCTACTAAATTCTGTTATTAAATGTCTTGGTAAAATACTTGATAGATAGAAACTAATACTTTCGAATTCTACTAAAGTCTGTCGAAAACTACGTATATACGCGCCTATGCATCTACTACTAAGACCTTCGACTATTTAATTATAAAATCCTCGCGTTATTCTTTTCTTTTCTTTATATAACGTCTTATCCTCTATAAGGGCTATTCCTAAATTTAGATAGAATTTATATTATTTCTTTAAATATACTCCAAAGTCTCTTCGCGTCCTTATAAATGGTTTATAAGAGATAGTATATAGGGGACATATATAAGATATAGAAAACTATAAGTATATAGAAATTATTAGTAGGAAGGTTATGGGGCATCTATAGGAGCTTCCTACGATCATGTAATAGCTTTGCTTGTTATATATATTCTTATTCTTTATAACTACTCCTCCTTATAGAGTCCTCACACCACTATATACCTACATCCCCGCGTAATAGAAATTAATAGCAAGGCCTAGCTAGGACGTTATAAACCCTAGCTATAGATAAGCTATAAGGAAGTAGTAGTTACTAAGGAGATCTAATATCTAATAGAGATTAGGACGTAGCTATAGGGACCGTAGAACTATAGCTAACATATATAATAGGGTTATAAAGGTGACCCTAGTTATAAAGGTTTGCAGGTTTTACAAACAAATTATATCTATCCCTTTGACCATTAAGTTATATCCAACGTTATCGATAAGATTTTAGCCAATGAGGAACCCTAGATTGATGAACTTTTGGTGTTGCATGCACGGACCCATTATCTTATTAATAAGGTAGGACGCTGACGGTCCAAGGGATACGCTTGCTTTGTCCGTGCTCTAACGCGCTTTTTAAGTATTAATGTTTAAAACCTTCATAACTAGGGTCACCTTTATAACCCCATTACATACTTTACGTGCGGAAATAGTAAATTAAGGTTTTTTATCCTACTAAGGTAGCTTATAGGGTTTTTTCTGCAATTATCCCCTATAAACAGAGTAGTTTATATAGGCCGCAACTAGGAATTATATTAGATATTAAGCGAAGAATAAATGATAACAATAATAATTAAATATAGCTTTAATATATTAATGGTGATAATTTTAATGGATTTTATATAGAAAACTTATTAGGTACGCGCGTAGGGCCAAAGTTTATCTAGGGCAAGATTTAATAACGTGGCGTATTATAACACTAGCTAACTCTTTCTTTAACACTCCCTAGGGCGCTAAGGCTCGAGTTTAAAGCTTAGAGAGTATAGCCAAAAGCTTTAGGAGTGTTTAAATACGCCACGTTGCAAATCTTATACTAGATAAACTTTAGCCCTATACGCGTATACCTAATAAGTTTTTAACACAAAATTCTTTAAAATTATCGCTATTAATATATTAAAGCTATACTTAATTATATAATATTGCAACTATACCCTATCTTTAGTATTGTCGGGAATGAGGGAAGCGGTCGTCACGTGACGCCGCGGCACTAGCGTGGCGAGGAGTCTTAGGCTCCTCGCCCTTCCTTATTCCAATAAAGAAAGAAGAACAACAACATCATACTACCTACAACTTGTAGATATGTAATATCACCTTGTGATACCAACAAGTATATTTAAGATCGTGCAAATCTTAGTATTAGAAATAGCCAATAATACGTAACTACCCTAAAGTGCGTAGGGATATATCTAAGACATAATCTAGGAACCCTTGCGTTCTTTCCTATTTTAGGTAGTTCTTCTATACTACTGCTAATAGAAGTAACTTAGTCCTTAATTAAAGACTTAGAACAATTATAAGAGGACTTCTTTTATAAAGGGCAATAGGTATAGGAGGAACGCATATGTATAAACATTAAAGATAGTAATTAGGATATATTCGGCTTATATTAGGAGTATTACAAAGATATATAATCCTAAATCCCCACGCTATAACGATCTACTAATACCTCTTCTTTAACGCTAGTAGTAAGTAGAATTCTATAACATAAGCTATATATAATATATAAACTAATTATTTCTATAATATAGCTAGGCTTAATATTAATTACATAAACTGGATCGCTTATAGTAAAAAGGCTTATATTAGTTAAAAGATACTAATATATTCTACGTCCTTTAAGCACGGGATTAGATATATAATAGATTTATTTAGCCTATGGCTAAATAATAAGAATATTGCCAAAATGTACGAAAAGGTAAGAGACTATATTCTAGATAGATTTTATATATAACTAGGTTCTAATATAGATAAATATAATACTTATATATATTAAAGAACAAGGTAAGCATTATATGCCCTCTTCTTGGCCTCTAAAAGTGCTTTAGGAGACAGATACCCTATATAGGCGTGTTTTACTATAAATACTTAAATCTTTAGCTACAAAACTTTTACCATAAGTAAATTACAGAGGAAAACTAGGAAAGAATATATAAATTGTAAGAAAAGGTATAATATATCTATAATATTATATTACTATATCTAAGTTATAATATAGATATTACGTACTCTTATATATTTCCTCGGCGATTTAACAGAATTAAATTAAGATAATCTTAAATAAAGAGACAAAAATATATAAGATATTTATTTATATTATTTATTCTTATTAGCGTATATAGGCTTTATAATAGTATCTATTATATATTTTAGTACTAGATTGCCTATATAGAGTAAAGTACTAGTTATAAGCTATATCCTTATATTATAAAGTATACGGTTAGTATCTAATATATTTTAAATATATTACGACTATAACTAAGCTATAACTAGTTACTTATAGATAGACCTATAGTAAGTATATACTATACTAAGGGAAGTTAAATATAAAACTATTAAAAAAATACTACCGAAAGTCTCTTCCTTTAGTTTTAATATACCTATTAAAATATTTAAGAGATTTACTTAACTAGGTTAAGATATATAAGGGGTAATATTTAAAAAGCATCTATATTATAAAATAGGTCCTAAATATATATAAGATATATTCTACTAGAATAGTAAGCTAATAGTTATATACTTTTAAAAAGGCTAGGTAGAAATACTCTTAACATTAAAAATGTTTAAAATTAATATGTCTTTTAAATGGGTTAGTGTAGCTAGGTTAGATAAGGTTATAATTACTATAAATATCCTTAAAATTAATAAAGATATTATATAACCTAGTTATATTATAGTTATATCTTTATTCTAATAAGGCTATAGTTATTATAATAATAAGGGTTTTTATAACCTAAGCTATAGGTTAATTAACAGAAATATATTAATAACTTTTCTATACTATATTCCGCTTATATAAGAATTACGGCTATCTAACTTATTAGAGTTATATATATAAACGTAGATTTTATATAGTTTTTATAGATATAAATAGGGCGTAGATAAAAGGTATTTTATAATAAGTATATATTAAAGATATTACTAAAATATATTAGGGCTCGGCCTTTACCTAGTAGATATTTAACCCTTACGGACCTAGCAGGGCCATATAAAGTCTATAATTATATATTGCTAAATCTATATTCTTTATAGTATTTATTAGGTTATTAGAGCCGGAAATATAGGTTAAGATAGTATTAAGTAGTATATAGCTTTAATTATAGAGACTATAAGCCATAAGTAATATAACGAAGCCCTGTAGCAGGAACTACGGTGGACTTATTATTAGGCTAGGTATGTAGATATCAAACGAGTCAACAATATAACAGTAATAAATAACAACTAATATAAAGTGGTTGCCTAACAGATTAACTCTAATTGTATTCTAAGATTTACTATAAAGAAAGAACTATCTAGGTAGGGACTGTGGTCCTTTAAATACACATCTATACTCCTAAGAAACTCTCCTTATACATAAGATATGTAAGGTATGTATTATATATAGATATCCCTTTTATATACCGCGTACACCGCGTATAATATTATGTGACTTACTTACTATTCCTCATTATATGGTTCCACGGGATCTATCCTGGCCCATGCCTATACTAACCAACTAGCTTCTACTAACTCTTCTCCAAGTAGTTATAATATTATACTTAAAGTGTCTATAACACCATCTCCCTCCTCTTTATCTTTATCCTTAAAGATTCCTAATATCTCCAAGTTATCCACTAGAGGTGTAATATCCGTTTAATTAATTTGGTTAATATTGTTACTTATTATACCTAAAGCTCCTTCTTTTTTACAAGCGTAGTGCTATGCCCGCACTATTACTACTATACTGTTGCTTAGTGAGACGATACTATCTCCGTGTTCTTATTGTGCAAAAGAGGGGTTAGTCTATATTGCGTTGGCAAGTCCTTTATCTTAACAGCCCTCTTTGTGTTTAGAGTGCACTAAAGCAAATGTTTAATTGTCTTGCAATGTTTATTCCATCTCTAACGCTAAGTATACGCGTCCTATTACTCTTAATATTCTTTAAGTACCCTTATTAATTACTGCTAGGGTCCTAGGTTTAATCTACCGCTGCGAAGCTTAAGTCTAAGTTGGCCGCCGCTTGTGCTGAACTCTATTGTTCCTCGGAAGAGACCACTTATACCCTAGAGGCTCAGCGTTGCTCCTTTGAGACTTAGTAAGCTGCGTTTACTTATTTAACTTATCTTAAGAAAGTGCGTAAGAAGGTGTGTTCTAAGGAGTAGAAACTTGTAGAACAAGGTCTTTAGGAACTTAGTAATAAAAGAATGGAAGTTCTTCCCACAGTAAGGGAAATAACTCTAAATACCTCGGCAGGTGCTCCTCTTAAGTCCCCCTTAGGTAATTTATTCTTTAGTAATTCTTCTTTATTAATACTACCTAACCCATTCTCTTCTAATACTCCTATACCTTTCCTATAGCATTCTTTAAATTGTCTAGTAGTTTTTAGGTAGTCTCTTTATAGCCTATCCACTTTACTTTATACTATATTTCGTTATTAATATCCTTATGCCCGATAATCTTTAAAACTTGCTATTTATCCTCTTCTTATCCTCTGTACGTATCTACCTTATAGACTAGTAGCTTGATATTTCCATGTACTGGTTCTAGTATTGCGATATACAGTATAGGGTAGATCTTTATTTTCTTTAGTAAGTCTAACTTATATATAACTTCTAAGATCTTTGCTTTAACTATAAATGGTCCTAGTCTAATATGGTCTAACTTCTTACTTAGTTATTAACTTTTAAAATTTTTATATAGTAGCCATACTTTATCCCCCTCCTTAAGATCTGGTCCCTTAAATCTCTTAGTGTTATAGTACCCTTTTATTTTTTCTTATACTAACTTTACTACACTTTTAAGGTAATTATAGAGATTTATTAACGTCTCCATTCTTTCCTTAGCTATACTACTTGTTTTCTTTACTTAACGTAGCGATAATAACGTTTTTAATTTATACCCGTAATTTGCCTTAAAGGGTAACATGCCTATCCCTTCCTGTAGTATTGTATTATATATAAACTATATAACTGGTAATAATAATACCTAATTGTTTTGTATATAATTAATATAATACCTTAAATATTATTCTAACGTTTGGTTCAGTCTTTCTATTTAACTATATATTTATAGGTAATATGCAGTTAATATTACTACTTAAACCCCTTATTCTACTAAAAAATCCTTCCTAAAATACTGCTATAAATCTTAGATCTCTATCTAATATAATCTTTATTAGTGCTCTATGTCTTACAAACACTTCTTTAACATAGATTCTAGCTATATCTTCTGTAGATATTTCTTCTATGCATGCTATAAAGTATCCCTACTTTATTAGCTTATCCACTACTAAGATTATGTTATAGTCTTGTCCAGTAATAGGATCTTTTAACTTTGGTAACTTTATAATAAAGTCCTATAATATGACCTCCTATAGTCTTTCTAGTATTTTAATAGGTTATAGCTCTCTGTATTGCTTATACCTTATTAGTTTATTTCTCTAGCAATCTAGATATTCCTTTATAACTTGTCTCGCTAGCCCTTAGATTCCTTAAATAATGTACTCCTTTTAAAGTCTTAACACTAAGCCTGTAGCTCTGTTGTGTCCTTATATTATTTTCTTATAAAAGTCCTTTACAAACTCTTTTACTACTAACTTTGGAATATAGGTTGCTTCCCTGTTCTTATACTACTCTAAGTCTAGATCCTTACTTTATGCTTCTTGGATCTTCTATGTCTAATTACTCTCTGGTAACTTATAAACTTATTCCTCTCTAGTTACTGCAATCTTTAAATAATTATACCTAATTATTCTATCTTAATCCTATTATAGTAAAGCTCCTAATAGCTTTTCTTTATTCTTTATTCTACTCTTCTGCTAAGTACATCTACTCTTGCATTTTTAGTACCTTTAGTATGCTAAATTTTAAAGTGATACTCTGTAAGCATTTCCGCCCATCTAACCTGTTTTTGGTTTAGTTCCTTTATTATTAGGAACCCTATTAGGTTCTTATAGTCCGTTTTAACTATAAATAGTTTCTCTATGCCTTATAAGAATGCTCTCTATTTCTTAAGTACTACAACTATACCTAATAACTCCTTATTGTAGATGTCGTAGTTTAGTTCTGGTGGTGTTATTTTCTAACTATAATACGCTACTGGATGCTATCTATCTGGATACTTCTATAGTAGGCATGCTCCTAGTGTAAAGTCTAATATATCTGTTTCTACAACCGTTTTTAGCTTTAGCTGGTAGATCTTAAAAATTAGATCCTAGGTAAATAACTCCTTAAGTTCCTTAAATAACTTCTTTTGTTTCTATCCCCACATTTATAGTTTCTCCTTTTTTATAAGTCTTGTAAATAGCTTAATACTTTTTAACTATTGTGCTATAACCCTCCTATAGTAGTTATAAAACCCTAGGAATAATCTTAACTGCGTAACGTTCTCCGGTTTTTACTAACTTACTATAGCTTTAACTTTCTTTAGGTCTATACTAATTTTTCCTAGTTTAATAATAAATCTAATAAAATTGGTCTTCCTGGTAAAGAACTTACATTTCTTAATTACTACTAGCATCTTTTCTTCTTATAGTCTCTTTAAGACCTATTTAATATATTCTCTATATTCTTCCTTACTCTTAAAGTAGATAATAATGTTATTAAGGTATGCTATAACAAACTTATTAAGGTATTCTCCTAATACACTGTTAATTTATTTCTAAAACGTTACTGGTGCATTTATAAGTCCAAACTGCATTACTAATGGCTTATATAGTCCTTCCTTTAACCTAAAGGCTGCCTTCTATTTATCTCCTTCCTTAATTTTAATTTAATAGTACGCCTATCTTAGATCTATCTTTATAAAGATCTTTACATTACCTATCCTGTTTTAGATTTCGCTAATTAAGGGTAAAGGATATCTATCCTTTTATATAATGCTATTTAACTATTTATAGTTAATATACATCCTAAGTTTTTTATTTTTCTTTAGGATAAACAATACTAGATATCCCGCTAATAACTATAACGGTTTAATATATCCCTTTTATAAGTTCTCCTAGACAAACTCTTTAAGCGCCACTAACTCGGTTTTAGTAAGCTTATAGATTAGAAAGAACCTTAGACTAATTCCTAGTTCTAACTCTATCTTATAGTCCTATACTGCATATTCTAATAGCTTTTCACTCTTAGGTAACTATAACCTTTTACCATACTTGTAGCATCTCTTTAGTATATAACTTAAGCTTTGCTTAATCTCTTTATATATTACTCTGACCTAGTACTATACTAACTTGATTTATTGTTACATTTTATGTTATTATATATCTTTAATATTAACCTATCCTATAACCTAATTAATCTTTAGATTGTATTCCTGTAACCAAGGCATTTCTAATATTACCTTATCCTTTCCTAACAGTAGGATATTAAAAGACATCTTAACTTATCTTCCTTTAATGGTTAACTAAATAGGTCCTATTTTAAGATTAATAATGCCTCCTCTATAGGCTATTAGATCTTCTAAAATTATTATAAGTAGATACAGGTGTTCCTTCTATCTATATGGTAACCCTATTCTTTCCACTACTGCTAGTAATATATGGTTCCTTATTGCTCTACTATCTACTAGCGCTTTAAACTGCTAATTGTACTATTTAACTTATAAGTTTAAGTGTTATCCTTAGATTCCTTTAAGGGTCTAAGGCTCTACCACTAGTTCCTTTTAGTCCTATGGGCCTCCCTTTTTCCTAACTATTAGCTATTAGATCCTATTTATACTTAGTCCTCTCTAGGCCAATACTTAGTTTATTTCTTTTTCTCTATATACTATAGATAAGTGTTCTCTGGATAGTTTTACCACTATTATCTATCTAGGCATTCTTCTATAAGGAATCTTCCTGGCTAAAGTATTAGGTCTCCTTAACTCTATACTTCTACTAGGTGCCATCTATATATATACTTAGCGTTCCTAAACCTTTGTTTATCTAGTGCCTAATACATCCTTATAGGGTACTTCCGGGTTTTGTTCTTGGGTGCTCTATATATATTATACATATTATCCATATAAGCTATTTATAATAGTGTATAATGCGCTAAGTAACTTAGGTTAACTCTCAGCTTATTTCCATCCTTAAGTTTAAACCTCTATCTTGCCAACCTAACTGCTAGTCTTTTGTTTATAAGTACTAAGATTTATTTTTTACTTCTCCAGTCCCTAAATCCTTCTTTTAGGTTCCTTAATATTATAATTAACGCTCCTTTAATGTAATTTATGCGTTTTTTTATAATGGGTTAGTCTTAGACAACTTTTTTATCTAGCTATATATAAAAGTCTTCCTATTTATTGTTATGTTGCTGCCTATACTGTGGTGGTGTAGATTGGACGTCGCCTACTGTCTTGGCATTTTCCTGTATTTATAAAGCTTCGGCTTTCCTCCTTCTTTCCTCCTTATCTTATATAGAACCACCAACCTTACCAGTTACCAGAAATACATTCTTTTCTTTCTTTATTACTAATAGAGAGACTAATAGGCTAACAGACCAACAGACTAACTAACTAATAGATAGCACCGTGACTTTCCTATCTAAGAGACACCATACCCTTCCATATATTATTTAGCATTCCACGTGGGGACAATAGCAAGCTCTTTGGATTAGAAGTCTGGTACTCTATACACAACTATATACACAGGAGAAACATAGGAATATACTACAACTACCAAAGAATAACCAGCTGTAGAAGAACTATCAGCTACAGAAGAAACACCAGCTAGATAGACAAGACAGCAAAACCAGAGAACCAGGCAGTATCGGACAGCAAGGGAAACCAGGTAAACCCTAAACAGAAAGACTACAGAAAAGAAAGGACGGCCAGACTTAATGCACAGGCTAAAGAGTGGCAATAAGAAGCAAAAGGGTAAGGTCTTAGGAGTTAGGTTCGGTGCCCATACTTAAAAGTTTAGCATTAAGTAAACCAGTGAGCCTATTAGACAATGTTAACCGGCGGTTGGAGTTACCTAATATCTCACTACCCGCGCGCACAAGTATGGCCAGAATGTTATTAAAGATACAGAGACAACAAGCCAAGGGCCAATTAATTAGATGGAAACAAGATCTAAGGTATCTAGTGGTAAAGGAAGTTAGCGCTGTCTAATAGTAGAGACAATACCAAGTAAGGCCGCAAGTATATAAGATTGGGTCTATCCTTAAAAGCTTCCTATTCTAGCTTAGCTTTATCTTCTTTTAAGTAATCCAGATTATATCAGCAGCGGCTTAAGAGGCGTTCCGTAAAGAATTACTATACAGAACAACAGCAGACCAAAGTAAACAAATATACTAAGTCCTAGCAGTAGTAGTTGATAAAGACTCCGTGCTCTCTTAGGGAAACCCCTTAGGCATTAAAAAGCAGGTGCCTTCTGTTAGGGATATAGCTGTATAAGTAGACCAGCCAAAGTATGTACCTGTTAAGGTTCCACCAGGACAGTTATCTGGGACATCCTCTGTTAAGACTACGGCTATGTAAGTAGACGTACCATAGCACTCACTCGTGAACCCTAGGACCAATGACTCCTAGCAGACAAAGGATATAAGCCATAAGGATCACCTGCAAGCTCCCAAGGATGCATCACCCTATAGCCAGTAGTTAACGGCTTAAGACAAGATTTATGTTATAATTCAACCTATACCAGCCCTAGGAACTGTTAGAACTCCCTACTTCACAGGGCAGAATATATTGTAGTTTATTAAATAGTATAAACGGCTATGCACCTAATATTATATAACAAATCAGGAGAAGTACTAGGGCCTTCCAGAGTACTGCAATTACTAGGTAGGGATATAAATCCAAAGCTTACCTAAGTTTGCAATTAGTAACTAGACAGAGCTTATTAAAAAGCTTAGGACTAAGTATTAGGCAGACAACTACTACCAACGCATAGAGTTAAGGGACTTTATTAAGGCATTTATTAGAAAGTCAGCAGAGCGACCAGAAAATCTGTATCACTATATGCAAGATTTTACCAGTATTTTAGCAAAAGCGGTAGCTATAGAAAACCTTACTAAGTAAGAGAAGGGGTAGTGGTTTATATAAGGACTCCCTATTAAATACTACAGGCACGTAATAGAAAAGACAGGAGCTATAGTAGATAAGCCTAGTACCCTTATGTTTAAAAGGCTAAAGGAGGCCATAGAGTTAAGAATAATGGCTGTAAAGAACATTAAGCAAATAGCTATTCTTCTGGAAGAAGATATCCTAAATATTTAGCTTATACAAGAGCTACGGCAGCAAGGGAATAAGCTTAACCGCTAAAGGGAAGGAAGACTTCTAAACCTAAAAAAGCACGCAATGCTACTAAATCAGGCTGTAGTTCAAAGCCTAGTACAAGGATACAGCTTAGTACTAGAATATGAAAACTAGCAGAACAGCACCCAAGCTCCTTTTATTCCGCAAGACTGCCAATATCCACAAAATCCCTAATATCTGCAAGATTCTACCACCTTTAAATAACCACAGCAGGATGTATAGAGTTAGCAAGGCACGTAAAGACAAGGCTGGCAGACCTATTCTAGATATAGAGGAAGTTACTATTTTACCAAGTACAAATATTAAGGCTTAAAGAATCTTATTTAGTAAGGATTTATACATCTATCTAATAAAAAAAGACTAATAGCTAGGACGCGCAGTTAACTTGGACTAGTACTACTGTGGCTTAGCAATAAAGGACGGCTAATAGGTATTAAGGACTGGCTCTATATATGTTAAGGAACTAACCTAGATAGGCTAAAGGAAGAATAGATATAGTAATAGGCCCCTATAGCACAAACTAATTTTACTGCTTTCTATAATAGAGTAGTACTAAAGAACAATAATAAAAGACGTATAAACTGGGAGGACTACTATTAAGTACGGCCCACGGACTTAGTAGTAATGCCTAGCTAGTAATGTCCGCAGACTCGCCAGACCCCTAGAAACAGCTGTATAACTAGGACAACCATTAAGCAGCAGGCACCGCCATAGGAGAAGAATGCATAAGCAGGAGATTATATCCAGATTAGGTCATAGCCTACAGATAAAACAGCTAAGGCTAGGAAGAGGAATGAATTATTTAATCCTTAGAGATGGTTATGGAGATAGACGCTTAAGGCCAGCCATTAACCTATAGGCTCTGCAGTAGGATCTACCATAGGTATAGAATGTTTAACTAAGGGACAGTTAAGTTCTAAGGTAGGGGAAGGGACGCAGGTAACGGTATAAAAGATTTCTATTTTATCTACTTAATTACAGTATTTCCTAAAGCTCCTTTTCTTGTTTACTTTCTTAATTACAGCACATTAAGACGCGTCAATCTACTGCAAAGATATTAGCTTAGCTTACCGCCTATTAACAAGCCAATAGCAACTTTCCATCCCAGAGATAGAAAATCCTAATTGGTCTATTTAGCAATAGAGCCAGCAGAACTCTACACCACCCCTAGAATTTAATAATACGCCAGCTGTACAATAAAAACAGCACCAAGAACCTTAATTAATTGTATGGATACAGAGCTAATTATATAATGCAGAGCCAGATGTAAAGCTAGATGCAGAGCCTCAATTAAACAACTGCACGAAATTAAATAACTGCATAAAAGCCACGGTCAGTCAAAGGGTTAAATTAAGCCAGAGCCTTAATACCAGCACGTCACCATTACTAAAGCAAGTCTGTTAAATGTTGTTAAGTTAGAGCTTTTAACTGGGCTGACCTTGTTCCTTATTTAAACGACAGCTAATTGCAGCTCCGCAACCGCCATCTAAATTCAGCACTGCGCCAGCTGTATGACAAGAACGGACACTGTGGTAAGGAAGGGATCTGTACAAAAGCAATAATACAATATTAGTAATCAAGTACCGGGGAAACGGCAAATCAGTATATAAAGAGGCAGTGACAAAGATGCTCTGCAAGAGATTACATATAGGACGCAGCTAACCACAATAAGCCTAAACCATCCTTATATAACTGAAGACAGGACTAAGCCGTATTAGGATAAACTAGTAAAGGATCTTGTTAAGGATTACAAGGAAAACAGAATTTAGATGTATAGGAGCCAGCGCTTTTCCTTAGAGGTTGTCTTAATAAAGGACTGCATTATAGATATAAGGGCAAGGGATATACAATGGAGGCAGTTATAACAACTAAGAAGCTAACACTAGATAATATTAAGGACGACTTAGGCGAAATGTAGAGCCAGCAGGACAGCAATTAAGAGACTAAAAGCAGAAGACAATCCTAAGAAGGCTCTTAAGCTAGAAGAAGATTAAGGATACGCAAGCGTACTGCCAACAGCCGGGGTAAAGAAGCAGTCGCAAAAGCCTAAGGATACGCCAAAGAAGCCAAGAGCAAAGACGGTTCTAAAAGGAAAGAAAGCAGCTATTAAGGACGTCTTACAAGGGCACTAGGCCTATGGTAGTGGTTCAGAGGAAGCTGCCGTTAGTGCTTACAAAGGAGGAAGTCTTAGGACAGGTCTCTGGATTGGATATCTGGTGGACACTAAGAGCCTCAATTAACTACGGAGGTAGAGCCTTAATGAAACGTTAACGGATTCAAAAGCTTTAATTAAGCATGCAATAATGCAGAGCCCAGGTTATACGTATAATAGAAGACGCCTTAAGTCAAGCCAGAGCCTCAGTTAAATCTTAATTAGTTAGACGCCACCTCTACAGTTAAGTTAGATTAACTAGAGCTTTCAGTTAGGCTGACCTAATACCCTATTTAAACGTTAGTCAATTGTACATTATCACAGTTAAATCAAATCTGTCACTATTGCTATTAGATATCTTTAATTAGCAGTTAAAGGTCCTATAATAGCAGACAGACAGCCTCTGCAGGAACCTCTCCCTTTAACCCTCCTTTATTAATTAATTGCCACCCATCTTAATGCCTACGGACTAGTTAACTAGAATGGTCTTTCCTATAGACGTAGATACGGATCTCTATATGGAGTCTCACATAGAGTTGTATATGGAGTCTATAGGTGTGGAGCATACAGGTACAGAGCCTTAATTGGACAATAGTATGGCAGCTTAACTAGACGCCTATATATGCAAAGCCTTAATTAAACGGTAGATGTGGAGCCTTAACCGATTGCACGTCTATACAGAAGTGTTAATTAATTGTCTACAGATGCAAAGCCTTAGTTATACATACAGCGGAAGACACCTTAAGTTAAGCCAGGGCCTTATTAAGTCTTAATTAGCTAAACGCCGTCTCCGCATTCAAATCGGGACAATCAGAGTCTTCAACCAGGCCAACTTTCTACCTTAATCGAACGACCGAACAATTAGTTGCAGCACGTCGTCGCCAACTAGTTAGATAGTCTTCGGCTAGCAGTCAAAGCAGGCATATAGGCACGTACGCAGACACGGACGCAGACACGGACGCAGACATGGACGCAGAATATGCAATGCAAAGCTACTGATGCACAGCCAGATGCACAGCTAGATGCACAGCTAGACGCAGAGCCAGATGCAGAGTTTTAATATTAAATGACCAACTAAATAATTAAACCAAGCCAGAGTCTCTGCTACCTTAGTCAACTGCCCTACCGCTACCACCGCTACTGCCACTATTCCGTCTAGCTATTTTGTCCCTACTATCTCAACTAACTATTCCGTCTCTACTATTCCATCTACCTATGCCAGATCTGTACCGCTGCTAGATCTATTAGATCTATTCAGCCGTTCAGCCATTCTAACTAATCTATTCTAGACCTAATGCTACTTCAACTATTTAATTCTAACTGCCGTTCCAACCAACCTATTCCATTCTACTGTTTCTACCAACCGCTATTTAGACCAACTGTTCTACTGTCATTGCTGCTACAGCTACTACTACTGCTGTTGCTGTTTTAACTGTTCTGCTACTGCCATCTTAACCAACTGTTCTATTCTAACTGCTACTCCAACCGTTCCGTTCCGTTATTCTGCTTATTCTGCCACTACTACTAACTAACTGCTACCAACTAACTGCCATTAACTGTCTGCCGCTACCAAGATTTCTACTACTAAAAGTTCTATTGCTGGATGTCCTACTGCTTACTAACTGTTACTAAGTTCTTCTATTAAGCGTTCTACCGCTAACTGTTAGGTTTTATTTTACTGCGCTAGATATCTACTTTTATTACTATTTTTATTACTATTACTATTACTGCTGTTACTACTGTTATTGCTGCTACTGCTGTTACTACTTTTACTACTACCGTTATTATTTCTGGTTTACTGTTCTGGTTACTAGTAGGAAGATTAGATCTTAGCTATAGATAACAGAAGGATATCATGGAATAGTTCTATAGGGTTGTAACGGCTACAGAATTACGCTTTTAACTAGTACCGCTAGTAGGTGTAGTATACAGGCGATTAGGGCGGCTAGTGTGTACATTTATACTTTTAACCAGTGACGCTGGTGGGTATAGCGCATAGGCAACTAGTACAGCTAATAGGTGTATTTATTTAGCGTATGTCTGATAGGTATCTTACTAGGAGAAGAGGTTTCCTGTGTTCCATTATGTGCTTTCCTTTTTCTATTCTACTTTTACTATACTTTTATTTGGCTATTCTTCTATAGGATAGAACATTAGGGGACAACGTTCTTGGTGGGGGAGGTATGTAGTAGTGTAGATTAGACGTCGCCTACTGTCTTAGCATTTTCCTGTATTTATAAAGCTTCAGCTTTCCTCCTTCTTTCCTCCTTACCTTACATAGAATCACCAACCTTACCAGTTACCAGAAATACATTCTTTTCTTTCTTTATTACCAACAGAGAGACTGACAGGCTGATAGACTGACAGACTAACTGACTAATAGATAGCACCGTGACTTTCCTATCTAAGAGACACCGTACCCTTCTACAATACTACTTTCTATATAACTGGTTTAGTATATATAGTCTATCTATTAGAAAGTACATTGTTATTATTGCGTTGTAACAACCTTTAATATGTCTTTCTTTAAACCCAGTTAGGATTCCTAAATCCTCTTTTTGTTCTAGTTTGTCCAACCATTTTACTCTAGGCGTCCCTACCTTAGGCCTATTAGTGATTCTCTATATAGGTGCTCCGTCCCTTATATGTCCTGGCTTAGCTAATCTCTTATCTAGCTTTTACTCTTGCTATGCAATAATTCTTTACCTAAACTTATCTATAGTTTCTTATTTTCTGCGTTTTGCAGCTGGATTTTTAAAGTCTTCTTGCTTCTTAATCTTAGTATTAACTTTTTAATCTTTAGGCTAAACACTGCGTTTACCTAGAATTAACGCTTTTACTCGTTCCCCAAACTTATAGTTCTTGAACTTGCGTCTTATACTTATTTGTTTATTACTAAACTAAGCTACTGCCCTTTCCTATTGGTTTTTGTCTGTTATAGGTTCTTGGGTATGTCTTATCTTATTTTAAGAGTCTTAAGCGTCTTGTATCTCGTCTTAAGAATCTTAAGCCTATAACCTTTTGCCTTTATTAAGTGGTAAGCTAGCACTAGTAGTCATCTACTTGCTTAATTGTCTTTAGATATTGCTCCTTCTGTCTTATAAAGTAATGGATACCGTATCTAACGGTGTTATAATGCCCGTTACTAATCTATATTCTATAGTGGTCTTAGTCTCTGCTTCTATTGTGTTATTAAGGTTTAAGTGCCCCCAGTTAGTCTCTTTTTCTCCCTTGTCGCTATTAATTAATAAGTACTCTAACTCCATTGTTATAGTTACTAATATTTATCCATATATTACTGTAATATCTTAATCTAGCTTATAGAGTTGATTGCATTCTTTATCTAACTCTCTAGTTCCCTTAAGTCCTCTTAACTCTAGCTCTTATAGCTAATAGCTTACGCCGTACTTAGCGTCCTTATAAATTTGGTATGCGTTATTGTAACAAAACGTAAAGTGTTTAATTAAACACTCCTTGGTCCTACGTAACATCCCTATATCTGCGTTATTATACTCTAATAACCTAGTGCCCTTTACCGCGTAGTTACTCTAATTACCTCTATAGTCTCTGGCAAAATAACCCTATTTTCCGCAATTTATGCAAGCTTCTTTTTTAAACTATTCTTCTTATTATGGAGTCTACCTAAATATCTTCTGCTGTTAAGATCCCTGGTCTAGCCTCTGCTCCCTAGTCCTATAATTACTTAATCCTTAACCTTTAGGTTTCTATGGTTTCTTATTCTATTATCTAAATTCTTTAGTACTGCTTAAGTCTATTAGCTCCGGCCTGTTCTATGGTTTATAACTCTACGTCTATTACTGTATACTCTGCGCCTTATATAACTGTAGAACTTTTTCTTACCCTTTCTTAGCTTATTCCCTTTAATAGATCCTATTATTAATCTTTATTGCTTAATCTATTAAGTCTTTTAAACTTTCCGCATCTTCTATTAGAATAATTACGTCCTAGACTTTTGCCTTAAGTCCCTATTTATACTATACTATAAGCGCCTTATTATTCCACTTAATCTATATTATAAGTGTCTAAAACTATATTGTATACTTAATTGCTAAACTGTGTTATACCAAGTTCTATAGCTTTCTTTCTGCTATTATTGTTGCTTCTAGGTCTCTAAATATCTATATTAGTCTTTCCGCGAACCTATTCCAACTTAAGAACATATACTATATATCTTAGTTAGTAGTTATTATTTTGTGGACCTAGATTTTAGTAAGGTAAGGTTTAAACCACTTAAGTGCCCTTCCTATTAAGAATAGTCCTGCATATACTACCTAATTTATAGTTATTGCTAACTTCGCTCCCTCTTACATGACCTTAAAGTGCATTTATATTAAAAACCCCTTAAGTTTTAACTTTTTACCTAAAAACCGCTTAATTAATGGTAACTTAACCTTAGCTGCTCTAATGCCATTAATCCTTTTTTTAAGTACTTTGTTATTACCCTACAGCTAGTTAACTATTTCCTATAACTGTCTAACTGTAACTAGTTGTGAATTAGTGTCCCTTATGCTGGTGTCCCTGCTAGTACCTAAAGTAGTTACTGCTATTGGCGTTGATATGACTAGTGCTTTAGGTGGTATATTATTTGACTTATTAATACCGTAACTATGGTAGTAAATGTGTAATAAAGCCTTGTAGCAGGAACTACGGTGGACTTTTTATTGGGCTAGGTATATAGATATTAAATAAGTTAATAATATAACAGTAATAAATAATAACTGGTGTAGAGTGGTTGCCCAATAGATTAACTTTAATTGTATTTTGAGATTCACTATAAAGAAAGAACTATCTAGGTAGGGACTGTGGTCCTTTAAATACACATCCATACTCCTAAGAAACTCTCCTTATGTGTAAGATATATAAGGTATGTGTTATACGTAGACATTCCCTTTATATACCGCGTACACCGCGTATAATATTATGTAACTTACTTACTATTTCTCATTATATGGTTCCACGGGATCCATCCTAGCCCATGCCTATACCAACCAACTAGCTTCCACCAACTCTTCTCCAAGTAGTTGTAATATTATACTTAAAGCGTCCGTAACAAGTAATACTATAAAATTTTAGACGTAATTAAAAGTATAGAGATATTATATCCCTAATTTATCAATATTATATCAATATTCTAACATTCGCGGTTATAAAAAAGTATAGTAATAACCATATAATTATAAACTAGTGTTAATATAAGCGATATATATATATATATTATATCTAGAATAAATCCGTATTATATTAAAATAGACAATAATATAATAATAATTCATTGCTTAACATCTGATTTAGATCCCTATTAGGCCCATGTGGACTACTCCTTATATACATATAGAGAGAAAACTCTATATAAGAAAACCCTGTAATCCATCTCCCTACCTTTTGGGACTTGCCTATAGTACTCTACTACCTTACTTTTTAACCTCCTTAGGAACTACTGCTGCCGTAACAAGCCTACGGACACGCTAGTATCGTGAACTTAACTCTACTCCTATAGAGTCATTAGGGGGCGCCTAGTGCTTACTCCTTTGCCTTCTATTACCATTTCCTTTGCGACCCAGAACTGGTTTAGTATATTTTGGCTAATAAGCTACTGGGTAACCGCCTTAAGACCTTTTTGTGTTAAGAGCAGTGTATTATAGTTCTCTGTGCTAGCTACTAAGAGCATTGTTTCTCAGTTGGTGCGTAAGGGGTATAATAGTATTACGTGTTTTGGTGTCTGTCTTGGCCAGCCACATTTACATCTTAGGCTACCTACTGGGACACCCACCTAGTAGAGTAGACAATAATATATTCGCTATAATTATAAAGAATATAAACGCCATTAAATGCTTCTATTTTTAAGCAAATAATCTAGGGCGTTAATTAAGCCTTTTTGCCGCCATTTTAATATTTATATATCTTTTATATCCATTATATAGTATTATAATAACAAATTTAGTGGGTAGAAAATTAATATTTTTAATTAATAATAATAATTCATTGCTTAACGTCCGATCTGGATCCCTATTGGGCCCACGCGGACTACTCCTTATATACATGTAGGGAGAAAACTCTATATAAGAAAACCCTGTAATCCATCTCCCTGCCTTTTGGGACTTGCCTGAATATTTTTAATTATAAAGCGTGGAAGGTGTATAGTTAGTATAAAATTTTATATCTATTATAAACTATATCTATTATTAAAAGAATGGTTCTTATAGAAAAAGCGTAGATATATGGCTTTATTATAGCTTTAACGTGGATATATTGCTAATATAATCTGCTATAGTTTAATAAAGGTTAAAAGAGCTAGAAAAATTAAGAAAATAGGCCTATACTAGCAAAGGAAAAGCTAATGCTGTATCTATAAGTATTAAAGAGGATAAAGATTTTAATTTTAATAATATTATATTAGATATATTATCTTTTAGAACTAGCGCCTATAGTTATAAATATAAAGTTTATAAGGCGTATAATTAAAATCTCGCTTATAATCTATTGCCTCTATTTACTCTAGTATATTATATTTTAGATCTAACTAAGTTTTATAAAGCTAATATCTTTTAGTTTCCTCTATTACAATATTAAATAATAGTTAGGTTTCGCTATCTTCTAGGCCTATTTCATTATTAGGTAAAATTATCTAGATATATTCTTAATATATCCAGCTTATAACCTAACCGTATTTAGGATATATAAGCAGCTTATAGTTTTTACTTTATATAACTATTACTTAATAAGCTTAATTCTTATAATAGTTAACGCTATAGTAATCCTAATTAAATGTTTGTAAATAAGAAGCCTGGGTTTTATATATAGAAGCTAAAGTAAAAGTAATTAAACTATAAAACTAGAAGATGGAGTTAGAGCTTAGAAAATTAGAATAAGAACTTAATTAATAGAAACTTTTATATTTACGATTATAAGGGATAGAGGTTATATTAAAGTAATTACCTAGATATAAAGATATTATAATATCTAAGAGAAAGCTAAACCCAAATGCTCCGCGCTATACTCTATATTCTATACTCCTTGTTAATACCTAGTAGTATAAAATAGAACTAGGATAGAACTATATTATTTCTAAAATACAACCTATTCTAGCCACTTATTATAGCTCTTAAGTATATTAAACGGCTCCTTGCCCTTAAGGTTATCTATAATATCTAGTAGTGTTATATTTAGTAAAATAAAGTTCTATTTCTAATTAGATTATAAATATATTAGTAATATAACTAAAGACTTTAGGTATAGCCTAGTTAGACAGGTATACTATTTACATTAAATCCTAAATATATTATAAATATAACTAGTAGGTTTACTCTTCTTATTGCTATTATATAAGATATACTTCTACTTCTTAGTCTTGCTAAGAATTTTAAATATAGTATTATAATCTAGCTATATTATGGTTAGATTATAGTTAGATTATAGTTAAGTAGTAGTTATAACTACCTAAACTTACTTTATTATTTTTCTTTAGTAAAACTTTAGAGCGGAATATAATGCGCGTATCTGCTTAGTGCTCTATATAATATAGTTAAATCTAACGTAGTTGATTACCGAACCGTGAAGATCACCGAACCGTAAATGTCTAGTAGGCATTGGGAATTTGGCCCTTTTATAACACGTCAATAGCCAAAAGGAGCCTCCCTTCCCTTTCTTAAGCAGTATTAAAGTGTTTTAAAGGCATGGCGTTGATATAGAGAGAGAGTGTTGAATATTTAGTGATGACTTTGTATGCGTTTACGGTTCGGTGTTCTTTACGGTTTGGTGATTAACTACGTTATAATATAATAAGAATATAATTAATAATATACTAGGATTTGCTAAAGTAGCCCTACGTTTTCTATGACCTTTAGTAGTTAAAGGCTTCTCTTAAGGTAAGGTTATAGGCTTCTCTCCAAATGGGAAAACTAAATTATATTAGTAATATATCCTAGATAGAAGAGTAATAGTTTATACTATTATAAATTCCAGCCTTTCTTACTGCTTTATTAATAGGGTATATAATATCTATTTTTTTCTTAGTATAAATAGTCCTATAAAGTATCCGCTAAGCTACTAAAATGGGTTAGATTTAAGATATAATATAGATATATAGATAAATGTACTATTTAAATTATCTAGTTCTAGTTCTTTTTAGCCTCTAAGCTTTACACTTCTAATTATATAGCCTATATTTTCTTTATCTAAAGGTTAAAAGGAGGTTATAATATAGATATATCTAGGTTCTTATTAGGAAATGCGATTTAATATACTTAATTAATCCTCTATAACTATTTGCGAATTTTATTTCCTAAGCGCAAACACTATACTTAATATTTAGATCCTATTATAATTAGATTTAGGATAAAATAAAGATATATAGCACTTATAACTTATAGTCTTCCTAATAGTACAATCCTATTTATAGAAAATCTCCTCTAGCAGAATATAGACGAGGGAATGTTCGCCGTGGCACTATATTTAGATTAGATTTTAGATATAAGCTAAATATATACTAAATATTACCTTAATATAGAAAAACGGAACCTACTTTAGGCGCTTACTAAGCTTAATATACTATACCTTAGTATATAGAGCTGGGGTACTAGAGATGCGCCCTTTTATAGTATTTGGCTTAGGAGCAGTATTATAAGTGCCAGAACCTTCGCCCTTACTACTATCTAAGTCTAGATTAGGATATCGCCTAAAATCCACTGCCTTATTCACTAGAGTACTATATATAGCTATTATAATAGCGTCTAGATCTTAAATAGAGCTACTATGGCTGCTAAGAACCTTATTAATAATCTATTAAGGTTAGATTATAGATATAATATAGTTTTATTTATAATATAACTTATATTTTACGCGACCTCTATTTAGTAAAAATATTTACTTACCTATTTTAGAGAAAGTTCTTATTTTATATCCTAATTAGATCTTTATTATAGCTACTAGAAGTTACTTTACCTTATTATAAAATTACGTATTTAGACTATTAATAGTGTCTATTCCGTATTAGATTATAAATAAAACTTAGATATATATCTACGCTGCTTATATAAGAGTTATTATAGTTATTCTCTAGAGGCTAATAGGGATTTAACGGCAACTAATATGGTCTAATTAGATTAAGATAATAATATAGATAGAATATTAATAAATGCCTTTTGTTGGAATATATGGACAGAAGTTACGTGGTTACGTGTCGTCTACGTGTCGTTGTCGTGTCTTTGATTAGTTATCCTTATGGTGACTAATTAACCCCCTACTTAGGCACCGCGATCCTTACGATCCTCTGCTTTTGATACCTATTTATAAAACATTAGAATAAGAGTATACTCTTAATAGGCCACCCCCCCTATAAAACCGACATTGATTAATGGTTAACCTTACAGTTACTATAGATTAATAAGGTCTTTTTAGAAGAGATAAGGCTTCTATAACTTCCTTACACGAACCTTAAAGAATTACCTTATACTAAGGAATATCCTAGCTTCTTTCCCTCCTTACACAAGCAAAAGAGTCTAGAGATATTTAAGGAATTAACTGCCTTACCCGCCTTAATTCTACGTCTATCACGCTCACCGTAAGCTTACCCTTCGCTTCCTTACACGAACACAAAGAAGACTACGCGTTCTTAATTTCCCCTTAGCTTTCTTATATGAAGCCGCCTTCCCTTCGTCCAAAACCTATATAACTTGGCAGATACGATATAAAGCCTACCCTTCCTACTCCTCTCCTTTAACAGCGCTCCCCTTTTTCCTTTAATAGCGCTCACCTCCTTTCTTTAATAACACTCGCCCTTCTCCTTTAAGATGCAAGCCTCTGAAGCCGATAAATATATTAAAAGGCAGATATAAGCGCTTAAGCAAGCCCCATAGGCACAGGATAATATTTAGAGGAAATTTTAAGAAAGATTTAGGGGATTTACTGTTAATAACTTTAAGCTAGCTCACCGGATCACTCTATAAGATCTCTGCGATACCTTAATTAGCTACGGAATACCTGTTAATACGCCAAGAAGAGGTTTCTCTTATGCAGACGCTTTACAAGCTTGCCTAGAGAAGAAACTGCTAGAGGAACCTACCCTACCTCTAAAGCCTTAGCCTACAAATCAAGCACTTCTAAATTCTGCAAATTAAGCTTTCTTATAACTTTAGCAATATTTACAACCTTAATCACAGTATTAAGCTTCTCTGCAATCTTAATATGTTCAGCCATGGCCTCAACCTCTAAATCCTCTAGGAACGCTAGAAGATTAGATGCGTATAGGTCTGCCTATCCCACCTTCTCTACGACCTCCAAATACAGACGTATATGGCCAACCTTTGCAACAACCTCAATACTCGCAACCTCAATACTCAATTCAACCTCCCTTCGTTCAGCCTTAAGTTCAGCCTTAATCCCAATATCAAGCTCCTTACATTCAGCCTTAAGCCTCTCAACAATTAGTTTAATACAACAATAACGATAACTGGTCTTGGCCTTTAAATAAATAAGAATAATAAGAGACTTCTAAGAGCTACGAACAGCCTGATTTCAGCTATAAAGTCGACAACGAAGATGGCCAATCAGAGGGCGAGGATTGGGATGACGATGGCTATAGTAATGGCTATAGCAATAACGAGTATAAATAAGCAGATGCTTGGCAATGCCTAGGGCATAGGGGAGTATGGATTTTATAAGGATTTTGTATATAAAAGGATGTCGCAGCTCTGTATAGACATTTCTTGGCATAAAGTAAAAGTTGCCAGTGTTAGAATACAAGAATTTGTACTGATACGCCTACGAATACGACCTTATTGCTGGCATTATACTGCCACCCGAACGACCCTATCGCTAGTACCGTACTACTACCTATACAGACAATAATCGTGCCGATATGCATACGATATATTAACCAACCGGTAGCGCTAATACGCCTATTATCACGACCCGACCGAACAATTGTGCTAATGTGCCTGCGATCTACCGACCGACCGATAGACGAGCTCTACGTTCAACCACTATCACCACCCGATGCTTATACCGTACTACTACCTAAATCTGACAACTGTCGCGCTGATACGCCTGTGACCTAAACATAACCAGGTAGAGCTTTGCTCCCTAGAATATAACCCCGTCGCTGGCACCGTACTGCTAGTGTTGGAATATATGGATAAAGGTTACGTGGTCACGTGTCTTAGGATAGCTGTTTTACACACAAAGAAAGAACTGCCAGTGTCGGAATATATGGACAGAAGTTACGTGGTTACGTGTCGTCTACGTGTCATTGTCGTGTCTTTGATTAGTCATCCTTATGGTGACTAATCAACCCCCTACTTAGGCACCGCGATCCTTACGATCCTCTGCTTTCGATACCTATTTGCAAAACATCAGAACAAGAGTATACTCTTAATAGGCCACCCCCCCTGTGAAACCGACACCTTTTTTGCTCTAGATTGCTGGTTCTTTAGGATCTATAGCTATATTAGATCCTTAATATAACCTTAATATAATCTTAATATAACCTCCCAAAACTCACCTCGTCTATATTATTACTAAGCTTTTTTAAAATTGTAATAAATAGTATAAAGTATTTAATTAAAATCCCTAAACAGCTCTATAGATGTTAGAATTAGAATATAATGCGATAAGAGTTGAATTGTGTACCAAGTGGGGTTGTGTCGGCGTCAGACACTAGCCGAGATTTTAGCGCCTTGGCGGGCACCAACGGAGCTTTCGGCAACACTGGCCGAGCTGTATGCTCCCGAAGCTCGCACAAGTTGCAGAGCTTTGGTTACGCAGGCGCAGAGCTTGCAGCTCTCCATCACCACAGCCTCCAAAGTAGATGCATCGCATAAGCGAAGGGTTATTTACATAGTTACAACCCGATATTTGAGATATCCATCATAGAAAAATTATTGCTATACAATCCGGAGTAGAAATTCTGGCGTTTATCACATGGTCGGTTAGGAAAATGGATTAAAACGGAACCATTCGTTCTGGTTAAATTATCTTTACCTTGGCAATAACTCCAGCTCCTCATATATTACGCTTAGAAGTGGACATGTATAATTCAGAAAGAGCATAGAAACTTATTCCTATTCTTGAAGAGTCTCAAACTCATGAATGTAGCACGTCAGACCCTGCCGCTGACCAGACGGTCGGCGCTAAATTATTGGGGCTAGTCTCACCGAACTCTTCGAAGTGGAAATCATTGCGGCACAGCAACATCCAGGGACTTACGGCGCGTATCATGTATCAATAAACGAGTCCCAATCCTTCTGTCCCTCCTGCTGTTCCTCCTGCTGTCCCTTCTGCTGTCCCTTCTGCTGTCCCTTTAAATCTCGTTTCTTCCCACACGACTTCATCCACTTTGATTTACATACCTGAGATCCACAAAGGTGTCAAAATGGCTTCCAACGCCTCCTGCTATACTCCAGATGGCACTTTGGTAACTACCTGGCAGCCTTGCAATTCTACGGAAGACGGCCGCGTGAGCGCATGCTGCGAACTCAGTTCATCAGTCTGTACGACGACGGGTTTATGTGTGGGATCAGGAGAGTATTTCTATCGCGGGGGATGTACGGACCCTTCATGGAGGTCACTTAGTTGTCCTGACCAATGCGCCACCGGTAAATCGCTCTCTCATTGAACGCTGCTTAGAGGCATCCTCCATTAGATCCAAAAACATTTCGGTCACTAACAGGTTACGTGCAGCTCGCAAATTCAGTTTCGTCAATCTTTATCCTTGCGTCACGGGCCTCCCTGACCCTGATCGACTCTTTTGCTGCGGCGTGGACAAGAATTGCTGTGCGGACAATTTCACCATGGCTGGGGGAGTGCCATTTGCTCCTGCGCTGGTCCAGGAATCTGACTACAATGCCTCGAGCCTCTCCTTGAGCATCTCTTCCTTGTCACCAACTTCTGGCTTCACCAGTGCAGTTGTCTCGTCAACACCAATCTCGACGTCGACATTATGCGCTGATCACTCGAACGGGCCGTCGACAGTAACGGTCGGCAGTGCGGTCGGCGCCAGCCTCGGCGGTCTGCTGCTAGCCTTTCTCATTTTATTCATCTTCCGAGAGCGCCACTGGCGAAACAAAGCCCATTATATACAGATGGAGAGCGAAAAGAGGGCTTGGGAACTGCAGCAACTTAACGGGAAGGTCGGCGCTACCGAAAATGCTTATCCATTCCACAGAAGCCCGTCCGAGATGCCCACAGACCAGTATCTTATGGTTGAAGCTCCAACAATGACTGATCCGCAGGAAGTGTCGGGACACTCTAGTCTTCCAAAGAGGACGGTGGTGTGACCTAGGACTTTTCTTTTCTGTACATATTACATTGGAAAGTAGAATCCAAGGATTCGCATGCTAATAAAGCTCGATAGATAGATACACCCGATATTTGATTACGAAATTTGTTTTAAATCTAAGAGTTGCGACGAGCCGACCATGGGCTGAGCGGAGTAAGACATCGAACTAGCACTATGGAATTCACAGCGATCGAAGTCTTCTAGTCTAGTGAAATAATGCTAATCCCGCTAGGCTGCGGTATGGATTCTACGAGCCCTCATTTGCAGGCTGCTGTTTCGGATCCGTTAATCTTCTAGAAGTACTCCTTTGGAAACGAATATCCCAATGGAAACGAGCCAGTGAGGGGGGATAGAAGAGGCACGTGATGCCATCGCTCTCGTCAACACCCCTTCCAATGTTCCTCTCTGCCTACACAGCCCAAGCAACGATGACACGTTAGGCAGACCTCCTGGCGAGGTAATGACTGCGTCGGCGAGATAGCGCGAGGGTTTCTCACTACTGCCGTAGCAGACAGCCTCCACGTCAGGTCAGCGCATTCAAAACATTCAATCCTGGTGAATCAACATCAATCTAAGCACGATATAGTGCCAGAACTTCCCCCTTGGCCCAGGCGTGTGTCTTCGGGTGTCAATAAACCGGTGCACACATGACTGGATCATTCCAAATCTACAACAACACCGCCACACCCTCGCTCTTAACAACTTTCTCCTACACCCTCAACACACGGGATCATCTCATAGAGTAGCACAGCAGATCGATCTTCAACTTTAGGCAATACAGCCCGAGTCTCCTCCGCATCAGCTTGATCCACCACCTCCAACACTAAGAACACAGCTTTTGCCCATCGCTTTAAATTCTTTGCAGTCTTTTGCCTCACGCCCCCCTCAAAAGCTGTGCTTGGCATAGCATGTGCAGGTCTGGTTTCGGCCCGTGAGGGACCTAGGTACGGAAGCAGGACTCGCCGAAGACGTCCTTGCTGGCGAGGATGCCGATTACGGAGTGCGGGCCCGGATTTGGAGCATCCTCTGGGTCTAGAGGTTTGGTGCAGTTAGGGTCGTCATCATCGTCGTAGAGGCCGCGGCAGATTGGGCAGACAGGAGATCGGAAGTCGTCAGTGGGATGCAAGGCGATCAGGTTGTGTGCGAGAAAATGTTATTTTGTTGTGGCCATGATGGGGAAGGGGTGTGAGAGTAAGTGATAAGAGTTGTGATGCAAGTGATGTAGTGAGATAATGGCTTAGGCAGAACTGTTGAGTGGAGCTTTCATAATTTTCCAAGGCGAATGGTGAATGGCGAATGTTAAGGACGCGTAGTGCGTGTGGCAAATGTGCAGTGACCGCTGGCTTTTAAAAACAGTTCCCTAAAACACTCTCATTCGATCGTTCAAATCTCAGGTATCACAGCTTCTGGCGCGATAAACGGCGACGCAGCTTCATTTCGAACCAGTTCATCACCATAAGACTCTCCCTTCCACCTCAATGCTATAGTGAAGAGTTTTACCGAACACGTATGCTTAGCTCCAATCTAGCTCCACCCTAGCTCCTATCATACACTTGAAGGCTGATGAACTGAATGATATTGGATAGAATGAATGAATCTATGGAATCTAACTACGACGAATATAGGCCTTAATATAGGCCTATATTGGTACGGAAACCGAAGTGACTGCCACGGAGTCCGGGGTGACTACTACGGACTCCGACCAAAAGCGGAACAAAGGAAGTCTGCTTATGTAAGCAGGAAACCCGTGTGGAGGACTCTTCCAGAGCCATC
>Ga0307507_10002853_pt1 | contig 34997 bp, 10 predicted proteins | sample 7_EM_MG_FD_207223 | JGI IMG/M metagenome (GOLD analysis project Ga0307507, IMG submission 207223) | Populus trichocarpa ectomycorrhiza microbial communities from riparian zone in the Pacific Northwest, United States - 7_EM | ecosystem: Host-associated > Plants > Roots > Unclassified | place...
AAGTATATTAAGACACGCCTAAACAAACTATGGAGGGACCCTAGGGTGCCCTATAGGAGAAGGAACCAACAACCCCAAAGTAGGGAAGATATATTAGGAAAACAGGTGGAGAAAGCAGAAGAAGAATGGTATAGCGCTAGGGCCCAGGCCTATATAGAGGAGGAAGGGAGACGCGTAAGAGGCCAGCAAAGACAATAGTAAGGGAGAGAAAGGAGCCAAAGTAGAGCATAAAAGAGTACTGGAAAACCATCTACCGCAATATAATACTGGTTGGACCGACGCTAGAGAGATAAATGGGAGTTAAAGGTACAGAGGTAGACTTAGGCAAGGGGAACCCAAGCCATAGCATAGGCAACGCTATGGGGGGTAAATACCTAAGGGCTCCAAGAGGGCCTAACAAAGGCAGAAAATATAATGGCAACACTCTTAAGAACAGGAATAATAGGACTAAAAGATTGGCTTTACTGGGTAGGTGTCCCAGTAGGTAGCCTAAGGTGTAAATATAGCTGGCCAAGACAGACACCAAAATACATAATACTGTTATGCCCCTTACGCACCGGCCAAGAAGCAATGCTCTTAGCAGCTAGCACAGAAAACTATAATACACTGCTCTTAATATAGAAAGGCCTCAAGGCGGCTACCCAGTGGCTTATTAGCTAAAATGTACTAGACCAGTTCTAGGTTGCAAAGGAAATAGTAATAGAAAGCAAAGGGGTGAGTAATAGGCGCCCCCTAATAACTCTACAGGAGTAGAGTATAGTGTGTAATACTAGCGCGTCTATAGGTTTGTTACGGCAGCAGTGGTTCCCAAGGAGGTTAAAAAGTAAGGTAGTAGAGCACTACTAGTGACTTGCAGGCGACTTATAAGCGAGCCCTAAAAGGCGGGAAGACGGATCACGAGGTTTTCTTAAATAGAGTTTTCTCCCCACATGTATATAAGGAGTAGTCCGCGTGAGCCCAATAGGGATCCGAATCGGATATTAAGCAATGAATAATAATAATAATAATAATTAAAATTCTTTAAATGCTTATATAATTATAAGGAGTTCTTTATTATAGATTTTATAGTTACACTCCTATAGTATAAGCTTAGATAAGTAGAATATGACTAGGTAGAGGAGGCCGTTATTACCTATCTAGAAAAGGACGCCTATATTAACGTGGTCTAAGGAGTTAGTTTTAAGGTAGAGTTACCATCCTAGTATAAAGTAAGCTAGGATAGGTGCTCTAGTAAAAGCGTCTTTAAGGCTTTAAAACGCCTTCTTGCATTTAGGCATCCAGGTAAAATATAGGTATATTTTTCTTCCTTTTATAGGAAGGCCCTTTATTCGCATTATTACTATAAGTAGTGCTATAACGCCTAAGAAGTTAGCGAGACTAAGGAAGGCTTATATGTCCTTAATGCAGTTAGGAGTTTACTATTTGGTAATTATTTATACCTTCTTAGGGTCTATACGGACACCCTTAATAGTAATAATTAGTCTAAGGTATTTTACTTCTATAACTGAGAATTCGCACTTCTTTATATTAATATACAGTCCTACGTCTCTAAGGCGTTATAGAACCTTTTTAACGTGCTTAGTATACTTAGAGGGGTTATTGCTATAAATAAGTATATTATCTAGGTATATGGAGCAGAAGTCGTTAAAATAGTCTTGTAAGGTATTATTAATATAGCTTTAAAAACTGCCTGGACTATTATATACCCTAAAGGGCATAATGGTGTATTTGAATTAACTAAAGCGCGATATAAATGCGGTCTTCTATTTGTCGCCTTTCTGTATTTAGAGGCGGTTAAAGGCGGCAATAATATTAAGCTTAGTATAAATTTTAGCTTAACTAAGCCGTTTAAGGGTCTTATGTATAAGTGGTATAAGGTATCGGTTTTTAATTGTAATAGCGTTAAGTCCTCTATAATTAATATAGAACTAGATGCCTCCTTTTAGCTTTTTAGTAAAGAGGATAGGGGTAGCTAATAGGGACATACTGGGACGAATAAACCCTTTTTTAAGGTGCTTGTTAATATACCTTTTTATAACTAGAAGCTCTTCTTTTAATATTAAGTAGGGTCTCTTATAAGGTGGCGTTTTTCCTTATTTAAGGTTAATAGTATAGTCGCAGGGTTAATGTGGGGCGAGTATATTAGCGCTCTTTTATAAGCAGAGATTAATATAGTAATAGTATATCTTAGGGAGGAGTTTGCGGAGTTCCTTATTAATAAGTTCTTTTTTAGGCCTTATAAACTTCTTAAAGTCTAAGAGTAAAAGTCCGTGGAGTTCTATAGGGGCGTTATCTTTTAGAAAGTTGACTATGTCTATCTTATTATTATAGAGGATATAGTCCTGTTTTTTATTAAGTTTATATAGTTATAATTAGGAAGCTGTGGTAACGATCTAGTCTTTTCTATATACTATATAGTAGAAGGCTACAGCGCTTATATAGTAGCAGTTAATTATAGATGGGGAGATAAGGGGTTTCTTAGGTTAATATCTTGGGGAGTAGATAGAAATGGTTATGCTATATCCTAGGCAGGTCTCTCTATAGTATTTAGAGTTAAAAGTTACTTCTCTCTTTTTTTAGTTAATGGTGGGGTTGTACTACTTAAGCTAGTTCATTCTAAGGATAATAGGGTAGTTTATAAGTGGTGTAATATAGGCCTAAAGCTTCTCTTAGTGTCCGTTTATATTTAAGTAGAGTTATACTATATAGGTAATTTTCTATACAGTATAACTACTGTTAGCGAGTTATAGGGCGCGGGCTTTAGCGAGGGGTAAGGTAGATAGGTTATAAGTACGTATAAATTAGGTATTTATATATTTATTAGTAGCTCCGCAGTTAATTATAGAATGGGTTTTATATTATTTCTTAGCGGTAGTTCCCTCTATAGGTAAGACTATTTACTTCTATCCTTCTATTCTTACTAAGCTATCTATTAAGTAAGCTAATATATAAATCCCTCCATTATCGGAGTATCCTAACCCGCGACTTAGGGCTAGGACTTTACGTTTTCCGCTTCTGCGTCTAATTCTACTACTATTACTATATCTTTGTCTTATGTGGTAGTGGCGCGTAGTAATATATTTGGTGCCCGGGGTATAGGGTTAGGTATTTAACAGCAGCTGCTAAACCTAGCTATTAGGCAGTTTGGGCTATAGCTATAATAGCCTTCTTAACGGCATTTATAGTAACGCCTTAGCTTTTAGAGTAGCTTACGCTCTCTATCTAGTAGCTTCTTTAAGAAGGCTAGTATAGAGAGGTTAATATTAGGACTAGTAGTGTTGCTTAGGGTAGTAGGTGTTAATAGTTTAGTAGGTCCAGAGGGCTTCTATAGGGAGGTCTTTGGGCGGGGGTTTATAGTAGCAATCTGGTTTAGCTGTTATTTAATCTTCTATAGGGCTGCTACTATATTATAAACGTCGTTATAGTTGTGGCTGGCGGCTGCGTAACTAAGGTAATAAGTAACTTTTTTAAGAAGATCTTTTTGGTCTTTAGCGTCGTTTTAGGTAAGGACTCCGGTATATTCCTGGAATTTAATATAGAACTTATTAAATAGTTTAGTAGGACTTATCTTTAGGGCATGTAGTTTAGCTTGACTAGTGGCCACTAGGTTATAGTTGTGATACATTTAGTTAAGGTTATTAAGGACTTCTTAGTGAGACTGCCACTTCTAGGGACTGCTAGTCTTCTATTAAGCGAAAAGCCTATTAAACAGGATGCCCTTTATTCGTCTAATAATATAGCTAATCTTAGTATCTTCTGTAGGGAAAAGGTAGGCACTTTAGGTTAGTTTCTTGCGGATTTATATCTTCTAGTGGCTGTATTACTTGCGGTCACCCTTAAAGATTAGAAGATTAGGGTAGCGTGTATTAAACCCTATAGTAGTAGTTTAGGTTTAATTGTTATAGCTTTTATTATTACCGCTGCTGTAATAGGGGTTCCTGTTAGGTAAAGCTGCTTAGTACTAACCCTCCGTTAAGTATTAAGTAGGTAAAGTTACTAGGGGCGTAGAGACTTAGGTGGCGTTATATACAGTAAAGAGGTATCTGGTATTGTTACAAATGTGCTTATTAAGCTGAGATTGTAGGTATTTAATTGTACCCTCTCTTTTAGTAACTATAGTAATAAGTATAATTTTAGCCTTCTTTAATTATTAGATGTCGCGTTTAGACGTATAGGTTATCTTTAATCTCTTGGCGTGTATTATTAGCGAGTGCCTTATAAGCTTATAGGTCTTAGATAATATCGTAATCTTAAACAGCACGCATTTTAGCTTGCGTAAGCTTTAGATAATAGTTCTATAGAAGGCGGTAGTATTCATACTACTATTTTTATAAACATCTTAGTGTCTTGTATCTTAATCTTAATAGGTAATAGTCCTCCGGCTTATTTATCTGTGGTTGTGTAGTTAATAAAGGATAAGATATTATCGATGTCCCCCTTATGGTTATTATAGTCTTTTAAGCCACTAGGCTTCTCTTTAGGGGTTAAGGCTAGGGCTAATAAATTAAATCCTCCTAGGACTAATTGGTGTTGTAGTTTTAATATAGGTATTAGGTTGTTCTTTAAGTTTAATATAGTGGCTAGTAAGGAATTTCGTCTTACTATTGTTAATTCTTTAGGAGTACAAAGTAAGGTAACTTGTAGATACGCTGCTTCTAGCAGCGCCTGCAGTATTATAGAGACGTAGAATTGGTTATAGGCTAAGCGTTAGTAAAAAAAAAAAAGGCGTAATATAATGTTACGGAATAAGGGCAATGGCTATAGAGCGTATATATTTGAGGAGTCTATAAGATGTTACGCGATTAATTATAAGGGTTAAGGGCGTAAGGAGGTGATATACCCTTGTATAGCTGATATAAGCTATATGCGAGGTATATGTAAGAGCACGGGGCTCTCCTATAGAGGCCCCTATAATTGGGTTCCGTAATATATAAACAAATAGGTAGCTTAAGCTGCTAAGGCGCTAATAGTAAGAAACAGTACCAGACAGTATTAGATAGTACTAGATAGTACTAGACAGTATGCCAGGTAGTAGAATATAGCAAAATTTAGCAGGTAACGCGCTCTAGCACCATTATATTACCCCCCCCCCCCCCCCTTTTCTAAAAAAGCCTACCCTTAGGCGTTATCTATGCTCCCTATTATTGTCTAAATTGTTATAATTATCTAACCCTTCTTCCTAGCATTTAATCCAGCTATCTAATTTATATGGTAGTTTAGGGAGGTTAGAGTAGGCTAGGTGGAAGTCCTATAGCTTATAGGGGGAGTACTTAAAATTAGATGCGGGGTACTACTCTAGGTTGTTATTATAGCCTACCTAGCTTGCGCGGTATTTTAAAACATTACAGACCTTTTTTACTGCTAGGATTTTTTTAACTTCCTATTCTTTATCCTCTATAATCTAGATTAGTAGTAGGGGGTTATTATACTATCTAGGTAGTAAATTACCTAGATTCTTTTATAGCCGGTCTAGAGAGAAGACGGAGTAGATCTTTATTAATTCTAGTAGCTTAGCCTTAAAAGAGTATCCTACCTTTTAAAGAGTCTTATATAGGCCAGCTATTTAGTAGTCTAACTTATAGTTTAGCCTTTAGGTTTTCTAGTTCTTTATTAACACCTATACCTTATCTCCTACTTAGAAGTCTACCTTATAATAATATTAGTTTATATTAGACTCCTTCTTCTCTTACGCCTTTCTTATAATTATTTAAGCAGTCTTTTAGGCTTTATATATTCTCTTAGCAAATGCCCAGGCCTTTTTATAACTAAGGCGTTTACGGGCCGTAGCGGTTTTAGTAGGCCTATCCTAATTAAAGGACGTTTATAGTATATATCTATAGAGCAGTTTAAATAGGGACATCCCTATACTGTTATGGGGGAGTATAAGCTGTGTATAGTCTATTATAGGCAGTAATTCTAATCAGTTGTCCTAATAGTAGTCCATAAAGAGACATAGTTATTAGTTAAGGTACTGGTTTATAATCTTAGTTTAACTATTAGTCTAGGGGTAGAATATGGTAGAGAGCTTAATCTTAATCCTAAGAATATAGTAGAATTTATTCTAAAAATCTAATATAAACTAGGGACTATAGTTAGAGATAATTAATTTAGGGGTACCATAAAACTAATAGATATTATTAATATAGAGGCGAGCTATATCCTTTATAGTTATAGTTTTAAAATATAGGAGGGAGACAGATTACTTATATAATTGGTTAATCACTATAAATGCCGTATTGTGGCTATATGCGTCCTTTAGAAATAACTTAAAGTCCATTATAATATATTGCTAAGGGCGTTCTAGAACTGGCAGCGGTTATAGCTACCTAGAAGTTTAATCCCTAGGGGCATCTACGCGTTTATAGGCGTGGCAGTTTCTAATAAATCGTGCTATATTAAATAGAAGTCCTCACTGGTGGTAATGGGGCACCGGTGGTTGGTAGATCTTGTCTTAACTAGGGTATACCATAGAGACTTAATAGTAGGCTTTATAAATTAGCTCCATCTATAGGTTATTAATATCTAGAACTATAAGCCGTTTCTAGTATAAGAGCAGTCCCTCTTCTATTTCTAAATTAGGGTTACTTTTTATGGCTTAGTCACGGAGGGCCTTTAGGGAGTTAGCTATATAGTTTATAGTTAGAATACGATTAATTAGCCCCATTGGTTTGTCTAAGACTTCTCCCTCTATAGGTGCTAAATTATTCTATTTAGAGTTTAGCTCCTTAAGAATCTGCGGATTAAGCTGTTTAGGGTAAAAAAGGGCGCGCGTCCAATATTAGGCCTTTAGCTTATCCTAGGGTTCTACATCTTATTCCCTTTAGGTTAATACATCAGCCTTAAAGTTTTGCTTGCTAAAATAATATATAATTATAAAGAAGAATTAGGAGAGTATTTTAGCCTAATAGGCTTATTATTTAGTAAGCTGCTTTATAGTTATAAAGTACTCTAGGGCTTTATAATCCGTATATATCTTAATCTAAAAGTTTATACCTTTTAGCTCTATACACTATTAGGACAGCAATTAAATAATAGCTAGCATTTCTTTATTATATACTTTATAGTTACAATTAGCTAGGTCTATTATTTTTAAAAAGAAAGTAATAGGGTACTATTTACTATCTAGATATAACTATAATAGGATTCCCGCTATAACTCTATTAGAAGCATCTGTCTCTAGTATTAATTTAAGGTCTAGGTTATAGTAATAAAGGATTTAAAAAGAGATAAGCTAATCTTTTAACTCTTTAAAGGCTTCTTGTTACGGACGCTTTAAGTACAGTATTACAACTACTTGGAGAAGAGTTGGAAGAAGCTAGTTGGTTAATAAGGGCACGGTCTAGAATAGATCCGGTAGAACTATATAACAAGGAATGGTAAGCAAGGTCACGTGATGTAATCTATATAATCTATATAATCTGTATAATCTATAATAGAGTAAATAGAGCAGATAAAGTAGACAGAGTAAAAACTTTCTTAGAAGTACGGATATGTATTTAAGAACCCATAGTCCCTACCTAGATAGTTTCTTTCCTTATAGTAAATCTTAGAATATAATTAGAGTTAATCTGTTAGGCAACCACTCTACCAGTTATTATTTATTACTGTTATATTATTAACTTCTTATTTACCTATACACCTAGCCTATTAATAAGTCCACTGTAGTTCCTACTATAAGGCTCCATTACACATTTACTACCTAGTTATAGTATTGATAAAGTCAAACAATATACCACTAAAAGCGCAAGTCACGACGCCGTCAAAGGCACCGGTCATGACCGTATTCATAGTAGCTATAACCTTAGGAATAGGAGGAGACACCAGTATGGAAGATACTGATTCGCAGCTAGTTACGGTAGGTCAGTTACAGGAAATAGTTAATTAAATGACAAATAATAATTAAATACTTAAGGACAGACTTAATGGAATTGGAGTAGCTAAGGTTAAGTTACCATTAATTAAACGGTTTTTAGGGGAGAAGGCAAAACTTAAGGGATTCCTTATATAAATGCACTTTAAGGTTATACAGGAGGGAATAAAGTTAGTAATACCTATGGACCAAGTGGCGTATATAGGACTGTTCTTAACCGGAAGAGCACTTAAGTAGTTTAAACCTTACCTTACCAAGATCTTGACAAATAGAATAATAACTACTAATTAAGAAGTACGGTTTATATTTGCCAATTAAAACGGGTTTACGGAAAGACTAATATAGATATTTAAATACCTAGAAGCAATAACCACAGCGTAAAGAAAACTTCAGAACTTAGTATAATATACTTCAGTAATTAAGTATATAGCGCAGTTTCAGACACTTATAATATAGGTTAAGTAGAACAATAAGGCGCTTATGGCACAGTATAAATAGAGACTTAAGGCTAAAATTTAGAACATAATTATTCTAATAGAAGATGCGGAAACTCTAAGGGAGTTAATAGATTAATTAATAAAGATTAATAATAGGATCTATTAAAGGGAATAAGCTAAAAAAGGGTAAGATAAAGTTCTATAGTTATATAAGGCGCAGAACACATAATAATAAACATAGAGTTATAAACTATGGAATAGTAGGCTAGAGCTAATAGACCTAAGCGGTATTAAAGAATCTAAGAGATAGAATAAGAAACCATGGAAACTTAGAGGTTAAGGATTAAGTAATTACAAGACTAAGGAGCAGAGGCTAAACCAGGGATCTTATTAACAGAAGACGTTTTAGTAGACTCTATAGCAAGAATAATAGTTTAAATTAGGAGCTTGCATAAATTACGGAAAATAGGGTTATTTTACTAAAGACTGTAGAGGTAGTTAGAGTAACCATATGTTAAAGGGCACTAGGTTATTAGAGTATAATAATAAGGATATAAGTATATTGCGCGGGACCAAGGAATATTTAATTAAGCATTTCGCGTTTTGTTATAACAATACATACTAAATTTATAAAGACGCTAAATATGGTACAAGCTATTAGCTATAAGAGCCAGAGTTAAGAGGACTTAAAGGAACTAGAGAGTTAGATAAAGAACAAGATTAACTCTATAAGCTAGATTAAGATGTCACAGCAATATATAGACAAAGATTAGTAACAATAATAATAGAGTTAGAGTACTTATTAATTAATAGTAACAAGGAAATATAAGAGGCTAACTAGGGACACTTAAACCTTAATAACGCAACAGAAGTAGAGACTAAGACTACTATAGAACGCGGTTTAGTAACGGGCATTATAACACCATTAGATATAGCATCCATTGCTTTATAAGATGGAAGGAGTAATATCCAAAGACAATTAAGCAAGCAGATGACTGCTAGTGCTAGCTTACTACTTAATAAAGGCAAAGGGCTATAAGCTTAAGATTCTTAAGAAGAGATAAGAGATAGTTAAGATTCTTAAGACAAGATAAGATATACCTAAGGACCCACCACAGACAAAAACCAATAGGGGAGGGCAGCAGCTTAGTTTAAAGAGTGTTACATAAGCATAGGACACAAGTTTAAGAACTACGAGTTCGGAGAACAAGTAAAAACGGTAATCCTAGGTAAACGCAGTATTCAGCCTAAAGACTAAAAAGTTGGTACTAAGATTAAGAAGCAAGATAACTTTAAGTATCCAGCTACAAGACGCAGAAAGTAAGAAACTATAGATAAGTTTAGGAAAGAATTATTATATAGTAAGAAAAAAAGCTAGACAAGAGGTTAGCTACGCTAGGACGTATAAGGGACAGAGCACCTATATAAAGAATTACTAATAGGCCTAGGGCAGGGACGCCTAAAGCAAAGTAGTTAGATAAACTAGAGCAAGAAGATGATCTAGGGATTCTAACTAGATTTAAAGAAAAATATACCAAAAGTTATTATAATGCAGCAATAACAAGGTACTTTCTAATAGACAGACTATATATACTAAACCAGTTATATAGAAAGTGGTATAGGCAACAACACAACAATAAATGGGAAGACTTTTATATATAGCTAGACAAAAAAGTTGTTTAAAACTAACCCATTACGAAAAAACGCATAAATTATATTAAAGGAGCATTAATTATAATGTTAAGGAACCTAGAAGAGGGATCTAGGGACTAGAGAAGCGAATAATAAATCTTAGTACCTATAAATGAAAGACTAATAGCCAGGTTGGCTAAACAGAGGTTTAAACTTAGGGATAAGGATAAGCCAAGAGTTAACCTAGGTCACTTAGCGCACTATACACTATCGTGGATAGCTTATATAGATAATATATGTAACATACATAGGGTACTAAAAGATAAAAACTAAAAGTACCTAATAAGGATGCATTAGGCACCCAATAAAAGAAAATACAGAGATTCTAAGTATATGTATAGATGGCACCTAGTGGAAGTATAGAGTTAAGGGGACCTAATACTTTAACCAGGAAGATTCCTTATAGAAGAATGCCTAGAGGGATAATAGTAGTGGAACTGTCCAGAGAATACTTATCCATAGCATATAGAGGAAAAGAAAAGAACTAAGTATTAGCTAAGAGAGGACTAAGTATAAGTAGGATCTAATAGCTAATAGTTAAGAAAAGGGGAGGCCTATAGAACTAGAGGGAGCCAGTAGTAGAGTCTTAGACCCTTAAGGGAATTCAAGGGCGACACCTAAATTTATAAGTTAAGTAATAGGATTAGTAGTTTAAAGCATTAATAGATAGTAGAGCAATAAGAAACTATATATTACTAGTAGCAGTGGAAAGGATAGGGTTACCATACAGACAAAAGGAGCACCTATATCCACTTATAATAATTTTAGGAGATTAGATAGCTTATAGAGGAGGCATTATTAATCTTAAAATAGGACCTATTTAGTTAACTATTAAAGGAAGACAGGTTAAGATATCTTTTAATATCCTACTATTAGGAAAGGATGAGGCAATATTAGGAATGCCTTGTTACAGGAATATAATCTAAAGATTAATTAGGTCATAGGTTAGGTTAATATTAGGGATACTTAATAATATAAAATGTGACAGCAAACTAAGTTAGTATAGTACTAAGTTGGAGCGATATATAAAGAGACTGAGCGAAGCTTAAGTTATATACTAAAAAGATACTATAAGTATAGTAAAAAGTTATAGTCACTAGAAAGTAAAAAGCTATTAGAATATATAGCATAGGACTATAAGATAGAATTAGAACTAGGAACTAGTCTAAAGTTTTTTCTAATTTATAAGCTTACTAAAACAGAGTTAGTAGCGCTTAAGGAGTTTATTTAAGAAAACTTATAAAAGGGATACATTAGACCGTTACAGTCGTTAGTAGGATATTTAGTACTATTTATCCCAAAGAAAAATAGAAAACTTAGAATGTGCATTAACTACAGATAGTTAAACAGTATCACCAGAAATGATAGGTATCCTTTACCCTTAATTAGCGAAATCTAAGATAAGATAGGCAATATAAAGATCTTTATAAAGATAGATCTAAGGTAGGCGTACCATTAAATTAGGATTAAGGAAGGCGATGAATAGAAGGCAGCCTTTAGGTTAAAGGAAGGACTATATAAGCCGTTAGTTATATAGTTTAGGCTTATAAATACACCAGTAACGTTTCAAAAATAAATTAATAGCATATTAGGAGAACACCTAGATGAATTTGTTATAGTATACCTTAATAATATCATTACGTACTTAATAAGTGAGGAAGAATATGGAGAATATGTTAAGTAGGTTTTAAAGAGACTATAAGAAGAAAAGATGCTAGTAGCAATTAAGAAATGCAAGTTCTTTACTAGGAAGACCAATTTTATAGAATTTATTATTAAACTAGGAAAAATTAGTATAGACCTAAAGAAAGTAGAAGCTATAGTTAGTTGGCAAGAACCAGAGAATATTATATAGTTAAGATCGTTTTTAGGGTTTTGCAATTACTATAGGAGGTTTATAGCATAGTAGTTAAAGAATATTAAGCCGTTTATAAGACTTATAAAGAAAGAGGAATTATGGATATAGAAAGATAAATAGAGAAAGTTGTTTAAAGAACTTAAGGAGTTGTTTACTTAAGAACTAATCTTTAAAATCTATAGACCAGAATTAGAAATAGTGGTTGAAATAGATATATTAGACTTTGTACTAGGAGTATGCTTACTATAAAAACACTAGGACGCATAGCATCTAGTGGCGTATTATAGTTAGAAGATAACACTACTAGAACTAAACTATAATATCTATAATAAGGAGTTGTTAGGCATAGTTATAGCACTTAAGAAATAGAGAGCATTCTTATAAGGCATAGAAAAACTATTTATAGCTAGGATGGACTATAAGAATCTTATGGGGTTCCTAATAATAAAGGAACTAAATAGAAGACAAGTTAGATGGGCGAAAATGCTTATAGAATATTATTTTGAAATTTAGCACACTAAAGGGACAGAAAATGTAAAAGTAGATGTACTTAGCAGAAAGGCAGAACTATAAAGTAAAGAAAAGCTATTGGGGGCAATGTTATGCCAAGACTAAGATGAATTAATTAGGTACAATTATCTAAGGATTGCAGCTATTAAGAAAGGACAAGCTTATAAATTACTAGAGAGTAATTGGATATAGAAGATCTAAGGTGTATAGGTAGAGGATCTAGACTTAGAGCAGTATAAGAACAGAGAAGCTATATATATACCAAAAAATATTATAAAGGAATAATATAAGGATATAATAGAGCTATAGGCTTAATATTAAGGCTTTAAGAAGAATATATTATTTAAGGAATTTGGGGACTAGCGAGACAAGTTATAAAAGAGTGTCTAGATTGCTAAAGAAATAAACTAATAAGGTATAAGCTGTATAGAGGGCTATAACCTATTAAGACACTAGAGAGACCATAGGAAGTTATATTATAGGACTTTATTGTTAAGTTACTAAAGTTAAGAGACTCTATTACTAGATAGGATTATAATATAATCTTAGTAATAGTAGACAAGTTAACTAAATGAGGTTACTTTATAGCATATATAAAAGAAATATCTATAGAAGATATAGCTAGAATCTATATTAAAGAAGTGTTTATAAGACACGGAGCACTAATAAAGATTGTATTAGACAGAGATCTAAGATTTATAGCAGCATTCTAAAAGGTATTTTTAGCAGAATAAGGGGTTTAAGTAGTAATGTTAACTGTATATTACCCATAAACAGATAGATAAATGGAAAAACTAAACTAAACATTAGAGCAGTATCTAAGATATTATGTTAATTATGTATAGAACAATTAGGTATTATTACTACTAGTTATATAATTTGTGTATAACGCAATACCATAGAAAGAAATAGGTATGTTACCTTTTAAAGCGAACTATAGGTATAAGCTAAGGACGTTATTGTTACTATAATAAGTAAAGAAAATAAGTAGCATAGCTAAAGAAAGAATGGAGACGTTAATAAACCTCTATAATTACCTTAAAAAGACAATAAAGCTAGTACAGGAAAGAATAAAAAGGTACTATAATGCTAGGAGATCTAAGGGACCAGATCTTAAGGAGGGGGATAAAGTGTGGCTACTATATAAAAATTTTAAAAGTTAACAATTAAGCAAGAAGTTAGACCACGTTAGACTAGGACCGTTTATAATTAAAGCAAAGATCTTAGAAGTTATATATAAGTTAGACTTATTAAAGAAAATAAAGATCTACCCTATATAGTATATTGCAATATTAGAGCCAGTACACGGGAATATTAAGCCACTAGTTTATAAGGCGGAAATGTATAGAGGATAGGAAGAAAACAAATAGTAGGTTTTAAAGATTATTAGTTATAAGGACATTAATAGCAAAACGTGGTATAAAGTAAAGTGGACAGGCTATAAGGAAACTACCTAGGAGCCACTAGATAACCTAAAAAACGCTATAAGAAAGGTATAGGAGTATTAGAAAAAAACAGATTAGATAGCGTTAATAAAGAAGGATTGCTAAAAAATAAGTCACCTAAGGGGGACCTAGAAAGAGCAACTGCTATATGACTTAGAGTTGTTTCCTTCTTTAGAGACGCTACTCTCTTATTACCTAGCTCGTCTAAACCCTACTAAATAAGTTTCTACTCCTTAAAATATACCTTTTTATAAACCTTCTTAAGACGGATTAACTAAGCAGATGTAGTAAGATAAGAGTTAAGAGCTTATTATTAAGCAGCGGCAGCTTCTTATTTAGCTTTATAAGAACAATAAAGTTTAGCCAACGCTACTAAGAGCTTATTGTTAAGCTTTATAGCGGCAGATTAAACGCGAGACCCTATAATAAGTTACTTAGGGAACTAAAAGATTATTAAGAGTAATAGGATATATATACTTAGCGTTAAAAATAGAGCGAACGTTATAGGACAATTAAATATTTGCATTAGTACACTTTAAATATAAAAAGGGTTACTGGGATAAGGGATTTGCTAGCGCAATATAAACTAACCCCTCTTTCGCATAATAAGAACATGGAGATAATATAATCTTACTAAGAGATAGTATTGCAGCAATAGTATAAGACTAATAGGCTGTAGAAGAAGAAGAAGGTGCTTTAGGTATAATAAGTAAAGATATTAACTAAGTTAATTAGACGGATATTATACCTCTAGTAAACAACTTAGAGATATTAGGAATCTTTAAGGACAAAGATAGAAAGAAGGGAGATAGTATTACAGACGCTTTAAGTACGGTGTTATAACTACTTAGAGAAGAGTTAGAAGAAGCTAGTTAGTTAATAAGGGCACGGTCTAGAATAGATCTAGTAGAACTATATAATAAGGAATAATAAGTAAGGTTATGTGGTGTAATCTATATAATCTATAATAGAGTAGATAGAGTAATGACTTTCTTAAGAGTATAGATGTGTATTTAAGAACCCATAGTCCCTACCTAGATAGTTCCTTTCCTTATAGTGAATCTTAGAATATAATTAGAGTTAATCTATTAAGCAACCACTCCACCAGTTATTATTTGTTACTATTATATTATTAACTTCTTGTTTACCTATATACCTAGCCCATTAATAAGTCTACCGTAGTTCCTACTATAAGGCCCCGTTACACTTCTATATAGTTATTATTAAAGACAAAAGGCATATCTTTTTAGGTAAGTTATACAAGAGGCTTTGCCATAACTCTATAATCGCGGATAAATTAGTAATAGAAATTATAAAAACTAAGGAAGAACTAGATTCCCTTTATAGTATAAGGGGGTTTCTAGTTATAGATTACATCAATCTTCTTAGGGTTGACTTTAATCCTATCTATACTTACTATAAACCTAAGGTACTTTATACGTTTTACTCCAAATTTATATTTCTTAATATTAACTTACAAGCCCATATTCTGTAATCTCTCTAGGACTTTCTTAATATAAACTTAGTGCTTAAGTTTATTATCTAAGTATACCGTGCAGAATTTATTAAGGTAAATAAAAAGAACATTATTTATATACCTTTGGTATATAGCCGGTCTATTTATTAGTCTAAATAGAAGAACTTTATATTTATAGGACCTGTAATAGGTATAGAATATTATTAAATCTTTAGATATAAGGTCTATCCTAATTTAGTAGAAAGCTTAGTGGATATTAAGTTTATTAAAGATCTTTGCCTAACTTAGATATATAAGGGTCTTATTAATTAAAGGAATAGAATACTGATCCTTTTAAGTAATAGTATTTATCTTTTAATAGTTAATATAAAAACAAAGGCCTTTATTAGGCTTTTTTATAAATAGGATAGGGGAAGTAAAAGGGGCTTAACTTAGCTTAATAAACCCTTTATCAAGGTTATTAATTAAGTACTGCTTTATTGCTTTTAGCTTATCTATTAATTATTAGTAGAGAGGGCTATAGCCTAGTGAGTTATTGGCTTCTAATTAAATCTTATAATTATAGGTTTAGTAGGGGGGCAGTATATCCAAAGCTACTTTTAAGAACGCGTCTCTATAGTCTAAGAGGTAAGTAGGGAGGAGGCGCTTAACTAGCTCCTTATCAGTTTCCTCTACTAGCCCTTTTTCCTTCTTATTAATAATCTGGTTAATTTTATATAAGCTAGTTATAAAGACCTTATTATCCTTTTAATATATATTAAAGTGGAAACCTATAGCACTAATTACCGCAACGTCTACTAGAGGGGGGTTGTGTGATAGTAGGGGTATCCATAGCCTTGCAGACCTTTGGCGCATTAGCATTATCTTTACTCCCTCTAGCTCTTATTTATCTTCTAAAGGTTATCCTTTATATTTTATTAGTACGTCCTCTTCTACATTAGCTAGGTCTCCGCAATTTAGAAGTTGCCTATATTACTCTCTATTCCACTTCTATAAGTAGAGTCCTCCCTAACTATAGCATTTTAGGGGAGTATTATTATTAGTACAAAGTTCCTACTAACCTTATAGCAGGTATCTTCTTAGGTAAAGGCTAGGTTGCGGTCCCTAATATCCTACTAATAGATAGGGTCAGCCTTTATAGCTAGTATTTTGTGGTTAGTCCAAATTTCTCTAATAAAGGAAAGTAGTTTTAGTCTATTCTCTAGCCAAACAAACTGTCTTTATTAGACGTTTAACTAAATATTAAAGTAGGACATCTATTTTTGGCTAAGAATAATATTATAAGAACCTAGGTCTAGAATACAAAAGGGAATACTATACTGGTATTATCCATTAATAGAGATATATAGCTTTAAAATATAGGTAACCGGCTTACTAGCTTATCTATTATAGCCTTTTACTTAAATAGGCTTCTCTAGTTAGGTAGCATTTACATTTAAGAACTTAGCAATATTATTTGCATAAGTAGTATTTATAAAGGTAAAGCTATTTGCTCTAGTGTTAATAAGGGCAGTTATATTAACTCTATATCCATTTTAAGATACTATACATAGAACTATAAAGTGTTTTCCACCTATTAGCTGACTTAGATTAATCTCCTTAAGATTAATAGGATACCCTAAGGGGGAGTCTTTCCCTAGGGTTCTTCTTTTCCTAACTTATTGGATATTTCTTCTTCCTCTATCTCCTTAATATTACCTATATCTTTTAGCTCTAGATAGGACAAAGCAAAGTAGCTATCCTTTCTATAATTAAAGCACGTAACTATGGTAGGGTTAATTAGGGTATTATATATAGCGGGTTAGGTAAGACTTATAGGTAGGTAGTTATAACCGCCTTTAGTATAGGGGCGGTTATAATTTATCTTCTAATGCTAGCTCCTATTAGTATAGCGGATAGGTTACGGTTACTATAGGGCCGCTTTAGTCAATTAGAATAAGTATTAATTTATTTTAGTTCTAAATCCAGTAACAAACATTAGGCTATAAGTTTTTAGTAGGTTGGTAGGTTATCTAAGGCTACCGCGATCTTCTTTTATAGTTAGACTATTAGCTTATTATATAGGTCTAAACAGTAATTCCTAGGGAGAACCTGGCCTTCGCCTACTAGGTATAATAACTAAGTCTAAAACTTAGTAAAGGATTAGTTTAATTTTATTATTAGGCAATTATAGTTATAACAGGCATCCTATACTTTATTTATATTAACATAGATAGTAGCTAGGTGCTATATTATCTTATTAATAGATATAAACCAAATAGGTAACTTGTCCTTAAACTTGGCCCAGAGGTATTGCTAGGCATACCTAATAGTTTAACTAAAGAGGTAGAGTATTTTAGCTTCTTTAGAGGGGAAATGGTTATAGTTAATATAAAGCTTTCCTTATATTTAGATTCTCCAGTTCTTAAAGGTTAGGTCTATGCTATTTAATAATAGTAGGGGGTTAGGAAGCTTAATGGACTTTAATTACTTTATTATTGTATCTATACTCTCTAGTATATTATATTTAGTTAAGTAAATAGGTTAACTAAGGCTTTATAAAGGGGAGGCTAGGCTATTTTATAAGGCAGCAAGGCTTTCTAGGATCTCCTTTAGAGTCTCTTATATACTTTAGGCTTAAAGACAATTGACCTTCTAATTAGCTATAAGGGCATAAATCTGCTTATATACATCCGTAATATTTTTTTTTTAATTTCTAATCCCAATTAGATCTTATATTCCTCTTAGGTAGAGATAGGTCTTTTAGATAAGCTTACTTTAGGTGCCATTATTAACCTCCTAAGGTTTGTTAAAATTATATAATTTAGTTTTAATTCTAGGGTTCTTTTAAGGGTGCAGGTTAAGTATAGCCTGGCCTATAAAGTAGGATATTATTAAGGCCTTCTCAGGCATAGTAGTATAAGTTTTTTAATATTTAAGTATAATATGTTGAGGCGTTATTGCAGACAAAGGTCTTCTTTTTAGGGTGGGATATTATTAAGGCCTTCCCAGGCAATATAGGGAGAGCTTAGTATAATGTAACGGCTTGTATAAATGCCTCTGAACTAAAGCTTGTAGATTGCTATCTAATAAAGATACTAAGCTAAGGAGGAGGAAAGGTGGCCGTAAGGGCTTATATAAATAAATAGGTAGCTTAAGCCGCCAAGGCGCTAACAGTAGACGAGCCAATAGTAGGCGAGCCAATAGTAAGAAATAGTACTAGATAGTATTAAACAGTACTAGACGGTACCAGATAGTATACTAGGTGGTAAAATATAGCAGAATTTGGCAGGTAACGCGCTCTAGCACCGTTATAATATAGCTAGTAAGCAGTAATATATAGATTATTATTAAGATTTTAAAAAGTAATCTGGTAGCGCTAAGCCTTATTAGTAGCCTTATATTTATTAAATAGAGGTATATAAAAGTGTAGATTATACTAATATAAATTAGTAGTGTTAAGTGTAAAGAATAGAGACCCGCTTTTAATCTTTTTAGTATAAGCTATAAGCTTATTTCTCTTCTACTTCTAGTGAAGTCTAGTGCCCTTAAGCTTCCGTATATACTATATAATCTTATTTAGAACCTAGTTACCCCTATTACTATTTATAAGGTTACTAAGCTTATTTAAAGATAGACTATTTTTATTTAAAGATAGACTATTTTTATTTAAAGATAGACTATTTTTATTTAAAGATAGACTATTTTTATTTAAAGATAGACTATTTTTATTTAAAGATAGACTATTTTTATTTAATTAGCTGTAAAGGAAGCGGGTGGCGTTAAGGGCTTACTCTCTTATAATTTAATTAAACATATAGTAGCGAAATAAGGAGTAGTGGCTAAACTAACTGTCCTAATACTTAAGCATATACTTAGCGTATGCAGCTAGGGTAACTATATAGCTTTATAGCATATTAAAATCTACTTTACTATAAGGAAATAGGGTAGGAAAGGCGCCACGTATAATAAAACTAGCTAATCGCTTAGAGAGAGGTGTTTATTATATAGTAGGAACCTTTAGGCCCGCTTATAGGTCTTATTAGTATTAAACCTTATAACCTAAAAGCTCTAATTTATTAAAGTTAGGCATTAGATTAGGAACTAAAGTATTTAGTACATTGTTATTAAATTTACTGTCTAGTATATTACTACCAAGCTTGGTAGGCAGAGAATTAATAGCAAAAGAATACTGTATAGGAGTAGTAGGGTAAGCCATTAGGCTACTAAAATTAGACTTTAACTTATTAATATAAGGTAGCTAATCTAATATAGAGCTATTTTTAGGTAAGCTAGTAAGCTAAGTGCTATATATTTTAATATCGCGATAATTAGGATAATTAACCCTTAAAAAGTAAAGCTACTATTATAATAGAAGCCTTATAGGAAATACTACAGTGAACTTGTTATTAGGCTAGGTGTATAGGTAAATAAGAAGTTAACAATATAATAGTAATAAATAATAACTAGTAGAGTGGTTGCCTAATAGATTAACTTTAATTATATTCTAAGATTTACTATAAAGAAAGGAACTATCTAGGTAGGGACTATGGGTCCTTAAATACACAACCTTACTTTTAAGAAAGTCCTTACTCTACCTACTCTATCTACTTTATTTGCTCTATTATAAATCTTATAAATTATATAGATTATATAGATTATATTACATAACCTTAGTTACTATTTCTTATTATATAGTTCTACCAGATCTATCCTAGACTATGCCCTTATTAACTAACTAGCTTCCTCTAACTCCTCTCCTAGTAGTTATAGTATTATACTTAAAGCGTTTATAATACTATCTCCCTTCTTATTATCTTTGTCCTTAAAGATTTCTAATATCTCTAAGTTGTCTACTAGAGGTATAATGTCCATTTAATTAATTTAGTTAATATCTTTACTTATTATACCTAAAGCTTCTTTTTCTTCTTTTACAGCTTATTAGTCTTATACTATTGCTACAATACTATTTCTTAGCAAGATAATGCTGTCCCTATATTCTCGTTATGCGAAAAAGGGGTTAGTTTATATTACGTTAGTAAGTCCTTCGTCTTGGCAATCCTCTTTATATTTAGAATGCACTAAAGCAAATATTTAGTTATCCTGCGACGTTCGCTCTATCTCTAACGCTAAATATACACGTCCTATTATTCTTAACAGTTTTTAAGTACCCTTATTAATTGCTACTAGGGTCCTGTTACGGCGCTGGTGGAAAACGGTGGATTATGGCAGTGGATTGTAGCGGACAATCGCAGACAGTTTCAGACAATCTCGGACAGTATTACGGTACTGGCAAATTGCCACAGATTGCCGCAGATTGCGGTCACGTGACGCGAGGATCGCATAAAACATCGAGTGGCGCTGCTCTTCTTCTCCTTTCCTTTCTCTAGCTTTGGATCCTCGTTTATAGACATTCCAATCGTACAAGCTTGCGCGTCCATCTTGCCGTGCACGTGCCTCGATTGACTGAGTCGCTAACAGGTCCTAGGTTTAATCTACTACTATAAAGCTTAATAACAAGCTCTTAGTAGCGCTAGCTAAACTTCGCCATTCTTATAAAGCTAAGTAAGAGGCTACTACTACTTAATAACGTGCTCTTAACTCTTATCTAGCTGCGTCCGCTTAGTTAATCCGTTTTAAGAAGGTGTATAAGAAGGTATACTCTAAGGAGTAGAAACTTATAGAATAAGGCCTTTAGGAACTTAGCGATAAAAAAACGGATTCTCTTCTAACAGAAAGGGAAACAACTCCAAATACCTTAGTAGTTACTCCTCTTAGGTCCCCCTTAGGTAACTTATTCTTTAGCAATCCTTCTTTATTAATACTATCTAACCTATTTTTTTAATACTCCTATACCTTTCTTATAGCATTCTTTAAGTTATCTAGTAGTTCCTAGGTAGTCTTATTATAGCCTATCTACTTAACTTTATACTATATTTTGTTATTAACATCCTTATAACTAATAATCTTTTTAACCTCCTATTTGTCTTCTTTTTAACCTCTATATATATCTACCTTATAAACTAGTGGCTTAACATTCCCATATACTAGTTCTAATATTGCGATATATTATATAGGGTAGATTTTCATTTTCATTTTCTTTAGTAAGTTAAGTCTATACATGACTTCTAAGATCTTATCTTTAACTATAAACGGTCCTAGTCTAATATAGTCTAACTTCTTACTTAGTTATTAACTTTTAAAACTTTTATATAGTAGCCATACTTTATCTCCCTTCTTAAGATCTAGTCCCTTAAATCTCCTAGTATTATAGTACCTTTTTATCCTTATCTATATTAGCTTAGCTATTTCCTTAAGGTAACTATAAAGATTTATTAAGTTCTCTATTCTTTCTTTAGCTGTCCTACTTATTTTCTTTACTTATTATAGCAATAACAATATTTTTAGTTTATATCCATAATTTGCCTTAAAGGGTAACGTGCCTATCCCTTTCTATAGTATTATATTATACGCAAACTATATAACTAGTAATAATAATACCTAATTGTTTTATACGTGGTTAATATAATACCTAAGATACTATTCTAATGTCTGGTTTAGTCTCTCTGTTTAACTATCTGTTTATAGGTAATACGCAGTTAATATTACTGCTTAAATCCCTTATTCTGCTAAGAATACCTCCTAGAATACTACTATAAATCTTAAATCTCTATCTAATATAACTTTTATTAGTGCTCTATATCTTATAAACACTTCTTTAATATAAATTCTAGCTATATCCTCCGCTAAGATTTCTTCTATATATACTATAAAGTAACCCTACTTAGTTAGTTTGTCCATTATTACTAAGATTATATTATAATCTTATCCAGTAATAGGATCCTTTAACTTTAGCAACTTTATAATAAAGTCCTATAATATAACCTCCTAGGGTCTTTCTAGTATCTTAATAGGTTATAGCTCTCCGTATGGCTTATACCTTATTAGTTTATTCCTCTAGTAATCTAAATATTCTTTTATAACTTATTTCGCTAGTCCCTAGATTCCTTAAATAATATATTCCTCTTAAAGCCTTAATACTAAGCCTATAGCTCTATTATATCCTTAAGTTATTCCCTTATAAAAGTCTTTTACAAACTCTTTTACTAATAACTTTGGTACATATATAGCTTCTTCTATATTATACTAAGTTAATTTTAAGTGAGAGTTGCGATTGGTTAAAATTTGTGTCTGGTCACCTGATTAAGCACATACTACCCCATTAAAAAATCCTAACATTCCCCAACCTCTTTCTACCCCTTACTTAAAGCTCTACAAAAGCTCTGTAAAGGCTCCGTAAAAGCTCTACACAAAGCCCTACTTAAAGCTCTTACTACCTACCGCCCAAATGCCTTCCAATCGTATATTTTGTACCCACTATAACCAGTATCATTCTTCTACTGATTTTATAACAAACCCTCTTAGAGCTCTGTATAAGACCTATAGGTCTTACAGAGTTAGTTCTTTTTAATTCTTTTTTTTACTTACTGCCTTTCTAACTCTATATCTAGGAGAAAAGAAAGGGACGCGTACGGTCCCGCCAATCCGCTACTTCTTCTACTGCTGCTACCGCTACTACTACTTCCACTACTACTTCCGCTGCTACTTCCGCTGCTACTTCCGCTGCTGCTTCCACTACTGCTTCTACCGCTACTTCTCCCTCTACTTCCCGTCCCCTTATACCGCCCGTATTAATCCAGCCGCGACCACCCGTATTAATCCAATCGCGACCCGCTACAGTCCGCCCTATCGCGGAGCAGCTAGATTATAGTCCTACCACCGTCCGCCCTATTACGGAGCAGCTAGATCTCAGCCCTATGGACATTGCCTACAACTTCTGCGCCGCCCTACATTAGATAGATAAACGTGTTAGTATATCGCATCCCAGTAATCTACGGTTTAAAGCCTACTATAAGCATAGTAATATAAACCTCCCTCTATTCCAGCTTCTGCTAGAATATCTACGCAACCTTTTAGAGTCCTATAGTACTTCTACCAGGCAGTTTAGGGAGCGGCTCCGCGCATATAATACAGCATTGGCTTTTACATCCGTAAACTATACCATTACTAACCATAGTATAGCCTAGGGCGGCCCAAATTACTTCCAGATATATGGTAAGCTTTACCATCTATAGGGCCCGCTAGAGCCTCCTACTAATATTGCTCCGCAGTATACCTAGCTATACTTTTACAACCCTAGCTATGCTACAAATATCCAGCTACGGGCCCATTCTAATACCTAGCTAGATGTAACTATTCTATAGTGCCTTACTACTATACTATCTAAGGTACAGAACCCTTTTATCGCCCTCTATTAAACCGCAAGGGAACGGCTTTAGGCTTAGCCCATAACAACCCCATTATAAATTATCTTAAACCTACAGATGCAGCTTATCTTAGAGGCTAGTACTAATTAGCGCTGTAAGAACCTCCTAACAAGCAATGAGGTGGCCGTTATTATACCAGACAAGTACAGTAATGCCAGCTTTCACGATATTGTGCTTATGGAGCGTTATACACCTAATAAGCAGCCGCGGTACTGCCGTATTAACTTAACATATGCCGCATATATGCCGCTCCACTACATACTGCTCTTCCCTCACGGTGATACTGACTAGCACTAGGGTCTCCAGTTACGCAACTCTAATTAAGCCACCAGCGAGACTGTTTAATGTAGTAGGCGTACTTTTAGTTCTACCTACACGTCTATAACAACTCTAAGTTGGTCCCTTTTACCTACTGCCAGCTATTTTAGCAGTATATTATAGATACATAGGCGCTATATAATCAGAATAAGCTTAGCTAGATCCGCTTTAACTAAATAACCCTCTATATAGAGCTGTACAATGGCATTACAGACGCTCTTACCCATAATAATCTAGACCCTAAATTATTAGGCCGCTATATAGTCCTTCCATTAAGCTTCCTTGGCGGAGATTACTTTATTAGGCAGTGCTATTAAGATTTAATGGCTATTGTCCGTAAATACGGCCGTCCAAGCATATTTATTATATTTACTGCCAACCCTAGATAGAACGAGATTACCCACAAGCTACTATCTAGGCAGACCGCTATAGATAGGCCCGATCTAGTTATACGCGTCTTTTATATAAAAGTTACCCACCTTCTACACGACCTAAAATAGAAGCAGATCTTTAGCTAGTACCGCAGCTATATTTAGACTATTAAGTACCAGAAACGGGGCCTGTCCTATATGCACCTACTACTCTTCCTATATCCGCATAACCGCAATAGGCTGCTAAACCTAGCTATTATTAACCGTTTTATATCTACGGAGCTTCCGCAGCTAGAGGATAATCCCACTAGTTGCCTTACTAAGATTATAAAGTTAATAATAGTTTATGGTCCTTGTAGCTCCTAGAATCCATAAGCTCCCTATATAGTTGTGCTAGGGCCGGGCCTTCCACTAACCTGCTTAAAGCAGTACCCTAGGCCTTTTAACCCTACTACTGTTATATATAAGGACGGCTATCTAAAATACCGCCATTATAATAATTAGCGGATATAGTCTGTCTGCTTACTAGGGCCTCTTAAAGCTACATTTGTGACGGTGCTGGGGCAATGCCACCTACCATACTCAGTGGACCCTGACTCCTGCCAACCAATCAGGATTTTCCATCCCCGGGATGGAAAATCGCCATTGGCTCGCTTACTACTAGCGCCTTGGCAACCCCTTTGTATCTTGCCAGTCTCTAACAGACTTCTTCTTCTCCTTAGCTTAGTATTCTTGTATGGTAGTAATCTACAAGCTTCGGTTTAGAAGCATTTGTACGAGCCTATTATATTATACTAAGCTCTCCCTACATTGCCTGGGAAGGCCTTAATAATATCCTACCCTAAAAAGACCTTTGTCTGCAACAACGCGTTGACGCGTTATACTCAGACATTAAAAAACCCACACTACTACGCCTGAGAAGGCCCTGACAATATCCCACTTTATAGGCTAGACTGTACTTGACCTGCACCTATAAAAGAACCCTAGAATTGAAACCGAATCATACAATTCCGACGAACCTTAGGAAGCCAATAATGGCACCTAAAGCGAGCTTATCTAAAAGACCTGCCTCTACCCAAGAGGAACATGAGGTCCAGTTGGGATTAGAAATCAAAGACAATGACGACGTTATAGGTGTATATAAGCAGATTCGTGCCCTTGCAGCTAATTAGAAGGTCGATCGTCTTTAAGCCTAAAGTATATAAGAGACTCTAAAGGAGATCCTAGAAAGCCTTGCTGCCTTATAAAATAGCCTAGCCTCCCCTTTACAAAGCCTTAGTTAACCTATTCGCTCTACTAAATGCGATACACTAGAGAGTACGGATATAATAACAAAGCAATTAAAGTCCATTAAGCTCCCTAACCCCCTACTATTGTTAGACGGTATAGACCCGACCTTTAAGAACTGGAGAATCTAGGTATAAGGAAAGCTTTGTGTTAACTACGACCATTTCCCCTCTAAAGAAGCTAAAATGCTCTACCTCTTTGGTCGAACCATTGGGGACGCCTAGCGACACCTTTAGGCCAAGTTTGAGGACGAGTTACCTGTTTGGTTTATATCTATTAACGAGATAATATAGCACCTGGCTACTATCTATGTTAATCTAAATAAAGTACGGGATGCCCATTATGACTATAATCGCCTAATAATAAAATTAAACCAATCCTTTACTAAGTTCTAGACTTAATTCTTATACCTAGTAGGTAAAGGCTAGGTCCCCCCTAAGAACTATCGTTTGGACCTATATGATAAGCTAACGGTCCGACTACAAGAGAAGATTGTGGTAGCTTTGGACGACCTACTAACCTACTAAAGACTCGCAGCCCGATATTTGTTGCCGGATTTAGAACTAAAATGAATTAATACTCGTTCTAATTAACCAAAGAGGTCCTGTAGCGACCGCAACCTATCTGCTATACTAATAGGAGCTAGCGTTGGAAGACAAACCACAACCGCCCTTATACTAAAAGCGGTTATAACTGCCTATTAGCGAACCTCGCCCGACCCGCTATGTACCATACCTTTAACCAATGCTTGTCGCAACACCCTAATTGACCCTACCATGGTTACGTGCTTTAATTATGGAAAGGATAGTTACTTTGCCATGTCCTGCCTAGAGCTAAAGGATACGGGTAATATTAAGGAGATAGAGGAAGAAGAAACGCCTAATAAGTTAGGAAAAGAAGAACCCTAGGGAAAGACTCCCCCCTAGGGTATCCTATTAATCTTAAAGAGATTGATCTGAGTTAGCTAATAGGTGGAAAACACTTTACGGTTCCATGTACAGTATCTTAAAATAGATATAGAGTTAATATAACTGCCCTTGTTAATACTGGAGCAAATAGCTTTGCCTTTATAAATACTGCTTATATAAATGACGTTGCTAAGTTTTTAAATGTAAATGCTACCCGACTAGAGAAGCCTATTTAAGTAAAAGGCTATAATGGCTAAGCTGGTAAGCCGGTTACCCATGTCTTAAAGCTACATATTGCTATTAATGGACGACGCTAGTTTAGCATCCCCTTTTGTATCCTAGACCTAGGGTCCCATAACATAATCCTTAGCCGAAAATGGATGTCCTACTTTGATATTTGGCTAAACGTTTGACAAAGACAGTTTGTTTAGCTGGAGAGTAGACCAAAGTTACCCTCCTTTGTTAGAGAGATCCGTACTGACTATAAGATATTAGCCGCGAAGGCCGATCCTATCCACTAGCAGGATATTAGGGACCGCGACCTAGCTTTCGCTTAAGAAGATGCCCGTTGCAAGGCCGGTAAGAAATCTATACTGACAAGGATACTCCCCTAAAGGACTGCAGTTAAGGAGGACTCTACTTACGGAAGTAAAACGGATAGTGATATAGACAACTTCCAAATTGCGGAGATCTAGCTAATAGGGAAGAGGACATACTAATAGGACTTAGAGGATAACCTTTGGAAGATGCAATAAGAGCTAAAAGAAATAAAGACAACGCTAATACGCTAAAAGCCCCTAAGGCCGCGGACACCCCTACTACCACATAACCCCCCTATAGTAGATATCGCGGCAATTAGCGCTATAGGTTTCTACTTTAATATATATTGGAAGGACAACGAGGTCTTTACAACCAGCTTATACAAAATTGACCGGATTATTAACGAGAAGGAAGAAGGGCTAGTAGAGGAAACTAATAAGGAGTTAGTTAAGCGCCTCCTTCCTATATACCTCTTAGACTATAGAGACGCGTTCTTAAAAGCAGCCTTAAATATACTGCCCCCCTACTGAACCTATAATTATAAGATTTAACTAGAGGCCGATAACTCTCTAGGCTATAGCCCCCTTTACTAGCAAACTATGGAGGAACTAAAAGCAACTAAGTAGTACTTAATTGATAACCTCTATAAGGGGTTTATTAAGCCAAGTTAGGCCCCTTTTGCTTCCCCTATCCTCTTTGTAAAGAAACCTAATAAAGGCCTCCGCTTCTGCATCGACTATTAGAAACTAAACGCTATTACTTAAAAAAATTGTTACCCTCTCCCCCTAATTAACGAGACCCTTATATGTCTAAGCTAAGCTAAAATCTTTACTAAGCTTAATGTCCGCCAAGCTTTTTACTAAATTAGGATGGACCCTGTATTAGAGGATCTAATGATGTTCCGTACCCGCTACGGTTCTTACAAATGTAAAGTTCTTCCTTTTGGACTAATAAATGGGCCAGCCACGTACCAACGGTATATAAATGATGTTCTTTTCGACTACCTTGACGAATTCTATATGGCATACCTAGACGACATTCTTATATACTTAGATAATAAACTTAAGCACCAAGTTTACGTTAAAAAGGTCCTAGAGAGGCTGCGGAATGCAGGCCTATAAGTTAACATTAAGAAATGCAAATTTGGAGTAAAACGAATAAAGTACCTTGGGTTTATTGTTAGCATAAAAGGAATTAAAGTTAACCCTAAGAAGGTTAAGGCGATACGCAACTGGAAACCCCCTTATACTATAAAAGGTATCTAGTCCTTTCTAGGCTTCTGTAACTTCTACTATTGGTTTATTTGTAACTATAGGGTCATGGCTAAGCCTCTTATACAACTAACGAAGAATAACACGCCTTTTGTTTTTAATAATAATTGTACAGAAGCTTTTAAGGAGTTAAAGGACTGACTTACCTCCTCCCTAATTCTCCGTTACTATGACCCAGACCTTAAATTAATACTAGAAACGGACGCCTCTGATAAAGTAGTAGCAGGAGTTCTCTTACAGTTATACCTAAATAGCGAGTAGTACCCTATGGCGTTTTTCTTAAAGATAATGGCCCTAGCTAAGTGTAACTACGAGGTATATAATAAGGAAATGCTGGCTATTATATAATTGTTGTCCTAGTGGCGCGTAGAGCTTAGAAGTATAGACTCTTGGATTAAAATCTATACTAATTATAAAGCCCTTAAGTATTTTATAACAATAAAGCAGCTTACTGGTTAATAGGCTAAGTGGGCTAAAATACTCTCCCAATTCTTCTTTACGATTATATACCGCCCTGGTAGGCAAAATTCTAAAGCTAATGCCCTTACCTGGAGAGAACAGGATGTGGAACCACAGGATAAGCTAAAGGCTTAGCACCAGATACGTGCCCTCCTCCGTCCCGAACAGCTTGACCTATATATCCTTAAGGAACTAAACTCTAAACAGAATGAGCTGGCGCCTATAGAAGGAGAGATTCTAGATAAACTAATGGGACTAATTAACTGTATTCTAATCGCGAACCGCACAGCTAAATCCCTAAAAGCCCTCCGTGACTAAGCTACGGAAAGCGACCCTAATTTAGAAATAGAAGACAGACTGCTCTTATACTAAGAACGGCTTATAGTTCTAGACGTTAATAACCTACAAACGGAGCTAATCTATAAAGCCCACTGTTAAGTCTCTATGGCGCACCCTGGTTAAGATAAGACCTACTAACTACTAGCGCCTTGCTACTACTGGCGAGGACTCCTGTCCGATATAGAACAGTTTATTAGGAATTGTTATGCTTGCAAATAGGCAGATACCCCTAGGGATTAAACCCCTGGATAGTTACGACCACTGCTAGTTCCCGAACGCCCTTGGCAGCATGTTATAATGGACTTTAAATCATTCCCAAAGGATAAATATGGCTATGATATGGCCTTTATGGTAGTTAACTAACTAAGTAAGTAAGCTATTTCCCTCCCCTACTTTAAGACTATAACCGCAAAAGATATGGCCCGTATGTATGTTAATAATATTTACCGGATCTATAGCGCTCTTAAGTTAATTATCTCTAACTGTGGACCCTAATTTATATTGGACTTCTGGGATAAATTCTGCCGTATCCTTAGGATTAAGATTAAGCTCTCTACCGTATTTTACCCTTAGACTGACGGCCAAACTGAGATTATAAACCAGTACCTTAACTAACAACTTTGCCCCTTTGTTAATTACTACTAGGACAACTAGTTGGAACTACTGCCTATAATAGACTACGCACAGCTTACGCTCCCTTATGATAGTATAGGAATGTCGCCATTTGAGTTAATCTATGGATACAAGCCACAAACATCCTTTAATTAGGATAGACCTACAGGACCTGTAACGGCCCGCGAATGCCTTAGCTACGAAGAGGCCTAGATATTCGCTAAGAGAATGCACGGAGCCTAGGAGACTGCCTAAGCAATTATAAAAAAAGCATAAGAGAAGAAAGAGGCTAATATAAACTAATATTATTGCGAGGTAGACTTCCACGTAGGAGATAAGGTATAGGTGTTAACGAAGAACTGGAAGACCTAGAGGCCGAGCCGCAAGCTAGACCACTAAATAGCTGGCCCCTATGAGATCCCTAAGAAGGTAGGGCACTCTTTTAAGGTTAAGCTACTAGAGTTAATGAAGATCCACCCTGTCTTCTCTCCAGACCGACTGTGGAAGGCCGCGGACAACCCGTTGCCTGGACAGTACAACGACCTCCCGCCGCCAATTTAGATTGCAGAGGATGAGGAATGGGAGGTTAAAGAGATCTTAGCAGTTAAGAAAGACCGCGGTACCCTAAAATACCGTGCGAGCTGGGTAGGTCACGATGAAGATCTAGAATGGTACCCTACATTTAATTTTAAGTACTCTTCCTATAAGCTACGGGACTTCTACCTAGCCTACCCTAACCTCCCTGGACCACCACGCTAATTAGAAAGCTGGATTAAATGCTAGGAAGAAGGGGTGGATAACTATAACAATTTAGATGACAATAAGGAGCTCGGACAACGCCTAAGGGTAGGCTTTTTTGGGAGGGGGGGGTGATGTGACGGTGCTGGGGCAACGCCACCTGCTATACTTAGTGGACCCTAACTCCTGCCAACTAATCAGGATTTTCCATCCCCGGGATAGAAAATCGCTATTGGCTCGCTTACTACTAGCGCCTTGGCGACCCCTTTGTATCTTGCTAGTCTCTAACAGACTTCTTCTTCTCCTTAGCTTAGTATTCTTGTATGGTAGCAATCTACAAGCTTCGGTTTAGAAGCATTTGTACGAGCCCGTCACAATATTAAAAATAAACAACCGCTAAATTATTCCGTATAGTCTATATTTAACCATAAAGTACCGTGCCTATATAAATATTAAGGTCTGCGCCTCCATAAAGTCCATTAAGTATATCCATAAGTATATATACAAGGGGAACGACCGCACTACTTTATAACTTATAGGCCGTAATAAGGTAAGCCAGTATTTACAGGGCCATTATATTAGCCCCTCTAAGGCTATCTAGCGGCTATTTAAGTTTCCTATTTATAAGGAGTTCCCCCTTATAATCTAGCTTGCAGTGCACCTTCCAGGTAAGCAGCCTATATACTTTTAGCCAGACCAGTCCGTAGAGGAAATCTAGCAGCGCCTTAAGCTCTCCTACTCTACATTAATAGCCTTCTTTAAGTATAACGCGGAGCATAAGGATGGCCATAACCGCCTATATTAAGACTTCCCTAAGCGCTACGTCTTTTATCCAAAGCCACGGGAGTGGCGTCCTTGCCAGTAAGGCACCGCAATAGGCCGTATATATTACTGCAGCCCTACTGCAGGTAAGAGGTTCTACTTATAGCTACTACTAACATCCGTTCTCGGCCCTACCTCCTTTAAGGACCTCCATACTATTACTAGTATAGTCTATCCAACCTTCTAGGCTGCCTATATAGCTCTAGAGCTACTAGAGGATAATTATAAGTGGATTAATTGCTTTACAGAGGCCACTATTTTTACCACTAGCGCCTAGCTACGCTCCTTATTTGTAACTACTTTAGTTTACAGCCCCGTTACGGAGCCGGTTGCTTTATAGAACCACTTTAAACAGTCTATCTGCAATAATCTACCTTACTTTCTAGCCCGGCAGCCTAATGCTCCTGCAGTTAGCAAGGATAATAACGCCTATCTTAATTACGGCCTATACCTTATCCATTAGATACTTACAGATCACTAAAAGACACTTACAGACTATAGCCTACCCCAGTTTTAGCACCAGTGGGCCGTTATCGCCAAGGGAAATAACCCGCTTCTTACAGCCAAGCTATAGCAATACAACCCTATAGAGGAAGAACGCCAGTTTACTAAGCTACGCTAGCAGCTAAATGCCAATCAGGCAGCATACTTTAATACTATTATTGCCGCTATAGATACGGATCCGTAGATAGCCTACTTCTTCCTCTAGGGCCCTACAGGCACTAGTAAAACATTTCTCTATTACTACCTCTGCCACTACCACCGCTTATATGGTAAGATTGTTCTTTGCGTAGCTTCTTCTAGCATTATAGCCCTTTTACTACCCAGCGGCCGTACTACCCACTCCTGTTTTTAGATACCTCTCAATCTATATAAAGAGTCTACTTATAATATCTCTAAAAGCTTAAATCTAGCCAAGCTTCTACGCCGTACTTCTCTGCTTATCTAGGATAAGGTGCTAATACAGCACCGCTACTGCTATAAAGCTGTGCACCGTATACTTACGGACGTCTGTTCTAACGACTCTACCTTTAGCAGACTCCCTACTATCTTAGGCGGCGACTTTGCTCAGATACTACCTGGGGAACCGCGCAGCCATTATAGGTGCCTGCCTGCAGCAGTTGTTCCTCTAGCCTACCTTCCATATACTATCCCTACGGTTAAATATGCATGTCCGCCAGGGCAAGATAAATTAGCGGTTTGTAGCTTGGGTATAAAGCTTATCCTATAATCCAGCCCTGGCTAGCAGTATTAGTATCCCGCTTGGTATAGCCCTATTACAGTCCCAGGAACCCTTTTATAGGTATATATACCCTCCGCAACTACTTACTTAGGCATATACTAACCCTAATACCTTCCGCGATCGCGCTATTCTAACCATTTATAATAATACTGTAGCTAAAATTAACAACGCTATCCTTCCGCGGCTTCACGGCTCCCTAAGCACCTTTTATTCTATAGACTCTATAGAGCAAAATAGGGAAGAAGAAAATTATATAGAACTACCACCAGCGGAGCTTCTATAGATATTTAACCCCAGTAGCCTACCTCCATTAAAGCTTTCCCTAAAGGTAGGCGCGTCTATAATCCTTTTATAGAACCTCTATCCTAACAAAGGGCTCTGTAACGGCACCTATATAGTTATTACGCGCGTAGGCCGCCGCTGTATTAAAACTTAAATACTTAGCGGCAGCTTTTATAACCAGCTACAGCTAATCCCTTACATTAAGCTTACCTCTATAGAAGGAGAACTGCCGTTTATTATTAGTAAAAGGTAGTTTCTAATCCAGCTATGCTTTGCTATAACCGTAAATAAGTCACAGGGGCAGTCTTTTAACTTTATCGGCGTTAACTTATATATACCGGTCTTTACCCATGGGCAGCTATATATTACGCTGTCAAGAGTAATAGATATAGGCGGGCTTTCACTATTACTGCCGCAGGATGGGGGTGCTATAACTACTAATGTTATATATCCGGAGGTGTTGCTGTAGTCTTAGTATATTACTAGCCGTTACGGGCTAAGATATAGGGGGACGGCATAGCAGTAGGGCAGTGGCAGGGCAGTGGTAGGGCAGTGGTAACGTGCCTCCCCCCTAAGCGAGACAAACCCCCAAGCGAGACATACGCGTCTGTACGCGCTCTTCTTCTTCCCCTACCAAATTACACCTAAATACGAAATTCCTTGTACAAATCAATATGTCCCTTTCCAAATTAAGTTCTTGTGAAGCTGAAGACTTCATATAAAAAGCTATACAAGACGTCGAATTGGGCGTTGAGCCATTAATTCGCAAAGCCTCCGACGTTCGCGCATTACCCCCCTCTACCGTTGCGTATTGCCTTGCTGGGCGTCTCCCTCGACACCTGGCTCATAAAACGCTACTGTATCCTTATCAGGAGGATCAAATTGTCAAATGGATACACGAATGTCAGTCCTAGGGCGTTGCGATAAAGGTTAATATGCTTCCTATAATGGCGAGCTTGTTCTTGGCAGAAGGCAGGGTAGTAGGCAAATATTAGGGGGGGAAATTTATACAACGCCATGGGCTCTATACTATTATGAGTCGTTAATTGGATTGCTAGAGGGCCTGGAATGATGATCTAGTTATTATTAACAATTGGTTTAAGTTCTTTCGAAGCATACGAGACAAATATTCAATTAAGCACTCAAAATTTATACACAACTTTGACGAGAAGGGGGTTATGCTAGGCCGTGCAGCGACAGCTCGAATAATTGTCTCTAGAAGGAATAGTAGGGAGAGGTTAAAGAATCGGACTGTTTGACAACTAGGATCACGAGAGTCAGTCTCTATTATAGAGACAATTACTGCCGACAGCTCTTACCTACCTCTGTTCCTAATTTGGTAGGGGTAGCAACACCAGGAGACTTGGTATTAAATTACTAAGCACGATAAGCGTCTTCGCGGATATGCCTATGCGACCTTAACCAATGGCTAGATGGACGACTCGTTAGGCCTATATTACATTAAACACTACGACAAGTACATAAGACAACTTATAGAAGACGCTAAGGGCAATATTTAAAGCTACTATATGCTTCTAATGGATAATTATTTGAGCCACCTTACCTGGCAGTTTATCCAGTATGTACTGTCGCGTAAGATTGTCCTAGTGGCTCTCCCGCCTCATTTAACGCACAAGCTTCAGCCACTAGATGTAGGCTGTTTTGGACCCCTTTAACACTACTACGGCGTAGAAGTAGACAACTTCTGTTAATATGGCCATACAGGGGTGAACAAAGAGTATTTTATGAAGCTCTACCCAACGGCGCGCGCAATGGCGTTTACCCGTGAGACGATTTGCGAAGCCTAGAAAGCCACAGGCCTTCTACCATATAATCCTACCGCTGTTTTAAAGACTTTACCACAGGTAGGGCCCTCCGCAGGCTTAGAAACAAATCAATTAATTATAAATATGAATCCTTAAACGCCAAGGACACCTAAAACGGTAAAGGACCTTCAATCTCTACGAAATTAAATTGCCGAATTAACTACTGAGCGAATAGACGGTATGCTTGAATCCCCCATTTAATGACATCTTGAAAAGCTTTTTAAAGCTGCGGTAGGCTTTGCGACTGATGCGCATATACAGAGAGAAGAGAATAAGAAGTTTCAAGCGTTCAAAATAGACAAGAAAAGTAGTAGGAGACTCCTAAGTAAGGGCAGAGTCCTTACCCAGGAAGACGTTGATAGATTAAAGGCAGAGGATCTGGAAAA
>Ga0307507_10002854_pt1 | contig 34994 bp, 14 predicted proteins | sample 7_EM_MG_FD_207223 | JGI IMG/M metagenome (GOLD analysis project Ga0307507, IMG submission 207223) | Populus trichocarpa ectomycorrhiza microbial communities from riparian zone in the Pacific Northwest, United States - 7_EM | ecosystem: Host-associated > Plants > Roots > Unclassified | place...
GTGCAGAGCTTCGTGCAGAGCTTCGTGCAGAGCTTCGTGCAGAGCTTCGTGCAGAGCTTCGTGCAGAGCTTCGTGCAGAGCTTCATGCAGAGCTTCGTGTAGAGCTTTGTGTAGAGCTTTGTGTAGAGCCTCGCGCAGAGCCTTATGCAGAGCCTCCAAGTAATAAAACTATATAAGATTGTATAAGATTATATTAGATAATATATAATAGTTAAATATATAGCATATAACTTTACCTTAATTGCATGTTAAGAAATATATAGTTACCTTTTAAAGTTGCTAAGTAGGTTAATTGCGTGTTAAGAAATATATAGTTAGCTTTTAAAGTTGTCAAGTTAGTTAATTGCATATTAAGTTAGTTAAATTACGTGTTAAGTTAGTCAATTGCATATTAAGTTAGTTGAATTGCGTGTTAAGTTGGTTAATTGCATGTTAAGTTGGTTAAATTACGTGTCAAGTTAGTCAATTGCGTGTTAAGTTAGTTAAATTGCGTGTCAAGTTGGTTAATTGCATGTTAAGTTAGTCAAATTGCGTGTTAAGTTGGTTAATTGCGTGTTAAGTTGGTTAAATTGCGTGTCAAGTTGGTTAATTGCATGTTAAGTTGGTTGAATTGCGTGTTAAGTTGGTCAATTACGTGTTAAGTTAGTCAATTGCGTGTCGAGTTAGTCAAATTGCATGTCAATTAACGTAGGTAACGGGGTTTTGACCGGTCCCTGGGTTTTGACTGATTTGAAAATCAAAATTCGCCAAAATGCTAATTTGGTGGTAAATAACTAGTAAAAGCCATCACAAGTCATCGCATTGTTGGTAAGAAGTCTTAAAGCTGTAAATATATAATAGAGTCTATATAAAGTTGATTTTTAGTATTTTAGGGTTTAATTAGCCACTAAGTTGACCCCTAAATATTATTAACTAACTCAGACTCCTCATCTGAGGACTCTTTGTCGCTTAAATTGCTTATATTATCGTCCTCCTGCCCTTCCTGTAGGTCCTCTAGTAGAGTAGCTTCTTCTACTAGCTTCTTAGCGGCCTCCTAAAGTTGTTTAACAAGAGCCGCAGCCGTAACGGCGGCAGTAGAGGACTCTTCCGCCCGCTTTTAGAGCTCATCCGCAGTTGATTGTTTTAGTATTGTATAATTGGCTGCTATAGTAGCTGCTAATTAAGCTTCTCTAGTATGCTTTCTGTGAGCTATACTAGCGGTAGTAAGGGAGTCCTTCTGCGCCTTCTTTGCTACCTTTCCTGCCTCCCCTACCTCCCTATGGTGAACCTTAGCCAGCTCCTTTGCATTAGCAACCCTTTTCTGGGCTGCCTTTCTGGCCTTAACCTGCTCCTTAGTAAGCTCTACTACTGCCTAATAATCCTTCTTAAGCTGTTTCCTAGTAAGCTTAGCTTGCTCTTTAGCCTTCTAAGCGGCCTCTCTAGCAGTAGTAAGCTCCTTTATTACTTCTAGAGTAAGAACTGATTTGGTAGAGAGTATATTCCGTTTATACTTCTTCTTAGCCTTTCTCTCCTCCGTATATTGCCGAAGATTGTTATTTTTAACTTGTATAAGCTTAAGGCCCTCCTCTAGAGATTATAAGTGTTGTATTAATTTTAAGACAACTGCCTCTGTTGCCTCTAGCGTAGTTTCTGGATAAAGGATTGTATGCGTATACCAAGCTTAAGCGTACTCACTGTCGGGCAAAGGAGGATGCATAGGGGAGGATAGGATTATCGCCTCTATATAGCCAGGTGGAGGCGTTGATAGCTTAATAGATGTAGGCTGCTTGGAGCAGCGCGCAAGGGCTTAATTTGGGTTGAAAGAAAGGAGGCCTATAGCCTTAAAAGCGCTTATGATTAACTGTCTGGTATATACCTGCGGCCGAATCTTACCTAGTATCCGTAGAAAATAGTCTTTATTAATACTAGTAATACCACGCGCTGCATATTCATTAACTTTAGATAAATAGAGCCGCTTAAAAATTAAAAAAATAACCAGATCTAAGGGCTGGAGGAGGTGCGTTAAATGCGGTAGTAGGCAAATTGGTATAATCTTTTTTAACTAGCAGAACTTGATAAACTTAATATTAATATGGCTATTATGGCCGTCCATAACTAGGAGTTGATAGCCGTTGTATTTACTATTATTTCTATCTTTTACTGCCCTTTGCTATGCCTTAGTTTGTTAGGTATAGCGTTTAAAATACTCTAGCTATTATACTTTAAGCTCTTAATTTAACCATCTATTTTTACTTATTATAATTATACACTTGCCTATAGCTTCCTCCGCTTCCTATTATAGATTCTCTGTATGCTGGCGTCCTTTGAAAATAATAAACGGTGGAATTATCTGCCTATATATACCAATTATATTAATCTGTAAGACCCACTCCCTAGAGCCGTTGATTATCTTAAAATTAATAATATTGCCTCTTAATATAACTACTTTGGCACTATAAGCAAAGCCTATAGCATAGCCAGTTTCATCCATATTCCATATATCCGCGTTATTAATATTATACTAAGTTTTAGCCCTAGAGTAATTGGTAAAAAACCCCTTAACTAGAGCAGGATTATTGCTAGTAATAGCGCGTTCTAAGCTAATTAATTGTATATAGTAAGTCCAAAGCTCTTCCTGGCGTTTTAGGAAAGATCGTATCCAATTTTTACCTAGTGGCGCAATTTCGTGATAGCGAGGGACGCTGGAGTTTTCTCGCCGAAGGATAAGGGTAGCAATCGTCCAAATTATATAGAATCAATATGGAAACCCGGCTTTAGCAAGATATATATAGTGTTAAATAATTGCTGCCTCGCCAGCAGGGGTTATATGGTATTGGTTAGTGTGGGCGACTTAGTAAGATTAGTATTTACTATGGAGTTGTTTTTAAAAGGTAGTGGGAGAAACTCTATGGGCATTCGCGTAGGCTTTAGGGCTGCAATATAAGCCGCCTACTTGCTAGGTAGTTAGAGCAGCTTGTATACGATCTTCCGCATCTAGTGCTCGAGGCCAGCGAGGCATAGGTGTAGATTGGTGGTATATTTTGTGGAGTTAAGGCGCGGAAAGCAGCTGAGAAAGTTAATGTTGGCCCCTAGAGCGGCAGTATACTTTTTTAGGTAATAAGCTAGCTAGAAAGAGCAAGCGGTCTGCTAGTTTGGTCAAAACCTAGGGACCGGTCAAAACCCCGTTACCTATGTTACGCGAAACGCGAAAATTAAAGTCTACTTAAATCTTATCCTGTGAATATTTTCCCGATGCTTTTAACTCTAGAAACATATCCTTTGCCCTTAGCATCTTGATATAAAGACATCACTTAAAGCTCCAGATGGGTGGCAGATAGAGAATATTGTAATATAGCTTTGAAGCGACCTTATTTTGCGGGTTATATACTTATAAGTCTCCTAAATTAGTCGTAACTGGGAAGACACTGTTTAGTAAACAAAAGCTAGTGCAAATATAGAACGGTTAAGCTGCGTAAGCACGCTTATGAATGATATATACCGGTAATAAAAGGAATTTGGCACTGGATATCGCTACTATAAAGTAGGGAGAACGGCCGACCCGCTCTAGCTATACCCTTGATTTTCGTGGCGTGTATATAGCTATAATAGAATATACACTACCCTGGCGTATCTGGTTGAAAGTGTATATTAATCTTAGTAATTAAACGGCAGAGTTTATACCTTTTAAAGTAATACACACGGCCACTTTAACGTATTTCTACCTTTTTTAGGTATAAATCTAGGCATTTTGATTAGCGTAATCAACACGCGCTTTCAATTAGATGCGCTAGGGTGGTGTATATATATACATATATTTTTGTGGCGTGCACTTTAAAAGTCTCTTAAAGAGGACACGTTGCCGATAAGTAAGGCCGGTTTAGGTGCTTATAATAGGGCACCCAACACTTAATTAAATTTGGTTTAGCGGATAATAAACCCTAGTTTAAAGCGAGCAGCTGTAAAAAGCCAGCACTTAGTATACCTACGATATTAATAAGTACCCATAAGTAGGAGTACCTATAATTATAGGGAACACCTATAATAGAAGGGAGTATCCATAATAGGGAGTACTTTTAATAGTAAGGAGTACCTATGATAATAAGGAGCACCTATAATAATAAGGAGCACCTATAATAATAAAGAGTACCTATAACAATGAGGAGTACCCGCGATAAAGGGGAGTGCCTACAAGTGGCAGTGCCTATAGTAACGGGGAGCACCTATAATGTTAGGGAGTACCCACAATGGTGGGTACCTATGATAGTTGGGAGTAACGGGGAGTGCCTGAGCGATATACCTTTAGCCGGTTTTCAGTGGCCGTCTCGAGATGGTTGGCGTTCAGCTTGCGTGTTTCGCTTGCGGATTTCGCGAGAAAGCATGCTATTTAGTTAGTATTTAACGTCTATCCCTGCAGGTCGAGAAACCCCCCGCGCTGAGAAAAATGGGGGGTACTTTAACTTTGCACCACTCAAACTATGCACACACTTTAGTGTCTATTATATTTTCATATTATGTATATACTATAAGTGATCCTAAACGCGCAGGCACCTTCACACCTAAAAATTATTATCGCGTCGTTATTGCCGCACCTAATTTGTAGAGAGCCTCCTTTATTACAAAACAGACTTCTCCCGCTATAGCACATTATTACGCTCTTGCTACTACTAAAACTTATAAAATAGTTCTATCTAATCCTATAAACTTTACTATAATGTTTAAAAGCTATTATTAGCGTTGTGGCTGCTATCGTATAAAGATTTACGCAAGGTTGCCACTTGTGTTAGTACCTGCAATGGAAGTAATTATCAATTAGGCTAGTGCGATACGATCTAGCGCGTCTTACGTAACCAGCATATATAATTTACTTAGATCGATCGATTAAAAGCTTAGCCTGTTAGCCTATAGCTGTACGGAGCCTAATATATGGGCCAATTCTAGCCCCGCAGTCCTGCAATCTAACTAAACTTAGCCGTGCCTCTAGTTACCAACTCAGCTCTCTAACTTGCAGTAGAATTGCCTACGGAAATCGCCACCGTATAATTTTCGTGGCGTTTCCTAGATATTAGCGCGGTTAAAGCTATGATCTAAGGGGTAATATAAATGGGTCAGAGGCCCCCCCTGCTAGTATAAGTAGAATAATAAGCGAGCCCTAAGTAACATAGCAGGGCTAGGTTATTTTGTGTACTATACTAGCAGGGGGGACCTCTAACCTATTTATAGTACCCCTTTATATAGTGGGGACCAGCTGATTACGGTCTAATAGCGCTAACGAAGAATACGCCAAGCATTATTATAATTAGTATGAGCGGCAAACACTTAAGTATCTGCGTTACTGCTTGCGTTAATCTAGTTATAAGCTGGCGAGCCTAGCAGTGTAGGTGATATAGGCCATTAGGATTACGCGGCCGTTAGATTTATACGGCCATTAGATTCTTACAAAGGTCAGTAAATCGCTTGGCGTGGGAAGGGGAGGCATTAGCAATTATTTCGCACTAATATATACGTGACTGAAGAAATTCCGAGGAGTCTTAGATAACCTTACCTTCGAAATTATTTAGCTCGCACTATTACTTATACTATTAACCTTCACCCAATCAACCCTCTATGGCTTCGCCTTTAACTAATATTTTAAGACGTCCGGTACAGGTTCTTATCCGGACTCGCCTAGCCCAACTTTAGAAGATTTATCCTTTTATTAACCAGGCCAATACCAAGTTAATTAAAAAACTATTAGTTGAAATGACCGGCAGCGTTAATACAACAAACATATACCACCTTATTACAAAGATATCGGATAGGAAGAGATTGGGACAAGTAGATATTATTTTTAACTATAGTGTGTATCTAGACGCGCATCAACCTCAGGTTATGGCTTTTGATGTGAAAGTTGGCGATTTAAGTTTAACAATTACGGAACTTTTCAATCCAGCTATACGGCCAAAGGTAAACGAGATAGTGGAGTGGTAGAGGGCGATAAATCTCAAACATGATGTCGATTTCCCGAGTCGAATAGATGTTTGGAGGGAAGGACGTATTACCCTCTTAGTGAGTGTTAACGTTTGAAGTTTTAAAATTTAAATACTAATATCTTTAGTAGTCTTAGGCATCTGTATTATAAGCTTGGTATTATTAGCAACTAACTAACAACCTAATAACCCACTTATCTATCTACCCTAAATCATTACTGCTACCTCCCTCTTTTAAGCTAAACTAGCAACCACTCGCACGCCTAGTAGAGAATAATTCCTTAATTGTATATATTAACTCTCCTGTTGTCCATCTAATTTGTAGGCTGAATTTCTATACAACCCACTTAATTATCGCTTGCTAATAAGCTTGGTGGTGTTTTTAGTAAACAGCTATAATGCCTAGGTTATAGGGTCCCCTCTACCTACTATATATTTAGGCAGTAATATGGATTATTAATATCATCCTAACACTTCTTAGAAATATCGCGATCTGCACATCCATATTGGGCTTATTAGTAGGTTGTTATTTGATATATAGTACGCTGCTGCCTAGTAGTTAGTATGCCCTATTTTAGAAATCCCCCCTGCGTTAAGCTTACCTAAATTAAGAATTGTAGTGGGCTCTATTATAAATGCTAGTCTAGGCGTTTAGAGGTTGATAAGAATTTATTCTCAAAATTAAAATAGTTTAAAAGTACCTTGCGGGCATTTATATCATTTCCACAACTGCTTAACATGGATTTCTTAGCAGCACCATTTAGATGAAAATGGCTGCAGTAATAGTGTCTTAAGAATATACACTGAAATATTAGGACTATTCTACTTTTAGATTTAGTTAGGCGCTTAAATTTAGCAGATTTACATATCCTAATGCGGACGTCCGCATAGCGGAAACACTAGTGAGATTATTTTGGCCCTACTAAACGCTTAGCCTTACGCCTCTCTGTGTACGCTAGCGTAATAGACTGATCCTAACCCGTCGCGACGTTAGAGTTCTTAGGGTATTGGGCATTACTACTAAATGTATAACAACCGCAGAGGCTAGTGTTATTGTAGGGACACTGCTAGTAGCCTAATAACTTATTACAAGTTAAACCGGGCAGAAAAATAAACTAATAGAAGATAGTGGGGCACGTATAACTAAACCCGCGCGTCGCCTATTCTTTCCTTACTTTTTCTTGCTTATATGCGTCGACTTACTCTCCCTAGACCTTAGAATTAGAAGTTGGTCGGTACGCATAAGTCTATATATATGGTAACGTAAAGGTATAGATTTTAGGTTGTCTTTAGAAGAGCCTAATTTAGAGGCACATTCCAGGCCTATCCTTATGGCGGGATATCCGCAGAAGATATCCTCTCGGGATGCCCCCACTAATTCTATAGTAGAAGTGATCTTCGTGGCACCAACAATTAAGGGGCAAGGCGGCAACATTTAATAAACCCCCGCCTTTTATTATGTTATCATAGGATCTTAGTCCCCGCTCGGATTGTTTAAGTGCCTTTATATCTATAATCCTCCACTTTCTTAGCCATGAGGCTATAATCTTATTACTCGAGCTTATTGATAACTATGCAACACTATTAGAAGTATATTCGCATCGCAAAACCTTCTCTTAGAGACTTACTACAATGCTAAAAAGTCATCATTAGCCTTATGTCTGCTATGGCGCGCAAATTTATACACGATTGCTATCCCGGCCAGTACTTCTAATCAAAGCGGTTTCTAATCCTGGCTAGTGCGAAACGACCCCGTATGTCTGACACAATTATCGCCTATGTAATTTACTTATGTTATCTGGTGAACCGGGCTTGTGGCTGTCGGGCATATAGCTGTGCAAAGGCTTAGCAAGAGTGTCGATCTTAGCCCCATAGCCTTGCGATCTAACTTAACCTTAGCTACTGTAAGCCTCCTATCAACTAACTCACTCTTATAGATTCGCCACCTTATAAGGGTATAGCTGGAGCGGGTCGGCCGCCCTCCCTGCAGCTAGTAGCGATATTTGGTACCAAATTACTTTTATTACCGTTCAATATCGTTTGTAACCTCAGTTACACAGTACCACTTATTCTATATTTACACTGGCTCTATATCCTACATTTAAAGCGGCATTGAAGTCCTATCTCTGTGTTCTCTATTTGCCACCTATTTAAAGTTTTAAGTGAAGACTCTGTATCAGGGTGATAACGGCCAAGGATTCGTTTTCGCAGCTAAAAGCATGTTTCCATCAATAAGATGGCCTCCTTATTGCGGCTTTAGGACTTAAGCGTGAATGCGAGGTTACCCATGATCATCAGCGTGGCTAGATGTTTATACCCAAGTACCCTCTTTCTCGTCTCCATCACCCACATCTCTAGGTCTTCGGCCTCCTTCCACCGCCCTTGTCTCCAAAACGTTAACGCCAGATTGGCCATGCTAGTGAGCGTGTCTGGGTGCTCTAGCCTAAGTACCTTCTCACTTCCTTTCAGATCTCGCTGGTGCATCGCTTCCGCCTCTTTATACTTGCCCTGCCTCGACAATAACAACCCAAGGTTGCCAACGCTAGTGAGCGTGTCTGGGTGCTCTAGCCCAAGCACCTTCTCATATCCTTCAAGTACTCGACAGTACATTACTTCCGCCTCTTTATGCTTGCCCTAGCTCAACAACACCAACCCAAGGTTACTAACGCTGGTGAGCGTATCTGGGTGCTCTAGCCCAAGCACCTTCTCACTTCCTTTCAGATCTCGCCGGTGCATCGCTTCCGCCTCTCCATACTTGCCCCGCCTCTCTAACACCGACCCAAGGTGGCTGACGTTAGTGAGCGTGTCTAGGTGCTCTGGCCCAAGCACCTTCTCTTCTGCTTCTATTGCTCGCCGGTGCATCGATTCCGCCTCTTCATACTTGCCTTGCATCTCCAACACCAACCCAAGGTTGCTGACGCTAATAAGTGTGTCTAGGTGCTCTAGCCCAAGCACCTTCTCTCTTGCTTCTAGTGCTCGCTGGTACATCACTTCCGCCTCTTCATACTTGCCCTGCCTCAACAACACCAACCCAAGGTAGCTGACGCTGGTAAGCGTATCTGGGTGCTCTGGCCTAAGCACCTTCTCTCTTACTTCTAGTGCTCAACAGTGCATCAATTCCGCCTCTTTATACTTACCCTGCCTTAACAACACTAAGCCAAGGTAGCTAACGCTGGTAAGCGTGTTTAGGTGCTCTGGCCCAAGCACCTTCTCACTTCCTTTTAGATCTCGTCGGTGCATTGCTTCCGCCTCTTCATACTTGCCCTGCCTCTCTAACACCAACCCAAGGTGGCTGACGCTGGTGAGCGTGTCTGGGTGCTCTTCTCCTAGAGTAGCCTCCCTTGCCTCTAAAGCACTAGCCCCCATCTCCTTCGCTATATTATACTGTCCCATCTCGCTTGCATACCACGCCGCTTTAAAGAAAACCAACGCCCACGCCTCAAGCGCCATTACATTACCTAGCCTATATCCTACCGCTGCTTACGCGTACGGAAACAGCGCTTAACACACCGCCCAGTTCTCGTGACGTCCTATAGGGTAGCTGTCGTCCATAAGCGTCACATACTTCGCCTTCCACTCTTCCAGCTCATTATATAGCTCTAGCCACTTCCTCGTCGAGAACTGCACTAGCCGGTGCATATTAAACTCCTTTCCGTCCGCGCTTATTTCTACCAACGAATAGCTTCTTAATGTGTAAAAATCGTCTTCAAAATCCGCTTCGCCATCCTTATCTCGTTGATATCTATGGTGGAGAAGCGATTCCGGAATCCCCTGCCTGTCAAAAAGACTCATAAGCGACAGCAGCCGAGCAGCCGTCGGCATTACTTTCTGGATATGTTCGAACGAGATCTGCCAGGTCGCGATGATGGAGTTAGATGCCCTGCCGTCCCTGCGGCTGTCTCCGTCGTCCTTCTCGAGCAGGCGCGCTTGGTCGTGGTCGCTCCTGCGAACGTCGTTTAGATATCGCGAGATCGTCATACGCGGCGCTCTCTGCTCAATATAAGCCGCCGCCTACGTAATGGCGAGGGGCATGTAGTCGAGAGCCTGTAGCAGCTCTATTGCCTTGTTCTTATCGGCGTCGAGGCTAAGCTTCTTCTGCAGAAGAGCTAGTCCATCGTCTGTGTTTATCGGCTTAACTGCCACCATGCAAGAATGGCTTCCCGTCAGTCTATAAGCTACGTCCTGGCTCCGAGAAGTGATGAGGATCAATCCATTAGGCGACTGTGGTAGGAAGTCTGAGAGCGGCTCCGCTGATCCATCCAGACCATCCCCTCCATGGCGTTGCGGGCTATTACGGGAAAAGACACTCAACTCATCGGCATTGTCGACGATCATCACCCACAGTCCGTTCGACTGGTCGCAGAGCCAGCTGCGAACGAGCCGGAGGATATCCGCTTTCGGGTCGTTCCACCCCTCCATCCTTGTCGCCTCAGCGATCCTCCGGTACCCCTCTTCAAACCTTGCTTTCGTGCCTGCGTGCACCCAGAACACCCATGTGTCTGGCGACTCGCCCCGCACCTAGTGGGCATACTCGATGGCAATCTGGGACTTCCTATGCAGGGCAATCAGCATCGGCTCTATCCTGCCGAGGATACACCGCTCACCCAACGCCTCCAAGGCCCACAAGCGCCGCGCGAGACGCTGGCCTGGCACAGATCTGGCGTATCTTGTCGAGGCTGTCGCGGTTAATGAAGTCGTCGTCTCGCCGAAAGGGGACTATCGACGACGGCGAGGGTTTTACGAGGCGTAAGTGTTAAACGTGCTCCTTGCCTTCTTTCTATATTTGAGCTGAAGGTTCAATTTCCTTCTAAAGCCGGGCAAATGCTTTTTCTCGTCCCTCTCCATAGAGAAGCGGCATATGGATATCGAAAATGCCTAGCAGCGAGTATGCCGCGTCCTCTTCGCGTTTCGTCTCGCGCCTCTCTGCCCATAATATTCGCTCACCCACACTAAACTGAGATAAGGGGCTTCCTTTAAAAGCTTAGACGGAAATTCCTGTAGTGTCGTAAATCTCTTGCACAAGTGAAATTTTATTTCCGAGTTGTTCGCCATCGGTGGAATAGAATTCGACTGATTTCAGAGCGAGCAGCTCTTAGAGTGTCCAGCCTCGAGTAAACCATCTGCTACGTTAAAAGGCCGCTTTCCATGTCTGCTGAGAGGACAGGTCACCTTGGACTGGGCCACCAATCAAAACAACGGATAGATATACGTAGCATTTATCCGCCCTATGGTACCACTGGAACATAGAGTTAATGGCTTCCAAAAGCTCTGCGCTGCTTAATTTATTAATGCAGCAGGTGTCCACCCAAAAGAACTGCAGGCCGTCATACGCAGCTTACTTTGCACAGAAGGTAAGCTTGCGGTAACCTACCTTATTCTTGCCTATACCTTCTGTTAAGTCTCTAAAGGTAACTTCTTCGTGGTCCACTCCCCAAGTATGCGAAAGGATCGCATATCGCAGGGCATTCTTGCCAACATATTCAACCAAGCTGAATTCGCCGTCATCTTCAAGCTATAAAAGACGCATAAAGAGCAGATTGTCAGTATGCTCTAGCAGAAGGAATTATAGGAATCGGCGTAAGCAAGATATGCACAAGTCGAGCATTCAAAGAAGTTTCCCAGTATGGTAGGATGGCATTACAGGGCCATTTTTAGAGAGCATAGCGTGCAGCAACGAGGCTAAGCTGCTATAGCTTAATATCACGTGGCATATATACTGCTTAGTAATCAATTTAGAACGGTGCCACAGATAGTTTGGCACTTAATATGGCCACCGCTAGCAGGGAGGATGGCCGACCCGCTCAGGCCATAGGGTTATAACGCCCTACTTTTTAAGGTTAAGAATAGAGAAAGCAGAGAAAGTGGGCAGCTATAGTATTGGAACGAAGAACTATCATAGGCTTGCCGCTGTTGGTTAAGCACTAGCCCACGAATTACATAAGGTGGATAAGTGGCACGGTTGCTAAGTTAACTAAAATATTAACTAAGTGACTATCACCATTAAACTTCGCGATGTGGCCTAACTTATGATATAATATATGGCTATGTCTATATTGCAGACTTCTCTAAAGTACTATTAGCATATCGCACTACCTCTAAGCTTTGTAGGCACGCCTTTAACGCCTCTGCTAACTAATAAGAAAGTCTTTACGTAAGCTCCTAAGAGATAATACGCTTTTTAAAGATATCAAAGTAGAGAAATATATTAAGCAACACCTATAAACAGAATTTCAGCTTATATGAGAGGAATATAATAGGTTAGAACGCTGGCTTAAGCGGGATAAATTGCTATTTGGGTATATTAAGGGCAAGGTATGGTGCGTGGGCTGGAATTTTATAAGGTTAACATAGATATAGTATTTAATTTAATCTATCTTCCTATTAATCGCTAATTTTTTACCTACAAAGAGGCTCTATATAAGAAAGAGTAGCCGGATCTATCCGTAGCAATAAGTAAGGCTTAAAGCGCCCATAATAGAGAAAGGGAAAAGGAGTATATTAGCTATAAAAAGGCTAGAGCAGAAGAAGACAGGACAGTAAAAGCTAAGGAGATGCCCTTATAGCAGTAAAGAAGAAAAAGAAAAGAGGAATAAAGAACTATAGCAAGGCAGGCTAATGGAAGAATCGTGGAGCTTATTTACTGCTAGCCCTAAGGAGCGCAGCCACCTTTATATTCCTGTAGTCCAGGAACTCTAGGGGAGACTTCTTCTATAGAGCCTGTTCCTCCACCTTTATTATCTGCTGGAGCTTCTGGACCACGAATAGGTCCGTTATTTTGGCTGTGGTGGCACCTCTAGCCTTCTATAACACGTCTAGCCACCACTTTCCCTCCATCCTTGCTATGATGGCGGAAGACTTGTTTTGGAAAGGACCGAGGCTGGAACCCTTGTCTCTATTATACATGTTATACATTAACACAACGTTAAGCCCGCAGGTCTTGGCCAACTCTAGTGTCTGCTCCTTGCTATATCCTCTTTAGTGTAATCTTGCTGTGCCTTATGGCCTTCTAGTGCATCTGAAGCCTCCCCTTAGTATTATAGCTGACAGGGCGAAACTCCTCGTAGATCTTTAGGGCAGGGCACTTAGTGCTATTAGGATACTTGGGCCCCTTCGCAAGTATACCAAGATTCTTAACGATCCTACTATCCTTAGCTAAGAAACTGGATACTAGGCGTAGCAACCGCTCTTACTACTTAGGCGTTAACATGTTGAGGACCCATAGCTAAAAAAATGGCGTTGAAGCCGCCCTTCCCTTCTAGCAGTAGCTTTCTTGCCTTATTTAAGACGGCCTTGTCTACGAAGTCACCTATAATTAGGTGGACAGCCTTACCAGGGCCGCCATTGCCGCGTTTAAGTTTGTAGGCCTTAATGTTGCTTATAGCGTCTATCTCAATCAGCTCCTTGCAGATGTTTATACTGATATAGACTTTAGAGTCCCCCATGCGGCGCTTTGCCTTAATGGCTACTTATATTGATCCTGTACCTAAGTCTAGCATATAGTCTTTGGGAGAGAGGTTCGCGAGAACCATAAAAGGCGAGACGTTGCGGAAATGGATATAGTTAACCAGGTTATAGACGGAAACCTATTTCTATATCCAATCGCTTACCTTATAGGCGGTGTTAAATTAAACCATTATTTTGTGTGTAAGGGGGAGCTTTGCTAATGTTGTTTAAAGCGCGCGTTGCAGAGCTATTGTAATAGAGGAGTGGAGGAGGAGCTGCTGCGGGAGGCTTAATTGGAGGGAGGACGGCATATAGCTGATAGTTAGGAGCTGTAGAAGCTGCTTTAACGGAGGGCGGAGTGACTTGGGAGGTAAGTGGTGGTTGGTAAGAGCTAAGAGAGGTAAGAGTCGCGAGGGAGGTAAGATAAGAGTAAGATAATAGCTGTAAGGAGAGTTTTTATAAGTGTTAAAGGTAATATAGAACTTTAGGAAGTAGAATAAAGCTTTGCAGAAATATTAGAGATGGTGTTATATAAGATAAAAAGAAGTCCGCGCAAGAGGCAGGGGTTCTTTTTACCCTTATTTAATATAAGAGCAAGAAGAAGTAAATTATTAACCTATTAATAGGCTTAATCATCCTAGAAGTGATAGTAGGAAGCTATTTAGCTTTCTAGACGCTAGAGGTAGCAAAGAAAAGAAAGTTAAGGTAAAATTTAGAAGCTACTAGCTCTAGAGCCTAATATTAAGGTTAATAAGAGGTATTAAGGGCTAAAGGAGGGTTAATTGATAAAGCGTAAAGGTGTTAAAGGTAAGGAGCACATGTAACAATATATCCGCATAATGGGGCTTAGGTGGGTTAATTTTATTATTAGCGCCACTTTAAAAACAATGCCTTTACTAACCTACTTAAGTTACTATTCCGCTATAGGTTATATGTAGACGCGGATAAAAGCTCTGTCCTTTTCTAGATTTTAGCTATTTAAAGACCTTATATGTTACTTAAGCCTTACTTTTTATTAAGATTAAGATTAAGCTTAAATCCTTTGTCTTACCTATTACTGCTTTCTTCTCTCCTCCCTTTATAGAGAGCGGCTTTGTAGGTTGTTTACTCTCTAGTAGAGCTTCTTATTTGCTGGCGCTGCCTATATTTACTTAACAACCTTCTTTCTTTCCTATCTTCCTCTACTGCGAGCTTACCTCTATTTGCTCTCCCTTAGCCTTACTACCTCTTTTTAAGACTTTTAACCGCCGCAATTACTAGTAAGCTATTATATTCCTTAATATCTATTTTATCCTTACTTGTTTTAAGGCTTCTTGTCCTTACCTGCCCTTAAATTTAATAACTTATTATATTTCTACTTCTTCTATATCTCCTTTACGTTTAGAATTAATGACTTAGCTTTAACCCCGTAACGCGCTTTACTGCGTAAGCGCTTATTGCATTTACTAACCTTTTAACGCTTAAGAAGAACTTCTGCCAATAATAACACCTTCTCTTTGAGCTCTCTTGGCCTTCTCCCTCTTTTATACTAGCAGCCTTTTCCTCTTCTTTTTTGTTCTAAGGACTAGTTGCTACCTTCTCTAGCGCTCTATAGTCGCGATTTATAAGTAAACTACTTAACCTTTTCTTCTAAAGCGACCTGCGCTGTTTACTGACGTCTTAATAGCTGTTTTGTACTGCTGCTACTGCCTCTTTCTACTATCTCTCTATCTCTCTCGCGCTCGCTCTCTTGCTCTCTCTCTAGATCTTAAAGACCTCCAGCTTCTACCCTTCTTTGATAAAGGTGAGCCTATATTATTCTCGCGTTGCTTGCTAGGGCTGGACTGATCAACTGACGTATAAAATGGATAGATGGCAAATATAATGGCTGCGCTCTAGAAACCTGCTTGGGCTGTCAATAAGAGCTACTATATAGTTGCCGCCGTTAGTACCCAAGGCGCTCCTACTCCGCCTAAGAAGACTATATACGTTAGCGCTGGCTTCTACACTAAACTTATTAGCCCTTTCCCCTATATAGCTGATATTACACCTAAAGTTCACTACGTGGTTAATAACATCTCCGCCCACTATAACGCTGAAACCGACACCGTTTGGGTCTATAATAAGTGCATCAGAACTAATCCGGAGGTTCGCTTCTATAAGAGATTATAGATAATACTAGAGGCGTATTTACAGTCCCCTCTACATAGCCAGCGGTATATAAAGCTGATGGATGTATGGGAGGATGCTTCTGGCGGGAATAAGTGCTATTAGGGCAACTCCCTAGATAAGGCCAGGATTGTCGCCCTTTAGAAGGAGCAGGGATTCTAAGCTGGCGATAATGTGCGGTTTTTGAGGTAGGAATAGAGGTTATAGCCATTGGCGAGGTCTTCTTCTTTGCCCTTTTTTCTTTCCTTCTTTTAGATCTTGCTATCTCCTGCAATGCTTCTCTTCCTCTACCTTTATACCTTGGTGCTCTTATAGCATTGCTGCTGCTTCTTGCCTTAACTTTGTAGAATATTAATAGATATCTGCCTACTAAAGCGGGACCCTTAAGTAAAGAATCTAAAAATGTCTAGCTAGTGCAAACTAACCTAGGATATTTTAACCCCCCTATAAAGAACAACCTTAAAGACATTTTAGCTATAAAGCACATTTAGCGCTTCCTTGCTAACCTGCCTTAATATAAAAACGGCTGTGTTTCTCTCCATGTTAAGCCACTTATAGTACTTATCTAGCTGGGGTAGAAGTTAAGGAAGTATAAATTAATTAGCTCCTATTGGATAAGGAAATAGTGGTAGATCTCTTGATGGATCTCTAACGGAATACTAAGTAGACTAGCCAGTTGGTAGTATAGCGATTGCTTGAACTTAATCGCAACTTTATATAGTTCTTAATATAGTTGCTTATTTTATTAACAGAAAAAGTAGGTGTTGGTAAGCTATTTTAGGCCTTTAAGAGGTACTTAGTAAGTATAGTAGTAAGAACCAAGTAGCTGTACTTATTGCTTTATTTAAGGAGTACGATATTAGTGGAAATATTGGGTATTTTATAGCCGATAATACGGAGTTAAATAATACGTGTATTAAAGCAATTCTTTAAGCTCTCTATCTAAATATATTAGGGGTTGTTTGGTTATAATATAGAGGCCTTAGATTTAGTTTATAATCTAGTAATTTAGAGTGATTTTATCTACACAGCCTTAAAATTTTAATGTTCCTCTTACTGCTCGCAAAACGCTAGAATAGTACGCTAAAATATTGGCAACTTTACCGTATACAGCTTCTAAAATAGAGCTCTTGGCGTTATTTCAAATTACTATTATGGGACTTAACCGTGACACCCTTTTCCTACTATTTCTTACCTGTTCTACTACCGTCTTCTACCGCTAGAAGTCGCCTACTGGCAACTTCAAGGAACTTCAACCGGTCGCGGGCATTACATTATATATAAGGGCTATTTCTTAGAAGGCTTCCTAAATTCTATTAGAGGATTATCGCTTACAGTTGCGAATAGATATATAAGTGTCTTTGGCACTTATATGGGCCTCTATAGAAAGGAACATTTAACAATTAGGAGGTTAGTATAGTAAAGGGAGAGCCTTAAGCTCCAATTTTACCACTAGCAGAGGTTATAGCTACTTAGGCAGCTATTAAGAAGCTACTATAACCACCACCACTAATTAAAGAGACTTGGGGATAATCTTTAGCTAGCTAGCCTAGCCTCTTCCTCTTCTACGAATATGCGACTTTAATTATAACCCTAGGGTATTATGCATCATTATGCCAGAATAAAGCGTCCGGCTTATATTTTGACTTTGTGCTAGGTGGAACATTATTAAGTAGAAAATATATCTTAGTTAATTAGGCTAGGCGCACTTTCTATATAAAGAGGGCTGCCCTATCTAATCCGCTATGAATTACTTTTAGCTGACTTCGAAACCAATATGTCTTATAATTACGCTCTTATATTAGTTATAGTGTTAAATTTTTTAACTTGGTCCAAGCGTAATAGTTATATTATTGGCCTAAAATCTTAGGTTAGAAAAGAAGGATAAGGACTCTTTTTATTAAATATAGCTCTAGGGCCTCTATATATATATAAGGAAGGTGTAGGAACCTAGGGGGGGGGGGGAGGTAGTAACTAAAATAGGTAAAATAGAAGGGGTAGGTAACCAAGACAAATTTAATCCTAGTTGATATATATACATCCCTGGCCTTAGGTAGGGTTAGACTGCTTTACTAATCTCCTAGATATCTTTCTAGAAATAATTTGCCTCTCTCTATCTTTATTTAAAGGAACTCTTCTGCTAAGGTAATTAAGTACGTCTTATTTCTTATTAAGGTGGGTATATACTTACTAGGATAAGCTAATGGAACTAAAGAAATAGTAAAGGGGTTAGTAAAGGGATTAGCCTATACAGCGTACGGGTATAAATGTGTTAGGAATATAATATCTAGCATAGCCTAGCTATAGTTACCTGGCTCCTCTGCAGAGGATAATTCGTTAAGTCCCCCTAAATATTTAATTAAGATGCTTTCCTTATTAACTTCTTCTTCTTTATTGCCATTTCTAAAGTCTTACCCTTTGTACTTATAATCCTTATTCCTCTCTCTATACGTACTATATGGATAAGCTCCGTCACAACATGCTTTAGATCTCTGGTAAGTAAGGCAGGCATTTCGTTTCCGGCTAGTGTATTACCTTATATTTAAAGCAACAGGCTCCGCGTTAGGTTAAAAGCCGTTAATAGAAGTTTCTTTGGGAGTTAAAGAACACTGCTAAGAAAGAGAAGATTTGGTAGAAGAGTTAGTAAACCCACTATCCGTAAAATACCATATATCCGTAGAATGTACCGCATTCTGTATTGGTTTTAGTAACTGCTCTAGGCCCTTATCTAGCAGCACCAAAAGTTCTTAATCTGGATTTTAAGAATTTTATAAACTGTATTTCTTTATCTTGTTTTTAGAGGCTCCTTTCTTTTTTAGCAAGTTTTAAAGCTTCTTATTCTCTTTTAATAGGTGCTTAACTTTTCTTTTAAGGTCTTTAATTAATTCTCTCTAGCGTTAGCAAAAATGGGTTTAGTTTATACGCTTACATTCCTATAATTTCTATAGGCAAAACTCAGCATTGGATTATGTTGATTGATTAAATAGATATTTACCTTAGCCGTCTCTAGCATAGCAATATAGCAGCCGGATATTAGAAGGGGCTATATTAAAGATTCTTATAGAAGAGAGAGGAACGGCAGCAGTATATAAATGTTTTACTTCTAATATCCCTAGGGGAGGGAGCATGGGTTATATACTTAAAATGCAGAAATATATAGAATTAAAGATGTAGACCACTAAGAGGAGGCGGGATATAAAGTTTCCATATATTGACGTGGCGCTAACACTAATATTATATATAGAAGATAGTAGAAGAGTAGAATATAAAAAGTTAAAAAGACAGACTATTAGGGAGCGGACTGCTAAGCTAAGCCTTTAAAAGTTTTCGAGAGTCCTATATTTAGGAAACGCTGCGTAGGTAGAAGGAGCGAGCGAGGAAAAAGGGCTATATTAATTACCTATAATACTTATAGGGAACACGCGTCGTGCTTATTACTATTATTTGGAGTATATATGCTCCTAAATTATTTTAGTTTTAAGACGGCTCATCTTCTTAAATAAGTAATAAGCTTTGGGGATAAATCCAATTAGCTCCTACTAAGCCTATTAAACAATTATATCGAAGGCTTGCAGAATATGGAGAGTTGTAGAATAAGGCTTAGGTTATCTAACCTTAAGGATCTCCTATAATTTAGCTTAGATTATGTCCGGGATAACATTAAAAGGAAAGAAAGTAATATTAGCTTCTTAATTAGCTCTTGTCTAAATTATAGCGGAACCCCAAATGGTTTAGTAGCTTATAGTAACTACTAAATCCTAGACGCCTTTACACCGCAACCACCAAATTATAGACGCCTTTGTATTACGACTACTAAATTATAAACACTTCCCTACCGGAACCACCAAATTATAAACGCTCTATACCGTAAGCACTAGTATAAAGAGCCCCATATTAAGATCTAATCTAATTATGATATGCATACTAGATTTAATAGTATTAGTAATAGATCCTGGTAGCTTAAGATAGTAAAGGGGATGTACTTATTGCTTATCTAGTGTTTATCCAGAGGGCCCTATATAGTGTTGCGTGATACGAGCTTCTATGTAAATACTTTATTAATTCCTAGCACTCTTTAGTAATAATGGGGATTTTAGGTACCCTGCTTTTCTAACGCTTAAAGTGATATATGCTCTTTTAATTAGTGATTCTTTTTATTTAAGAATAAAATGCTTAAATTTATTGCTATTATTTAATATCCTTTAATATCTATTCCCTTCTATTTGTTACTAGTAATGTGTAATTATACCTAGGTTCACTATAAGTATTCTTATCTCCGCTACACTATAAGAGCTTAGTGCACGAAATACCAGGAGACGTAAAAAAGATGTCCGGTAAATGTTGTTGCAGTGTAAGAGCAAACACTTAAGCTATTAATGCATAACTAATTTTCTGTTATAGTGAATATAGGCTCAATAAAAACTATAGTGCGCCTCTATAGGTCTATACAGAGGCCCAAGAAGCTTATATAAGAATTTCTTCTAGGTAACTATAAATACATATCAAACCAAGAGGCTTACTCGAATATGCATAAGAAGGCAAAGGAGGAAATAATTTAATAAACGTAAAGGGGGCTGCGTATTGCTAGCAAAGGGCGTATACAATTCTCTTCTTTATAAATGCACTGTAAATAAGCATTTAGGGTGGAGAAACCAAACTATCTCTAATAAAGCATTTGATGTGTTCTAAACCTAGCAATAAGTAATAGTTATTGTGTATATCCGGCCCGAATAAAACTTGCTTTGGAACGGCCCCTAGACAGTAGGACCTTAGATATAGGCTAGGTAAACCTCGGCATATATACTTATAATATTCTCCAATTGCCCGCCCGTTAAACACATCCAATAGCTTTTAAATGGGATAGCGGTAAGTAGCTCTTTATACGCTATAGATAGTATGTACACTAATATTTATAAAGAAACTAATATATACAATAAATGTATCTGTAGAAACATCTCCACTTCACCCCCAACCTACTAAACGTCAATGTCCGCTAAAGAGAAAAGATGCTAACCTATAATTATACCGTTTGTCTATATTGTATAAAGATCTTAATACGCGAGTTAGTGTTCTAGAGGAGATATTTAGGCTATCGCCTACAATATAAGTAGACGAAGTTGCCTTCACTAAGGCCGTTACCAGTCGCATTCTCGCCCTTAAACATTATATAGGAGCTAGATATTTTCGACCCTTAAAGTTAAAAGAAGAGTGGGATTGTCCTATTAAAGATTGCAACAGAAATTACTAGCGTCTAGATTTGTATTATAAGCATATTAAAACTTTAGAGGGGTTTAGGCATAAGATTCTAAGGCGTTATCTCGACCAGGATATATGTCTGCCGTATAGTCACTAATTTAACTCTCCCGCTGGTCTTCTTTAACATGAGCGGAAAGCTTATGGTGTAAAAGCTTTATTACGGACTTAAATGTTTACACTATTTATAATGTATATTAAGAAGAGTATATTGCGAGATTATATTATTTTAGAAATGCTTACAGAGATATAGACTCGCAACTAGTGGAGGCTAGCAGTTAAATAAAACAAACGGAAGACTCTACTATTTATACGCCTTATATAGACTCGCTAAAACCTAGCTTTAATAGCGGTGGCCAAGGAGAATCCATTTCTCTAAGCGCTGAAATGGGCCCCTTAACTTTAAAAGCTAAAGATAGCACTTAGATGCCTATCCCAACGTCTTTTATAGGAGGAGACTTTGAATTCACTATAGCACCAAGCACTGCGCTACGTGCGATAAAACCTAAAGCATGAGAAGGTAAAAGGGTGTTTAAGTTCTCTATAGCACCGAGCGCTGCTAAAGAGGGTTTCGGATTTACTATGGATCTATATACTAATTTTTCTGTTAAACCTGAAGCTGGAAGGGACTTTAGGTTAGGGTCACTAAGTGCTAATATGGTTAGGTTTAGTGGAAATAGTGCTGAAGGGGATTTTGGATATATAGCTCTGTATATAGAGTTTCTAGTAGGTGAACTGGGGGGTTATAGTAAGGGAATTTTTGAATTTAGGACGAAACCTTGCGCCGCTAATATTCCCTTTGTGGATCTTATGTTTGGAGTGGGCTAGGGTTAATAGGCACAGCTTTAGGACTCTTAGTAAAGAGATTGGATAAAATATATCTTAAATAACGCAAACTAGTTGCGTCTTGCTACCTATTAAGTGGGCTTATTCCTATTCTATATATAATAAATTACTATTACTTTCCCTTCTCTAATAGTAGGAGTTGGATTTAATTGTCTTAGCTACCCATTATAAATAATACTGATTTTAATAAGAGCTGGCTTAATTAGTAGGCGCGATTACTTATATATCCCCTCCGCATACTTTAATAATGGACATTTTATTAGTCTCTTCCTTTTAAAGGGCTAGGTTATACTGTATAATCCATCTCTAATTAGTGTCTTTTCTAAGATAATAGTAACTAATGGTGATAATATTGTCGTTATTAGCTAGCTGTTTCTAATCCGCTAATTATCCAATTGTAAGTATGGCATATTGAGGGAAATCGTGTTCTTTAACATATGAGACTTGGAAACCACCGTCCCTAGTAGAACTAATTAGGGCATTTATAAACTTCAAAGGTATTAGCAAGTAGAGCTTTTTTTCCTTAAAGGAAAGAAAACTGGTATAACCTTGTTCTTGTTAATTTACGGCTACTTTAGAATGGCATTGGTTGCACCTTTAAGGACTATAATGCCTTGATTTTGCAGAAGCTGTAAGACAAGACAAGTAGAGTTCTTGTTAAATAGGTCTAGCGACCACTCCTCCTAGTGTCTATGGACTTTGAGGGCAAGGGAGCTTATGTCTTTAACTTGGAGAAAATCTTAACCTTTATATAACGCGATTTAAATTTGGGGCTAGTTGCCTTACTAATGCTAAGAGAACTGGAAAACTAAACACATAAATAAGAGCAAAATTTAATTAAGAAACAACCTATACCCTAATAAAGCTTTTGTTTGTCTGACCATAAGGCGCTCCCTATATGTTATATATTTAGCAATATACTCTTGGTTCTTGTTACTATATACTAGGTATATAACTACCTAGCGCATTATATCCAACTGCTAGAAAATATTCACGGTGGAGTTATTTATTACTGTTTAGAATAGCATTTTCTAGTAATTAGCTTAGTATTCCGTAATTATTTAGCTATATATATATTACTAACCTTGTTTTGGTTCTAGTGTGTCTAGTTAATCTAGGGTATTAGTATAACGGAGGCTTAATAACTAAAAAGCACCAAATCCATTATTGCGTCCACTCTGTATATATATACTTAAAACGCAAGTCAGCCTAATAGTGCACTTAAAGAGGCGGACAGCTCTTATATATATAAGGCAACCATTAATAGAACTCAGCCTTACGCCTAACTTGTAAGAAGGATTGGAGGTTAAGCGGAACTCATTATATACTAATATATTTAGAGGAATAGTCCCCATTCCTAGAATCACTTACCTTTAATATAAATTGTCTCTTCTAAGTTGACTACTTAGGAGTAAGGCGGCGGCTTGTTTTTATATAACCTTTTCTACTTAATAGCAGCTATCCAACTATATCTCTAACTAGTATCGATTGGTGTTTCCTAGACGTTATAGAGTTTTATCCTAGGCACCAGATTTAGTCATAACTTAGTGTTACTTTAATACTTGCTTACAGATTTTAATCCTTGTTTATAATTGCTGGCTTATTTAATCTTTAATTAAGGGATAACGACTACATCAAAGCTATAGATTTGGATTCAAATATACTCAGCCAAAAGAGGCGGTAATTGCTATGTTAGCTATAAGTGGCCGCTCTAATTTTTAGCATATCCATAATTTAGTGGTCATAGTGTAGAGGCGTCTATGATTTAGTGGTCGCGGTGCGCTACGTCTAGGATTTAGTGGTTACCGCGCAAAACGCCTCCTCTGGCCCCCTAAAGTCAGCCCGTCCCGCCTACCCCAACACATCTATAGTCTCATACTAACTTCGTTTACCTTAGGAGATAGTATACAACCCCCTAAAAAAGCATTTCTAATATCGCACCAGTTCTTCTATAAGTCGCAATAGGATATCTAAGGCCACTTCCCTATAAGTTCTAGTATCGCCAGTATAGATATAAGGGCGGCAGGTTAACTAGGGCAAAGATACAGTTACCTTCTCCCTTTACCGCTCTTAGTTGTTTTGGTTGCAAAAATACACAATTATTAGTTTGCCTACGCTATATATTTCTATACACAGTTCTTTTATTACTTTATACTATTCCATATTATACTTTATTGGTACTATAAGCTAAGCCACTTCTAGAAGCATCTTTTACTTTAGGTACTCCTCCTTTTTGTTTTTCCTAAACTCGTTATTGGGCTTCTTATTTGGCAGTATAAGAAGCTCTAGAAAGTCTACCCACCCCAAGACTTATTATAGCCAATAACTTGGTTGCTGGAGTCTCTATTATTACTTATATTAGCTATCTAGGTTTATAAGGCCACCATATTAAAGGAATCCACTAATAGGGAACTAGGTTATAAGTCTATAGAACTCCTGCAAGTAATACTATTAAAGCCCCTACCTAGCACGCCAGGTGCTTATTATCGCCATTTTATTCCCTTCCCTACTCTAGCCTTCTGGTATGGTGCTATTATTCTTGACATTAAGCCGACTTTTAGTACGCGTTTTAACAGCTTTAGGAAGCGTCTTGGTATAGGTTCCATTTACTGCAGCCTAACTTATTATAGAGTGGGAGTGGCGTACGCATTTAGGCTGTAATATATCTTCCTAGGTTATAGTAAAACAAATCTAGTTAGATAAAGTATCGCGGATAATTATACTTGGTGCAATTATTAGCTTTTTTCCAGCTATAGTAAGTTTAATTCTCCTTATCTTCTCTTAAACAGATTATTACTTCTTAGTAAGTAAATTATCTAACCTCTAAAGAAATCCTCTAATACAAGGTAGTGGGTGTGCGTTACAGTATTTGCGGTAATATCTTTATTAGAATATATAGGTTTTTGGAATTACAAATTGCAGAAAAGTAATAGGATTGGAAATAGAAACCCTAATATCTAAAGCCGTTTAAGTATCCGCCTCTTTGCGCCATATTTAAGCTAGGGTGGCATCTGTCATAGTATTTGTGGCGTTTATAATTAGTTAAGAGCATTTTATAAAACCGCACTTATCCCTTGACCGTAAATTCGCGTCTAACCGTTATTAATAAAAACCAGCCAATCAATCGAGCCGAATTTAACGCTCGTATTGTCATGGGGCCATAATTGGCATCTTAACTTATATAGCTTGGTTCTCCCTTGTCTGCAAGCATTAGGGATATAGGAAGGCGTATTAAGACGAAAGTTACCAGGGGCGGGATTTTCACACTAATTCAAGGCTTTATTGGTGGCGTCCAGGGACGGTAAGTGGGTTGTGCCGGTTAGAACGGTTAGAACGGTTAGAATGGTTAAAATAGTTAGATTAGTTAAAGCGATATAATTAGTTAGAACAATTGGGTCTTTGTCTTACAACCCTACTTAAGTTATATTATATCGTCCTAATCTTCTGTTTTAACGCTACTATGTCTTATAAGTCCAGCCAAGACGCACGTACCGCTATAGGATATATAGATAACGAATAGAAATACTTCTTAGTGAGCCATATATTGTGCGCACTACAAAGTATTGGTTAACGCTGGGTAGTACTTATTGCGTAAAAAAGCTAAGGATCTTACCAAAACCTATAATTCTTGAATATAGGTTCCTCTACCTGTCTAGAAGGAGGTTTAAACTTATATAGTAGATGGGCTACGGGAAGCGAACATGTCCCTAATACGTAATAAGGTTTTTCGGTGGCGTATATTATAGGCTGTTAAGAGCAATTTCCCTAGGGTATAATTCTAGGGCATAATTCCATCTGGTTAGTTTTAGTTATAAATAGTTAATACAAATACTTATTTAAGTTTTAGCGTAATAAGAGGCAAGCTAATTAAATAGTTAACCTAAGACACTGGATAGGCCTTAGGATCCTATAAACCAATCGAGTATTAAACCCAAAATACCGTGTGAGCTGCCTTGGGACCCTGTAAAGAGAGGGAATAAGTAATAAATGGCCGGGACAAGGATATACAAGGCGGGCGAAGAACCAACATAAAGCGGGTATTTAGTGGAAGGGGGATTCTATCCTAAAGCGTTAGATCAATACCACTTAATACTAGTTTGCTATATAGCCCTCCTCTATCCGCTTTATCCAAACTCCCCTAATGTATATAGAATCTGCTATGCACGCCTACGCTCTACTAGATGCTAATTAAGAGTTGCTATTATCCTAGTCCCTATCCGTTGGATAATTTCGCTCTATATACGTTCTTGTCTAGTATCTAGGCCCCAATCCAATGTTAGGTTTTAGTAATAATTCTGCCTCATTTTTAGTTCTTTAGCTATTTAGGGGAGACTAGGTATAAAAGGTCTGGCAGGCTATCTTGCTTAAAAATTATTATAGTGAATATATCTTATTCCATAAAACTACAAATTATGCAGCTATTTAAGACTGTTAACTATATCTATTCCATCCTTCTAGTTGTTTCTTTTCTCTCCTATACCGTGTAATCTATAAGATCGCAGTCATTACTAGTTGCATATAGGAAGCGGCCAACTTATATATTGTGGATGGTGGTAGGAATTGTGGCTAGCTATATAAGTGTCTAAATTCTGCAACTACAAGCATATCTAATAATGGCTAGGGTACAGAAGGTATTCTCTAGGCTATATACTAGCAAATTACTCTACACGTATGTATATAACGTCCCTATATGGAATTATAGTTCTATACTAACTAGACGTTTAGGTCTTTACAGAAAGTTCAATACTTATATAGAGTACTATTTGGATCCTTTTTTAACTCGAATTAATTTACCTAAGGTATTCTTATTTTAGCTCTTGCCTAATTACCTATATCCTTAAAGTTGCCCGTTTTATCGTCCTCGCCATTGGCCAATCAATTAACGTCTATTAAGTTGTGCGCCTTACAATACCAATTCTAAGGATATTTATATTGGTTAGGCTCTCTATCCTATATAGAACACCTTACCTGGCGAGCGAAGCGGAACTGCTACTTAAGCAGCTTTAAGCTAGTGACATTAAAAGCTGGCGGGATTGTATAGAGGATCTCTTGGTAGTTATACCGTACCTATGGCCAAAGGACTTAAAAATATGGTCGTTGCTTTACCTGGTGGGTATCCTGCAAATCTTAGCTAGGCTACTGGTGATATTGCCATTAATATAAACGGGTGCACTTATAGATGCTACTATAGATAGATCTGGTCTGTATTCTTATCCTTTTTAAGTTGTATTAACTAACCGCTAAAGGTTCTATTTCTATTCGAGAATTTGTCTTATAGGTAATAGCGCTACTTGCCTTTATTCTAAACCGGTTTAACTTGTGTATAAAGGGGCATATTATGGAATGTTTAATGCGTAACCTAAAAGAGCACGCCTTAAGATATATTATGACACTCTTACTGGACTTCTATAGTAATAACAGCTCTAGGGAAGTCTTGGAGGTTATAGTCTTAGGAGAATAGTATATCCATTTTACGGAGAGTCTAATCCTTAATTTAATACCTTTCGCAATTAATATTGTTACCTTCGTGGTTTATTTCTCGCACTTTATTAATATATACATAGGACTTATTATAATAGGTGTAATTGTTATTTATATCTGGACTAAGCTCGTTAAAAATCCTAAGCTTTTTCGAATGTATTAAAACTATAATATAAATAGGTGTAAGGAGGGCTAGATTAAGTACGATATAGTTATATACTAGGATCTGGTAAAAATAGCCAATTGTTAAGATTAGGAGTGGCGCGGATATTCCTCTATGTTAATGGACAGCAACAAACTAGGATTATGGATAAAGTATCTATAACTTTTTACTGGTCTGTTTGGGGAGGGATTAAAAGCAATTGGCCTAGCAATCTTAGTGCTAGTCTTGCTTCTTCGCCTTACGTAGGATACCGCAAGTGTGGGTAGCTTATTTATTTTAATCGGTTCCTAGCAAAATATATTTGCGTTTATAGGCTATCTTGTACAAACGTACAATATGCTAATAGGCTGCCTTAGTGTAGGAGAACGCTTTTCTAAACTTCTTTAAACTAAGCTATCTATTATTAATAAAGAAGGAGTAATACACCTTGAGGTTACCGCTGGCCGCGTTAAATTTAACAATATCTTATTTTCTTACACCGACAAGCCAGTAGTAAAGAAGATTAGTTTCACAGTTAAGGGTGGAAAGACTATTGCGCTTATTAGACTAACTAGGAGCGGCAAGTCTACACTTCTTAATCTCCTAAAGCGGTTCATCGACCCTAGTAAAGGGAGTATTAAAATTAATGGCTAAAATATTAGCGATGTCACACTAAGAAGTCTGTAAGAAAATATTATAGTTATACCCCAAAACCTTAAAATACCAAGCAAGTTAATTAGGGAAATTGTATTGTATGGGCTCCATGCTAATAATATTAAAATTATAAAAAGCTATAAAGCCGCTTCTATACATAAACGGATTATAAGTTGTAATGCTAGATACAATATAGTGGTTAGGAAAGGAGGTATTAAACTCTTAAGCGGTAAGCGTCAACGTATTGCCATTGTAAAGGCCTTTCTTAAAAATCCAAAGATTTTGCTTCTTGATGAAGCCACATCTACTATAGATAATATAACGGAGAAATCGATTCGCGAATCGCTTAAAAGTTAAGGGAAAGGTTAAATAATTTTAACTGTTACTTATTGTCTTAGCACAGTTAAGGGTGCCGATGAAATTATTTTCTTAGAAGAAGGAGAGATAAAAGAAAGGGGAAGTTATACTAAGTTGCTTAACTGACGTGGATTATACTACGAAATATAGATAGCGCCGGATAATGTGGATAAAACGGAGGGAGTTAGAAGCTAGTATATACGCCTTATAGATAGTATATACGCCTTATAGATAGTATATACGCCTTATAGATAGCATAGTACACGTTAGTAGCTATAAAATGATATACGGCCCACAGAATAAGAGCTTATATAATATGCCAAGACTTCTGCCTTTTAGGCTGCCCTATATATCCACCTATAAATTCCTAACTTTTGGCCTTCCTATTCTTAATCCTAGCAAAGAATATCCAGTATAGAAAATTATACGTAACTATTAGGGCAACTTAAAAAGCTTGATCTTAGTACCGGATTTAACTAAGAAGAAAACACGCTTATTAAATCCGCCTAAAAAGATTACCCTAAGAGTTATAAACTACGTATTGTGAGTTTTGCTATTAGATAATTCCATAGGCCCCACAATAACAATTTTAGTCGCCGCAGCAATATTGGATTTGCGTATATATCCTTTTATAATAATATTGAAAGGCCTAATAGAAGGTACAGTAATGTTATAACGGAGCTAGACTTGGGGAAAGGTGCCCTAATTATAAGCATTTAAAGTGCGTATAGTATAAACCTATATAGGCCTTGACCACTATCGCTGTTTTGGTGGTGCTAATATGGGCCATATAGATTTCCCGCAATGGAAGTTGCAGAGGCTAGTGTAACGGGACTAGCCTAGTTACAGTAGGAATGTCTCGGTAAAACACTCAACAAGATAAACTTGACGCTTTGACCGAATTCTGCCGAATTCTGCCAGCTTGATTAACTTCTGCCAAGTTCTGCCAGATTAATCGAATTCTACCGAAGTCCGTCCACGTGTGCATGTGCGCACGCATCGACCAAGACCCCTAACTATTTAATTATAAGATTCTCTAGTTATTCCCTTCTCTTCTTTACGCAACGTCTTGTTCTCTTAAAAAGCTATATACCCTTAGATTTAGATAGAATTTATATTATTTCTTTAAATCTTCCCTAAAGCCTCTTCGCGCCCTAATATTATATTGCGTTAAAAACAACTACTATTAAAATAGCAAACAAACCCGAATCCTTTTTAATAACTATGAGTATTATGTCCCTAGTCAGGGAACAGTTGACTATAATATAACAGTCCTTTATAGATGCCTTAGCTTAGCAGCAGGCTGCACTAAAAGCCCAGTATTAGCAATTAATGGAAGCACTCTGTGAAGAACTCTATAACGTCTAAGCATTTACGTTAGAGACCCCAATACTGCCTACAAACGAAATTAATATAACTGTATCCGAACCTGGCCCGTTAAATACAAACCCTAAACTAGTAATGGTAGCTTAACCTATACCTGTAACAAACCTAGTACCTACCGCGAAATTAGAAAAGCTTCCTAACCCTTTAATATTTAATGGAAATTAAAATAACTTATGTCCCTTTATAACCAAGCTCCGTCTTAAACTTTTAATAAACTATAACCGATACCCTACTAAAGCTAGTAAGGTTAGCTATGGAATATCTTATTTAAGTAAAGATGCTGCACGAACTATAGACCTATTCTTCTATAATAGCACCTTCGTTAATTTCGAAACCTTCGTCTCTCTACTAGAACGAATATACGATAACGCCAGCTGCAAACACACCGCTGTTACCAAACTTAAAAACCTATAATAACGGAACCGAGACTTTACAAGCTTCTTTTCGGAATTTTTAGGCCTTATTAGCGAACTAGATTGGAATAAAGCCGCTAGAGTTGCTGCTCTTTAATAAGCTATTTTAGATAAAATTAGAGTATAGTTAGTAGGCAGGGAACTGCCAAAAGACCTACCTAAATTTGCTATAATGTATTAACAAATTAATAAGGACCTTTAATATAACAAATAAACTCGTTCTCTAAAGCTAACTACACCTTGTATTTAAAGCTCTACGAAACTAATATATACCCTAAAGCGCGACCCTTCTCCAAAACCTACGCACGACCCTATGGACCTCAACGCCACTTAATCCTACGCACCCTTAGGAACTAATAAACGAAGAACTTAAGCCGTAAATAGAGAATGCTTTGGATGTGGTAGAAAAGGATATATCTAAAGGAATTGCCGAACTCACCCTTTTAAAAAAGTCCGCCGTAGTTCCTCCCGGTCTTTAAATCGCACCCGCTCCTTAAATCGCACTTATTTTTTAAGCCGTACTCGCTTCTTAACTTATACTTATTCTATAAATTATACCCGGTTGTTACGAAGTATCTTACCCTTAGCTAACTCGGAAAATGAATCGTCCTAGGGCTAAGTCGCGCCTTAGGATAAGAAGTGGAAGAGCATAAGTGTCTAGGCTCTTCTAGCGCTAATATACAACACGACTCCCTTAATATACTTGGCGAAATTTAAATACTTGGAAAGTGGAAGGAGGTATAAATCCTTATAGACAGCGGAGCTACTAGTATAGGCTTTATTAATATAAACTACGCGAAAACCTAACGCCTGAATTTAAAGAAACTCAATAAGCCCTAAGGCCTATAAGGCTTTAACGGCAAACCCTTAATATATAGTGAATTGACACACTACGCTCTTATAAAAATGTAGATGGGCGAATACCTTAAATACGTTTCCCTATTCGTAACACCCCTAAAGCAATATAAGATAATACTTAGACATAGATAGCTAAAATAATACAACCCTTTAATTAGCTGGGTTAAAGAAACACTAAAGTTCCGTACAACCTACTGCTAAAGTTATTGCTTAAAAACCCATTTGCCCTACGAACATGCACACAACTATTTGAATTTAAAATAATATAAATTACCCTTGCCACGAACCTTAAACCAATACGATAAAGCTACGACTGCCAATTACAGTAAAGAATGTAAAGATGTTACGTCAAAACCTCTTGAAATTCGTATAATATAGGCCGCACCCTTTATCTTATTAGCAAAAAGACGAGATTATAAAATCTTTGCTATAACCATAGAAGATATTAAGAAAGCACTAGAACCGAAATAGTATATTAATCCTTAACCTTTTGTACCTAAAGAGTACCACGATCTAATTGACGAGTTTAAAAAACAATTTGCAGACCAACTAGCCCCGCACCGAGATAAGCACGATTTTAAGATAGAACTTAAGCCTGGTATAACACCAAAGTTCGGTCCACTATATAGTATATTATAAGAAGAACTGCTTATAATGCGATAATACCTTAACAAGTATCTAGAAAAAGGATTTATTCGCCCTAGTTAATCTCCATTCGCCTTACCTGTACTATTCGTTAAAAAGCTAGGAGGAGGCTTAAGATTTTATATTAATTATTAAGCTCTAAATGCAATTATAATTTAAAACTAATATCCGATTCCCCTAATTCAAGAAACGCTTAACTATTTGGTAAAGGTATAGTACTTTATAAAGCTTAACATAGTCGCTGCCTTTAATAAAATCCGTATATATGAAGGAGATGAGAAGTATATAGCTTTTTGTATATAATGGGGACTCTTTAAATACCTAGTAATGCCATTTGGCGTAAAAAACGGTCCCGGTACGTTTTAGTAATATATTAATAATACGCTTTATGAATTCCTTAATATATTCGTTACCGCGTATATTAATAATATCTTAATCTACTCGTCCTTGCTTTCTAAATATTGGAAATACATTAAAATGGTTCTTAAACGCCTACGAGATACAGGCTTATAATGCGATATTAAGAAATGCAAGTTCTACGCGTCCGAGGTTATATATTTAGGCTTAATTATATCCTATAACAGAATCAAAATGGACCCTAAGAAAGTCGCCGCAATTATAAACTGGGGAAGCCCTAGCAACATATAAGACGTTTAAGGATTTCTAGGATTTGTAAACTTCTATTATTAATTTATTAACCACTTCTTGGAAATTGCCTAGCTATTGGTAAACCTAATAATAAAAAATTTAAAATTTAAATGGACTACTAAATGTAAATAAGCTTTTAATGACCTAAAGTATTGTTTTATAACTGCTCTAATTCTTGCCTACTTCGACCCTAACCTTAAATGCATTGTTAAAACAGATTCGTCTAATTATGCACTAGGAGGAGTGTTATCGCAATATAATAAGAACGGCGAGCTATGTCTAGTAGCCTTTCTCTCTTGGAAACTCGCCCCTGCTAAATTGAACTATAAGATATATAATAAGGAACTGCTTGCAATTATTAGATGCTTTAAATAATAGCGTCCTAAGCTTAAAGGATTGTTGTTCCTAATACGCGTATTAACAGACCATAAGAACCTACAGTACTTTATAACTATAAAACAATTAACGCAGCGCTAAATTCGTTGGGCCGAATACCTCTTATGATTTAACTTTAAGATTACATACTAACTAGGCAAACTTAATTAGAAGCCTAACACATTAATATAACAATTACAGGACCTACCTGTGAACGCTTTAGATAAATGGATTATAAATTAATTACGGATTTTACTGCCCCCTAAACGTTTTAAAAAGCTACGTCCTATGTTTCTAGATATGGAACTTGATAGAAATAAATCAGAAGTTAATAAATGGGAAATAGAAATTAATGAGCTAATGGAATACGAATATAAGAACAACGTATAGATAATAGATGTAATAAAAGCAATTTAAATAGGAAAACAATAGTATAAGGACATTATACTTGCTAAATGCGAAATTTGAAACAATCGATTGTACTATTAACAGAAGATGGTAGTTCCGAATTCCAAACCTTTATAATTTAAGATACTTAATTTTGTACACGACTTCCCTATAGTAGGGCATCCTAGCTATGTAAAGACCTATAAGATTATTCAACGAGCATACTACTGGCCTATAATGCACGACTATGTATGAAAATACGTTCGAGCATGTAGGATGTGCGTGCGTGGAAAGACCTCTTATGTGAAGAAGTAAGGAGTACTTCGACCGCTACCAATTCCGATACAAAGATGGCGCGACATCTTAATTGACTTTGTAGTTGACTTGCCTAGCAGTAATAGGTTCATGAATATTATAGTAGTTATTAACCGCCTTATAAAAATGTAATATATGATTCCTATAGACTTAATTAATGCGATATTAGTAGCCGAATGTTTTATTAAGCATGTCTTTAAGCTATACGGACTTCCTAACTTAATAATATCCAACTATAGAAGCTAGTTCGTTTTAGACTTCTAGTAAGCTCTATATAAACAATTAAGCATTTAAATATAACTCTTAACTATATTTTATCCGGAGACAGATAGTTAAACCGAAATTGCAAACGCGATTATGGAACAATACCTATAAATATACTACTCCTACCTATAAGACGACTGGGAAAAATGGCTGCCTTTAGCTAAGTTTACTGCAAATAATATAATAAACGTATTAATAGGCGTAACGCTGTTCTACGCGACCTACGGACAAAACCCTTAACTTGGATTTAAACTATAACCTGAAATTAATATGATAGGACCCACGATTAAACAGATCTAGTTAATTAACGCGCATAACTTCGCTAATTAAATAAAGCAGTTAACGGAACTATTACGAAGTAAATTAATATACGCTTAAATGGTATAGGAATGGTATGCGAACAAAGGACAAGCTCCTATATAGGACTTTAAGGAAGGTAACATAGCTTACCTAAATATACGAAATATACGGACTTAACGGCCCTTAAAGAAACTTGATTGGAAGTTTGCGGGGCTGTACTAAATTAAGAAGAAACTAAGCCCGTATACCTATAAGCTTAAACTACTAACTGAGATAAAAATACACCCAATGTTTTATGTAAGCTTGTTGCAACCTTTAAAAGATAATCCTATAACTTATAAAGTACCACCACCACCTCCTATAATTGTTGATAATGGTAATGGTTCTTACTTTATTAACTTAATTAATAATATGCGATAGAAACCATAATCTAAATAATTTAAACTTCTTGTTAAGTAGGAAGGATATAAAACACAAACCTAGGAAACCTATAATTAGATTAAGGCCGACGCGCCTTCCCTAGTAAAAGAATTCCATAAGGACCATCCTTCGCGGCCTGCTCCGGCTAGATGGATATGATATAAAGGCAAATAACTACTACCTAACACAAATACACGAAACTCGAATTTAAAAAGAACTTAAAATAAGTTATAACGTTTATAACGCAATTACGTAACACGTAAGATGTTAAGGAACTTTAACCGGCGGTTAAAGTTGTCTAATTGGTTAGATCTGCCTTGCTAAGACCGCCACCTAACGCGAAAATACGACATGTAATAAAAAAAATTATAAATTCTTAACCAAATTGAATTATTTTGAACCTTTAGCTAAAGGGGGGGTACTATAACGGGACTAGCCTAGTTACAGTAGGAATGTCTTAGTAAAACACTTAATAAGATAAACTTAACGCTTTAACCAAATTCTGCCAAATTCTGCCAGCTTGATTAACTTCTGCCAAGTTCTGCCAGATCAATCAAATTCTACCAAAGTCCGTCCGCGTGCGCACGTGCGCACGCATCGACCAAGACCCCTAACTATTTAATTATAAGATTCTCTGGTTATTCCCTTCTCTTCTTTACGCAACGTCTTGTTCTCTTGAAAAGCTATATACCCTTAGATTTAGATAGAATTTAT
>Ga0307507_10002855_pt1 | contig 34975 bp, 11 predicted proteins | sample 7_EM_MG_FD_207223 | JGI IMG/M metagenome (GOLD analysis project Ga0307507, IMG submission 207223) | Populus trichocarpa ectomycorrhiza microbial communities from riparian zone in the Pacific Northwest, United States - 7_EM | ecosystem: Host-associated > Plants > Roots > Unclassified | place...
ACAAAACAACAACGTAATAATAACTGGTGGAGTAGTTGCCTAACAGATTAACTCCAATTATATTCTAAGATTCACTACAAAGAGAGAACTATCTATGGTAGGGACTAAGGTCCTTTAAATACACAACTATACTCCTAAGAAATCCTCTCTTGTACATAAGGTACGTGTTATACGTATTATATATAAACATACACTGCGTACACTTTATACACCGCGTATAATATTATGTGACTCGCTTACCATTCCTCGTTATATAGTTCCACTAGATCTATCCTAGACCGTACCTATATTAACTAACTAGCTTCCTATAACTCTTCTCCTAGTAGTTATAACACCGTACTTAAAGCGTCCATAATACTATCTCCCTCCTCTTTATCTTTGTCCTTAAAGATTCCTAATATCTCCAAGTCGTTCACTAAAGGTGTAATATCCGTTTAATTAGTCTGGTTAATATCTTTACTTATTATACCTAAAGCTTCTTCTTCTTTATAAGCGCAACGCTGTGCTCGCACCATAGCTGCCATACTATTGCTTAGTAAGGTAATGTTATCTCCATATTCTTATTATGCGAAAGCGGGGTTAGTATATATTGCAATAGTAAGTCCCTTATCTTAACAACCCTTGTCTTGCTTAGAGTGTACTAAAGCAAATATTTAATCATCCTATAATGTTTGCTCTGTCTCTAACGCTAAGTATGCGCGTCCTATAACTCTTAATAGTCTTTTAGTTCCCTAAGTAACTTATTATAGGGTCTTGTATTCAATCTACCGCTACGAAGCTTAATGGTGAGCTCTTAAGCGCCTTAGATAAACTCCGTCGTTCGCAGGAAGCAGAGTAGGAGGCTATAGCTACTTAACAGCGTGCCCTTAAAGCCCGTCTATTGGCCTCTACCCGTCTTCTTCGTCTTAAGAAAGTGCGTGAGAAGGTCCGTTCTAAGGAGTAAAAACTAGGTCAATAGGGTTTGTCTAAGCTGGGTAACAAAAGAACTAGCTCTCCTCCTACAAGGGAAACAACTCCAAGTAGCTTAGCAATTACTCCTCTTAGGTCCCCCTTAGGTAACTTATTCTTTAGCAATCTTTCTTTATTAATATTACCTAACCTACTTTCTTCTAATACTCCTATACCTTTCCTATAGCATTCCTTAGGTTGCTTAGTGGTTCCTAGGTAGTCTTACTATAGCCTATCTACTTTACTTTATACTATATTTTGTCATCTACATCCTTATAATTAATAATCTTTAAAACTTACTATTTGTCTTCCTCTTGTCCTCTATACGTGTCTGCCTTATAGACTAGTAGCTTAACATTCCTATATACTAGCTTTAGCATTGCAATATATTATATAGGGTAGATTTTTATTTTAGCTAGTAGGTTTAACTTATACATAACTAATAAAATTCTTTACTTAACTTTAAAAGGTCCTAGTCTAATATAGTCCAATTTCTTGCTTAGTTATCAACTCTTGAAATTTTTATATAGTAGCCACACTTTATCCCCCTCCTTAAGATCTGGTCCCTTAGATCTCTTAGCATTATAGTACCTTTTCATTCGTTCTTATACTAGTTTAGCTATTTCTTTAAGGTCTATATAAAGATTCATTAACATCTCCATTCTTTATTTAGCTGTGCTACTTGTCTTTTTTGCTTAATATAGCGATAACGATATTCTTGGCTTATATCCGTAATTTGCCTTAAATAGTAATATCCCCATTCCTTCTTATAGTGTTGCATTATATATAAACTGTGTAACTGGTAATAACAATACCCAATTATTCTATACGTAATTAATATAGTGCCTTAAATACTGCTCTAGTGTCTAGTTTAGTCTTTCCATTTATCCATCCATCTGCGGATAATATACTATAGATATTACTGCGCAAACTCCCTATTCTGCCAGAAACACTTCCTAAAATACTATTATAAATCTTAGATCTTTGTCTAATATAATCTTATCTAGTACTCCATATCTTATAAATACTTCTTTTATATAGATTCTAGCGACATCTTTTACTAATATCTCTTTAGTGCATGCTATAAAGTATCCCCACTTTATTAGCTTATCCACTATTACTAAGATTACGTTATAATCTTGTCCTGTAATAGGATCTCTTAACTTTAGTAACTTAATAATAAAGTCCTATAATATAACCTCCTATGGTCTTCCTGGTGTCTTAATAGGTTATAGCCCTCTATACAGCTTATACCTTATTGGTTTGTTTCTTTAGTAATCTAGATATTTCTTTATAACTTATCTTGCTAGTCCCTAGATTCCTTAAATAATATATTCTTCTTAAAGTCTTAACACTAAGCCTATAGCTCTATTGTGTCCTTATATTATTCCCTTATGGAATTCCTTAACAAACTCTTCTGCGATAGACTTAGGCATATACATTACTTCTCTATTTTTATATTGCTCTAAGTCTAGATCCTCTACCTATGCTTTTTAAATCTTCTATATCTAATTACTCTCTGGTAATTTATGGCTCTGACTTTCCTTAGTCACTATAATCTTTAGATAATTATACCTAATTAATCCATCTTAATCCTTTTGCAATAAAGCTCCTAATAGCTTTTTGTTACTTTATAGTTTAGCCTTTCTACTTAGAGCGTCTACTCGTGCATTGTCTATACCCTTAGTATACTGAATTTCGAAATAGTATTCTATAAGCATTTCCGCCCATCTAACCTGTCTTTAGTTAAGTTCCTTTATTATTAGGAATCCTATAAGGTTCTTATAATCTATCTTAACTATAAATGGTTTCTCTATGCCTTGTAAGAATGCTCTCTATTCTTTAAGTACTATAACTATACCTAATAACTCCTTGTTGTAGATGTCATAGTTTAACTCTAGTAGTGTTATCTTTTAACTATAGTATACCACTAGGTGCTATCCATCTTAATATTTCTATATAAAGTATACCCCTAGTATAAAGTCTAATGTATTTGTTTCTACAACCGTCTCTAGACCTAGTTAATAGATCTTAAGAACTGGCTCCTAGGTAAATAACTCTTTAACTCTCTTAAATAGTTCTTATTGTTCCTTTCTCTATACCTATAGTTCTTCTTTCTTCGTTAACCGCGTAAATAGCTTAATGTCCTATAACCATTACGCTATAAACCTTCTATAGTAATTGCAAAACCCTAGGAACGATCTTAACTGCGTAATATTCTCTAGTTTCTGCCAATTTACTATAGCCTTAATCTTCTTTAGATTTATACTAAGTTGGCCTAGTTTAATAATAAATCTAACAAAATCGGTCTTCCTAGTAAAGAACTCGCATTTTTTAATTGCTACTAGCATCTGTTCTTCTTGTAGTCTCTTTAAAACCTATTTAATGTATTCTCTATGTTCTTCCTTACTCTCTAAGTAGATAATAATGTTGTTAAGATATGCTATAATAAATTTATCTAGGTGTTCTCCTAATATACTATTAATTTGTTTCTGGAACGTTGCTAGTGTATTTATAAGCCCGAATTGTATAACTAATGGCTTATATAGTCCTTCCTTTAACCTAAAGGCTGCCTTCTATTTATTGCCTTCCTTAATCCTAATCTAATGGTACGCCTATCTCAGATCTATCTTTATAAAGATCTTTGCGTTGCCTATCCTGTCTTAGATTTCGCTAATTAAGGGTAAAGGATATCTATCCTTTCTAGTAATGCTGTTTAACTACCTATAGTCTATACACATCCTAAGTTTTCCGTTTTTCTTTGGGATAAATAATACTGGATATCCTACTAATAACTATAATGGTCTAATATATCCCTTATATAAGTTCTCCTAAATAAACTCCTTAAGCGCTACTAACTCTATTTCAGTAAGCTTATAGATTGGAAAGAACTTTAGACTTATTTCTTTTTCTAATTCTATCTTATAGTCCCAAGCTGTATACTCTAACAGCTTCTCACTTTCTAGTAACTATAACTTTTTACCATACTTATAGTATCTCTTTGGTACATAACTTAAGCCTCGCTTAGTCTCTTTATATATCGCTCTAACTTGGTACTATACCAACTTAGTTTACTATCGCACTTTGCGCCATTATGTATTCTTAATATTAACCTAACCTATAACCTAATTAATCTTTAAATTGTACTCCTGTAACTAAGGCATTTCTAGTATCGCCTCATCCTGTCCTAATAGTAGGATATCAAAAGACACTCTAACTGGTCTCCCTTTAATAGTTATCTAAATAGGTCCTATTTTAAGATTAATAATACCTCCTCCATAGGCTATCTAATCTCCTAAAATTGTTATAAGTGGATACAGGTATTCCTTTTATCTATATAGTAACCCCATTCTTTTCACTATCTTTGGTAATATATGGTTCCTAGTTACTCCACTATCTACTAATGCTTCAAACTACTAATCTTGCCACTTAACTCATAAATTTAGGTATTGTCCTTAAATTCCTTTAAGGGTTTAAGGCTTTAATACTAGTTCCCTCTAGTCCTGTACGCCTCCCCTTTTCCTAACTATTGGCTGCTAGATCCTGCCTATACTTAGTCCAACTTTAGCTAATACTTAGTTTGTTTCTTTTCCTCTATATGCTATGGACAAGTGTTCTCTAGGCACTCCTACTACTGTTGTCTATCTAGGCATTCTTCCGTAAGGAATCTTCCTAGTTAAAGTATTAAGTCTCCTTAACCTTGTACTTCTACTAGGTGCCAACTATATATATACTTGGCATTTCTAAACCGCTTTTCCTCTAGTGCCCAATATATCCTTACTAGGTACTTCCGGTTTTTATCTTTAGGTGCTCTATATATATTGCACATGTTATCCACATAAGCTATCCATAATAGTATATAATGCGCTATATATTTTAGGTTAACTCTTAGTTTGTCTTTATTTTTAAGTTTAAACCTATACCTAGTTAACCTGACCACTGGTATCTCTGCTATAGGTACTAAGATTTATTACTTACTTCTCTAGTCCCTAGATTCCTCTTCTAGGTTCCTTAACATTATAATTAATGCTCCTTTAATATGACTTATGCGTTTTTCCGTAATAGGTTAGTCTTAGACAACTTTTTTATCTAGCTATATATAAAAGTCTTCCTATTTATTACTGTGTTACTGCCTATACCACTTTCTATACAACTGGTTTAGTATATATGGTTTATCTATTAGAAAGTACCTTGTTATTACTGCATTATAACATCCTTTAGTATATCTTTCTTTAAACCTAGTTAGAATATCTAGATCCTCTTCTTATTCTAGTTTATCTAACTATTTTACCCTAGATATCCCTACACTCGGCCTATTAGTAACTCTTTGCATAGGTGTTTTGTCCCTTATACAACTTAGTATAGCTAACCTCTTGTCTAGCTTCTACTCCTACTATATAATAATTCTTGTTCTAAACTTATCTATAGTTTCTTATTTTCTGCGTCTTGCAGCTAGATCTTTATAGTCGTTTTGCTTTTTAATTCTAGTATTAACTATTTAATCTTTAGGCTAAACACTATATTTACCTAGGATTGTTAACGTTCTTATTTATTTACCAAACTTGTAGTTCTTAAACTTGCGTCCTATACTTATTCATTTGTTACTAAACTAAGTTGCTACCCTTTTCCATTAGTTTTCATCCTTTATAGGTCCTTAAGTGTATCTTATCTCGTCTTAAGAATCTTAAGCTTCTTTTATCTCTTCTTAAGAATCTTAAGCCTGTGGCCTCTTGCCTTTATTAAGTGATAAGCTAGCACTAGCAGTTATCTACTTACTTAGTTTCTTCTAAACGTTACTCCTATTGTCTTATAAATCAATGGAAATTATATCTAATGGTATCGCAATACCCGTTACTAAACCTTATTCTGTAATAGTCTTAGTCTCTACTTCTATTTCAACTTCTCTAAGGTCTATATGCTCCTAGTAAGCTGCCTTTATTACCTTATTATTGGTAAATACTTTACCTATATTAAATTTATTGTCTTTAATGTCCGATCTATAAGCTGGTTTATTAGTTCCTTTAAACTTAGGTAACAATAGCTCCTATAGCCAATAGCTTGCGCCATACTTAGCGTCCTTATAAATTCGGTATACGTTATTATAGTAATACGCAAAACTATTAATTAAATATTCTTTTGTTCCTTATAGTACATTATTATCCCTTTATATGTACGTGCTATCTGCTAGTCTGGTTCCCTTTACTGCATAGTTACTCTAACCACCTCTATAGTCTCTAGCAAAATAACCTTGTTTTCCGCAATTTATATAAGCCCCATCTTTAAACTATTTTTCTTGCTGTGGAGTCCGCCTAAATGTCTTCTGCTGTTAAGATCCCTAGTTTAGCCTCTGCTCCTAGGTCCTTTAATTACTTAATCCTTAACCTTTAGGTTTCTATAGTTTCTTTTCCTATCTTTAGGTTTCTTTGGTACCACTTAGGTCTATTAGCTCTACGCCATTCTATAGTTTTTAACTCTATGTCTATTGTTACGTACTCTGCGCCTTATATAACTATAGAACTCTGTCTTACCCTCTCTTAGCTTATTCCCTTTAATAGATTCTATTATTAATCTTTATTAACTAATCTATTAACTCTCTTAGAGTATCCGCATCTTCTATTAGGATAATTGCGTCCTAGACTTTAGCCTTAAGTCCCTATTTGTACTATGCCATAAGCGCCCTATTATTCCACTTAACCTATATGGCTAGTGTTTAAAACTGTATTATATACTTAATTACTAAAGTGCGTTATACTAAGTTCTGAAGCTTTTGTTCCGCTATAGTTATAGCCTCCAGGTCTCCAAATATCTGTATTAGTTGCTTTGCAAACCTATTCTAATTAGTAAATATATACTGTATATTCTAGTTAGTAGTTATTATACCATTAGCCTATATTTCTGTAAGATATAGCTTAAACCACTTAAGTGCCCTCCCTGTTAGGAACAATTCTGCATAGGCTACTTAATCTAATAATATTGCTAACTTCGCTTCTTCCTGTACTACCTTAAAGTATATCTACGTAAGAAATTCCTTGAGCTTTAACTTCTCTCCTAAAAATCATTTAATTAAAGGTAGCTTAATTTTTACTACTCTAATTCCATTAATACATTCTTTAAGTATTCTATTATTGTCTTATAAGTGATTAACCATTTCCTATAACTAATCTCGCGTAACTACTTAAAAATCCCTATTATCTATACTGGTATCACCTGGCCCTAAGGTTGTAGCTGCCGTCAACGCCGTCGTGACTGGTGCTGCTCTTGGTGGTATATTATTCAATCTTGTTTAATACCGTAACCTTAGTAGTAAATATGTAACAGAACCTTGTAGTAGGAACTACGGTAGGTTCTATTATTGGGCTGGATATATAGGTAAGAACAAAACAACAATATAATAATAACTGGTAGAGTAGTTGCCTAATAGATTAACTCTAATTATATTCTAAGATTTACTACAAGGAGAGAACTATCTATAGTAGGGACTAAGGTCCTTTAAATACATAACCATACTCCTAAGAAATCCTCTCTTGTATATAAGGTACGTATTATACGTGTTATATATAGACGTACACTACGTATACTTTGTATACCGCGTATAACATTATGTGACTTGCTTACCATTTTTTATTACATAGTTCTACTGGATCTATCCTAGACCATGCCTGTATTAACCAACTAGCTTCCTACGACTCTTCTCCCAGTAGTTATAACACCGTACTTAAAGCGTCTGTAACAATAACGTTATAATTAAGAAGCTGCTGGCACCTAGGCCACTACGCCTCGTAGATAGTATTCTAACTTCGCTTATTATAGACTACTTTACTACCTAAATATTAATCGGCCTCTATACTAAAGCTATACTCTTTTTTATTACTAAACTCTTGCCTACTACCCTAATTATCCTAGGTATGCCCTAGCTTTAAAAGCACGAGCCCCGTCCTAGCTTTAGGAAACTTAAGATCCGCTTTAACTCAGACTACTACTCTAGGCACTGCCTCCCGTGGGGGATAGCTAACGTTAGTAGGGACGCCCTATATGGACACTCAGTACTACCAAGCCTAGTGCCTAGGACTATATATAAAGCCCTAATAGTAGAAGACGTTCCTGATAAAGGGGAGCCCATATAGCTGCAAAGAAACGAGATAGTAGAAGACTAGACTAACCTAGCACTTAAGACCAAAATAATAGGCTAGCCAGCCCTACCGAAACTAAGGAAGAAGGTCCGCTTTGCGCCATTACTACTAAGAATCCAACCCTAACCTAGGCACCGTTTAAACCCTAGCCGCCTAGCCTAACACCTAGAACTAAGCCATATACCATATGCGCACACTATAGCTCGTGTTATAGTAAGGACTGGCCATAGAACTACTAAGACTCGGATAATAGAAACTGCGCCATTATAACGCCTAACCTTACACCCGTCTCCCGCGCGTACTGTATAGGGCCGCCGCCTCGTTTTTGCCCCCCTAGGCCAACTAAGCTGTGCTAGCCCAGCCGTAGCACTAGAGAGCTAGATATGCCCCAACCTAGACAATATTAAATGCACCTATGCTATTAATTTTACCCAGTTCTATAAACAAAAAGATATAAAGGTAATAAGGATCTATATAGTGGAGCTAGTAGAACTAGTTAAACAAGATAAGCACTAATAGCTGCTTAAAGAGCTGCCTATAGGCCTAATAGAAGTACTGAACCTATTAGAAAGGTCTTTCCGCTAGCTGGTAAAAGGCAACTATATAATAAAGGAAGCCTATAAAGTGCTCCCCCCCTATTTTTATAACTTCCTTAAGATAAATCTAAAAACCAAACCCGAGCTTTTATATTGGAAGATAGTTAATACTGATATTAAAAAATTCCTAAAAGGCAAACCAGGATTAACCTGTAAAGATATTCTACAACGCCTACTAAAGGAGTTTAGTAAATATATTAAGTACTTTCTCCCTAAGAACGTAGACAAGCTGCCCCCTTACTAACCATGGGACTATAAAATTAAGATCACCCCCGGAAACTAGGCCCTATACTATAAAAATAGACCACTCTTACCTGCTGAACTTAGGTGTGTAAAGAAGTAGATTAATAAGATGCTAGATAAGGGTTTTATCTGCAAATTAACCTTACTAGCTACCGCACCACTCCTCCTCGCTGCTAAGCCTAGCGGTAGTGTACAAATCTGCTATAACTACTAAGGCCTAAATACAGTTACTATTAAGAATTAATACCTACTGCTACTAATCCGCGAGATACTTGACGCACTTTGTGGCGCCAAATACTTTACTAAACTTAATATAATTGCTGCGTTTAACCGGATCCGGATTGCAAAGGGCTATAAGTGGCTTATAGCATTTATTACCCAGTTCGGACTTTATAAGATGCTAGTTACACTATTTGGCCTCTATAACGCACCTACTATGTTCCAGAACTATATTAACCATGTTCTATATAACGCCCTTAATAACTACTGCACTGCCTACCTTAACAACGTCCTTATCTTTTCTAAAACACGCGCCGAGCATACTAAGTATGTAAATGAAGTTATCCAAAGACTCGGCAATACTAGACTTTAGATTAATATTAATAAGTTTAAGTTCTACTCTACTAAAACAAAATACCTCGGCTTAATTATCTTAACTAATAGTATAACTATGGACCCTAAGAAGATACAGGCCTTACAGGAATAAAAGGACCTAACATTAATTAAAGAACTATAATAATTTCTTAGCTTCGCGAACTTCTACTAATAATTTATCTAAGGCTACTCTACCATCGCTACACCTATAATAAAACTCCTAAAGAAGGATATTGGATGGCTATGGGGACCAGAACAAGCCAAATCGTTTAAGGCCCTTAAGGGAGCCTTTACTTCAGCACTAGTACTAGCATACTATAACTACACGAAGAAAATAGTGGTAGAGATAGACGCATCAAATTGGGCTTCCGGTGGAGTCCTTTCCCAGTATAATAATGACGGAAAATTAAGACCGGTTGTATTCTTCTCCGCAAAGCACTCCGTGCTAGAATATAACTATAAGATCTATAATAAAGAACTCCTAGCTATTATTAAGGCTTTAGAGGAATAGTATCCTAAGCTGCAAGGGACTGAGGAGCCGTTTAAAATTATTACTAACCATAAAAACCTATAGACGTTTATAACTACTAAGCAGCTAAACCAGCGCCAAGTCTAGTAGGCAGAGTTCCTTTTACAGTTTAACTTTGTAATTATATACAGACCTAGCAGTAAAGCCACGCTCCCTAACACCCTAAGCTGGCTACCAGAAATAAGGCCTAAGGACGTTAATAATAAACGCCTCCGCCACCAAGCCTAAGTTATTATACTGCACCAGAAAGTTAACCCTATAATCTTAGAAGAATTACTATACAAGTCCTGTAACTTTAATGACGCGGAGTTCGTAGTCGCTCTAGACCCCAAAATAGCCAAAAAGTTACTAGATGAGTTAATCCGGCTAGGATACTAGGAGAACGAACTTATAAGAGATATAGTAGCAGCCCTACGTAATTGGAAAGCTCGCCGTTGGCTAAAGAAGATTAGGAAATTACTCCATTGCGACAAGTTAGAATGTAGTATCGTTAACGGACAGATCTACTTCTATTAACGTCTCTTTATTTCTAACGCCCTAGACCTCCACCTAGAAGTTACCCATCGCTCTTATAGCAGCGGCCCCGCTGGTTACCCTAGCTGGGTTAAGACTCTTGACCTCTTAAACCAAATATACTAGTAGCCAGGAATCTCCCAGTTCATAGCTACCTTCGTTAAAGACTATGCCCTATACTTTTGCACTAAGACCCCCTATTCTGCCCTACCTAGTTTCCTAAAGCCACTAGAATTACCCGCCCGCCTATAGACCAATATCTCAATCGACTATATCACAACGCTGCCAGTATGCCAACGCTACGGTAAGGCATATAAATATATTCTTGTCATTATAGACCACCTAACTAAAATGCGACACCTTGTTCCAGTAACAGGACTCTTAACAGAGGAGCTAGTTAATGGCTTTGTTAACAACGTATATAAGCTCCATGGTGCACCAAGCACGATTATCTCCAATTGCGGCATATAATTTGTTAGCAACTTCTGGCGATGACTAAGTGAACGCCTTAAGACAACCTTGCGACCAAGCTTAGCCTGGCACCTAGAAACGGACGGCTAAACCAAAATTATTAACACTGCCGTAAATAAATACCTTCGTGCTTTTGTTAGCTTTATATAGGACAACTAGATTAACTACCTGCCGCTTACCAAGTTTGCTACAAATAACCAAGTTAATAAGAGCATAGGTATCTCCCTATTTTTTGCAAACTATGGCTTTAACCCTCGCCTTGGAATCAAGCCTGCTGGCCCCTACCCACTAACACTATTAGTATAAGCAAAGAAGGAGTTCTTCCGCGTAGACTCTATAGCCAACCGCTTTAAGCGGATATTAATATAGCTTAAGGCCCTAGCCTGGATTTCATAGTAACGCTATAAAGACAATGCTAATACCCGTAGGGACAAGAGCGCGTTATTCTACAAAGGTAATATGGTTATGGTTAGCTTAAAAAATATAAAGACAAATAGACCTAAAAAGAAATAGGACGATAAATAGGACGGCCTGTACCCCATACTCGCAGTATACTAAGGGGCAGTCGTAGTAGACCTCTTAGACTATATCCAAGTAAATAAATCCTTTTATATATCTAAGGTCCGCCTCTAGGCTGCTAAAGAGATCCCTAGCCAAGCAAATATTAATACCGCAGAGCGCCGTAATATACAAGGACGAGTAGCAGAGAGAGACGATGACGGCAACATAGAAGACAAATAGGAGTTTAAGAAAATCCTTAATATACACAATAAAGACCCCTAGGGCCTAACTTATAAGATTAAATGGAAATATTACAAGGATACAACCTAGCAGCTAGAGGAAGACCTAAAGGGTTGCAAATAAGCTATATAGCGCTTCTATAAGCAATACCCTAAGAAGCTAGGACCCCCAGACTAGGCACAAGATAAGGAAAAGTCACACTAAGGTTGCGGCCAACCACCGCATTAAAATTTATGGTGGTTGAGATGTTATAGAACTTTAACCAGCGGTTAAAGTTGTCTAATTAGCCAAATTCTCGCCAAGAAACGCCACACGGACCGGTTTAGGTGGCGGTGTAGAGTTTTACCAACCTTACTCACTAAACTAACCAATTAGGATTTTCCATGCCCGGCATGGAAAATCGCCATTGGCTTAGTTAAGGGCGGTAAGCAGAACTAACATCTTTGCGGTAGAAAATAGGCAACCCTATACACTGCCTATTTTTAAGTTATCTGTTCGGTTTGGGGACCAAACCATCTAGGGGAGAGGAGTACTATCACAGCACTAACCTAACGCATACTGTTTCATACTGTCTCGTACTGTTCCCTACTATTAGCTGGCCCACCACTAGCGACTTGGCGGCCGGCCCTACTATTTATATACAATACCCCCTTTCCACCTTCTTCCCCTCTTCATACCACAACGTAGTTATTCAGTCTACTTCATTGCAGCACTGTAACAGAAAGGTAGATAGAAGGGCTATCAGTTTATCAACTATTTTATTATCCTAGTTGCTTAGTAGCTTATTAATATTATCAGCCTATTGGTTAAGGCCTTAGTCTATACCTATAAGGCTTATAAGGAAGGTAGTAGGGTTACTTAGTAGGTTAACTCTTAACATCTAGCGGCCTAATTAAGTAGTGGTTGTAGTAAGGTTTTTAAGTAGAGGCTTAAGCCTATAGGGTAAGCTATCGCGACCTTCCTTCTAATTAATTCTTCGTTATCTTTTTCTTAATAGAGGTTTTAGCTAAGGAGTAGTAATATCTTCCCTCCCTTGCTTATTAGACGAGTCAACAGATTCTTCTATAAATATAGTAGTAGTTTTTGAGCTAATATCGCCTTTGTAGATTTTAATATCTTTAAAACGCTTAATCTTCTGTTTATCTAGTAGCCAAATGCAATAAATTATCTTGCCATTATAGCCAATTAGAACACCCTTTTTTACTTATAGAGTAAACCTGGCTGATTTTACGCGATCTTCTTTAGCTATAAGGGAGTAGATAGTAGATCCTAGAGCCCTTAAATAGTATACTAAGGGAGGTTTACCCTTAAGCTTTTTATAAAGTAATATGCCATTAAGAAGAGCTCTTATAGGGCGTCTGTTTTTGATATATATAGCTACAAAGAGTACGTCAGGCTATAGAAAGTCTAGTATATTGCTAGCGAGGATTATTAAGCGGGTAATCTTAGTGGAGGTTCACTGCGAGTGCTCTACTACTCCGTTCTCTTCCTAAGCGTGTGAGGCGGTAGGTTTAAATTCTATACCTAGATTATCTATTTAGGTGGTTACTTTCTTACTACGGAGCTCTACTTTGTAGTTGGTACAAATTCTAGTAATTTTAAGGTCAAATTTAGTGTGGATCTAATTATAGTACCTCTATAAAGTACCAAGCCACTCGTCCTTTGTATAAACGGTGTAGACTATAGTAAACCTTATATAGTCGTTGGTAAAAGATACGTAGTATCTTTCGCCTTTAAAGCCAACGGGGGTAATAGGTCCTACTAGATCCATATAGATAAATTAAAATAGCTATATAGCTTGTTCCTGGGGCGTTCTATTATACCTCTTTCTAGCTTTAGATTAAGTGTAGGGCTTACAGTATTTATTACTAACGTTGTTAAACTTAATACCAAGTTTACTTAGGTGGCGTTTAAGGTTACTATAGTTAAGGTGGCTAAATTGGTAATGCCAAACAGGTAGGCTTTTGTTGTTTTTAATTATCTAAAGGATCGATTCTAACGAGTAGTTATACTGCTGAATTAGGTAGAGTTGTTAAACTTTAGGTGCATATCCTATTACCTTATTATTACATTTAAGTTCGTAAGTCTTGTTATTAAAGAAGACGCTTATTTCCTTAAGTCGGCTTCTAGATAGTAGGTTTGCTGGTAAATATAGTATATAAAGAATATTGTGTAGAGTAAGCGTACTTCCGTGACCTTTATTAGGGAGTGCGGTTTATATAGAGATAGATCCTTTACCTACTAATTAAGCTCTATAGGGACCAACTATATCTAATAAGGTGTCGTTATTAACGTAGTTAAAGAGAAGTTTACAATTCTTATAGTAGTGGACGGTAGCAGCAGTATTATAGATGAAGTCGTACCTGCTTAGTTAGGCTTATACCACCGCTGCTATAAGCTTGCGTTATAGATTTGCTTCATTTTTAACTTAATTAGAGTATTTATTAAGCTAAATAGGTGGCCTAGTCCTCTGCTTTTTCCTTACATGGATTCTATTACCAATTCTCTATAGTGCGTTTTCTGGGTTTCTCTTCTAGCAGTCTTCTTTAAAATACGTAGTTCTATTATATTTTACGCAGTTAGGGTGCTTGCATATTCCTACTAGTACAGTCTTTCTCTTTATGGACGTTCCGTCATTTAAACGTGCTACTAGTATAGTAGAAGCTTCTTAATTAAGCTCGCTATTAAAGACGATAAGTTCCTTACCTAAGGCTTATAGGTTGATATTTTTCTGCATCCAATTTATTTATTAAGTTATTTTAAACTAAGCGTAGTTAGTAGAGCTAACTCCGTGCAAAAGGGCCGCTTAGGCAAGGATTTCGTAATTAATAGGTTAGTCTATGTCGGTATACTCGCTTTATCAACGTGCACGAATATCACTGTATTGCGATATGTATGCGGTGTTGAAGTTGGTAGTTCTTGTTGTCTAGAAGTAAGGGGTTGCTCCAAGGTTAGGTTAGCTAGCCTCGCTTTATAGTCTCGTGACCACGTCACATAACTAATATTCCAACACTAGAGTAACTCTAAAAAGAAGGCTAATCTATACTCTAAAGTCAAGTTTACTTCTAGACTATTTGTAGCGTATACGCAATAGCTTCCACGCTCCTTTTACAGGTCCGTAATTACATAACCTATATTATAGCTCGTATAAATGTCTCTAAACCAAAGCCTGTAAAATACTGTATTACGGAGATACTACGCTAAGAAAGAGAAGAAGAAGAAAAGTTATTAGGGGTAGCAGGTTAATATATCGCGAGGGCCGCTAAGGCGCTAGTGGTAAGCGAGCCAATAGCGATTTTCTATGCCGGGCATGGAAAATCCTAATTGGTTAGTTGAATTTAGGGTCCGCACTATTATAATTAGTTACCTAACGCTAAGCTAAATCTAAGTTCGTTCATTTAACCCATCCTACAACTTATAGGTCGATTCGGTTTGTATTAATAAGCTATTAAAGAGCCGCGCAGGGTTTTCCCTTCGTTATAGCGTTAGTAGGGTTGGCCTCTCTATTAATCTATTTTACCTCCATAATCTGTCTCCGTTTGTAGGCTTGCCGGAGGCACATTACGTTAATTATTAGGCGTTTTTCTTAGGTGGTTCTAAGTCGTACTAGATAGTTATATAAGGACTTAGAGTTAGTGCAAAGCATAAGTGGAAGGTTAATTTGTAGGATCTTATCTACTATAGACTTAATTGCAATGCCGATGTTAAAGCTATAGGCTGTGCCGTAGAGTTTAGAAGCTAGTACGCTCCAAGTAACTCTTTTGCACTTAACTAAGCTCTAATAGACGATATTGGCCTTCTTTGTAGCATTAGCTAGTATAAGGACATAGCCAATCTGCGAAGAGAGGTCCTTGTTGTTGGTAAATAACGTGTCCGTAAATACTAGTAGCTGTAGGGTTTTAATATCTAACTTAACAAACTTAAGACCTCTATTAGCGTTCTCGATTTACCAGTTTAGACACTTATTTAACTATTTTACGTCTTCCTTATTGGGGTTAATTACTTGGGCGGCAAAGGATAAATTAAATAAGGCTTCTAGCTGGCATACTAAAGCGATATATACACCTCTAGTATGTTAAGCGATATACTAGTCCTTTGGAGTTAAGGTTCTTATAGCTCCTCTTAATCCTATACTCGTGGCAAGCTTGGTGCTAATTATACTAAGGTTTATACATTGTCGTTCCTAAGTAAGCGTAATACTCCCGTCAGTTAGTAGCTGAATGACTCCACCATTAAACTTAATGGGTGTATTAATGGTAAGTTGTTTCTGTTCCTTAGCCATAAACTTGGCCTTATGTAGCTCGTTTTGCTCTGCGTTTATAAAGGTCTTATCTACTAGGAATAGAGTATCGTTAGTTTATAGGCCTACAATACCAAAGGGTTCGTTATTTTGTAGGAGGTAGGGGTTGTACGTAGACTAGTCTATATATAACTGTTGGATGTAATATAAGTGATATATCTTAAACCAGTGGTTACCGGCTTCCAGTACTCTATAGAGTAGTTTTATAACCTTTAGAACGGAGGCCTCGTTAATCCCAAGTTGCTTAATCAGCTTGTGTGGAGGTCGTACGTAGAACTCTTAATTCAGTGTGGTGGTTGATTATACGTAGGCCTGTAAAATATCTTAGAGGTAAAGTCGTGCCTATAGAAGCTTTATGGCGGCAATATAGAGAATTAGTCGTTGGCTAACTCATTAAATGGTTAGTAATTAGGTAAGAACCAGTTCCTTTTCTAAGTCATTATAAGCTTATACGACTAGTTAGGATTTCTTAAAGGCTTTATTAATTCCCTTATTCTTAATCTCGTCAACAAATCGCGAGTTAAAGAGTTGTACGCCTTATAGTATATCCATAAGTCTTACAATCTTAAAAACTCCCTTCTTAAGTAGACCAGTAAGCTCCTTCTATTAGAAGGCACTAAATTGGGTACTAAATTAACTGTCATCCTATAGGTAGATGGTGATATTAGTTATAGCCGTAAGTAGAGGGTATTTACGAGGGCGTCCTCTGCCTCGTTTTGGGGGTTGTTGCTAAGCTTTAGTAGGTCTCTCTAAGACAGTCTCAGAAAGGGCTAACCTAAGTAGAGGTTTAGGTAGCGATTTTAGTCCAATAATTTGCTCCTACGATTCAGTTACTTAAAGGTAGGGTTTTATGACTGTAGATCGGAAGGCTATAGGTCCACTAGACAGCTTAATGGTGCATATTTTACCCTTAACGGTAAGTAAGGTAAATGGCCCGTCCTAATAGCCGCTTTGGCCAGTGTTTTCTTCTCTCTAGACCAAAATGGGTAAGTTTAGTAGGAGATCATAAATCGCATTAGCATTAGGTCCGTTTCGCATATTTAGCGCGTTGGCGATCTATCGTTCAGCTTATAGCTTCTATATCTCTGCCATAGCCTTTTTGATTACGGCAGCGCGTTATATAACGGTAGGGGATGGTGCATTAGATTCGACCATTTGGGGGTAGGCTTTAAAGACTAAAAGTGTAGGAACTAGTCCTTTAGGGCCAGCTAAATCGTTAATTGCTTTAAACGCCATTTAGAGTCCCATCTCCTTATTAATGTTGGGGATTTCAGTTATAATAATCTGGTAGGCTTGCCGTAATAGACTATAGTAGCGCTCTACTATTCTAATTGTTGGTCACACAGGGTGACTCACCAATAACGACTACTCGAGTAGGTTACAGTGATGTTGGTTAATAGCTTTATTTTATTAGAATGAGGAAGGGCGAGGAGCTTAAGACTCCTCGCCACGCTAGTGCCACGGCGTCACGTAACGACCGCTTGCCTAATTCCCAACACTAGCAACTCTTCTTTTGTGGTTGCCATTTATATACAAATACTGCTTGACTAGCGTAACAAATATTAATCCTCCTTACTTACTATTGCCACCGTAATATAAGTCTTACTGTCCTAAAATTTGCCTTTTAGCACGTGGTGCTTTCTTACTTAGAGTCGCGGGTGGACATTATGTTAGGGCCGCTAAGGCGCTAATTATAAGCGAGCCAATAGCAATTTTCCGTGCCGGGTATAGAAAATCCTAATTAGCTACTCTTAAATTGCTATATCTCCTACTCCCTTTTAACCCAACCTTTAACTTATATATATAGAGTATTTATATTAACGAACGTCTCTAGTGCCTTGTTTGGGTTTGCCTTTGTTATTATATCTACCGGGTTATCTTGGCCATTAATCCACCAGATCTTAAAGAGTTTTTAACGCTCGTAGGATTGCTAAAGTGCCATAATATTAATTATAAGATGCTTCTCCTTTGTGGTACCAAGCTTAACTAAACACTTATAGAGGGAATATAAGTCGGTGCATATAATTATAGGGATAATAGGGAGTTTAAGTCAATCTATAATTATCTTTAGGGTAGTTCTAATTATAATTGCCATATTAACTCCGCCAACTATTCTATATATCTCTAATGCTAGAACGCTTCGGGTAACACACTTACTCTTAGTTAAGCTCCAATAGATAAGATTGCTGTAGATTATAAAGTTATTCTCTCTAGTAGATTTGTTTATAATAATAATTTTATATCCTAGCTAGGAGCTAAAATCTTTATTGTTTACGAACAATCCATTAATAAATATAAAGAGCTTAGCGGTAGGAAGATTAATAGGTATATAGAGTAGTCCCCAATCAAGATGGTTCATTTGCTAGGAAAGACGCTTATTTAGGGCAAGGACGTTATCCTTAGTTGGTTCCTAGTATTAAGCGGCAATAGAGAGATTAAATAAAGCCTTAGGTTAATAAATAGAAGTAATATAAGCTCTATAAGCACGTTACTCCACGTATCCTTACTTTAGAGAATTAATATTAATAACGTTAATCTTCTTGCCTTAATCTTTCTGGCGCAAAACAATAAAATCCTTGTTTAGGGAGAGGATACATCTATTAAAAAGTAATAGTATTATTAAATTAAGCTTTTCCTTTAGCTTTACTATAAGATTTGCCTTTACTAGCTCATCTTCTTTAAGAGCTAAGAATTGGTTGTCTCCTAAGATAATTATATCATTAGTTTATATACCAACGATTCCAAATGGAGTTCCTATAGTTATAATAAGGAAGCAGGGATTAAATATAAAAGTAGTTATTAAGAGCTTCTCTTTATAGTGCTTGCTATAAGTAGCCCACCAATAAGTTCCTGCCTCTGCGATTCTATATAATGGCTTAAGTACAACCATAATTATATCTTTGGGATATTAGTAGCGAATTTGCTCTAGAAGGTATACTAGTATTAAGCGCTAAAGGCGCGTCTCTAATTAGGTATAGGCCTAAGTGATATCTTATAAATAAACCGCTATTCTATTTTTTATTAAGGAGGGAGCTAGCGCAACAATAACTCGCTAACTAGCTTGTTAAATTATAGGGGATTGCGTAAGAATTACTTCCTTACCGTCATCGTTATAACCTTAAATGACCAGTCTTGACTTCTTAAATAGGGTATTAGTAGCTTTGCCCTTAATCTTATTAACTATTCTTAACTTAAAGATACGAACTCTATTAAACTTAATAGGGTTATACTTCTTAAATTTAAAGACTCCTCTTATAATAAGACCGTTGATCTCCTGCTTATTAGATATTTGGAAAGGAGCTCCTAGAGTTATAATACGGCCTTCCTTTTAGAGCTGTTTTACGAGCTCAAAGTTAGCCTTCTCTTTAGCTGTTATAAAGGCTATTAATAACTCGTCTTTACTCTTAATAGCGGTAATAAATTGCTCTTTAAAATTGACAAGGTGTTAGCGATTTTATAATCCCTTTAGGCGACCTCTACCGCGTTATAGTTGCGGCACATCTACTATAATTACATTAGGATTATAGTCGCCTTCTAGAGTACATTGATTGTAGTTCTTCTTTAGGGTATCCTCTAGGGCATCCTATAAAGGCTTAGAACTGTCGTTTCTGTAGTAGGGCTTAACAACAGTTAAGCGGAATTAAGTGGGTCTATGGGGTATTTAAAAAGTGCAAGTCTAACCATTAATTATAATAAGTTTATGTGGGCCTAACTATCCTCCCTTTTTATACCATACGCGTACCTCAGATTGGAGTGGCAGATTAAGCGTAGTTAAGGTATTTAGGCCATTTCTTATTCCTAGTGCGTTGTTAACCTAGCACATAGCGTAGAGACATCGCACCTCTTTTATTGCTTTGCAAATAGCCTCCGCTCGTTGCGTAACGGATAGGGATAGTGGAGAATTGTTAGTTATTTAAGGGTAGGCGCCAAAGACTAGCAATATAGGTACGAGCCCATTTAGGCCAGCGGAATTATTAACAGCCTTAATAGCTATCTATAAGATAAGCTCTTCGCTAGCGCCCTCTAGTTCTAAAGAAATAATCTTATATGCTTATTGTAATGGCGTGTGATATTGTTCTACTTTTCTAACACTATTATGTGCCTTAATAGGGACTTCCTTAACCTTAATTTCTATTACCTTTGCCTATTACCGAAACTCTATAGATAAGAAGTTCCTTCCTATATTATAAATAACTTAATTAGGGGGTCCTAGGTAGACATTAATCTAGCATAATTAAAGAGTATTCTATGCGTTCCTAGCTAATATATCCTTTAGGAAACGTGCGGCTTAAAAGGAGGTTAAGAGGTTAATAACTTAGAGTACTAGCTTACCGCTAAGATATATAATATCAATAATAATACAGAAGTTAAAGTTGTAGTTATCTTTAAAGGTGAACTTAAATCGGCCAGGGGACTTCTGGTTTATTTGGCAGTAATAGTAGTACTTTATAAGATGCTTAATTGCCTTAACCTTGACTTTATAGCCTGCTCGCTAAAGAACCCTAAGCAATTGGTAAACGGATAGGTGGCTAAAACAACGGTATAGTTAATATAGCTCTAACTTAGTTAAGTGGCTTTAAGCAACGCTCTTTTCTAGTTAATAAAGGAGCAACTAGGGGTAACCCTATTTGCGTATAATAGGTACCTAATTATCTCCCTAAACAAGCATATTCTTAAGGTTATTAAGTTTAACGCCTAATTTATCTATATCTCCGATGCAAAATAGAAACGGGGTGTTCGCGGGAACAACATGGAAAGTAATATACCCTAAGGGGGTTTTAACCTTAATTATACCAAGAGAGATTATAGTACCCTTGCTAAAATAAATTGTATATTAGCCTGCCGTTAATTAGTTAATCTAAACAGAGCTATTAAGCTGCTAAAGAGCTTAAACTTAAGGTTCTCCTACTATAGATACTCCTGCGGCTCTAGTATCTGGCATAATACCATAAAAGACGTTCGCCGAGTATCTGTTATTAAAGGAGAATATGGAACTCTCCTTTAGCTTATTAAAGATGTTTGACTTCGTGATAGTATGGAGCGTAGATTAGTCATTAAGAACAGCAACGGTTTGTATACCATCTACCTCACCATACTTAGTAAAGTATTGGTCGGGAGGGTAGTCCTCAATTTCCATATCTATAAGAAGCTGTTCGGCCTTATTAACCTTACCCTTAAGATCTTCTTCGCCTTTATATTAAACTAGGAAGCTTTAGAAGTAGGCTATAGTAACCTTATAATTTCCAATATTTCATGCGCTCTGGCGAAACTTATTATATACCTTCTTTCGTCTATTAAGAGGGTGCCTAGTTAACTAGCAATTTAGCTTTTTACAAACATAGCATTTCTTCTATTAATTGTTTTAAGATAAACCTCCACGAGGACCTCTACAGTTACTTTATAGTTAACGTTAATCGTACCCTCTACCGTATCCCCTACCCCAGCTACTATATGTTTGATCAGTCCAGTTATGATCGTGTTGGTTAGTTAGGTCGATTGAAGTAGGTTAGGGTTAGGTGTTAAATTACTATACTTCTTAAGAGCGCAGAGCGGTGCTAATAGAGGATCTTAATTGAGCACACACTCCTTTATAAGTATTTGCAGGATTAAAGAGGGTAAGGTTATATTCTTTAACACCTTAGCATGCGCTAATAACTTAATCGCGTAAGCTAAAGTTCTCTTAATATAATTTGGATAAACCATACTAAATTATCTAAAGTCGATTAAAAAGCTTTTAAAGACAGTCAAGTTAAGAGGCATCTAGGTTTATAGCAATAATTCTTAGGAAGGTAGTCTCTCTCCACTCTGATATATACTACTGCTTATTCTCTTCTGTTTTAAAGTGGCATCTTATTTTATATATTATTCGGTTAAAATCGTATCCTTTTCCTACCAAACAATTATAATAGAAGGTACTAGCGCGGCCCTTAAGTATAACAAAATAAGCGTTATAATATTGGTTAGGTTCCAGTCCAACCTTCTAGCAATAGTTATAGAAGATACGTAGCTTTAAATTAAGGATATTATATAGTTCCCCGCTAAACCTCTTCTCCTAGTCTAAATAGAGTTTTGTAAGCTCTATAAGCATTTTTAAGGTGCCTCCGAGCAGTATTAGGCCACGTTAAAATTGCATTAGAGATTAAGGTGGGGATTACTTTATAGGCTATAGTGGAGATGCAGAGCTTAATAGAATACAGCGTAATACCTGATCTTCCTATAGCAGAGTTCGAAGGTTATTAAATCATAAAGCAAGGGGGTCTTGCGCTTGCTCTTAGGGGGCAGTAGTTAAAGTTGTAGGTTAAATTAGTAGGAGCAATAGGTATGGCATATAAGAACTTATACCTAGAGCAATAGAATTAGAACGTGTCTCTATTAGTGTATTATTTAGATTCTATTATAAGTTGAGCTTCTTTATATTACATAGTTAGTGCTCAATCTCTTATAGAGTCCATTTGTGCTCTTCTTTTGCGTTAATAACTTGCTCCTAAATATTATCTCTAATAGTGTCTCCATCTATAGGGACAAATACTCCGTTCTCCCAAAGGAAGTTACGGAAGTCTTGTACGATATTCTTCTTCGCGAGGGCCCATGTTTCCTTTATCCATCCAATAAAGTCCTCCTTTATGCAATACTATAGTATAGTATCGTTATATTCGCTGTCTGTGTATTATGCTATACAGTATAGTAAGAATCCGTTTAGGTCCTATTACTCGGCGTTTATAGGGTTAATATCTTTATCCTATATCTCTGGGTTAATGTCATTCTCGTACTTCTTTAGGTAGGTCAACGCCATAATAGGAGTAGAATCGACGGGGTGTCATACGTTGAAGGTAGGTAGGATTTTTGGCTTTATAGGATCTCGTAGGTTTGCTATTAAAAGGTAGGCAATTTGAGGCGTAGTTAACGCGTTTCGGACGTTAACTTAAAACCTTAGGTTTAGTAACACTTCTAACCTAAAGTACTTAACCAAATCTTCGTAAACGCGATTATTCTGCGTAATGGACGCAACTTGGTATCTCCTAGTACTCAGTGACACTTCTATTACTGGTTTTCCGCAAGCCTAAGGTAGCACAGTATCGCCAGGAACCCCTGCACAAGACTATCTCTTCTGTCAATAACCTAGCTACTCTATAGTTGACTATATATTCAACCACTAATCAGTATTGGTTATATAGGGTAACTTACCAATAACAACTACTCGAGTAGGTTACAGTGATGTTGGTTAATAGCTTCATTTTATTAAAATGAGGAAGGGCGAGGAGCTTAAGACTCCTCGCCACGCTAGTGCCGCGGCGTCACGTAACGACCGCTTGCCTAATTCCCGACACTAATAGAGTTATATGCTTTGACCAGTACTCCCTTTATACTAATTCCTATAATAGTGGCGTATTGCTTAAATTCCTTACTAATAAAGTTCTTTCTGGCGTCGTGGGTAATTAGGTCTAGTGGCCCTAGGTAAATATTAATCTAGCATATCCATAAAACGTCCTATATATATTTAGCGCTAATATCTTATAGCTATCTACCAGCTTGGAATCGCGTTCCTTCATCAATAACGTATAGGAGGGGTAATCCGCTAATATACATAATATTAACAATAATATTGTAGTTAAAATTAACATTATTTTATAGGGTAAAGCGGAATCTGCCTAGTAATTTGCTAAACTTCTAACAGTAGTAGCAGAACTTAGTTAGTTGCTTAATAGCCATTCTATCAGTTTCATGGCCAGTATAGTAGAGTAGCTTTTGCAATTTCTTAACTAAGGGATATCCAAATCGGCGATACAGGCGCCGTAGCTCTATATTTGTTAAGTAGCAGGGGTTCGCGTTAAAGGATTTAGATAAATATAACTATAGTAATAAGCTCTATAGGAGAAATAGGTGGCCAAACCATCGCACTACTAGCACTTTTTCGGTGTAAGTAATAACAACGTTTCTAAGGTTATTGTAGTAGATTTAAAGTCTATCCATATCCACTAAACAGAGCAAGAAGGGGGTATCCGTATAGACAATATAAAACTATATCTTGCCTATAGGGGTGATAACATCCGTAGTTCTAATAGAGGTAGCAATTCTAATGCCAAACTACACGTTAACTTGTCCTTTAGTTGAGGTATTAAGTCTTATAGATTAGTCCGCGTTCTATAGTGCCTGGAATTGTCTATAACCGGCTATAGACTTCTTTAATGTACTGGTATCAATCATAATTCCCATAAATACTGTGGAAGTATAGCGTGAAACGGCGGTTGTTATATTATAGTTAAACAGGTCAGTTTCCGTAGTAGGTTCCATAGAGGTTACAGTAAGTAAGTAAGCGCAAGCCTTATTAGCTAGTTCTATACTTATAGAGGTTACTTCGTCTGTAATAAGAGTCCTAAATAATATAAAGTAGCAGCCGTTAGGGTCTTCTAGTTCTTCCTTACTGTTATCATTATTAGTGTTTTTATTAGCGTCTATATCTAGCACAAGAGCTTTAAAAGTCTTATTACACTTATTGTTGTCGTCTCCTTTATAGTAGATAGTGTATTGTCTAAAGCGTTCTTTAAAGTTACCGTTATGGCCCTTGCTATTATTAAAATGTCTTTTATACTTATTTCTAGAACGGTTCCGCTCCTCCTCTATATATTTCCATAAGCGGCAGCTCTCCTTTTGGCAAATATAGCACTTGGTCTTTGGGGACCTGACGGTGTTTTGTCTATAGGAGCGGGTTTAGTCACGGTTGTTACAGATATCACGGCGGTATATGCGATCCGTAAAGTAGGCTCCTTAAGATAGTCTTATTAAGGCCTAGAAAGGGTATTCCTTCTCCTATACAACTATAGAAGATTGCAGCTTGCTAATTAACTAGGAGAGGTCTTTAGAAGGGTTGGAAATGGCAATACAGCATACTAGTACTCCTTGGCAAGCGGTAACTAGCTTATTCGTAAAGAAGAGGTCTGTACAAAATTCTAGGTATAATCCATAGCGATGTTTTAAGAGCTTATTAAGGAGTAGTTAGAAACTCTAATAGATTTGCTTATTAGGGTTCTCATTAATAATTCCTTGGAAGTCAGTAGCGTTCTATTTAGTAAGGTTTCTCCGATAGTACTCTGGTCCTTTAAAGAAGTAACATATATGGTTATATGCCTCAGTAAATAATCTAGTTAAAAGGCTGCTATTATAGTAGTGATCCTAAGCAAGTCCCTTTAGTATGGTTAGAAATGCAGTTATATAGCCTTTAGGAGGTAGACCAGCTCTCTTGCAGATATCATAGAAGATAGTTAACTTAAAGTTAAAGCTATTACTCACTCCATCGTACTTCTAGTCGTCCGTGTAGATCTTAGCAATAGTAGCTGCCTCTTTGCTGTATATAGGCAGGTGCATAGCAGGGTCAGTATTGGCAGTACTAGGGTAAAGGTACTGGGCAGGAGGAGCACTAGGTGGGGTAGGAGCGGTTACTAGAGGGAGGGTAGAGGCAGTTACCGTAGGCAATAATTGCTAGTTCTGCGTCTATAGGAGTTAAGTAAGGAGGGTAAGTAGTTAATCCTAGGTAGAGGTAGGTGCAGCTTGCTATTGGGTAGCAGTTGGTGCAGTTTACTAGGGTATAGATGCAACAGCTAGTTAGGGTGTCGTAGGGGTAGGTATTTGCGTTCCAAGTATTGTAGCTATAGCTATAGGCTGAATTGCAGGCGTTAGAGGTAGTGGAGGTAGTTAATAATTTATAGGCGTCAGTACCGTATAGGAAGGTAGTAGGCTATAGGGGGGGGTTATAGGAACTAAAGAGGCTATAACTAACAGGGTTATAGCTTAATTCAATATTAGAGCTGTTTATATTAAGTTAAGTTGTTTTTATAGTGCTACTGTAATTATAGGGCTGACTTCCTTAAGAGCTCCTATAATTTCCTTATCTGTCCATTCGTAAGGTTCCTCTTCTATAAGGACATTATATAGAACCTTATAAAGTGGGTATCTATTGCTGTGTATAGCGACATATACTCCTCTTTAGAGTAGGTAAGTACGGAGCTTTGCTCTAGTAACAGAGCGTATCTTTCTAAAGTCCTCAATAGTAAAGCCTTCAAATTCTTCTTGGAATAGCGACCGTAGTGTATAATCCGTAAAGTTCTTATATATATACTCATAGATTTTCGTTTCCATATATTCTTCCAGGTCTTCCTCCGAGGCAGTTGCTATATCAATCCCGTAACCATATCTAGCGATTCTCTCCTTCCATTTAGGATCCATCTTATTATACAAAGCAGTGTACTAGTCCTTATATATGTTTAGTTTAAGGTTAAGGTCAAGGTCAAGGTTAAGGTTAAGGTCATTAAGGTAAGGGTATTAAGGTAAGGGTGTCAAGGTAAGGGTGTTTTGGGTATATACGTCCTTTACAGCCGTCGGGCCTATAAAGTTCTTAGCAAGATTACTATTCTCTTAGCGATCTGTTGTATTGGCTATAAGGCCAGTACAAATTCTCTCAAGCTTAAGGGAGGTCGCAATCTTCTCTAAGTAAAAATACAATTCTCTAGGCGATCTAACGCGTCAGTAGTTAAGCTAATACGTGGTCTCAAGCTTTAAGGGTAATATAGCTTTCTCCTTCAACTAAAATAGACAAGGCCAGGCAATCCGTGTACTGTTTCTAGTACGGTTCTCAAGCTCTAGCTTATTGCGTATTTCCTAATCTATACGTCTACTAATCAGTGTCGGTATACTCGCTTTATCAACGTACACGAATATCACTGTATTGCGATACGTATGCGGTGTTGAAGTTGGTAGTTCTTGTTGTCTAGAAGTAAGGGGTTGCTCCAAAGTCAGGTTAGCTAGCCTCGCTTCGTGGTCTCGTAACCACGTCACATAACTAACATTCCGACAGTCTATTTTAATAAGGCAATTAAGGTTTAATATAATATAGGAGACAAACTCCTCTATATTCTTAAAATCTTAAACATGTTTGGTAAAGAAGGTAGCTATAATATTAGTAACAGCTGCTAGATTAAGATCCTTAAAGCGTTTTTTTAAAGCCTTCTATTTCTTAAGCGCCTGTCTAGTGTTTAATATAAACGGCTTATAGATATCGCTAACGTTCTAGTTAATAAAACCGGCTATATAGGCTAGCTATTTCTCGTATTTCTCCCATTCCTTTACTAAGTTAGCTAGCTTAATTTTTAGCTGTTTAGCAGTAAAGCCTAAGTCCACCTATTTCTCTCTAATTAACTTGATTGTAGGAAGAAGCTATAGTAGGTTATTAAGAACCTACTTAATATTTTTAGATTAGAGGTGGTTTTATATATTAATACTAAATATTGGCTAGTCTTCCCGTCTAACAAGCTTTCGGATAGAGGCTTAGGCGGTATATTTATCGCTTATATTAACAAGGCTTATAGGTAGTTTATAGTAGGCAGTCTGTAGGCCTTATTATAATAATATTATTAGATTTGTTTCCTTTGTAAGGAGTATATATACAGTATAAGTTTTAACTTAATATATTCCTTAGCCAGTATAGGCAGTTCTAATAAGCTTCTTCTAATCCGCTACTAATACGGCTATTATAAGGCTTTGTTCTTGAAACTCTATTATTCTATAATAACGATAGTAAGGTTGTCTACTAAATATAAGGTATCCTCCTAAGCCTCTAGTGTCGCCGTTTGTTATAGGCTGTGTTAGGCTTGTCCTTAGTAGGATCCTCTTGTTATATTCGGTGTAGAGTCCGTTGTTGGCAGCTATATAGCCGCTTATTGTAGGTTTTTGGCGTTATAAGTTAGTTAAACGTTTAACAACCTTTTAACGCCCATACGGTGATATTACGATAGCAATTATCGTGAATAATAAAGCAATTAGGTTTAGCTCATTAGGCGCAAACCCGGGCTCATAACCTGTTAAAATAAGGTTATTAGGGCTAAAACTCTATGCATTGCTTATTTCTATATAGGTGGTTGAAGAGATTTCAAGGAACTTCGACCGGCGGTCGAAGTTCTCTAATTGGTCAGATTCCTGCCAAGAGGTTCTCCCAAGTCTCATCACGTGATATCGTTGCGGGCTTGTTTTCCAACACCGTGACCATACGCGTACTTTTGATTCTGGTGTTCGCACACGGACTAACTCTCGTAGGACCCTATCAGGGGAAGGTAAAACTAAGCTCGTAGTTTCGGTTCACAAATTGCCTGAATGTCTGGAACATAATCCTCTAGTTCTACTCAAATGAAATAGGTTATGACTTGATTGAGAATATGATACTGAACCAAACCCTATCTACAATGTAGGTATAACAGAAAAATATTGTCAATTTAAGACATAATATTACAGTCTATCATAGCCCAATTTACGTGCTAAAGAGAAACTCAAACCTGTGAGAATTTCCCATGCGCTATTGGTAAGTAGTCGCGCAAGGGGCTACTGCTACTCTAATTCTTGTCGCGCTATACGAGTTGGGGCAAACACCTGAGTACATCGGGCCTAAATATATAAAGGGTTTTTACAATTTTCTTGAGCATCTGAAGCTATTCACGTGAGATACCCAAGCCACCAAAAGTTGAGTAGACGCATAATTGACGCGCAGGGTAATGAATATGGCTAGACCCGAAATGAACCCCAGCGGCTTAGCGCAAAGAAAAGCACTGTGTCGAGTTGTTCGATAATCTCAGTTATCATCTGCCATAATTTGCATTTATTAGCTGAATGAACTAAAGATCCCGGTGTATGGTGCATGATATAAGAGTGGCATCTGGCGCGATGCCCTATCTGAGTAATATTCGAATTCACGTGCTCCACCACAAAATTCCCCTGTTTACTAATCACTACATCATTACGTGACGTGTAATAGCTTGGAGATAAACTACGAAAGCTGTCAGCTATCCAAACCAAGAATAGTATACTGTCGACCTGAATCGGATTTCTTTGCCACCTTGACTCGGTCACCGACCACTTGACTCGGTTTCCGACCCCTTGACTCGGTCTCCGACTCAGTCACTCTTCTCATGTATATATAGAGGCCCTAGAGCCACTTTCAATAGACAGACTTCTCATTCTGAACCTGTGCACGGACTTCCGGTTGACATATACAGTTTTCGGATTCTCGTGCAGCTTCTAACGGATATTTCTCCGTTGCTAAGGGCGGGTCTAAGGGTGAATAGACCGGTAAGGCCGACCAAATGGGCACTTTAAATGCCGCTTTGGATTATGAGGGAGTTCTCAAAAACCGAAATCTATCTCCAGCTCCTTCCTGTTAAATTGACTCTACAGCTGTTTGAATTTTCTTTTATCTCCCGAAAATAAGCACTCTCACGCTCAAGCGTTATCAAGAAATAGCCCGGTGAATCTAACCATGGGATTCATTGCAACCATGCGAGCAATAGGTAGTTCGCCTTGAATATTATACAACTGGTCTCCTTCCTGACGCGTTATTTCGAACCAAGATGTCAAAGATGGGAAAGGCCCGGTTTCTTCCCTCTTCATGTCTTCCGACATTCCAAGGCCTGCCCCGAAGGCTGGCGAAGCCCTGATTAAGATAAAATGCTTTGGCCTGAACCGTATGGACTTGAGCCAGCGTTCCGGCAATTATCCAGTGCCACCACAGGCAGGCAAGATTCTTGGCGTCGAATTTTCCGGTACCATAGTGGAAGTGCATGATGTGAAAGGTGAAGAAGACGATTTCGTCATCGGAGATGAAGTTTTTGGCCTTACTTATGGAGGTATGAAGGGAACGCATGATCTGATTGTTTGTTTAATTGCTTGCAGTAACTCACTGCCGCAGGCGCATACGCCGAATTCGTATCTGTGTCTACCAAGATGTTGATCCACAAACCAAAGGAGATATCTTGGGAGGTCGCAGCCGGAATACCAGAAACGTGGATCACTGCCATACAGGCCATGTACTTTGTGGCTAGTTTTGCCCCCGGGAAATCAATCCTGTGGCATGCTGGTGCATCCTCAGTTTCCATTGCTGGAATACAGCTGAGCAAAGCCCACGGGGCGTCCGCAATTTACACAACAGTGGGGTCGTCTAGCAAAGTTGAATTCTGCAAGGATCTGGGGGCAACGTGGGCCTGGAATTACAAAGAGGAGAACTGGTCAGAGAGGTTATTGGAGGTCACTGGAGGGAAAGGGGTGGACATGATTGTTGATTTTATTGGGCAAAGCTATTTTCACCAAAACCTTGATAGCATTGCACTTGATGGTAAGATTGTCATCATGGGGCTTCTTTCTGGAAGCAAGGTTCCCGATGGACTGGATCTCCAGGTTTTCGTTAAAAAGAGGATCGCGGTCGAGGGAAGCAGGTTAAGAAGCCGTGGTACGGACTATCAGATGAAATTGCGGGATAAGCTGGTACAGATGGCTTTGCCAAAATTTGTTGATGGTACATTCCAAATTCCAGTGGAGAAGGTTTTTAATTGGAAGGATATTCAGGAGGCGCGTGCTCTGATGGAGAGCAATATGACTAAGGGGAAGATTATATGCATGGTTGAATAAGAGTAGTATCTACATCTGTTAAAGATTTCGAATAGGTATTAGCAGTTGGAATATGGCATTTTTGCTTACCTACGGCAACCAATGGAGAAAATTAGTTGACATGCTTATGGATTTGAGAATCTCTTGGAGTTGAGAGACCTGGCTAGCCGGAAATGCTTCAAAGAGAATCTGCCTCAATGTATACGATTGTCGGGGCGAATTGAAAGTAACATATAGTACTTGCGTCGCAGACAAGGGCTCTGGGGAACCTTGATGGTATTAGCGTAAATGAGCGTTTTCACTGACGTCGGAACACATCCTTAAGAAACAAGATCGAGATTGTCGTTCCGGAAAATTCCTGACTTGGGTCCGCGTCTCAATCGAGAAGGGGCTGACTTATGTCCGAATAGTCACCCTTATTCATCATTCCTTGCGTTCCTAAACAACGTGTATGTAGTGTAATGTGAGGTTAAGGGCTATCTTCCATAATTGAATTGAGTCGTGATTATCTTCGAATTACTTATAACGTACAAAGCAAAACGCTCTTTGGTTCCGAGCTATGAGTTGTTGCTCCATGCACTCTCTGGGTGACGAGTTCTGACATCGTATGGGGACAGGACTCGCCCCGGCTGACATCTAACTTCAGGGTTGTAACGGTTTCTGTGAGTCCTCATCACACGATTGGCTTCGTGTCGTTTTTTCTTTCTTTCTAAAAGCTCGTTGCCAACTTTCCCATCTTATGAAACAATTTCCCCCTCGTCTCATCATCAATAAGATCGAAGTTTGGTTTCCACGGCGGCAGTTCCCCTTGAGAGGTCTCTGCGTATGACGAGGATGCTCAACTGCTGGTTTCTTGCACTATAAACTGTATCCGGCCTTATAGCTCGATACATCATTTCTGCGTAGCTAGTGAGTGAGTTGAGATTGCTTCCTGCGTTTGTCAAGCTTCCCTATCATTCCTGCTACATAATCTCTTTTTCAAATAACTCTGGTAGCCTGGGGAGGCTCTTCCACTCGCGATGACGCTGTTGATCTTTAAGTTCCCTAAGCACTGAAACGGTTTTCTCCGCGCTCTCTTTTGCTCGACTCAGCCAAGTTACTTAGAACGCCTTTATCTCTCGAATGACGATTCGAATTATAAGGTACCTATCACAGTATGACGTGTTCGCTGCTTAGCTCAACTAGATCGCCAGGATTGCTTCTTGGTCAGTATTCGCAACTGTGTCGACTTGTAGGGCTCTTGATCTCCTAAGAACAAATCATTTCTAAAGCTGACAAGTCCAGGAATACTTCTTGTAAAAACGAGAGAAGGGGGAATGTTAGGACTCATCGCGGGCTATATCCCATAAGCTGGTGGATTGAGGCCACTTCTAACCGAGCCAATTAGATCCTTCCTCATTATCGCGATGAAGCTTTAGATTAATCGCGACTTTAAAGCTTAATATCGCCCGAATAATGTATATATTAATACCCAGTAAAAAGGAAAAGCTGACGAACAGTTCGACTTTTGGAGCTCTTGCTGCACCCGGCCCAAAAAGACCAAACCAACCAAAAGAACCCTGAAAAACACCCTGATAATCCCCTGAGATGCATGCATCACAGGGGAGGCACAGGTGGAACGACGGTGGTACGCAGTCGCGCGCGACCGCCAGACCCATACCCAACAATGGCCCCCCATAACAACAACAAGGACGGGCGAATACCACACCAGAAAGCGGAAATACCCTAATTAAAAAGGCATCTAATAAAATACAAAGCCTATTAGACGCGTCTAGTATCTAGAACTATAGGGGAGCATCTATTAACTATTATAAACTAATACAGCTAGTAGAATAGCTCCAGTCTAGTAAACCTTAGGCGCCCCTCTAGTAAACCCTTAATTAAATCCTCCAATAGCTAAATAAAATTAAAGATAAACAAAACCCCCCCTATAGGCGAACCGCACCTAGGCCGCCATAGCTACGCTTCTATAGTATAGGGAACCTACCCCCCTAAAAACAATAACTAGGTATATAATTACAATATAACCAAATATAGAAAAGGCAGAGGAACTTAGGGGATAATTAGAAATAGAAGTTCTTATAAAGATTTACAAGGAGGTCCATAATGCTATTACAGTCTAATACCTTAGGAGTGGAAACATTAGAGTCACCCTAAAGGACTAATAGGCAAAGGAATAGGCCATAAGGGCAGGGGATAGGCTAGAAGAGCATATTAGCATAAAAGTGCTTTATAAAGATTACCTAGTTAAAGTCCTATTAGTTCCTATAAGCCTTAGGGTAGAAAGGGGACGCCAGGCGGATAATATAGCAACTATATAGGAGATAGTAAAATAAACGGAACACCTTATACCAGGACTTATAATTACCTAAATCTAATAGCTTTAATAAGAAAATATAAACTAAGTATATAATAAGAACAATAAGAGGATATAAGGGGCGCTAGAGACTTGCTAGGGAGACAATAAACGAATATATAGCTCCCTTATTATTAGCGTACATACACTAGGAATGTAAAAACTCCTTATTTAAAAAGGAATAATTATAAATAGCCTTATATATAATATAAGGCTCTATAACTACAGACTACGCCTGGAATGATGTTATCGCTATATATAATAGGGACACACCTAATCCACATACGCAGTATAGGTATGCTGCGGCCATTATACAGGCCCCTATAATATAAGACAATATATAAATTAAGACTAAATAAAATGCGTAAACTGTCACTAAAGTATACATAAGGCGTGGGAGAGAGAAGACTGTATTAAATATAGGAGATAGAAGAAAAGGGCTTAACAGCTATGGGAACAACTGTACGCTAGGTTATATAAATAGAAATAACAGGTAATAAGCTAGGGGGATGTAGGTGTCTTTCTAGCGTTTCCTACCTTTAATACTAGGGGGCTAAGCTAGCCATCCCAAGCCTTAATGGGCTAAAAGCAACGCTATATAATATTACTAGACCAAACAGGGATATAAGGGATATATAGGATATAAGGGAGAGAACACCTAATAGAAAGACCCCTATAAATAGCTATAGCAAGTTTAAGGCTAGGATAATTAAGAATTAGATTTAATACGGCAAATATAATATATATAGCTGGCTTATAAGGGGTATATAGCCAACCGGTAAGAATGGGGGAAGAACTAGAGGTAATAACAAACTTAGATTTAGAAAGGCTAGTAGGAACATAAGATATAGAAATGGAAAGCTTTATATAAAATAAGTAGTGGCTAGGGAGTAAACACAGGAGATAGAAGTTCTAAATATTTTAAAAAAAGTAGAAACGGAAGAAATAAGGAGTAAAGAAAAGGTAAAGGACCCCTACTAAGGGTCCGCTACTTGACTATTATATAGTATAACTGCGGTAATACAAACCACTGTCTAGTAAGGCCCCTACTAGACAGTCTAGACCTAGAGAAACACTATATTCTTGCTATATAAGAGCCGTATTATAATACCTACACACAATTAACATACTGCCCCTAAGGATTCCAGCTCCTATATGAACTAAAAGCAGCCATATATATATACTTTATAATCAGTAAAAATATCAGCCTTGCCTTATGGTTATAGCAGGCAGTTAACCCAGATATTATAGTTATAACTATCTAGACATATAGGGGACTAGTATAAATTATTAATATCTATAACCCTAGGGTTAAAGGGGTAGTATAGACAGAGAATATTATATCTATAATAAGCTTGCTAGAAACTAAATACGCGAAGTCCATCCTACTAGGAGATATAAACCTCTACTACCTATAGTAGGGGGGCATCTATATTGCTACTAATTAATAGGTAGAGTGCCTACTAAGAGCTATAGATAACGGAGGCCTTAAGCTAGCTACCCCCCTAGGTGTAATTATATGGCAATAGGGCACTACTAAAAGTACAATTAACCTTATAATTATGGACGAAAACCTATACCAGAGACTTAAAAGGTGCTCCCCTAAAGAAGAATAGGCACTTACCTTAAACCATATCCCTATCCAGATACAACTAGATCTGGACATTAAGGTATAACTAAATAGTAAAAGATACGCAATAAGGAAGCTTAACGTAGATAGCTTCCTTAATATAATTAAATAACAACTCTAAGACCTAGAAGAAATCCACCTAATACTAAATAAGCAAGGCTTATTAGCTACCCCTAAAGAAATTAATTAAAAACTAGAAAGGATCTAGGCAGTAATTAAAAGTAGGCTAAAAGAGCACTACCCAGTTTTAAAACCGGGCCCCTATACACAATATGCATGGTCCGCATAGTGCGTGGCCCTTATAGCCGGCTAATAATGAGCAAGGAGGAAATATATAAGCAGCCATAATTCTAAGGATAAGAGATGATATAAAGATACAAGAAATGTAAGGGATATTATTGCGGTACCTCGGGTTGCCCTCAGGGCAACCCCCGGACACCCCTCGGACGTCCGTCGGTCACGTGCCGGAGGCACGTGCCCCTAGTATATAGTCTCCACGATCC
>Ga0307507_10002856_pt1 | contig 34969 bp, 48 predicted proteins | sample 7_EM_MG_FD_207223 | JGI IMG/M metagenome (GOLD analysis project Ga0307507, IMG submission 207223) | Populus trichocarpa ectomycorrhiza microbial communities from riparian zone in the Pacific Northwest, United States - 7_EM | ecosystem: Host-associated > Plants > Roots > Unclassified | place...
TGTGAGGAAATAGACGACGTAGAAATTGTTATTTCATTTTTTTTAGGAGATCGATATTATAGTTCGCCACTTATGCATTAAGCTTCTGCAGCTGCGTTCTCCTTAGTACTCTCAGAAAACGAGTCAGGATCCAATACATGGAGTGCAGTATTTTGATCTACACTTTTCATTGCATTGAGCCATTCTTCGTGGTCTGGGACATCCCCGACAATTACTGGAACGTCGGGGTTGCAGTTTTCCGGGTCTGCATGCGCTTTGTTAAGATAGTCCATGAACAAGTCTAAGCACGCTGGGATAATTGCGTTTGGCGATGTAGCTGCTGTAAAACAGGGAATTAGCGCAAGAGAAAGTCTGGAGCCATGGCTATGAGAAAAGGAACTAACTTACATGAGGAGAAGGTAGCACAGCCAAATCGTGGATCGAGGATGACGGACTCGCGAGGCTTGCTATGGACGATGTAGTTGCGGGCTCTCTAGAGACAATTGTTAGTCTGAAAACTAGTACTAAATGCGGCGGAGAAAATCAACCTGCATAAGAAATTGTTGGAGTTCAATGTTAGTAACATTGGGCAAGCAATGAGCAGATTCTGCCATGACCAAGGCGACGACACGGTGTTTCCAATCGTCCCCTGCGAAACCAGTAGTCAGCGTTGTGTTCGATAACAACCCCTTCCTTTGGGTCTGGTAACATAACAGCGGGATAGAACCCACAGTTATTATTTAGAAACACGACAACAGAATATGCAACCATCCCGCATACCATGATATCAATTTCGGCATGACTTGGGATAATTTTGTCCAATACATGTCTAAACATGTAGTCCACATGCTCCTGAGGACTCTTGTGTGATGGCACCGTGTTCTTGAATGCGTCGATAGCGATTTTCTTTTCCTTGGTTGCCCTCCATGTACCAAATCCTATCGGAGTCTTGGTCGTGTAGTCCCAGAGCAGTTGCCCAGGATTCATGATAGCCACTCCGTACCCAAATTCTAGAGCACTTTTAACCGCATCAATCATGGACCCACCCTATATCGTCTTAGCCTAACTATTCCTTAAGGGAGGGGGAGAAGTAAAAGGGTGATGCCCCTTACATTCAAGGCGCCTTCCTCAATACTACGCATGCACCAGATACCGAGACCTCCAGAGTTGCTATCAGGAGAAAGCACGAGCACCTTGTTGCAAGTTTGCAGGTTTTGCGACACCATGATGGGAACATGCGGTTCGTCTGTACTCGCTCCGAGCGGCAGTAGTAATTTAGTTAACCCTAGCCCCTCGAGCCGAGTAATGATGATACTGCGAAGACATGCTATTCGTTCGCCTTTCTTAGTCTTTTCCGGTGCATTTTTTGGGACATGTATTTTGTTTTTCTGGGGGGGTACAGTACCGTCAACGGCCTCACGACGACGCTCATTTAACCTCTCCCTTGGCACACCATGGCCACCATTCGCTGCGTACATGTACCCATGATGTCTTCCATGAGCAAAGTAATCAAATCCTTCATCCGGCTTTTCAATTTGGCGAAGTTGATCTTTCTCGTTGATGAAAAAACTGATTGAGCGGGTCAAGCCGCAAGTCAGCGTCTCTCTTCCTTTGGAGGCCGCACTAACAAATATGGGAGGGAGTCAAACACACCCTAGCTCCTTCAGATCATGGGGAAATTCAATTTCCGCTAGGTTCCTACCCGCTTTGTTCTTGCGTCTAAACATTTTTTAGTAGCTTAATTGGTTGGGTTCAGATGTGTTGAATTTTTCTTCTCGTGAAAGTTTGTTGATTTGTGGAGGGTAAGATGGAAGGAGCTATGGTGGGATAGGTTTTGTAGTGGGGGACGTTTGCTGTCGCCATGCACTCCTAGCGGTGGGAGAACTAGGAGGCCTGAAACAACCGATAGGGCACGGTATCATCTCGAGTATTATACATAATAATATTATTATTATGATTCGTTTAACCCGCGGTATGTCAACATGGCAGGTCAGTGGGCACAGTAATTACCCCGACGTTAAACTATCTACTTTCCCTGTCCTACCTTTCCAATACTGTTCCATGGAAGTCATAGATAGACGCAACGCTATGGTAAGATCGCAAACGGATCATTTTCAGCACGCAGAGTTGGCTGATTGTTAGTGGCTCTAATATTCACAATCGCAGCTTAGTATCAGTAGGCATGGCAATGCTATGCTTGTTGTTTTAGTAATTCAAATAGGGGAGCCCCGCAGGAACCGGGGCTACTGCTCAGCTACCGGTTCCAAAAGAAAAAGTCCTCCCGATTTGGTAATACTGAATTCCAGCAGGTTGCGGCAGATACTTGTACAACCATACAAAATCTTACTCCAGGGGTAGATCTAGGAATGTCAAGTTCCAATCGAATCTCTTGAGCTAGTCTACTGTTGCGGGGTATCGGGAGGTTCTATCGCATGCCAATAATCGGCGATCTTTTGGACGCACTTGAAATATCTGCTCAGAGTCTACTCGAATACATGTTTCTGCAGCAAAGGCAGTCCAAATTGAATTCGCAATGGAATCCCTTATCTCAGTTCTTCGCTGCCGGTACTAAGGAGCGGAAGAGGGAAAAAAAAAGGAACAAATATGTAAACTATGACGGGGCATGACGATGACCGATTACAAACAAATAGGGAAAAAAAGGATAGAACGCCGTTCTCCGCCCATGAAAGAAACTAATGAAATGACTCGTTTTTCACAATAAAGAAACACACCAGCACCCAAAGATCACAAGAACAAAATAATTATAGACAGTAATGATGAGAAAGAATCATCTGTATCTTCATTGCTATCCCGACTAGATGGCTCGTTGTGACTCGACTTTACGGAGGGCATCGGCAATGGCTTCCTCTTTCTGTTTTTGTTCCTCCTGGAGCAGGTATTCGGCGTACTTGGAGCGGTGGTTGTGAATGCCGCATTCGGTCTTGTTGGTACCCTTCCATCTACCGGACCGCTCGTCCTCGCCTTCCGCAATAGGACTGAAAAAAATGTTAGTAATCAAACCCCAAGAGAAGATGAAGGGGAAACAGACCTAGTGCTATGCCAGTCCCCAATACTCTTGTATCCCATATCCAAAAGGGAGTTGTAAGGAACATTGTGCTTAGTGACGTACTCCCGAACCTGCTGGAATGTCCAGTTCGCCAGAGGATTGACCTTGATAAGCCCTGCATCATCCACTTCGATGATATCCAAATCGCCCCTCTTTCCCCCCTGACTCTTTCTACGACCTGTAAGGACAGCCTTCACACTGAGTTCTGCATAAGCCCTCTGTGCAGGCTCTACCTTGGCAAGATAGTCGTAGAGATTATCATTGGTATCCCATAGATCATCCCCATGAATAGATTCGAATTCGCGTGCATTAGCGCATCCATCCGGCTTGTAGATGTGCAGCTTCGTGTTCGGGTAACGTCCACGGACTTTGTCGACAAGTTCAAGGGTCTCATCAAAATGGTAGAGAGTATCGAGGAAGATAAGATCAATTTGACGGGGTCCTCCAGCATTGATACGGGACAGCATATCAAGTGTCACGAGACCAGTAAGACCAAAGGCTGTAGTTTGGTATAGATTCGGGAGAGAAATCATGCACCATTTGAGGATTTCTGTAATAAATGTTAGATAAACGTAACGCCCGATACCTAGAGTTCGTAATTGAAAAAGTACATGCCTTCTGGCTCAAGAGTCTGCAATTGCTCATTCAAATGCTTCAAGTGAGGACTTGAGAAATAAACTTCAGGCGAGCAAGGAGTAGTTGACCCCGGGGAATCATAACCTGACTCCTCACCCTGCGACATAGATCGCTCGGGGATAGGTCGTTGAGGATATTCAGTTGGTATTACGGTCATGATGTCTGATTTTGTGTAGGCCTTATTGGTTCTTTCTAGGTATGATCTGTAGGATTAGGTGAAAGATGAAGGTAAAGAACAGAAGTCCTTTGGATGTTCACGCGAAAAAAAATGCACTGATATTTTTTCTTATAGTATCCGTTGAGAGATGGAGGCTTAATTGGTGTGTACTCGAGTAACTCTGTTGAAAGAGCACTGAAGTTTGGATGAGGTCAGAATGTAAAAGCAAACGATGAGGGGGGAAGACAAGAGTAAAAGTACAGATGCCATCTCTTCTCCGCTTCGCTCATCATTTCTCGACGGAATCTATTTCACTGAAAGTGACAGGGCCGATGATTGAATCTTGAGTTGAAATTGCGTGCTCAAGTTGGCAGGGAGTGAAAAAAAAGCAACGCTAGTCCTGATCGGGTCTTGGCATATATATATTAGTGGTGTATGTTGCAAGAAGAGTGCAAACTTTAGAAATCGGTCCCTGGCAAAGCACTGTAGTAACAAAGGAAGATGAGACCCCTGTGATGCAATACCAACTGATGGGATCCATAATATCGGAGAAGCCTCAAAGGCCCGCCAAACGCCTGCGCGTGGCAAAAACGTCGTTCCGGCTTTGAAATACAGTCCCCAGTAATCCAAAAAAAATAAGGTACCACGCTTTTAGACCTATGGGTCAGTTACTGAGTGTAGAGGAACCTCGGATGAGGCTGCGGGATTTGTTAGTATTACAGTAATACCGGCATGTACTGTACACCTCCTACATGCTTTCCGGATGCCCGAGGACACCTCTTCCTACCCCTCTGTTTACTAGGTCGTTTTTTCTAGCATCATTATAATAATATTATTATGACAGTAAGCCCTTCATGTCCTTCCTTTGCCGCAAAATTAGGATTTCTCATCTACTCGAGCCGTTATTCCGAGTTGGGGGCGTAGGGGTGCCCACCGATTGAGTTGACCCATCACCGATCTTCCACGAATTTCTTTCGGATGCCGGTTCTTTCCACCCGCACTGCAATTCCCACCGGTTACTCTTATCACTAGGGAGCGATGCTAATCATGCAACGAGCATTTGTCGGGAAAGAGTCGGTAGGGGCACGTGACTCCTACTAGGATCATGATCAAATGTTTTCTGGGCGAGCAAACTTACCAGAACAGCTCCCAGCTGGCTGGCTAATGATCTCACTTAGAGATTGTATCTCACGTAACAGTGGGCAGAGTGTGAAAAGGGAAGAATTAGGCGGGTTCAAGCCGCTCCTGGGACAAACTTGGCGAGTGATGCATGATGAAGCATTCCTCGGTGTGTACACTGCAGAGCGCAGACTCAATTGACGTGGCCCTGACATCCCCGGGGAACCGTGACCGGCCTTTTAAGCTGGAAAGCGGGATCAGTGGAGACCGGTCCGGTAAGCCCAGTCGACTCGGCTCCAAGCAAACCGAGTCTGTCCTCAAAGCATTCCTACACCACATATTCTCTTCCAATGGTACTATCCTAGCCACTCTTAGGGGTGGCAGCTCAGTTAGGTCACTTTGCTATCGATCAAGTGTTTGTCGAAGACAGGGGGGATGGGCTCCACTCAAACTGCCTCATACCCCTCGCAGAGAAACCCTACGCTATGGGCGATGCAGAGTGACCACACCGCTCTTAGAGCTCCCTTGGCCAAGCCTCCCCGTTGTGAAGCTAGGATGCTCTCTGCCCATCCTGGGGAAAGAAATAGATGCCTTATTAATAACCAGGAGCTCGAGGTCATATTTACCAATCGATATACTCGCTCTGAATAGGAACAAACCCCGCCGTATCCGGAACGGAGGATACGATTGAGGAAAAATCTGTGGAAAGGAGCAGGGAAAAAAAAAGAAATACTCGATTGCGCGATTTACGTAGTCGATCGCGCGATAATAGAGATTTTTATTGTGGGGTAAGAGGATATGGTACAAGAAGCGATAGGGGGAAGTGTGTAACCCCCCTGGCCACGGAGTGGCTTGCGTGCAAATATTGAGTCCGTCGTGGTTCTAAACTTCAAAGTTATCTAATTGACTGCCTTCTGCCAATTAGAAAAATCGAAGCGGGGGAGTTGCAAACTTCCCTTCCCGGCTTCCGGTACTATATCTGTCGTTATTTCTAAGGTATTTGCGGGCGCGGGGGGTCCCCATAAGACGCATGAAGGGCCATCGCGGATGTTAGGTGCGGGGACAACTAAGGATGCGTTTGGTGGATGGAAGGGTTCATTTGGTATCTCACGGCTCGGGGACCTGGATAATAAGAGTTGGGGACTGTGAACTTGCATCGGTGGTCGGACCTCTGGAATGTACCAGGATCGGATACCTTGATAAAGGAATATACTATAATAACTTCGTGGGTTAGGATCCTGGTCACACGTTGGACATATTTTTGTTGAATACGGTATTTGCTAATTGTACTGCCTGAGCGAGAACGTATAAGGTGGTATAGGCGGCGCGCCCGGTGCCCTGAAATGATCGAAAGTATCTATCAGCAACTTTGTATCATAGAGACGTTTTATATACAAGCACCCAAGCCCTTCACTGATTTGTGTTAAGCAGTGACCACCTCATTTCCCTTTCGTGTGCCTGATTCTCTCCAACTCTAGGACGTTCCTCTCCCACTCCTCTGCACTGCCGTCTGGCTCTAATTTTCTGTCTGCCCCAAGCCTGAACCACCCACCCCTACTCGACACTGCATGAACCTTCTTATCCTTCATGAGCTCCAACATATTGGCCACATTCCTTCCAGCCACAATCGCGCATTCTTTACAAGCCCCTCTCAACTCCGCCAGTGCCTCGCTCTTTTTGTAAGACTCCTTAGTCCATGCAAGACCTTGCTGCTGATCACCCATCGCAAACAGTAACTCTCCGATATAAGCCATGGTAACAGCCTCGGCACAAGGGTCCGATATCTCCTTCGAAGACTCAGATGCTGCCGGCTTTTCCACCGGCGCGGCAGCGCGACGTGCTTGTAATACAGTGGTCAGCAACTCTAGTGCTAGGTGTTTGCGGTCATTACGAGCGTGTAATATAGAGAGCTCGGTGATTGCTTTTAACAGCAACGGCGTATTCTCTTTTGAAGCTGGGTCAGGGAGCAGGGGTAACCCGTTCGAGATTCGGTCTCCGTTATTGGAGTCTGCGGGTCTGACACTTGCAAAGGAAACGGCATCCATTAATGCCGCTTGGGCGCCAGGCAAATCGTTCTTGAACTCGCAGATCTTGGAGACCCGTAACGCTGCAGTGACTCTTTCCTCCCGCCATAGTGATTCTTCGGACTCGCTCTCTCGGGGCAATCGTAGTATTTGTTGGTAGTGCGCTTTAGCGTCGTCTATCATACGCTCATGCTCCTCCAGCTCAGCGAGATAGTTCAGGCTCATTATGTAGCCCTTTCTCCAACCTTTCTTCTTCCTTGCCCATCCTTCCTCTTCCAACTCCGAAACGACACCCCTCATGGTTTCGATGGCTCCTTCGTAGTTTCTTGTCCATTTTATCAATGCTCTAGATAGATCTAGGCTGTATCGGGCCATGAATGGCATATCTTTGGGTGTAGGACGAAGGGTTTCGATATAGACCAAGGCTCCGACAAAGGACAGACAAAATGCAACAGCAATGAAGCTGTATCCGTAGGCAACCACCCTCAATAGAATCAAACCTTCGCGGTGGAGGTAAGCTTTCGTGCTAACCGAGATGTGGCGTCGGAAAACATTGTGGAAGCATGGTGCGCTGAAGATAATGCTCGAAGTAGGCCGCACACACAAGGCTAAAGGGCGGGGTAAGTTATAGGTCCTGAGGGGCCGGAGCGAGGATGGGTATGAGAATCGTAGGCTAGGAAAGCGGTGGGGTGTGAAGGGGAATGGGTGTAACTCTAAGCGGGCGATCCTCTTAAATGCCATAGAGAGAGACAACCATCTAATTGAGGATACTGAGAATAGAGTTCTCGAGAAATTGAGATGATACCACTGGTGCTCTCATCCACAAATATAGGTATCTGAGTGGGGGTTGAGGAATTAGTGGAGCTCTCGATCGAACGATGTTAATCCCCGAGAGGATCAAGGCAAAGTGAGGTCATGATCATCACCCTTTGATCTAATCTTATCTATCTTTTGATCTCATCTAAGCCCCCTATCATATCACCACGCAGTTGTACCGTATTCCCTGTCCTTTAAGACCCAAAATACTTGCATCAACCAACCCTGCACAGTGCTCAAAGGAAGGCTTTCATAGCTATTCGAGTATGTTCAACACTTCTCAGACCTTGTCGACCTCAGATGTCTATTATTCAACGACCCCAATTGATCTCAAAGCCCCATACAATGTGACCACCGCTGGCCGGAAGACGATTCTGATTACCGGAGGAGCTCGAGGCTTGGGTGAAGGAATGTTAAGGGAGTTTGCGAAACTCGGGTGAATTTCTTGAAGCCCCAACCGTTTCTATGAGAAGCTAATAGCAAACTAGGGCTACTGTGATAGTCGGTGACCTTAACGAGACCCGCGGGGAGTCGGTTACTGCAGAAATCCGGATGAGCACGGGCAATCTAAAGTATGTTTATTTTCCGCACATGACACCTGTCTGCGTGTGCACAAACCGCCTCACGTGCGAAATTTGAAATTTGGCCTTTTGGCGAAAATAATAAATCACTGATATGTTGCTGTGATTGTTGCTCTCGAAATAGTGTCCATTTCTTACCTCTCGATGTCACATCCTACACTTCACAGTGTGAATTCTTCCGTAGCGCCCGGAAACTTTCCCCGACGGGAAAGATCACTACTGTAATCGCCAACGCAGGTGTCGCCGAGCTAGGTTCTTTCATCGAACCTTCTCCAACAAAAATCCCTCTCGACGTTGACCCTCCAGAGCCAGATATGACAACCGTGGACGTGAACTTTAAAGGGGTTTTATACACAACAAAGCTTGCACTGCATCATCTGCGGTCGTCTCCTGTTGGTCAAAGGGAACTCATCCTTGTCGGATCGATGTCAAGCTTCACCAGCGGACCAATGATGGCAGTTTACTCCGCTACCAAGCATGGAGTCTTGGGATTGTTCCGGTCGATAAGGTTGTTTCCCAGTAAACGTGACGGAGTCCGGATCAATATGATATGCCCATACTTTGTGGACACGCCGATAGTTCCCATTGGGGGTAAAGTGATGTTAGCAGGGCTGGAGATCGCGGTATTGGATGACGTGGTCGACGCTGTCTCAAGACTGGTCTGCGACGAGGGGATTGCAGGAAGATGCCTTGCTATCGCCCCTCGCCAAGCAGGGGGTGTTATGGAGGTTGGGGTTCAAGAGATGGAAAATGTGGATGCGTTCTGCAGGAGGGTCGTTATAGCCATGAACATGCAGAGCAAGATGGAGATCTTCACAAAGTTTCTTGTGGACATCCTGTGGCTTTTGGTGGTAGGGCCTATACTCAGACTATTCGAGTAGGGAGGGCAACATTGTTAATTTGCCTTTTTTCTGGTTAATGGTTTGCCTGTTTTCACATGTTCCCTCTTTTACACAGCATATATGATTCTAATGTTGGATTGAGCATTTCATCTATCCGGCATAGCAGGGACGATTGATACCAAATTGCATTCGAGTGAGATTATATGATTACAGCATAGGTAGTAGCGGCGGTTTTTCATGTTTGTCGTTTTTTTTTCTTTTTTCCTTCCAGTCTCTGTCCTACCATAAATTCTAAAGGATGAGCTATAGAGCTCATTATACCCTCATTATATCAATAAAAGCCTCTCAAGAAATTGATCCCCTACGAGAATTGTCAATTTGTGGGCCTGCTTATCCACGCGCTAACGCTGTCTGTCGGGTGTGGGGGGAGGAAAGAAAAAAACAGAAAGTAGATCGATTTGTACAGTACTATGTAATACAATATTGTGGCTCCCTTTGTTGCTAGGGTACTTAGTTTCTTGTTTTGACTTCAAGCTCATTGGCGCCAATAGCTCAGTTGGGAGAGCGTCAGACTGAAGTTCCGCTTCAGTTTATCAAACTCGGGGTAATCTGAAGGTCACCCGTTCAATCCGGGTTTGGCGCATTTTTTTGTTCTCGATTTGCTTCTATTTTCTTATTCAACTCTGTGTTGTATGTAGTAGTGGAAAATGTTTCAAGTAAAGTGTGAGCTCTATTCCTCACATCTGCTACTCACCCATGGGGAATACATCCGCAGCCTGAAGGTGGTGAGCATGTCCTCCAACCCGGACTGCGCTCTTTCTGGAATCAAGGCTATTCGTGCCGGTGCGCGGAGGGCAGAGGGGAAGGTCGATTTTACACGCTATCTTCGGGGAATTGGCTTTGGATGTCAGTTAAGATTGAGGGGATAGTTAGTAGTGGTGGTGGATACGCCAGGCAGTCACGGGGTATTGGTCTAAACGTTAGTGTCGTGATGGATCTATCGTGAGTCCCATTTCTATCTGCCTCGCAATTTCTGACAAAGGTAGTCGGCATACCTCCCGCTCATCCTTTTCGAGTATGAAGTCAAGGGTGAAACAAATCGTAGAGAAGATGGAAAGCGCGAGGGATGGAGTTGCGGTAATGACCTTTCCATGCGCTATACCGAATAAAGTGTCCACTCTCAATGCCTCAGGAGGGGTAACAAGACAACAGTTGCCAGAAGATAATGCGCCTCTCTCCTGCAGACGAGCATCCAGCCGTCGTCTCGCAACGTCAAGGAAGTAGTAATGGCCGCTATTAGAAAATTGAATGCAATGCCTTCAGACCCGACAAGATATCGCGCCGGCAGAGAAACGTGTTCATTTATCTTGCTGACTTCTCAACTAGAGGGTAGTGCTATAGATTTACAGGTGATCATGGGGCAGATACAAATTCACATCGTTGGAATTGGACCTGTGTTCTGACCCAAGAACGAGATAGGGTCTTTGGGGTGGTGTATTCCGTTGAGCGCTTCCGGCCCGGGGCCTAGTGGCGGGGAATTCACAGCGAACAAGGGCCTATCACGGTGGAAGAGATTGAATCAACGCTATGAACGGGGGTGAATCTTGGCGAAGCCCAGAACGTTGTCGCCCGTCCATGTGCAGGAGATTCGCGAATCGGCGAGGTGATCGGTGAAATCGAATACCCCCACCTTGTCCTCGCTGAAAACCGAAGCCTCCTCATCAAAGTTGATCTAGGAAACCCCACAGCTCTTGCTGCTACCTACATTAATTAACGCTAGAGATCCAACCGGCAACTGGTCCACCGTCTGGCAACAAATCAACTCAATCCAGACGACCTCGGGGTATATGGAACCCCTGCTAACAGTAACACTCACGTACCAGCTCGGCAGTTACCCCTCCAGTACCACCCTCTCTACTTCCAGAACCGCCGTAGTGCACCGCTGCAATGAACATTCACTCTGGCACTCCTCCCCCGCACTGCAAACCAAACGCTTTGCCTCCCTCGAGAATTCACTGAAGCCGCTAGTGGACCAATTGCTTCCCTTTCGTATTATATAAGGGTTTTTAAAGGGTGTGTCTATAAGGTGCCAAACCATCGAGTGCTTCTAAAGACCGCTCCCCATCTTTACTTGTCCTGTCCCTGGCTCATCGGCCCGCTTAACAAACCCAGCTTTGAAAAAGGGATATCTATATCCTCCACACTAACTCCTTTTTTCCTCTTCGCTAGGGGCCTTGATATGCTCAAGAATATACCCTAATAGCATATTCGCATACTGCTTCCCGGTAGGTAGATAGTGGCCTCCAGGATGGTACACCCTCCTCTCCTCCCCACCCGCACAAGCCCTCACAAGCTCCAAGCTCCTCTCCTCTCCAACGACCGTATCCAGCGACCCCAAAACATGCAGTACGGGCGTCTCGATTTTCGGCTCGTAAAAGTACCTGTAATTCTCCGTAGCCCTAAAACCAGAATAGCACACACCGAATTTGAGCGGTGCATGGGTCGTTGTGAAGCTCTCTGGCCTCTCCCTATCTGGGTTCCGCTCCAACAATGAGACGAGCATCGCTGCCAGAGCTGCCCCCTGGGAAAATCCTATCACCCCGTCGAATGGGCCGTTGGTGTCTAGGTAGTCCGAGAGGAATTCCCAGGTCCCGTCTATGCCGGCGTATTCCCCAGTTGCATCGTTACGGCGCCACCAGGCGTAATTTTCGATCGGGGTGGGAGCGTCGGGGGTTGGGCTTCCTGGGAGGTCGGAGAGGGAGAGCGGGAGTGGGGCGGTCGGGTAGCAGAGGGCGGATTGGGGAGGGAGGGATTTGAGGAGCGTCTTTTGGACAGCTTTAGTTTTAGCGGAGAAGAGGGGGCCGGATTGGGTGTAGCCGTGGAGGAATAACTAAGGTGTGTTAGGGCCGGGCGCACGGTGGGCTGTTTTGAGGGCGGGGGGGGAGGGTGTACTAGTAGCACTCACGAGTTTAGACATTGTGATGAAAGCTGTTTGGATGGTGGATAGATGTATGGTATTTGGATTGGTTGACTAACTTTAACTTTGTCGGTTCGAGTAGCATCGGAATGAGGCTCAACTGCCTGGCAGGATAAGCCACCGGCAAAGCATGCATCCACCTGGAAAAAAAACAAAAAATCACTGCGACATCCAGTCCCTAATCGCTAATTGCCCACAGCAATCCTCAATCCCACCAAACATGTTTCCAACCATCAGTTTATCAAAAGCCCTTACTCTTGGCGGCTACGTCAATGTCCGAGTACTCCGCGATCACGCTAAACGCGAGGCATTCGCAGCTGCTGAGCAAACCCGTCAAGCACTCAGGTACATTGGCCCACCCCCACCCAACCATCCAACGCACTTCAACCCAATTCGAGCTCCCCCCGCTGACCAAAACTTTGGAAAAACAGATATATCGCACAGAACACACAACTCCCACTTCTGCAGCGAACAAAGGCGCAGGTTGAGCTCGCACTCATGAACCCGAGCACTCGAAGGATGAAGATTAAGAACCGGTGTATCACAACTGGGCGCGGGAGGGGTGTTTTGAGAAATTTTAGGATATGTCGGGTTAGTGTGCTGTGGGAGGGGGCATTCTCGGGAGACCATATGCTGACGGATCTGGTGCAGTATCAATTTAGGTTGTTAGGAAAGGCCGGTGATCTCCCGGGGGTTAAGAAGGCGAACTGGTAGTTTGTGCTTTGTTGGGATTGTGGTATGGGTGGGTGGGTGGTGGGGTGTCGCAAAGCTTGTGGCTAGGGTTGCCGCTGTATATACTGTACATTTCTTGTGTTGATATGAGCCATATCGGATGGCATATCTATTATTCCCCCGCATTCCTCCACAGGTTTCTAGATCACTATGACAGGGGCAACTTAGTAGTCATGCGGCATCACTCGTCTCTAGCCTCTAGGAAGTCGGTTGGTGTTGGAAAACTGCTGTTTAGCGTCGGCTTCCTACTTACGATTTTGAGGTCTGGGCACGGAGGTGAATACTCCGAGCGATATTCAACGTCACTGAAGTGGGATATATATTATGTTCATGTTTCCGTTCGTTAGGTAGTTGGGTCAATCGATTGATCTTCCGCTGCTATTTTTCCTATATTTCTGACAGTTGGATATGTATTTGGCATTTCGCCAATGACTTAGAGAAGGTTCATCTCTTGTCGCGAGAAGAGTCGCAGAATGAATACTCCTCTCGTGGATCACCAAGCGAAGAAACCATCGCCGCGATTGACACCCAATTAACTCACCCCCTATGTCCTAAAGGGCCTAGGTTGATACTATGGGGTTCCATACAACCCTACAAACTTACGGATGTCTAGGGAAACCTTATATCGCACCCCGCAACGGATGTGCTCTACCTTAACAGAAGGACTGTGGGCTGTATTGGCCACGTTTGGATTTGGCTTTATCAACCTCCGCACTGCACTTCCACAGCCGCCCCCCCCGCCTCTACCTCTCCAACTTAACCTCCCCCACCTAGCCTTTGCACGACATATTACACCTACAAACATGATGGATCGGGCTACTACCTCCCCTCTCTGCCCCTCACCTGGTCCCCGTTCATGTGTATCTGAGCCCGGATTCAGATCCGGACCCACGCAGACAACCAGTGCTATCTTGGATCCTCCGTTGGGAGGTATCGCGCCGACAATTACGGCTGACAATGCAGGCCCTGGTTCTTCCTATGACTCTTATGGGGACAAAAATATACATGCTGAGGGCGCAAATGCCATGCAGAGCAGTGAAGACAACAAGACGACCTCTTTGACTGCCACCGGCACCGACGACACCGAAGTTACCACCTCCGGAAAAAAGCGAACTAGGCAGCGCAAGTTTTGGTTTCGTAACTTATCTCCGGTCCGCACTAGATCCAGCACTGGTAGCCTCCCGGGGATTTCCAAGAACTCTCATATCCAAACTACCCCCCAAAAGGTGGAGGATGTGACTCTAACCAAGCCGCGCAAGCCTCATGGCACGCCTAGCACAACTTCCGCTGTTAAGAAGCCAAACCCTACTCGTAAACGCAAGTCTACCCCTGTCGGTAGAGCTCGAAAGCGATCCAGGAAGAGTTTGACTCGAGGAGATAAACGGGCTGGGGGCGGTGTGGGTGATGGTGGACAGGCTGCTGAAATCGACGGAAAAGATAATGGATCTGATTACGAAGACAAAGTCAAGACTCCTGGAATTAGTGATGACGGGGCTTCGAGCCCTGGCCAATTTTACGACGAGCCGGATACCGACGCTTATGCTAAGCCTGACGAATATGTGCCTATGGATGGAGTTAAGACCCCTGGCGTTAGTGATGATGAAGCTTCGAGTCCCGGTGGATATTATGATGAGCGGGATACCGACGCTTACGCTAGATCTGACGAACCTGCGCCCAGGGATGGAGTTAGAACTCCCGGTGTTAGTGATGATGAGGCTTCGAGCCCTGGTGGATATTATAAACAGTATGCTCGAGCTCATGCTAAACCTATCGAGTGTGGCCACAGGGATAGAGTCAGAACTCCCGATATTAGTGATACTAGGAAAGAATCCTTGAGTAGTGGCCAATCCGAGCGCTCAGCTGACAATGGATCTGGAGCCCCAGTCGGAGTGGGTTCCCAAGGCCCGATCGAAGCACCAGATGAGGATCCAACTAATTTTCGAGTGGATGAAAATGGAGCTGGGGGTTTCAAGGAAGCCGAAGCAGCCGTTTCGGATGACGAGCTTAAACTTGGGAAGACTAACCCTACTGAATATCAAGTTGAGGATATACTTAGCGTCAAAGACCGCCACGACAATGCCGAACCCAAGGCCAAGTCAGAGCCCAGCCTACCTAGATGCCATGGCCTCGATAAACGAACCGACTTGGAGACACAGGAAGTCACCCATCCTGATCAAGCACCAGAAGTTGCGAATTTCAGCGCTCCATCGGATATCAAGTTCGCAGTGATCGTTCCAACAAAGTGCCTATCCCCAGAAGACTTCATCACAAACATCAAGTCTTTCAAATTCCAAAACAAATTCGAGCCCCACTCGAGAGTCACGCACCTGTTTATCTATTTCACCTCCCCGGCCTCCCGGATCCAATTTGTAGCCTCAGTCTCTCCCGTCGGCATTTCTCCTTCCTCGCCCATTATCGGCGAGAACGAGGACACCGGGCCCGGCTCTACCGATCAGTCCTACACCGATTACCAAGTCAATTCCTTGTGGCAGCTAGCAGAGGGGATCCCGCTCGTGAAACTTCAAGAGGCCTACGGATACGAGGGGCCGCCGACAGAGCCTATCGAGGTTTCCCCGGAGATATTGACCGCGCACCCCCTGACTAGCATGCGAAAAGTCTTTTGAGATTGGTATCGAACGTGAGAATCTTTCGTTTGTAGGGGAAGGAAGAAGATCTGTGTGGATTTCAACGCGCTAGAGTTGAACTTTGTGACAGAGTTCTATAATGGTAGTTTATTTTACTGCACTTTGATTTTCTCGTTCTTTGTTCGGGGATTCTTTGTATACGGGATGATAATAAAAAAGGGAGAACGTTTTTTTTTAAAAAAAGGGTTGATTGGTAGACTAGAGATTTGGTATCTTGTTTTCGTATGTATATATCATACTTAGTTTCGTTTACCAATTGAACTGCCGAGAAAGTGATTGGATTGCCTAGAATTTGTGAGTGATGTTGAGATAGCGAGGTGGGGATGAGTATCAAATGTCTCAGAATGTCCTAACTCTCACATGTTCTCACTCGGTCACTTTCCTCGGTAAACGCAATATTCTAGACTAATTAAACACAAAACTATTTGAAGATCAATTACGCCATTGCGGGAAGCTTCTCTTTTTTTTCTCAGAGTTGATATAAATACTCATGAGGCGCCCTGGCAGGTATATCATGCTGTACCCGAGGATAGCACAGTACTGCATGTTCCTTTCTCGATGAGCTCAGCCCTGTTTCAACTTCCACACAGGAGCTCCTCTTCTCAACTAGTTCACATATGAACGGAAAGGAGGAAACAGAACACCCAAAAAATCCGCCCCCCCTCCCCCAATCCATAGACTATTCCCAAATACTATCATACCTTCAAAAATGCCATCATCATCATCACCACCACAACCCCTCACACCACAAGACTTCCGCCTAGCCTGCCGAAACGGTACCCACAACACCACCACCACCCTAACCATCCCAACAGTGCAATGCAACCTCCTAGCACTCCCATCCCGCTACGCCTCCTCCTTCGCACAACTCTGTGGGCGCAACCCGGTCTCATGTCCACTCTTGTACTCGACCCTTCCCGGAAACCCGACTACTCCCCTAGCACCGGGGGCGAACCTGACAACTGACCTGCCAAAGTACAACGTCTACAAGGACGGGAAACTACTCACGCCGGATGGGACGGCCTCGGTGGAGGAGCACTGGACGAGGGACCATGTCGGGTTCCTGATCGGTTGCTCTTTCTCCTTTGAATGGGCGCTGTCTGCTGCTGGGCTCCCGCCCAAGAATACCTTGTGCGTGCCTGTTAAGTGTGTGCCCATGTTCCGGACGGGGATCCCCTTGTCCTCGGCTGGGGAATTTACGGCTGGGTGTGTGGTTGTCTCGATGAGGGCGTATAAAGAGCGGGATGTGGAGGAGGTCAGGCGCATCACGCGTTCCTTTAGGAGACAGCATGGGGAGCCTGTGGCTTGGGGGTGGAATGGGGCTAGGATGCTGGGGATTGAGGAGAAGGTTAGGAAGGGGTTGGTGGACTTTGGGGAGTGGGTCGAGATTGATGGGGATGCTGGGGAGGTCCCGGTTTTCTGGGGGTGTGGGGTTACGCCACAGGTTGCGGTCATGGAGAGTGGGATTGAGGGGGTAGTGATTAGTCATGTTCCTGGATGCATGTTTGTCACGGATGTCCCGGTCGAGGAGGAGGAGGACCCTAGTCATAAACTATGACTGCTTGAGTTTTACAGAGGATTTTGTTATTATGAATGCAGCTTCATTAATTGCCGGAGCCCCCAGCGCCTAGTGGGTCCTTCACAATGAATCACTCGAAGCCCGTCGCCCTCACTCCTGTCTTATAGAAATTTATCACGATCTGACGAATTCCCAATTAAACCTATGAAATCCCGCGGTAAATTATAATTAAATTTTTCCAAAAAGAATCATATGACCACATCTCACCTGAAGTATCCTAGCATAGGAGGTAGGTGACTCTCGCTTATCACGGACGCGATAGATTCCAAACTAATAAAAGATGATCCACGTAACAGGGCGGATGTAAGCCTGCAAGCCTGCAAGCCGATGAAATAGGCCTTATCCCTGAACAAATTGTAGCATCGAAACAGCCGGTAAACATTCCTTAGGAGGCGGGCAAGTGGATGGGTGCTTTCCTGTCCGATAGGAGGTCCTTTTGGCCGTAGAAGTCACCTACTAGGGAGATAACCATGTCGAGAACGGCAAAAGTATCCGATTGTGAAAGGGTGTCTGATGTTTGCAATACCAGCGCGTTAGGTTTTGACTGATGCTCCTGTCCTGATTGAAGGGGTCCTTCTTGAGCTTTTCGGTTTCTCATAGATTGCAAAGTTGCCCTGAGCCGAGAAGCAAGTTCTAATCCTCCGGCTTCTTTGGTTTCTGCAGGCTTTTCGACCTGAAGAAGTGGTATGGACTCTAGGGTAACTCCACGCTCAGGAGTAACCTCAGATTTGACAACTTCTTCAACTTTGGGAGTGGTGGGAGAGTCTAAAGTCTGCTCGGGTTGCTGGGTAGCTGCTGCGGCTACAGTGTCTCCGGCTTGAACGGTATTGAGCTCCCGAACTCCCTCATTTCCTTCTTCATCTTCATCATATTCGGCCTCCTCCTCCTCCTTCTGATCATCTGGAATTCTTCCTCCTTGCAAAGAAGTCGCCATACGTTCCCTAATGATGAGACATCGCTTCCCTAGCTCCCTCACAATGCTAGTCTCGTCCGCGGTCAAGCAATCGTCAAGCCTCACTAACAGCCCCCATAACCACTGGGACCAGCATCTCCCATTTTTGTGCTTCGCTATCTCAGACATACGTTGAGTCAACCACTTCAAGAGTCTTAATACCGTCTGCTGATCGATTCCCCAGAGCTCCTTAGGTGTAGGATGAGTGTTGAAGATATGCTGCTGCCACAAAGAGCGTTGCTTACGGACAGGAAGACTTGGCGACACGGCTAGTGGCAGTAGTGGGGTAGGCGGATTCGCGTGTAGACTCTGGCGAACAGAGCGGAAGGATGCGAGAAGAGCATTATGCCAGAGTGAGAGGGCGGTAGGAGGTTCGGCTATAGGGGTAGCAATAGTCGGATCCATAGCAGCGGTATAGGCTCCATCGTTATACCAACCTTGTTCATCATCGTCCTCCTCTTGCTCCTCAACAACCTCCCCTTCCTCTAGCTCGGTAATCACCTGCTCGGTAACCTCCGGTTCGTCATCGTCATAATTGAGAGTATCGGACCGGAGGGTGGGAAGCGGCGGCGGTCTTCTGACCTTCTGGCCTGTGACAAGCAATGTCGGAACACCTTTCGCTTCAGACCTACACTTACCACTTAGCTATCCATCTTACCACTTCCATCTCATTAACGCGTTTCCAACGAATGGGGTCTCGCTGCTCACCTAACCATGCGCAAGTAATCCATTCCGTCGTTCGCAGGACCATAGAAGTCATCCGGTTCACCTTCGAGGCCAGGAAATGCGCCGCGCTGGCCTGTGGTAGAGTCGATGTAACCTTTGCTAGCATCAAAGTCGAAACCGTTATTATTATTGCCATTACCACCGTAGTCGTAGCGGGGACGCTTGTTGGCTCCGTTATCGTGAGTATTGTTGTAGCTGCTGCCGGCCCCGTTATTATTCTGGGGATTCCTGGCTTTGTTTTGGCCTCTCTTCTTGCGTTTTGTCATTGTGCTTTTCTTCGAGGAGCTGCTAGGTGCTGGCTGCTAGAGGCGAGACAAAAATTTAATGAAGGCGAGTTTGGGAAGGTTAGGAAGCTAGGTGCCAAGAGCAGATGACTAACCAAGCAATACTGGCACCGAAAGCTTGCTGAAAACAAAAGGCCATAAGCTTGAGTTGTCCCTATCTTAAACCCGGATGCAACCGCAACCTTGCCCAAGTCGAACGGGATCCGGTTACAAGCAAGAAGCAACCGAAAAGAACCTAGAGCTGATAAAGAGAGGGGATCGGACGTTCGGCTCAGATTCCAGCTACCGGTATGGTGCTAATAGTAATTGGGAATTTGCTCGATTTTAGGAGAAATTCACACCTATTTCCTGTATTTGAGCTAGTTGTCCGTGAAACTCGACTGGACGAGCATGGTGCGCCGAAAGATAAGCACGCCTATCATAATGCCATAGTACAAGTACTAGTACTCGAGTATCATATATGGAACATCTTGGCACCTAGTTTACCTAAAAGGTTTCCCACTTCACGAATCCAAGAAGGCTGTTTTACGAGATATAAAACAGGAGCAACCTTACTGATAGTTAGACCTGCTTTCTTTCTTTCTTGAGGTTTAACATTTTTATCCCCTTAGTTGAGTTGGATTTTGTAAAAAATTGGTGGGGGATTAGAAATGTATTGGTATGGAGTTCTTATATCCATATAAATTTAACTTAAGTACGAAATTTCAAGGAAAAAGGCATCAAGTACAGATTATACTCATATCGTACTACATTATACCTCCCTGGTCGCCCTCGTTCATTCGCCCGAAAGATGAGATCGTAGGTCAAGTTAGGGCGTGCTAACTTTCCACTCCTCTATTTTCTTGTGCTTTCCCGAGCGGATCCTCTCTGCTCTCACATTCTCTTGCTTCTCCTTCTGTGGAGCATTCTTCCCCACTTTTTTCCTTGCTCGAATAGTTGCTTTCTCAAGCAAGCCTATCGCTTAATCCGCCACTCGATCAACCGCAATCCTCAAATCTCCCGGCCGATCACCCCGCTGCGATGCGCATCTTCGAGCTGGGAACTCTAAATCCCCAAGAGGAGCTTTCGATCCTCGACACCACCTCTCCAGCCTCCACTAAACCTTCATTCCTCTCATTGCCCAACGAGGTGATTTGTCTGATCTTGGACTTTATCCCTCCACGAGCCCAGAAGAGGCTAGCTCGCGTGTGCTTGATTAATCGGCAGTGGTATATTGCTGCCATCCCTTACCTGTAAGCTCCGCTACTTGCGAGAAACCGCGAGAGATCTGACGATAGGCAGTCGGCCCGGAATGCTGATTTGAACTCTGGCTTTTTCCCCCGACAGATACCGTTATCCGATAATCACATCGGTAAACTACACCAAATTTGTAACCACTGTCTCCCCCTCCGGCATCCACGTCAAGCCTTCAAGATTTGCTGGGTTGGTGAAGCGTATCGACCTATCTTGTATTGTCCATGAGAGCCGTCCATCGTTGCTTGCGAGACTTTTGCGCCGTACTCAAGGATCACTGAAAGAATTTGTCGCCCCGCAGACTGCCTTTGGATACATTGCGTTGGTAGCTGTAGGAAAGTGCCAGCAGCTCCGTTTGCTCGACTTATCTCTCGTCTCGCAATCAATTGAACTCGAGGCACTCTTCCGGCATATTCAGGACCTTCCTCATCTAGTGACTCTCTATTTCCCCCCATCCTCGATATCCGATGGCAGTAAGTTAACCTTCAACTGGCCGCCCCGCCTCAAGTGCATCTCACTCGCGGGAGGGATTGAGAATTCATTCTTGACCAACACTTGTGTTCCATCAACCCTCCACGAGCTGCGGATAGCGCATTGCCCATTCGTCAAGGACTCATCGATCAAGCATTTACTAAACAAGGCGTCACACCAACTCACCGTCTTGAGCATTAACTATCACATCCCTTGTTTAGGGTTCAACGCCTTCGACAAAGTGCTCATCATCTGCCCACACCTGGAGAAGCTCACTATTGCTGTGGATTATGTGTCAGCACACTTATTCGAGGAAGAGAATTCGCCGGCAGGGCACCCACTTCGCTGGCTCAATTTAGACTCCTCCGGCAACCCCGGCGTTGAGATAAAGATTACTCCAGATGACATTTTCATCGCGGTCGCCGAAGAGCGCCTGAGCGAGCTGCGTGTAGTCCGCGCCGGTAAAAAGCTCGGGTGGGGGGAGAAATCGAAGCGCATGGTGGTGGACCTCAACGAGCTCCTGGAAACACGGGCCGAGGAAAAGGGTGAGACAGGCGCCGGTGTTTGGATCTTTGAGAACGACTACTCTGGCCAGTGCGAGGCATTCAAAGGGAGGTGGAACGGGTTCGAGGAGGAGGAGTAGGCGTTACTCTTCCTCCACCAACAGGAAAGGAGATCCAATGGGTGATGCATTGCATGTGCGGGTGTGGACGTTAGTTTCATCCCCCCCCCCCCCCTTTTTCCTCTCTTCCTCACACCCCTTCAATGTTGAAACTCTACTCTATTTGATTTTGTTCTAACGATTGATATTACTGTACAGGAATAAAGGATGTATGGATATGGAAATCCCGGTCCGTTGTTTGCTATACAGGTTGATACGTATTCAATCGAGCACATTTCCCACTTCTGGGCCTACCCTAGACAAATTTAAATTTCTTTCCTCGAAGCGTGGGGGGAATGGGGATCAAAAAAATGACTATCATATTTTCCACTCCTATCCTTTCTTGCCTTCTCATTGTTTCCTTTCTTTCTTTCTCCACTCTCTTCTCGTCACTTGTATATTTGTGATAGGAGGGGTAGGATGTTCGGCGTCTTCTGCAAACTTTGCAAACGGTTACATACCTTGTACTCCACCAGAGGCAGCACTCCACCGGTGTCAGCTATTAGTGTATTAATACGAAAATAAATTCTTCTATTCTATTTCCATCCAGGTGTGCCATTACCATCATCATCATCATCATCATCATATCACATTAGGCTAGAAGGAAGAAGGAGGGAGGGAGGGGGAGGAGGGGGTCAACGAGCATATCATATCATATTATATCACTCGAGGCCGAATGACAATCCAGAATTATTTTTGTCTTCTCCCGCCTCCGGTTGACCGCAGGATATCACCAAAACCGGGGCATTATCACAGTAGATATCACTTGGGCTGCCGTATCATTTCACAAAGTTTGTCTAGTTTGTTTGCTCTTTAAACGCCAAACTCCACTTTTTCTTCACTTCCTGTGCGAGAGATCGAGTTCGGGGGTACGATGGAATGCTGTTGCGATCAATTGGGGGTGGTGGTGACACTGCCGTGCCCACGCAAACTAGAGTACAGTACTCGAGTACAAGCATGATATTGTAGGTTTGTGTGCCGAAGGAATTCCGTTCTCCTCCTGCATGTAAGTGTTGATAGTGTATGCATTCTCTCAAGCACTTGTAATGCCTGATCCAAGCAAAAAGGGCGGAATTTTGGGTGGTATGCAATAGTAGTCCTTTTTTTTAAAAAAAATGCTTCAACATTACCGGTATGGTAGGGTGTAGTGTGATAGCAGTAGAACGGCGAGACATTAATAGCCCCCCTCTGCTATTATACGATGGTGGAAATGGTGGTTGCCGGCGAGGTTTGTGTCTGTTTTGTTCTGTACTACCTATTTCACATACTGTAGTTAGACAAATTAGCTGCGAGGACCCGCATTGCACTACAGAGAATTAGCATGGTAGAGCAAACAATCAACAAAAATCAAAAAGAAACTTTGATCGATCAATCGCTCAGAGTGTCAAGGGCCGCTTATTCTTGCGGGAGGGTTCGATGATCTCGGGACATGCCGCACTTGAAACAGTAAAAAAAGAAGGAAGCATCGATGGTACTGCAGCCCCAGGATTAATTTGTTAGCCATTGACGGTAGGGTACTATCTAGCCGTGACTCGTATGCAGCTTAAGTTAAGCTAAGCCTTCAAACTGAATTAGGAGGAGGAGGGAAGATCCCTCTCTTGCTTCTGAGGAGGGGTAATAGTACCAATACCAATATCTTGCCGGTCTGGTAGACTGATCAATGCAGGTTCGAAACGTGGTGAGGCGAGCGAAGGGCAAGGATAGTTTTCCGTTCTTGGGAAGGTTGCTTTGTTCCTTCGATGGGGCGTCGGGAGGGAGGGAGCCGTGCCGCAGTGCTTGCTTGCTTGCTTGCAGGCTTTCATTTCAGTCGACGTCAGTGGCTGAAGCAAACTCGAGAATGCCCCATACACTTCTTAGAGGATAGCAATTTACTTCTACGAGTAGGACATTCTCGCTATCTTGATTCCTAGGCATAATTCAGCAAATTCGGAATGATGCCCCCCCCCCCTCCGGTGAAGGTAGGATGTTAAAAGGTCCCTTGGCTTGGAATTTGGATGAGGGTCAATGATGATTTCTGCTTGATAAGTGCTCGTTTGGGCTCGCTGGTAGGGGTCCCAAAGGAGCAAAGGTGGAGGAGGATGGCTTGACTTCCGAGCATGCCTGAATTGATCCCGGATTTTGATTTCTTTTTTGTCTACAAACCTAACTCGCTAGTTTTTAGAACTTTTTTGTAATAATAATATTATTACAATCCTTCACTATGTTGCGAGCACCCTGCAAACCGAGCGGGAGGGTAGTGTTTAAGTAACTTGGGTTAGAAGACTTGTACTGTATTTAACTTATTTGCAACCTCAACCATAGTTCGCATTCTTCGTAGTATGATACCGTATTGCTCAATCGCAAGCAATAATGGTGATTGAAGCAAAGAGAATTTGAATATATTTCCCATGGCATCAAAAATCCCACGTATATTCTGTCATTATCTGCTTATCTTCCTTAAACTAAACTCTATTCTCTCATAGACAGGAAGTTTATTCATCTCTGGCTCGCATTGATAACCCCGATAGAGTATCCTGCTCGCTTTGCTGGGTGCTCGCAACGTAGGCGGTTTGTTTTTATCATGAGGCTCCAAGCCCCGCGCCAAGCCGTAAATAGCCCCACCTCCTCAAAGACTTCGATTGACTCACGAAGAGAAAAACGAAGGGAGTCCACAAGGTCTACAAAATTTACAATAAACGCCTTTCCATTCCTCAACTTCTCAAGTAGACGTTTCAAACAAGCATTCACAAAATGTCTTCCTCCGAGCCTCCGACTGAGCAGACTGCTGCCCGCTCCGTTGTTGAAGGTGATGCAAATGAAAATGTTCCCACAGGGTAATGTCCTTCCCTCATCCCCCAGGAGACGTACCATGGTCGGTCGTTGACTCTTGTGATAGCCCCGACGGGAAGCCACTCTCCAAGTCCGCCATCAAGAAGCTCCAAAAGGAGAGAGAGAAAGCAGAGAAAGCCGCCCAACGTGCAGAGCTGGAAGCAAAACAGAGGGCCATCCGCGAAGCCGCAAACGTCGACCACGCAGTTGAGAACTATGGAACCAAGGGGATGATCCAATCAACCGAACGCTCAGGCACCAAGCGTATCCAGCTCTCTAAATTGACTGCGGCAGACGACGGGACGGAGGTTGTATTCCGCGCTAGACTCCAGAATGCTAGAGCACAAGGGGCGAAGATGTGTTTCGTTGTGCTCCGTCAGCAGAGTGACTCTATTCAGGGAGTTCTTACTGCCAATGATGAAGGCACTGTATCGAAGCAGATGGTCAGGTGGGCGTCTGATGTCAATCTTGAGAGCATTGTTCTAGTTCATGGAAAAATCACAAAGACTCCTCTGCAGGTTAACTCCGCTAGTCTGTCTGATGTAGAGGTGCAAATCACAAAGATTTTTGTCATTGCAGAGGCAGAGCCCATGCTACCCATCCAGTTCGACGACGCTAGCAGAAGCCTTGAGGAGGTTGAAGCGGGCGCCGCCACTGTTTCCCTTGTTACCAGGTTGGACAACAGAGTCATCGATCTAAGAATTCTAAGCAATCAAGCAATCTTCAAGATTTCGTCAGGTGTCTGCACGCTCTTCAGGGAGTACCTGCTCAAACATGGCTTTGTCGAGTTTCACACGCCCAAGCTAATTGCAGCTGCCAGCGAAGGTGGCTCCAACGTGTTCAAAGTTCAGTACTTCAACAGGGATGCCTATCTTGCACAAAGCCCGCAGCTGTACAAGCAGATGCTTATCGCTGGCGACTTTGAGCGTGTGTTTGAGATTGGCCCCGTCTTCCGAGCTGAAAATTCCCAGACTCATAGACACATGACTGAGGTTTGAACCACGTATTTCCTTCGAGCGAGTTGTTTTTTCTTGTGCGAGCTGACGATTCTTCGTATCTCTAGTTTACCGGATTGGACTTGGAGATGGCGTTCGAGGAGCATTACCATGAGGTGGTCGAGGTGCTTGAAGGCCTATTCGTCTACATATTCGCAGGCTTGCAGGAGCGCTTTTCGAAGGAGATAGCTATCGTCCGAGCTCAATACCCGGTCGAGGAGTTCAAGGTTCCAAAGGACGGGAGAGTCCTGCGCCTGACCTTCAAGCAAGGGATAGAAATGCTCCGTCAGGCGGGGCATGAAGTTCCAGACCTAGAAGATCTTAGCACGGAAATGGAACGCACTCTCGGCAAATTGGTCGCCGAGACGTACGACGAAGACTTTTACATCTTGGACAAATTCCCTCTCGCAGTTCGTTCATTCCCGCCCCAGCTAGTTCTCTTTCCCCTGACCCAGCTGACACAATATTTCTTTTTCCCTCTTTTTACTTCTTTGTAAAATAAACAGGTAAGACCATTCTACACTATGCCTGATCCGGAGGATCCCCAATACTCCAACTCCTACGACTTCTTCATGCGAGGCGAAGAAATCCTTTCTGGCGCGCAGAGGGTACACGACAGCGACTTTCTTGCTGAGCGCATATCCTCCCTCGGCATTGATCCCAATACTCCTGGACTGGAGGACTACGTTAACGCCTTCAGGTATGGAGCTCCTCCTCACGCAGGTGGCGGAATCGGCCTCGAGAGAGTTGTTTTCTTGTGGTTGGGCCTTGGGAATATCAGACGTGCGAGTGCATTCCCTAGAGACCCGATGCGTTTGAGGCCTTAAGTTGAGATATTGTCTTCCCTTCATTTTCTCAAGAGCATAACCCAATTTTCAGTTAGGTGGTCATTAAAATAAAATGTTATGATACTGCAAGTTAAGTTCCGAGAAAACGTCACTACTGTATTGTTGGCGATTGGGCTTTTCGTCCAAAATTCCTCATTGCATCATATAGTAGTGTGGGATTCCGAATTGAGCCATTCCAGCGTGAATCTAGACCCCGTCCATTGCTTGTACTGTGCTTGGCTAGCTATGTGTGGGTCGGGATATTTTGTGTGGCACTCACGGGACTACTAGTTGAGTAATTCGAAAAATATCAGGCAGCTCTCGGGAAAGGCCCGCCCGCGGAACCAACTAGCTAGCTATGGCAGCTCCATACATGCAGCAACTCCTTACGTACAGTTACAGGTACTCGAGTACATGTAGAGTGTCCGAGCAGGGTACCGTGGCGGTACTCCTACAGTAGCATTACTGCACCGACACCGGTATCATAGTACCAATACTTTGCAGGAGACCTACGGTATCTATACAGAAAAAAGGAAAGAAAAGAAAAAAAGCCTTCTCGTATCCAAGCACTTCCCACATCTATGTCGTTCACGAACAAGTATATAATACATCATCAAGTCAATCAGCAACTTTTTTTTTCCCTTCCTTCCTTCCTTCCTTCCTTCCTTCCTTTCACAACCATCATCATCACTCCCCTCCACTTAGCCTTACATTTCCAAACGATCCAAGTACCCGACGTCAATCTAAGAACGAAGGTTGCCCTGCCCTGCCTGCCTGCCTGCTTGTCCTTGGTCGAAAGAGCGACCAAACAGGCAAGCAGGTAGGTAGGCAAAAAGCGGTGAGGTAAAGAGGGAAGAAGCAGACATCGTCCGCCGGCTGTTGTTGACGGGGTTTTCGGGGAGAGGAGGGGGGATGTGAGTACCTTAAGGTGAAGCCTAAAAGGACACACACCCCCCCGTCGAAAACACCCCCTTAGGAACAGCGTGAATGGAAGAGATGGGGGATTATGATATGGAGCATGATGATAAGTACAGGTATTAAAAAACTCTAAAAAAACTCTAAAAAAAAAAAAACTCCTTTGCCATACCTATTAAACACTACCATCATGCTTCGAACCACCGTCCACCAGCTCTTCTATTTGTTCCTTCCTTCCTTCCCTCACCGCTTAGCCTTCTTTCTAGTTGCGTCATTTCCATTCCTTCATTTCCCCCTCAACTTTCTTTCTTTCTTTCTTCTCTCCTTTTCCCTTTTCCCTCATTCCTTCCGTTGTGGGTTGGTAGGTCGACCAACCAACCCACCCAACCAACCCACCCACCGGAACGATTGATATGGCGGAAAAACGGGCGGCGGAAAAGAACAAAAAAGGAAAAAAGGAATTTTTGTTTGTTTGTGGGGAAATAGAACAGATCGCGATATGCCTACCTGGTGGACACTTGGACTAGGATGGCTGTTGCTTGGGAAATTTCTGGAAGAAAACGAAAAAAAAAACAAGGTTTTTTGTTTTTTGTTTGTTTGCTGGGTGCTTGGATCGTTTGGTAATGTTGGGCTTGGTTGCTTGGGGGTTGTTTATGGTTGTTGTTGTCGTTTGTTTGCTTGTTTGTTCGATCGTCGTTGCTTTTGTTGAGATGAGAGGGGGGAAAGTGGAAAGGTGGAGCAGGAGGAGGGAGGAGAGGGGGTGTGTAGTGGAGGGGGAGATGGGCAGCGCAGAAGATAATTGTTTTTGTTTTGTGCTGCTTTTGTATCTGTGCTGCGGTAGGGGTGAGTGGAAAGCTATGCAGATGATTGGTTTGTGTTGTTTTGGCTTCTTTTGTATGATGCTTGTACGGGCTGCAGTGGAAGAAAGGAGTTACGATAGAGAGGGAGGGTTTGTTCTACATTGGCACTTTGAGGGTGGAAGGGTGGGGATCCTTGGACTTGGGATGTATCGATCGATATGCGTGGTATCACAGGAAGATAAATCATTATTGAGCATGGGGGGGAAGAGAACTAGCAAACAAACATTCAAAAAAAGCAAAAAAAAAAAAAGATAGAGAGACTAAAGAGAATGACCGGAACGTGATTTGAACACGCAACCTTCTGATCTGGAGTCAGACGCGCTACCGTTGCGCCATCCAGCCGGGTGATGACCTATGATAATGGAATGATCACATGCCAAATACAGATAGCTTAACAAACAAACGAGCGGGAAGCACAGACTTTTAGAGAACCCGGCGGTGAAAGCACCCAAACGCCTCCCAAATATAATACCATGAAAACAAAATTCCATTATAGGTGAGTGGGGGGATTCATCCTACAGTATATACATACGGTAAATGAGTCCATCGCTCGATTTCGTCCCAGCTACTGGTAATTGAACGAAGTTTGTGAAACAACACAAAGTAGAAGCGTGGGCCGAAAAAGAAAAAGAAAAAGGAACGTACAAGTAATAGAGGGTGTTCCCCACAATAAGTATCATTCCCGAACAAAAGTTTGTGTCATACACATGGGGGGGTTATGAAGCAAAGCAAACATTCTCTAGGGGTAAAACCGGTGGGGTGGGTAGTACTACCGGTACCAGTACTCGAAAGGATAGGTGTCGGCGGCGATACTAACAAACTGTCGATAAGAAGCGTTAGTGGTTATCGAAATGGCTGTCGTTCATGGGCAGCGGATTTTGTAGTTTTTTTTATTTATTAAATTTTTATTTTATTTTTTTAACGTCGTACTACATACGCTGTTCGTTTTAGTGGCGAAATCTCAAATACGGTATCATAGCAAAGAAACTGCGAAATTGAACGAGGAGATTCTCCTATCGTAGAGAGTAGAGTATGGTATCATAGGTAAAGTTGAGGGTACGGTATTTGGGAACGGAGAGCTTGTGCGCTGAGGATCATTCTTCGAGTTACCGGTAGCCACGCTCTCTCTCCAGAATTGCCAAAGTTTGGGGGGTAGCCCTACCCCCCAAAACGCCCACCATGGTTTTCAAGTGAGCAAGCAAATCAACTATAGTATTTCAGAATCATGGTGGGGCAAACATGCGATAGCTTGGCAATACCGGCAGCAAATCATTGCCAGCCGCATTTGTAGTAGGTGTGGTGGGGGCGTAAAAGCAAACCAATCAACCAAGTGCATGAGCACGAATGTAGGTAGCTGTTAGACCATCCTGTATGATACGAGTAGTAACACTCCCACTCGCCGTCTACCATCTGCTACCGGTACTCTCTTTGGAATAGCGGGTTCAGTAGACACGGGATCAGGGAACGAGTGTGATACAAGGGGGGATGCAACCTCCCTCTCGCTTCTGGACCTCTTTCAAACGGAAGACTTCTCCATCACAAACTTTAACAACTAACAGAAACTCCCTGAACACTTGGCCTTCGTTACGGAAAATAGCTACTCGAGTACGGTACTTAAGCATTAGAGTGCCTCTAGAGCCTCAGTCCGGTTGCTCAAAGGAAAATTCCGGGTTGGCCAAGATGGAGATACCATTCCTTCGGAAGTTTGGCTTGGGGAACTGGGTTGGTCGGATTTTCTGTTTTTTTCCTACTTTAGGCCAAGGTTTCTAAGATCCTTGAGAACACGGACCCATTTCCGCGTGGGGATTGCTTAAACGCAGAAGAAGCCTCTGGACCGTGCTGAACTTAGAAACTTCCTTCAAACAACCTAGATGGGACTTCAGTTCTACCGAAGGTATTGTCTCAAATGGTGTGTTGACGGTCACTGGTACAGTAGGAGCCGGGTCTTTTTTTCCACACCAAACACATGATCTCTCTCATGAATAAAAAGAAAAGAAAAAAAAGTTTGTTCTGAGTCAGTAACACCAAACCATCCCTTACCTCGTAATCATGGCCAGCGCTAGATTCTATTACTAGCCTACAAGTACTTGGGTAATCGTGATAGGAAACACATTGTGGTGTTGTGCTCAGAATAGCGCCATCCCAGTACCGTACTGTTCAGCATTGCCATGATGGAAACGAGAGTGGCCGCGTAGATTTGATCCCCGGTAGTAAAATAGGTTGTGATGGGGCACCGGAAAAATCCCCTGTTAGCCGAGAACCGACGCTACGCAGCCACGAATTTCGGCCACAAGGTAAGGGATTACCGGCCTCGTTTGCACGCTTCGGTTACCGCCCATACAGAACCCGGGATGTGGAAATGGATTCGTAGAAACTTGAATGCCGGTAATTGAGTTGTGTAGAATGCCAGCATGCTGGACTTTCTTCTCTTTGGTCAGGCAATCCTCTTCCCGGTCTTGGAAGCGGGAAAGGGGCTGTGCTTCCTAGCTTACTTTGCAGAGAAGGGAATTTTTCACTTCGAAGACCACGGTTCAACTACCCAAGTTTCGACGGTAAGTAGCCGGGCCTGTTCAACCTATTTCCTGTTCGAGAGTATGATATAGTCGAGTACCTGTAACTTATTGTATGCAGAGAAGGTGGGTGGGTGGGTTGGGCTACCGGCAACTTGGTTCTGTTTGCAAGACGCTGAGATGGTGTAGTTCTTTTTTTCTTTTTCTTCACAAAGTTTGCTTCAAAAAAGAGTGTCTTATGCACATTACCAGCTTCGTCGTCTCCAGCCTGACAGACGAATCGCTTAGTAGTCTGGTAGGAATGGATACGAGACTGAGAGCCTAGGGCTCCAGTTAACCCACTCCCGAATTAGTGACTATTACAGAACCTTTCTTTCCAATGCGCCGGCTACCGTGCTTGTCGTAGGGAAGTTCAACAAATCAGCCGAATCGTCGTGGCTGCCAATGTCTCCCTTTCGATTTCCTCCGCACCCGTCGCATGAGGCGGGGGGGACCTGCTTAGTGAAAAATCAGGGAAGGGAAGAATAGAGACAAACAACAGGTTTTGCTTATGATTTGAGACATGGATCTGCAGCCGTTTCCGGATGGATCACTAATGCAAGGGATCGTGGGAGCAATCAGCTTTGCCGAGGACCAATCGCAGGGCTAACCTTTGTGCTCAGATCAATGGTTTCATTTTCCGCCTCCCCGCCTCCTTCAGAGTTTCTCGTTTTCTGGAGCATCCCGCTCCGGGGGTGGGAAAGGGAGGGATTTCGGTTCGGGGTGGGGGCTTGTGTAGTACGATACTGGCATTGTAATTCGGATGCACGCAATAATGGAGGGATATGATCAAGATTCCCAATAGGCTTCAGCCCTTCTTGCATGGGTCCTCGAGGGCAGTGTATTACCCCAATCGACATCCAACACGAATTCAGAAGCTGGTTCGACGAAGCGAGTGAGAGACTGTGAATAGCTTCGAGGTGAGTTAGGATCCCCATTTCAGCACGACTATCGCTATTCGCTGACATGATTTCCTTCTCTTGCTTATTTCTAGAATAAAAAGAGACCCTCTCTGCTCTTCTTCTCCTCCATTTCTCCCCCTCGCCATTCATATAGACCCCCTCGCGCTCTGTTTTATAAACATACACCTTCACTATCCTCTACCCCTTAAACTCGCTACCCACACTTTTATCCCAAGCAATGTCTATCCAATTTGACCCCTCGAATCTCCCCACCATGTCTCGTCTGGTCGGGTCATCCATAGCTGTCAGGAGACTGCTGGGCATTGACCTAGGTAGCCGAAATACGTTGGATGGTTGGACCTCCACCCCCGTGCTCCTGTATGCGCTAGAAGCCATCCGGGAAAGGCTCCTTGCCGAGCACCACAGCATGAGCAGAGCAAAGCTCGTATGCCACTACTGGGCAGATGACTTTCTTCGAGTTAGGGCCTATGGGTGGTGGTACTGGTTCCATTATGGAATCGCTTGGAACACCACAGTAGCCAGGTGGGAGGCAGAGCGAGCAGAACCAGATGTACCCTTAGATGTTAAAAAGTATATCATCTCCCTTTTTATCGGCTTCAATGGAGGTTCTTCCTTTCTTTCTTTGGCTTGCCTCGCCTTGCTAACTTAGCTGGTGTTTGTAGATGGAGTGACACCGCACGATGGATGCTATCAATGATATCAATCATCGCAAGGGATGAAGCAAAAATAAACCTCCATGGAGGCCCGAGTGGGCCGAAATCAGTCGCAATCGAATGTTGGAACGTGCTCATGCACGGCGAACCCGACTTACCAGAGTTCAAGTGGGAGACTCCCCCACCCACCAGGAGGGTTCCTGCATGGATGCACCAGGGGAAAACACCGGACTCAAACGGCCCTGAATACTTTAGTAAAATACTACCCCATTCATTCATTCATTCATTAGCTTTTCAAATTCACCCTTAGGATCACCATACTGACAGAGGGACCCGGGAAAAAAACAGCCAGTGGAATGTTGAGGCGGTCGAGCGGCGGCTTAAACGTCTTCATGAGAGTGAGCGTGCAAATTATCCCCCGCCGTGACCTATGGAATACTAACGTACTTTCATAGCCCCTTCCTTGGACTCCAATGCCAGACCTCGGTCAGGTTGACATTTTCGGTTCTGATATATTTGATGCACCTAGCGGTTGCTATTATGGCGAGGACTCAGATTACGAGTCAGAGTCAGGCTCTGAGTTTGAGTCTGAGCTTGAGTTTGGGTCTGAGTCTGAGTTTGAATACGAAGTCGTTACGAGTAAGTAGCCTGCCAACCTGTTAAGTTATCAAAAATTAATGGGTAGAAAACATAGGGGGCACCGGAGAACCGAGTCGGGCCCAAGAAGTTCAGCAAATGGCAGAAGTGACAGAAGAAATGGAGGAGATGGAGGAGGTGGAGATGGAGATTGGGGGGGAGGCAGAGGAGATGGATCATTTACTGCCACATGAAATACAGCTTCGACGACAAGAGGAAGAGGAAGCTGTCAGAAATGCTATCGAAAGGCGCGAGACCTTGATCAGAGACAACATGGATCCTAACCTCGCTTCCAACTTTGATTACGACTACAACTCTACAGATGAGGAGGACGATAACGCTGATGAGCATCTCCTCCACAACCAGCTATTACATTCTCGCGAATTTTCGCGCTTTATTTCTACTCTTATTTGAAGCGTTTTAGCAATAATCCTTTTGGTTGCGCATTTTGCTCTCTTGTCCTTATTATATCCCTCCATTTCCCTTCCTTTCTTCCTACTTTTAGTTATCATTGTTATCCCCGCCACCGTTACTATCTGCACAACGATAGGACAAGAATCCACCATCATCGGGTTTTTCTGAGGCAGAGGTTCTTTTGTCCTTTTTTCCCCATTTTTTCCCCTTACTTCCTTTCTCTTTGGAAGAACGAGATTTTTTTCTTCTTCGAAACTTCCTTCTTGATCCGGTCAGTGTAATTAATAGGGGAATGTAATTATATTTTGGGCTAATCTTGGTTACCACATCCTTTGCAGCGAGTAAACCAAATGAAATACAATGATGCGACGGAGAAGAGGCGGAGTGCTACAAGGTTTTGTTAGGGATTGTTCCTTCGCTCGCTTTTGCAGAGGAAAGGAGAGCAGTATTTACCACTAGACAAACAAACAGGACACGCATCTCAGATATCTGTGTACCGATCATGAGCCATACGGCCGCACATGCAATTCCATGACTTGTAATAACAATAACAATAACAACGAAAGCTCTACTATAATTCGAAACCTTGAGAAACTCCCCCTTCAATCTCCCCCCCTAATAGTAATTATTATATAAAAAACATTTTACCTACCCCCACTTAACCTAACCCACACACACACCAGTAGCAAAGTGCGAAATTCTTATCCGGGGCCTGGAAGCATGGAATAGCATAGCATAGCACCCACTAGAGCTGGATATCGCGGGAAACGTTATAATATTATTATACAACACAGAAGAGAGGTCAATAGATAAGCATAGTTACACCCCCCCCTCCCCTCCAAGTCCCAAGTCGGTCAGCACTCAATAAAAAAAAAGTAGGACTTTTCTGAATAACAGCTGGAAAGGAGGTGCTGATACTATAAACCAAAAGAAAGTATTATACATGCTAGTGATTAATTCTACGTACCACACTGCGGAGCGTTATAATACTTGGGCTCGAGACCATGGCACTTATTTATACACATGAAAGATATCAATTGTGTGCAAGCAAAGTTATGCTTCAGGTTTTGGTATGTTTCTTAGTAGATCTGCACTATAGCTTAATTAGCGTGCATACATGTTACTAGAATAATCCCACGTGATGTCACATGACTAATAATCAAACCCTAAATGGAAAACCCAACCAACACCGTCTTGATTCCACTGTATAACTACCACTCACTCCTGTTCTCACAACCTTATAAATTCTCTCTTCAGCACCTTTAATCCTAATACTACCGCACAGCATCACTTCCTTCTACACCTACTACTACCACTACCATAAAGAATGGCTCCGATACCAGTCCAGAAAGCGGATATTTCCCAAACTCCCCAGCAGTCTCCCCAGAATCAGGAATCCGGCTCTGGCTCGGCAGGCTCTGTGCCGAGCCCACTGGATAGGGCACCACTGGGAGCCAATTATTATCTTACCGAAGGGCTAGAGGGTGTTGAAGCCCAACACTACCGTGGTACACAGTCATTCATGACTGCTATTGATTTGCAAGCCGATCAACTACGTTCTGGTAATGCCGGCCAATACGCAGTGTTTTCCCAGGTGACTCAAGCCGAGCTTGCAAATATTGAACGTTTTCGCGACACCCACTGCAAATAACTCCGCTTCCTCTACTACGAAAAGGAAGAAACTTTGATTGTCAAAATTATGCCTGGACCAGTCCACGAATTAGCTTGCACTCAGTTTGAACTCAAGCTAGTTTTGAAGCTAGCAGAGATGGGGTTGCAGGATGAGCTTTTGAATATTCGTTCTACAACCATTCAAGGAATACAGTGCCGAAAGGAAGCAGATTCAGCATTCAAACCCTCGTCATCTCGCCCTTATAAAACCGATTGGCCAACCCTCGTCATTGAGTG